>Ga0210003_1000043_pt1 | contig 112754 bp, 100 predicted proteins | sample LantaG_FD_182804 | JGI IMG/M metagenome (GOLD analysis project Ga0210003, IMG submission 182804) | Deep subsurface microbial communities from Baltic Sea to uncover new lineages of life (NeLLi) - Landsort_02402 metaG (SPAdes) (version 2) | ecosystem: Environmental > Aquatic > Marine > Oceanic >... | reverse complement strand
ATGGAAACCAGGGCCTGACCACCCATGGAGAAACAACAGTATCGCAGCGCGGCCAGGGGGACTGTCCCCCTGGCCCTCAACTCAAACCAAAACCCTACAAAGGGGACATTTCTAAATAGTTTTGACAGGAATTTTTGTAAAATGTGCGCAATATAAAAAAAGTTTTTTATAAACAATGTGTTAGGAAGAATAAAAAGCACGAACATACCTGGTATCTTTCACAGGAATGAGGCCTCATTCATTTTTCGCTTGGCGATTGTGCCTTGAAGGGGTAAATAAGGGATCATGTTCGGTTACGGCTATCTGTAAATGTTCACCGCAGAGATCACAGGGGACACAGAGATGACAAAACAGTTAAATAGGATTACTGAAACGGTTATCGGAGTAGCAATAGATATTTCAACTACTGTCATATCTGAAGTTGTCCGGCTCTACGGTAGGGCTTCTGATTAATTTTAATGTCAAAGCGCTTAAAAATAGCGTACGCAGGTTAGTTCTTGGTTTACAAGAATAGCTTCTCTGCGGTCTTTGCGGTGAATGGTTACGGCTATCTTAAGATGCTCTTCTTCGATGTATTCTAAAATAGCAATATATGAGAACAATAAAGATTATAAAGATGCCAAGAAAGATACCGGCTTCTCTAGAATATTGCCTGACCAAGGTCATATTGTTGCCCACTATATAGCCTATATATGCAAGTATGCTTACCCATATCCCGGCGCCTAACATAGTATAGATACAAAACTTTAGAAGGTTCATCTTGGCCAAACCTGCTGGAAAGGATATGTATTGTCTGATCACAGTGATAAGCCTGCCGATAAATGTACTTATCTCGCCATGATTCCTAAAAAACACATCAACCTTATCAAGCCTGTCTCTGGTAAGAAAAAGATATTTGCCGTACCTCATAAGAAAAGGCCTGCCCAGGTAATACGCAATAAAGTAGTTAAACAAGGCGCCAGAAAGGCTGCCCAATGTGCCTGATATTATTACCCCGAAGATATTCATCTCTGCCCGTGCAGCAAGGTAGCCAGCTGGCGGTATTACAACTTCACTGGGGAATGGAAAAAATGAACTCTCTAAAAACATCAATCCCATAATTCCTGCATAACCCAATCTGCCGATGGTATCTACTAACCATACCACTATAGTTTCCATGGTACACACATACATAAAAGGATTTTTTATTGCAACATCTCTGGTAACTACTCAGGTGGATAGGCTGAGTAGTTACAAAACATGTACTATCTGGTAACATCAGGGTATGGTTAGCCATTATGAAAGATAATACTCTTATTCTAGACATCGACTCGTTATCTTATGGGGGTAGGGGGGTTGGCAGGAGAAAAGATGGAAAGGTAATTTTTGTACCTGGAGTGCTTCCACGAGAAAAAATACATGCGAGGATATACAAAGAGCACTCATCATACACCGAGGCCACACTACTTGATATCATACACCCATCCCCTAGCAGGATAAGTCCAAGATGCAAGATATTTGCATCTTGCGGAGGGTGTTCCTGGCAACACATGCCCTACAATGAGCAGCTAAAATGGAAACAGGATATACTTGTAGGCGAAATCACAAAGACCTGTAAAACCACACCAGAGGCTATATATCCGCCTGTGGCATCTAAAGAAATATACGGCTACAGGCGCAATGCAAGGATTCAATGCATATATAACCCTGAATTTAAGACGGGCTTTTTTATTGAAGGCTCGGCTCAAGTTGCAACATTTGAAATGTGTCCCATACTCAATGATCTTATTCAAGAAACTCTTACAAACTTGAGTACTATTTTGAGACGTCATCCTATTTACAGCCTCTATGAGATTGATATCCGGGCTCCCCAAAATGATGTCCTTGTGCTGGCAAGATGTAAGGGGCATATCCAGGGCAGGGATATGTCTATAATGAACAAGATATATAATGACATTAAGGTATCCGGCATATCCTTTGTGATTTCAGGCTCTCATAGGCGTGACTATGTGCTGGGCCAGCGTTATTGCTCATATACTATCCATGCAGGGGATGTTCAAATACAGATGTCTAGCGGTTTTGGAGGTTTTATACAGGCGAATGCCTATATAAATTATGCCATGATTGAATATGTTATGTACCTTGCACGCGGGTCTAAGAGGCTACTTGACCTGTATAGTGGAAACGGAAATTTCTCTCTCCCCCTGTCCTATATTGCTGCGGATATTGTTGCTATAGACTCTGGCACACGCTTAATCCGCCAAGGCAAACTCAGTGCAAAGAAAAATAAAATTGAAAATACACGGTTTTTCTGTATGGATACAGCAAAGGCAGTGCAGACCATAATAAAAGACTCTATGTGTTTTGATACCATTGTCCTCAATCCCCCCAGAGAGGGGGCAAAGAATGTGATGAATAAAATAGCAAGGCTTGGTGCATCGAAAATAATCTATATCTCCTGTAATCCAACTACTATGGCAAGGGACATAGCGGTATTGATCTCACACGGCTTCAGGTTTACGAGTATCAAGGCCTTTGATATGTTTCCCCAAACCTATCATATTGAGTCTATTGCCTATTTTGAAAGGTGATAACTACTCAGGTGGATAGACTAAAGACTGAAGACTAAAGGCTCAAATCATGCATGGGTACACAAAGTAGGTGAGTAGCCTGGGGAAAATTTAGATCACTTCAGCCTTCTACCGCGAAGGTGAATCAAATTTAATCTAGACAAGACCATATAGCCACCTGTATATGTATTGCAGATGAATAAGGATAGAATAGGTATCGTATGTAAAGAAGATGATAGGGATGTGCTTGCCCTTGTAACAAGGGTATTAAAGTGGCTCGAAAAAGGCAACATCCCCTATGTGCTTGAAGATCATATAGCAGCATATCTGGGACATGAATACACTGTAGATGTTTGGAGTAATGCAAATCTTCTTGTAGCCATTGGTGGAGATGGTACGCTCTTACGGGCTGCTCGACTATCCAGCCACAGAAATGTACCGATACTTGGAGTGCACATGGGTAGCCTGGGATTTCTTACAGAGATAACTGAAGATGAAGTGGAGGCTGCTATTGAGGCCATTTTATCCGGTGAAGGCAAATATGTGAAAGACAAAAGAACCATGTTTGAGACAACCTTGATAAGGGATGACAATATCATAGCCAGCAAACTGGTATTAAATGATGCAGTTATAAATAAAAGTGCGCTTGCAAGGATTATTGATATAGAGGTATGGGTGAATACCACATTCATCACACGGTATAGGGCAGATGGCCTTATACTCTCTACACCCACTGGATCTACTGCATACAACCTTGCAGCCCAGGGCCCTATAGTCTATCCACATGTGCCCGCTATTATACTTACCCCGATATGCCCCCATGTACTTTCCAACAGAAGTATAGTGTTACCTGATTCTCAAGAAGTAAAAATTGTCCTGAATGCCCGGGTATCCTCTGATAATATATACTTAACCCTTGATGGACAGAGGGGATATCCCATGGAGGGGGGTGATAAATTGGTGGTGAAAAAAGCCAGACACAAGGCCATTCTTATGAGATCCCCTAAAAGAGATTTCTTTGAGGTATTGCGAACAAAACTTAGATGGCAGGAGAGATGATAGATCTATTAAGAGTCTCCTCCATAGCAATAATAGATAAGGTAGAAATAGAATTTGGGAAGGGTCTGAATTGTATTACAGGGGAGACAGGTGCGGGCAAATCATTAATTGTAGATGCGCTAAAACTACTTATGGGAGCTAAGGCAAGCACAGACATAGTCCGACCTGGCCGACAAAAGGCAGTTATCGAGGCCTTATTCGCCCTTCCTGATAAAGAGATCGTTCTTAAAAGAGAGATATACAGCTCTGGCAAGAGCAGGTGTTATATCAATGGCGAACTCACAACCACCACTAAACTCTCGGATATCTCACAGACACTGATACATATATATGGCCAGCATCAATACCAGGATCTTCTCCATCCTTCTCAGCAGATAAGTATATTAGAGGAGATGGCAGATATACAAAGAGATAGGATATTTGATGTATACAATAATCTTTTGGTGGCCAAAGAAAAATTATCAAACACGCAGAAGATGATAGAAGCAGCCAAGCTGGAAAAACAAGACTCGGAATATAGCCTGAGAGAACTGCGATCTGCCCGCATATCCAAAGGAGAAGAGGAAAAGATTATACGGGAATTGGACATAGGTCATATGAGTGCAAATCTAAGGCAAGATGCTCTAATCGCACTAGACACATTATATTCCGGCAGCCCCTGCCTTATGGACCTTGCCGGCCAAGTACGCAGATTGTTTACAGGTATGGCAAATATCGATCCGGATATTAAGGATGCTATTCCGAGTATAAACAGCATCATAGCGCAGATCGAAGAGTTAAATTATAGCCTGAAAGATAAAATTAAAGGGTATGAGTTTGCCCCTGAAATGATCCAGGAATTAGAGTTAAGGTTGCAAACAATAGGTGAGCTTAAGCGCAAATATAACACAGACGAAACAGGGCTTTTAGATATCATTGAAAAACTCGAGAAGCGCCTTTCCATGGTAGAGGATGAAGAATATCTCATAGAGGATGCAAGAAATGAATTCCAAAATGCCCTTCGGGTATATATAAAAGGTGTAAAGTCTTTTCTTGTCAAACGAAAATCCTTTGGAAAAAGATTATGTACATTGATTAATCACGACCTTGCCAAATTGGGCATGGCAGGTACCAGATTTTCTATTCAGCAATCAGACGAGTCTGCATTTGACAAGTGTGGTATAGATTGTGATATAGACGATATTTCGCCTAATAAGGCATTAAAGGGGGGATTCGTTATTTCCACAAACGTGGGCCAAGATATGCTTCCGCTTGCGAGGGTTGCCTCTGGTGGAGAGTTGAGCCGTATTATGCTTGCTCTAAAATGTCATCAAAGGAAAACTCAAGATACCACCATAGTCTTTGATGAGATAGATTCAGGGATAAGCGGTGAGGCAGCTATAATGATGGCAAACAGGCTAAAAGAGCTCTCAGGAGGTGCACAGACCATAGTGGTGACACATCTTCATTCATTGGCATCACTGGCTAATACCCACCTGGTTATATCAAAGGATGTAGTTGGCGATGCAACTACATCTCACATAAATATGGTTACAGGAAGCGAGAGGGTCATGGAGCTGGCAAGGATGATGGGAGGGGTCCACCCAAGCGATACTGTGATTGCACATGCAAAAGAACTGGCAGACAGGGCTCAATATGAGGGATAAGCCTACAATGAGACTTATTGATTTTGTAGTCGTTCACGGTTTATGAAAATGCTTTGTCCCCCGCGTAAAACTTTTATGGAGTAATGGAATGTTGTGTTTTAATTACCTGATTTATACCATATATTGTGCCGAAAGTGTCAGATGTTGTTGTAGGGATAGATGCTTGGAGATGTTTTCATGATCAGGAAGGCCACTACCTCAGATGTAGTTAAGATTAAGGCACTGATAGACCCGTTTGTCAAACAAGGGCTAATGTTACCAAGATCTCTTAACTCTTTGTATACCTTTCTAAGGGATTTTCGGGTCATATGCCCCTTGCCATGTCAAACGGATATCATAGGGTGCTGTGCCCTTTCCATCTCATGGGAAGATATTGGTGAGATCAGGACCCTTGCCATAAGAGACCAAGATCAGGGAAAGACAAATGGGACATCTCTAGTAAAGGCATGTGTGAGCGAAGCTAAGGAGTTGGGTTTGGAAAGGCTATTTACGCTTACCTACATCCCATCCTTTTTTAAAAGGCTGGGATTTTCTGAGATAGATAAGTCTGAATTGCCTCAGAAGATATGGGCAGACTGCATAAATTGTCCGTATTTCCCTGATTGCAAAGAGGTAGCCTTGATATATCAGCTTTAAAAGATGAGGAAGCTATGGATATAGAGGATAAGATATCAAAGATAAAAGACTTGCTAAGGGCCAGATCGATTAATGCCTTTGAGATATTCGGATCTGTGATGGATAGCATAGATGTAGAGTCAAAAAACAAGGATGTATCATCCCTTGATAGATGTTCGGAATCCGGCATAGGGCTCAGGGTCCTTATAGACGGGGGGATGGGCTTTGCTTATGGTGCTGATCCGTCAACCGAATTGATTGATGCTGCTATTCAATCTGCCAAAAATCAATTTAAGGATAAGGATAATGTCATCCCGCAAACAAATAATGGTTATACTAAGACATCCATTTGTGACAAGAAGGTCTTAGATGCCACCGTGGATGATTGTATTAAGATGGCCATCCAATTGGAACTCGCTTCCAGGGAGGAGGATGAACGTATAGCCCAGGTACGCAGGGCCAGTTATTCAAGATGTATAGGTGGGCTTTATATAGTAAACTCTAATGGGATAGAGATATCAAATACGTATACACAGGTTAATGCATCTATCATGGCCATGGCCAAGGATTCTAAGGATGCGCAGGCAGGGTTTGATTCTGACCTTAGTCACTACTGGGACGGGATCGATGTCGTCCAGGTGGGCAAGAGGGCAGCCGCACAGGCAATACAGATGCTTGGTGCCAGGCGTATAACTACAACAAGGATCCCGATCTTATTTGATAACATGGTGGCAGCCCAGATGTTGGAATTCATGTCAGATGCATTTTTAGGAGAGAATGTGATAAAGGGGAAGTCTTTTCTTGCTGATAAACTTGGCAAGAAGCCCTTTTCTTCTAATATTACCATTTTTGATAATCCTCTTGATCCCAGGGCTAAAGATGCGCACTGTTTCGATGGAGAGGGGATACCATCTAGAAAGACCGCCTTGGTAGATCGTGGGGTGGTTAGTAACTTTGTTTATGATACCTACTGGGGTAGGGTAGCAAACAAGGCCTCTACAGGTAATTCACTACGGACCAGCTACAGGCAACCGCCCTCGCTAGGGATACGTCATCTTTGTATGTATCCTCCTTCAGAGAAACCGAATGTCCTTACGCATACATTGAAAGAATTAAAGCAAGTGCTAAAGATTACCGATATTATGGGCATGCATACTGCTGATACTATATCAGGAGAATTCTCTATAGGTGTAGACGGTCTTCTTATCGAAGATGGCAATATTCGCTATCCGGTAAGAGAGGCCGCAATTGCAGGTAATGTGTGTGAGTTGTTTTCTAAGGTGTTGGCTATAGGAGATGACGTAAGAGAATTTGGTCAGGTTTTAACCCCATCAGTGCTGATAGACAAGATGGATGTGAGTGCAGAATAAGATAGCAAGAGGTACAGTGTGAAATCAAATTGGACAATATTGGTAATACCAGATAACACTAATTCCCCGAAAAGATTAAAGATGACACCCTTAAGAATTGGTCTTATACTGTCTCTTTTCATGGGGCTTTTTGTTTTTTCAATTGTAGCAGGGCTCATGCTATTCAATTTAAAATCAGATATATCAGGGATAGCCTTGCTAAAAAAGAAGAATCTTGATCAAAAACATCAGCTCTCAGTACTTGCAGAAAAGGTGGCCAGTATAGATAACCAGTTTAAATTGTTAACAAATTTTAATATACACTTGAGAGATGTTGCCAATATAGATCGTAGTGGTTCCGAAGGTATCGTTGCTGTTGGAGGTGGAGGTGGGACTCTTATGGGAAGTAATGGCGAGCCCGAGATAATTACAGAAAACATCCTGGCTAGAAATCTCCATTCTCATATAAAGCAACTGAGTGATAATATACATATAGAAGAAGAGATCTCAAAGGAATTGCTCGCTCAATTAGAGAGACAACGTTCCTTAATGGCTCATACTCCTTCTGTATGGCCGGCAAGGGGCTGGCTTACCTCTCCATTTGGGTGGCGAAGGTCTCCATTCACCGGGGAAAGGGAATTCCACAAGGGGGTAGACATTGCAGCAAGGAAGAGCACCCCAGTCTATGCCCCTGCGGATGGGATGGTAACCTCATATGGTCCTAATGGAGGCTTTGGTAATTTCCTTGTAATAAACCATGGGTACGGGATAGTCACTCGATATGGCCATCTAAAAAAGGCCTATGTTGAGCCCGGGAAGCAGGTTCATAAAGGGGATATAGTGGCCTGTATAGGTAGTACCGGCCGTTCCACAGGCCCGCATGTCCATTATGAAGTTCTTATCAATGGTGTTCATGTCAATCCAAAAAGATATATGTTGAAATAACCTTATCAATCCTCTATCTTATTATAGTATCATTTGAAGGCTTAAGACCATATAAGGCAGGGCAGGTATACCGGTATGTTTGGTGTATTAGTAAAGATATTTGGCACCAGGAATGAGAGAGAGCTAAGAAAGTTACATCCTGTAGTTGATCAGATAACGGAGCTGGAACCTTTATTCAAGGCGAAAGACGATGCAGGACTAAAGGCAATGACGCCTGCTCTCAGAGAAAGGCTTGAAAAAGGTGCCAGCCTGGATGATATCTTACCAGAGGCCTTTGCAGTGGTAAGGGAGGTAGCCTTTAGGACATTGGGGATGCGTCCATTTGATGTCCAGCTCATAGGCGGAATCATATTGCATCAGGGTAAGATAGCCGAGATGAAAACCGGAGAAGGTAAGACCTTGGTTGCAACTATGCCAGTTTACCTCAATGCACTTACAGGTAAAGGTGTTCATGTGGTGACGGTCAATGACTACCTTGCCAAGAGGGATGCCCAGTGGATGGGAGAAATATACAAATTTCTTGGCCTGGATGTAGGTGTGATTGTACACGGGATGGATGACAGGCAAAGGAAAGAGGCCTATTTTTCAGACATCACATATGGCACCAACAACGAATTCGGGTTTGATTATCTCAGAGATAATATGAAGTTCTCTATTGATGACTATGTCCAGAAAGAGCTTAACTATGGCATAGTTGATGAGGTGGATTCTATATTAATAGATGAAGCCAGAACTCCGCTCATAATATCCGGACCAGCAGAGGAATCCACCTCTATGTACTACAAGGCAAATCAGGCTATTGGCTCCCTATTGAAACATGAGGATAAAGATAAGTTATATATAAAGGATGAAAAGGCCAATACGGTTGTACTCTCTGATGAAGGGATCGAGATACTACAGAATATCCTCGGCAAAGAGAATCTATATGACTCATCGGAATTTGAGACTGTGCACCACATGAATCAAGCTCTGAGAGCGCATTTGCTGTTTTCAAGGGACGTGGATTATATAGTCAAGGAGGGTGAAGTCATAATAGTAGACGAATTCACAGGCAGATTAATGCCTGGGAGACGTTATTCGGAAGGGCTGCACCAAGCCCTGGAGGCAAAAGAAGGTGTAAATGTAGCCAATGAAAACCAGACTCTGGCCTCGATTACATTCCAGAATTATTTCCGTATGTACGACAAGTTAGCCGGGATGACAGGTACGGCCGAGACAGAAGCCCTGGAATTTAAAAAGACCTATAATCTGGATGTAATGGTAGTGCCCACCAACGAACCCATGATCAGAAAAGATAATTCTGATGTTATCTATAAGACTGAGAAAGAAAAATACATGGCCATCTTAGCTCAGATCGAAGATTGCCATAAGAAAGGCCAGCCAGTCCTGGCTGGCACTATCTCAATTGAAAATTCTGAAAAGATCGCTGGTATGTTGAAGAGAAGGGGAATCCCTCATCATGTTTTGAATGCAAAGCACCATGAAAGGGAGGCAGAGATAATAGCCCAGGCAGGTAGAAAAGGTGCCGTTACTATTGCAACAAATATGGCAGGCCGCGGCACTGACATAGTATTGGGTGGGAATCCTGAATTTATAGCCCGCCAAAGGGCTGAGGCTGAAGATGGCGAGTACCAAAAGATCTTAGAGAGAGATAAAGCTCTTTCTGAAACTGAACACAAAGAGGTGGTAAAACACGGTGGGTTGTTTATCCTTGGGTCAGAGCGTCATGAAAGCAGACGTATTGATAATCAGTTAAGGGGAAGGTCAGGCAGGCAGGGTGACCCGGGGGAGTCCAGATTCTTCCTTTCTCTAGAGGACGATCTTTTAAGAATATTTGGCTCTGAGCGCATATCTTCTGTAATGGAGACCTTAGGTGTGCCAGACAATGAACCAATAGAACACCCCTTGATATCGAGGAGTATTGAGGGTGCACAAAAGAAGGTAGAGGCAAGAAACTTTGAGATCAGAAAACATCTCTTAGAATATGATGATGTTATGAATAAACAGCGTGAGATTGTCTATTCAGAAAGGCGAAGGATTTTGTCTGAGGCCAACCTGAGGGGGTTTATCGAGGATATGATATACGAGCTGTTAGGCAAGCTTGTCGAAGACCATATACCTGACAAGGCCCCTGTAAATGATTGGGATATGGATGGGCTTAAAAATAGCCTAAAAAATCAGTTTGGCTTAGACTTTACCCACACACCGGCAAAAGGTGAGACTAAAGAACAATTAGAGAAAATCATTACAAATGACATCAAAGCACTCTATGACAGCCGTGAAAAAGAATTCACACCGGAAATCATGCGAACAATAGAGCGTCATATGTTCTTAGTTACACTGGACAATCTCTGGAAAGATCACTTGCTATCAATGGACCACCTCAAGGAAGGTATCGGACTGAGGGGCTACGGTCAGAAGAATCCCTTGCGCGAGTATCAAAGAGAAGGCTTTGATATGTTTACTGGTATGATTTCCAGGATGAAAGAACTCTCTGTTGAGAGGATATTTAAGGTCCAGTTGCAGCGTGAAGAGGATGTAGAACACCTCACAAAAAAGCAGAGGAAGCAAAAGATGCAGATGGGTAGAGGGGAATCTACTGAGCCTTCTACATACAAGAGACAGGGTAAAAAGATAGGCAGAAATGATCCATGCCCGTGTGGGTCAGGAAAAAAGTATAAGCATTGCTGCGGGAGGAACCTGTGATACCCGAAGGGTTTCTGTTTTCCGCAATAAATGCGGATATAGATGGCTCAGGAAGCGAAAAAGAAGACCTCGGGCTTATATATTGTAAATATCCCGCATTCGTCTCAGGCGCCTTTACCAAAAACCTTGTAAAGGCTGCCCCGGTAATAATCGGGATGGATTTGGTTGAAAAGGGCACAATAAGGGCAATAGTTGCCAACTCAGGCAATGCAAATGCATGCACAGGGGATGCAGGCCTAACGGATGCCTCCATGATTATGAAATGCATTGCTTCAGGGCTTGGCGTAGGGCAACAAGAGATCATACCACTGTCAACTGGTGTGATAGGTGTAAGACTGCCGGCGGAAAAGATTATGAAAAAGATTGCCCCCCTTGTTGAGGGGTTGAGTCCTGATGCAACACGTTTTGCACGGGCCATAATGACTACGGATACATACCCTAAAATATGCTGCGCAAAAGCGGGTAGGGCCAAGGTGCTTGGCATAGCAAAGGGCTCTGGTATGATTGCACCTGATATGGCCACAACCATTGGAATAGTCCTTACTGATGCGAAAATAGACAAGCAACCCCTTGATATTATTACAAAAAATAGCATTGAACCCAGCTTTAATGCTATTTCTGTAGATGGAGACACATCAACAAATGATACACTCTTAGTACTGACATCCAATATGATTGATGCTGATCTAGCTGATGTAAAAGATGCAATAACCAGTGTAATAAGAGAACTTGCCATGTTAGTGGTAAGAGATGGTGAAGGTGCTACAAAGGTAATAAATATACTGGTAAAGGGCGCAGAAACAGATAACAAGGCCAAAGTTGTTGCAATGTGTATTGCAAACTCTTTGCTGGTAAAGACTGCTTTATTTGGCGCAGATCCAAACTGGGGAAGGATAATGGCAGCTATCGGTAGAAGTGGGGTCATTATTGACCCAAATACGATCTCTATCAAGATTGGAGGACTTCCTGTAGCAGATGGAGGAGTCCAGGCAAAAGACTTTGACGAGGAGGGTGTTCGTGAAATTCTTTCCGCCAAAGACGGACTTTCCGTTCGCCATCAGCGGAGCAGCCCTTTTGTCAAAGATGAATTAAAGGAAGTGCCAATAGAAGTTATACTGGGTAACGGCCCCGGGAGATTCACGGCCTGGACCACAGATCTTACATATAAATATGTGGAGATCAATTCATCGTACAGGACATAGTACAAAACATAGTACAGGACACAGGGATAATAATTATGTCCGATAATATATGTTATGTTAAATTAGAGAAACTAAGGATTTTCTCTGCCTGCGTTATACCCTACTCCCAATCCGCCAAGGTAAGTGTCGGATATTTTGCAAAGGACAAGCTACATCGATCCGGAAATAGATCTGTCTATAACTTCATTTATGATCTGCTGGATCCTGTCCGGTATGCCTTTTATCTTTATATCCAGAAAACCTCTGATAATAAGAGAGCGCGCCTCGTCGTCTGTAAGCCCGCGTGTCATGAGATAACTGAGTTCTTCTTTTGATATCCTCCCTACTGAAGCCTCATGGGAAAGATTTATGTCCGGGTGCTCACCCTTTAGTTCCGGTATGGAATGGATGACGCCTTTATTACCCAGCAAAAGACCGCTGCACTCCATGTGTCCTAAAGATCCGGGAGAACTCCCCGAGATCATCTGCCTGGCGATGGCGGTGCCACCCTCAGACACCACCCTGCTTATGATCTCTCCACTGGAATCATCTCCTTCAAGGATGGCTTTAGCACCGGTGTCGAAATAGGAGTCTCTTTTTGAGTAGATGATAGAGTAAAACCTGGCAGAACCACCTGCCATCACCCGTGCCACAGGATATGCTACGGTCTTTTTTACTGATGTCATTGCAACATAATTCGAGATATATCTTGCATTTTCACCTACCAGAATTGCACCTATGGGGTATACATCTACATCCCTTGCCCAATTATGGATCATGGTATAACCCAATGTAGCATCTCTGCCGAGATATGTCTCAGTTATACCTATATGCCTTCCTTTATGGGTCTGCTGTGATGTGGTACACCCATTAATGATATGGGCCTCGGAATTCTCTCCTAATTCTATGATGTTATGAATAACCTGGGTTGCGCCTGCAGTCTCCAACAAAAAACCTGCCTGAAAGGGCATATCTATCTTTACACCAGGTTCTACCTTGATATAGTAGCCTACAGGGGGTAGGTTTGAGGCTATCTTGGTAAATTCATTCTTGTCCTTTTCTATAAGTTTAAATACAAGATTATCACGGACATGAGGATACTTGTCCATCGCATCAGCCAGAGGCAACACCTCAAGCCCTTTTATCCTGCGGGAGGCCTCAAAGATACTGTGGTCCAATACCAAAAATCTCCCGCAACTGGCTATATCCGGGTCATAACCTACATCTAAAAGTCTATCTTTATCTACTTCAGGCTGCATGATTTTCCTTTTCCGCCTCTTCAAGACATCTTTGACACTCCTTATAACCCATCGTCCTTATCTCCTCAAAGATTTCACTTGGTGAACCGCAACCCAACATACGACCATCCATCATCACATACGCCTTGTCTGCCCTTATATAATCAAGAATAAAACCTGTATGAGTGATGATAATAGAAGAACGTTTCCTCTTTTTTATAGGTTTATCCTTCTCAAGAATGATCTTTAAGGCATCCGCTATCAAAGAAATATTTTCTATGTCCACCCCTGATTCCGGCTCATCCAGGAGGAGAAGATCCGGCATTTGCACCATAAGCTGAAGGATCTCTGATTTCTTTCTCTCCCCACCGGAGAAACCCACATTTACATCTCTATCCAGATAAGGGGACATATCCAATATCTCAGAGGCGTGTTCAATAGCCTTTTTATCAGGGTTCATGGTATCAAGTAGCGTCCTTAACCTTACACCCTTTATAGAAGGAGGATACTGAAATGCAAGACCGATTCCAAGTCGCGTCCTTTCATAGGTAGACATGCCTGTGATATCTTTACCTTTAAACAATATATTGCCTTTTGTGATATCATATTTAGGTAGACCTACAATCGAACCTAAAAAGGTGCTTTTCCCTGACCCATTGGGGCCAAATATCACGGCAGTCCTGCCCTCTTCGAGAGTAAAATCTAAGCCCTTTAGTATTTCTCTGCCCCCGGAAGACGCCCTAAGTCCTTTGATTTTTAGTAATTCCATATCCTTCTCCTCATGATTTGCGAATAATGCTAGCATAGCATATCGCCTCCTGTCATTATAAAAAATGAACAATTAAATCCCAGCCTTGTTGACAATATGATTGCATAGAGATACTAAGAGTAAGAGGTTAAACGATCTTGTTGGAGGTATGTATGCCTTTAAAAGAGATTATGGTCTTTGATACACCTGGAGTAAAAAATACTAATGATTGCATAGAGATAGCAATCAAATCCATAAAAAAAGATGGCTATAAGCATATTGTAGTGGCATCAACCACTGGGAAGACCGCCCTAGCCTTCTATGATGCCCTAGGTGGCCTTGATGTAAACCTGGTGATTGTAACCCACAGTGTTGGTTTTGGTGGCCCCAATACAGATGAATTTGATCCAAAGAGAAGAGATAGGCTCATATCGGCAGGCATACCTGTATACACAGGAACCATACTTTCCCATTCTCTGGAAAAGTCATTCATGGACAGCTTTGGGGGCATATATCCTGCCTATATAATCGCCAATACGCTAAGGAGGTTTGGGGAAGGCACTAAGGTAGCAATAGAAATCACCCTTGAGGCCTGCGATGCAGGGCTCATCCCTGAGAATGAAGAGGTGTTGAGTATAGGAGGGACTGCAAGGGGATCTGATACTATCCTTGCAATAAAAACCAGACCATCAAAAAGGTTTTTAGATCTGGATGTACTTGAAATTTTGGCAAGACCTAGGGGAAGAGGCATTTAATCCACAGATTTCGCAGATTACACGGATTGTTCTAATCCATTGAGGGACGATTGGCCCCTATATTGCCAGGCTTTCCATGATATGTTTAACAACCCTGTTGCTGGGTGAAGTATCAGGTAAGTCAATTAGTGGTATACCATCAAAATCATACTCCCTTATATAATCATCTTCCGGAATCCATCCCAGCAATTCAATAGAAGTCCTGCCTAAAATCTTGCTCACCTCTTCTTCACTTCTTACCCTGTTTAAGACCAGCCCTACCCTCTGGCATGCCACAGCCTTGTTATCATAAGCAACATGTTTAATCGTAGACACAACATTTATCCCTTTGGCTGAAGTATCCGAGACAAGCACAAGGTCATCTACAGTCTTCATTACCCTTCTATTTATCTGTTCAACACCTGCTTCCCCATCAATCAAGACAACGTCAAATTTTTGTGAAAGAGACCCTATTATGTCCTTTAAAAAGCTGTTTATCTGACAATAACACCCCTCAGTCTCAGGCCTGCCTATGGCAAGTAGCGCAAATCTAGAACCTTCAGCAAGCGCATCAAAGACCTCATAGTCAAGCATATCCACAATATTAGATTTATCATATTTTTCTCCCTTTTTGATCCTTGCGATGAGTTCGTTTCGTATATCATCAAGTGTCCTTTTGACTTCAACACCTAAAGCTGTAGCAAGACCAATAGCAGGGTCAGCGTCTATAGCCAAAATTTTCCGATCATCTCTTTTTGCAAGGGTCTTTACCATTAAGGCAGTTATAGAGGTCTTACCCACGCCACCCTTTCCGCATATTGCTATGGTCCTGGATCTTTTTGTAGTATTCATCTTTGCCCTCTATCTATCCCTTTGGACTACGTTTCTTATCTTCCTTAAGTCAAGGACCTCGCTGCATACATCTGCATATTCACAGGTTGAACAATCAAATGACATCTCTTCAACCATCTTGTTCATTGCACCAATTATCCTTGCAACGCCTTTGGAAATGCCTCTGATTTCTCTCACGTCCTCCCTGCTTGAGGTCACAAATATGATTTCTGCCCCATCTATGTAGTCCTGTTCTTTAAATTTATCAATCAATGCCCCACCAAGCACATTAAATGAAAACCCACTGTCCAAGGCCTCTTTACTCACCCTGCTCCATTCCTTTTGATATTGAGATACAGCCCTTAGCATATATCCCTTCAGGTCCAAATCGTAGCGAATAGCCTCTATCGCTCGATATCTTGCATAAGTATTTTCCTCATTGAAGCCTCTTCCTTCTATAATCACAACCTTGCCAAAAGGCAGGCTTTTTCCTTTGCTTGCCTGTAAATCAGGGCCTATAAGTGATATATTGCCATCTCTTACCTCATTTTTGGACCCAGTCCATATAACAAATGACACAGATTCTTCTTGTGGACTGCCAAGCTCAACCCCGACATCCTCACTTAATACAACATTCCTTCCCCCTCCGGGAGGCCATCCGGATTTCCCACTATGCTTTATTTCAGTTACCTTGCCCTTATCAGATTTTTCCCCCATATACTCTCTTATATCTTTAACTGCATTGTCGAAAAGTCCCATAATACTATAATATTTTATAACCCCTTGAAATTATTGTTATATACGAATCCTCAATGTCCCTCTTGAGCAAACAGTGCTGCACCAAGGGCTCCATTTATTTGGGGATCAAATTTCATCTTTTTCATCTTTATACCTAATGCATCCTCAAAAGCTGTATACATACCTATATTCTTTGCAACGCCACCTGACATTGTAACATCAGCCTCAACCTCAATGCCCTTTGCCAATGATACAACCCTGTGTGCCATTGCCCTATGCAAGCCACTCACTATATCAGAAATCTTCTTGCCATCATTGACTAAAGATATAACCTCTGTCTCTGCAAATACTGTACACTGGTTGGAGATACTCACTGGAGTATTCGAGCGAAGAGATACTGCCCCCATATCCTCTAACTTTATCTCCAGTGCATCGGCCATGACCTCTAAGAATCTCCCTGTACCTGAGGCGCATTTATCATTATACATATATCGTATAACATTACCGTTCTCATCCACCTTTATTACCTTTGCATCTTGTCCTCCGATGTCAATTATTGTCTTTATTGAAGGAAGGAGCCATTTAGCGCCTTTTCCATGACATACTATCTCTGATACAATATCATCTGCAAATGGAATTTTTTTTCTACCGTATCCTGTACCCACGCTATACTCAATTGTATCCATAGAAAGGCCAGCCTCTTTTAGTGCCATCCCCATAACCTCTTTTGCTGACTCCTCTGGCCTGGATCTTGCCCTGATAACAGAGGTTGCCAAAATCTTACTGTCATTCATTATAACTGCCTTTGCAGTCAGTGAGCCAACATCACATCCAGCAACAATCATTTTCTATTGTCTCCCTTCCAGCTTTTCTTTTGCAAATATTGCCGCACCAAGGGCTCCAACTATCTGAGGATCCATCTTGGTTCTTTTCATTTTCATCCCCAACAGTTCCTCCAAACTTTTAACCACCCCTGTGTTCTTGGCAACTCCTCCTGTCATGGAGATATCTCTCTCCACTCCAATACTGTTGATTAATAAAACCACCCTGTTCGCCATTGCCTGGTTAACAGCAGCTCCTAACTCTTCAATAGATTTCCCCTCGTTAAGGTTGTGAACAACCTCTGCCTGTGCCCATACTGTACAAGCAGATGCCAGCGTCAGGGTTCTTTCTGCTCTGACTGAAAGTTCTCCCAGTTCCTCTACCTTTATCCCTAACATCTTAGCCATAACCTCTAAAAATCGTCCTGTTCCTGCAGCACATTTATCGTTTGTAACAAACTTAACAATCTTTCCATTTCTATCTAATTTCATTACCTTACAGTCCTGTCCTCCAATATCTATTACTGTACGAATCGTTGGCATGAGCCACTGTGCACCTTTTCCGTGACATGCTATCTCTGATAAAACATTATTTACAAACGAGACTTTTTTTCTACCATAACCTGTACCCACGCTATACTCAATTGTATCCATAGAAAGGCCAGCCTCTTTTAGTGCTATCCCTATAACTTCTTTTGCAGAGTTTTCTGGCCTGGATCTTGCCCTGATAACAGAGGTTGCCAAAATTTTATTGTCATTCATTATAACTGCCTTTGCAGTCAATGAGCCAATATCGCATCCAGCAACAATCATTTCAATATCCTCCTTACAGTCAAAAATTCGTCCAACCTGTCTGTAATAGAATTCCATGACTCAACTCTATCGTCCCAGGAATCTGCATATAGGATAATGGTTGGTATTCCCAGTTTTTCTGTATCCCTTGCAAGTAGTTTGACCATTCCCCATGTATTTCTACACCCCATTGTGCCCAGATATGCTATAAAATCCGTCTTGAATGTCTTGCTTGCTCCAATCGTATCATCCAGCCACATGCCAGGTGCGTCATAAGGCCCCCTGATCTGTTTAGGCATTGGCATGCGCGTCATTTGTGCGGCTAAAGAGTCAATCATGTTATCAAGGCTCAAGTCACTTATGCTGTATTCTTCCGACTCCTTTCCCTTGGCATAGGGGGCACCTACTTGCCAGAATATGTCTAGCATTGACCCGAGATAGCTAATGTCGTTTTTGTCCATCCATTCCCAAAATCTCAAATCTGTGGTAAAATGTTCAATATAGCAACAAAACCCTCTTGCCCTCTCCTTTCCCGAGCTTGTTCCTGCTATTTCCCTGGCTGCATTTCTTTTTGCTGTCTTCAGCATTGATTCGAATTCTGCTGTGCATTCCTTTTTCCCTCCAAATGTGAATTTTGCCCCGAATATAAAAAGATTGAATATGCCGGGTACTGGGTTGGGTATTAATCTCTCCAAATCCTGAATTTCAGACAAGAGTTCGTCCTGCTTGGCTGCCTCTTTTGTAACCTCTCGCAATTTATCAATATCCAGCTTTGTCCCTGTCTGCTCCTCTATGAATGCTATCATATACCTGAAATCTTCACGCTGATACTCTGTTGCCCTCTCATCGGTCAGTGTGGGGGGGGAATTAAGTTGACATAGGGGTATATTGAGGTATTCAGATGCAAAGGCAAATGAATTTGCATTTGTATCACAAAATCCGGGACTCACACACAAAACGAAATCAGGCTTTTCACCAAGCCCTGCAAGATAGGCACCAAGGGCCCCCCGCTGTGCAGTGCAAGATGTCTCTGTAAAACCAACTTCGCAACAGTAATCGAGGTAATCATATATACCTCTCTTCCATACAAATGAACCCAGTGTCGTCATAACCTCAATGGATAATGGCACGACGTCGAGAGCGTATAATATTGTCGGGGGAAAACAATAGGAAACTAGAGCTATCTTTTTCCCCCTCTCATGTGCTGTCAACAAGGCCTTAATGTACTTGGATAGTGCTTTTAGTAAAAGAATGCCTGGTTCTCCCTGCCTTAAAATTATATCCAATACATCTTTAAAATGTGGAGCAACAGGCAGTAAGTTTCTATATTCCTTATCAGTCCCGTCATAAGTTTTGGAAGCAGCATTAATGATACTCCATATCATCCAGTCATAATTATATTCCTTTACTTGTTTCCTCATCCGTATCTTCTCCCCTTTTTATAATGTCATACTGACTTTGGCGCCTTCCTTAATCCTCTGAATATATAGATTTGCCCTCTCCTTAAGCACCTTTGAATCAACCTTTTTTTGCTATACTCTCAAGTGCTGGCAAAGCCCTGTCATGAAAGAGAGTAAGAGCATCTATTGCCCTCTGTCTTTCGACGAATACCTTTTCTATATTCGTTGCTATCCCATTTAAGACATCTATTGCTACTGCCTCTTTTTCTTCTGCCATCTTATTACCCCTAATTTAACTTATTCTTTCCAGAAATGCATCTAGACGCATCTGGATTCTACCATCTTCTACTAGAGGACCATACTCCCTCTCTATCTTCATACAAGGGATGCCTGAGGCCTCAAGGTCCCTCTCGAATAGAGAGTTTTCAGAGCCATGCATATCGCAAAACCTGATATTTTGTAAGATTACTCCATCTACCTTTGCCTGCGCTGCCCTCTCCTTCAAAAATTTAAATCTTTCTTTGTAGTATCCGAACATGCGAGGACAATAACTATGACTCAAATACCTCTTGGTTATAGCAACCAATGGGTCTCCATCTTCCTCAACCATGTCTACATAAGACCTCGAGCCAAAGCATAGTGTATCTGCAACTACCACTGCATCTTCTGACTCTATAACCTTTACAAGGTTGGTATCGTCGTTTACACTTCCTGCTAATAACAGTCTCTTCTTCCCCTTTATTGTTTCCTTGTTTTTCTCAAACTCATCCAAAAGTTCTTCCAATAATTTATTATACTCATACCTTGGAATACATGTCCCTGCTATGATAATAGCTGTTGCATCTCTACCAGAAATCGGAACCTCATCTGCCATCCTGAGTTCATCTAATCTCTTCAATAATCTCCTGCCTTTATTGTATTCCTTGATTGCATTTTTTAGTTTATCCTCTGTAATCCTGGCCCCAAAATGTTTTTCAAGGCTATCGACAAGCCTTTTAGTCTCCTCTATAAACCATTTTAGACTGTAGTCTGCGACCTTATGGGGCACTCCATAGTAATAAAACCAAGATGGAAGTATACCCCCTATATCATCTTCTGCCTTTCTCCAGCACTCATCCAATCTGCGCATGGAATCACACCCATTGCATATAATTGCTCCATCAAGAAATTTATATTTACCCTCCCCTGCCAGCTGTAGTATACATTTGGGGAAACTACAGATAACAGGGCCAAAATATGTATCACCGATAGAGCTAGATATAGCCTCAATCCCCCTTAGTCTTAAAGGAAGCATATCTGCAGCATAGATAATTTCTTCAGGTATGTAAGTGCACGTACCCCCGATCACCTTCTTACCACTTTTCTTCCATGCCTTGATATAACGATTAAAAACGGTTAGTACAGCCTCATTAATTTCGTCTCTCATTTTTTGCCTCCATTTTTGCACAAAATACCCTTAAGCGAATCAAGTGCATTATCAAGATCATTCGAGTCTTCACCAGGGACCGAGACAATAAGTTCACACAGGCCATTTAATAATGATGGCACAATTACGCCTGCAGCCGGTTTAATTGCATCAATAGCATCCCTTATTATCCAATCTGCCGTTGCCTTAAGCTCGTCGGTGTCAATAGCCAATACGATACTCGAGATAAGATTAGAGACAATCTCCGGTTTATTCTCATGTATACTGTTTATAACACGAAGCAGAGTATTCACTATTTCTCCGATTTCCTGTGTATCAAGATCAGCCAAACCCTTTAAGGTAGCCTCTGTAAGTTCCTCCTGTGGAAAATCTTCAAACACCCCTACCATTCTTCTTATTCGCCGAATCTTAGGATTATTAATAGAAGAAAACGCCGAAGTAATGGCCATAAAGGGAGCAGGGTTATCCAGAATTGCATCAGTTATCGAGTTTGTTATTGACTCTGCATCCTCTGCTAGAGCCACTTTTGCCTTATAAAAAAGTTTGGGATCAATGGTCGATATAACGTCTCGCAATTTATTCGTAAGATCGACCTGAAACAGTGGTATTCCAGACTTTCCTTGAAGAACACTTCCTGTGTGTAGCCGTCTTATTAGCTCACCTAACGAATTTACTAATAATCCTATCTCGTTGGCTTCAATAGTTCGTAAGAGAGAAAGTACAATATCTGCAAACAAATCTGGTGAAAGGATATTATTGACTGGCTTTATTAACTCGTTTAGTAATTTGACTGCTATATTTATGATTGGAGGAATAGATGCTAAAAGGCAAACCACTTTGGCAGGATATTCCCACAGCACGTCATTTAGTACTGCTGTCTTGGCTACTACGGAGTCTTCAGACCCCTCTATCATCTCCTTTAATTCACCGAAATCTATGTTTTCAATTATATCATTGATAGGCTTTCTTAGACGATCGACATAGTATGTGGGATTTTCTTTATGAATATCACTGATATTTATAGCCAGTAATGTGATTAATTTACCAACATCTGCAAACAGAACCGACTCGCTCAATTTCGTTTTGGGTTCTGATTTCGGATCAATAACACCCGATACCATCTTTATTGCATTTCCTGAAACCTTTTTCTTAATCAGGCTTTTCTCTGACCAGGCTGACAATATATTACTTAGCACAGAAAGTATTACCTTCCTTGAACCCGGTGTCTTTATTACCTCACATACTATCCTGCTTACCAGATCAATGGCTTCTCCTTTCTGCTGTGTTTCTTTTCCCAGGTTGGAATCTATCTTATCTGCACTCTCTTTTGTATTCATCAGATGTCACCTCCTTTTATATATATTTATTCACACCTCTCCTTAATTCATGTGGTAGATTATTAGTACTCAAAGAATACGGCCCCTTAAAAACATAGCATTCAAAGGGGAAGATACTCTTTGCAGGCATCTTTCTGATCTCTAATATTTTTGTACCTTGCTTCATCTTTGATGGTTTCGCAAAAAGTCTAGAAAGGCGTCATTGCGAGGAATAAAGCTACGAAGCAATCTAATAAACCCTCATGAGCGATCCGCGCTCACAACCAAGGATAAAAACATGCCCGGAATGAGAAAAACATCCATCCCTGAAAACTGGCCCCTGACCTCTATTCTCATATAAATACTCTTTACCTATTCACTATTCACTATTTTCGGGTTATGAAATACGAGATTGCTTCGCTTCGCCCGCAATGACGTGCTGCTAGACCTTTTGCAAAACCATCATCTTTTACTCTTAAACTTACCCCGTATCCTGCCCCCAATCATACGCATTCCCCATGAAACAAGAGGAAGCTTCTGATCAAGCACTGTATTAATTAAGCTCATTGATGCCTGGCTGAACTCCTCTTTATCAACATTTGAAATCACGCCGGATATGATATCTCCTATAAGCTTAGGATCCTCCCTCTGTATCTTGTTGATATAACGCAAGGCAGAGGTAATCCCCTCCCCTGCCGCCTTTACGCCAGGACCCTTTATCGCATCAATGACAGCAACCCCTAACTCAGGAGACTCATCCAATATCCCCTTGATAAGTGTACCATAGGCGCTCAGGCCGTCTTTGAGAGTATTAGTGTCAATATCGTCTACGATGCTTACTATAAAACCCTTTAAAAGCTGCGGTGGAAACGCACCTGTTATCTGTTTCCCCAACTCGGATAATGCCCCTATCACCCAATTGATAATGGCAGGAAGCGCACCCATGACAGAGAGGATGACCTCCGGGTCTTCCCAAACAAGGGTCTTTACCATAGAAGGGCCATTCTTGGGGTCTATGTTACTTAGGTAATCCCTGAGGATATCTTTAAAAAGAGGAGTCCTCAAGATCTCTTTGAGTATACCTCCTCCCTGGTCCTCGTTATCCATTATTTCTTTGATCATCTTATCCATTCTTTTCCCCTTTCATTACCTCTCCGGAATCATATTCCAGATACAAATCATTGAAGAGCTTTGTGAGGTTGGTCCCTATCCTTTCAATAGGCTCTCTATCAATATCCTGGAATATTGACTCAAGAAAATCATGGAGGAGTTGAGGGGGAAATTTTTCTACTACCTGTACTATTATTTCATCCAAAAGCCTTATAATAACATTGGCAATAGAAGGGATGGCTCCCATCAAAGACAAAATCACCTCGGGATCTTGCCATATTATAGTCCTTGCCAGCTCAGGTGCGTTATCTGGATCAATGTTATTTAAAAAACCCCTGATGCTGTTTTTAACTACCGGCTTTTTCAGCAATTCCCTTAAAATTCGGTTTGTGGCGCTTGACATAATCCTCCTCCTATAAGGTTTTACAATCAAAGAAGTACCTTGCTGCTTCCATCTGGCATAGCTGTTTTCCACCCATCCAGAGCTGAATTATCTTTATGTCTCTCCAGTGCTTTTCAATATCCCAAGCCCTGTCTGCCCCATAAAAACCCAGGACATCCATGGCTTTACCAAAGTTCTCCACTGCCCTGTCTGCAATAAACTCCTTAAAATTTCTGATCTTTGATACAACCTGTCTTGATCCACGGCCTCCATATATGTCAGGACGATCTATCATCCTTGCTGCCTGGTAGCCGATAACCCTGCATATATCAAGATCGCCTGCAATCCGGCCTAAGAGCGCTGCAATAGCATCATTTTCTTTTAATGGCTTCTTATTATAGGTCTTCTCTGAACAGAACTTGTATAATATCTCATAGAGATTCATCATAGCCCCGGTTAAGAACGCAGAGCTACCCATCTGACCCCAGGATATAACCTCCTCAAAGCATCCGGCATCATCACCTGGTCCTGCTGCACGATACCAGCTTGGTACCCTGACATCTTCAAACCACACATCACTATTCTTATCTGCTGCCATACCTGCCTTTTCATAGGGTCCACCTTGTGTTACACCCTTTGTGGTAGAAGGTACAAAGATCAGTGCAAAGTCATTTGGGTCATCAGACCCGGATTTTGTGGTGCACACAACACCCAACAGGTCTGCGACACCAGCTGTATTAGTAGGCCAGAGCTTATGACCATTGATTACCCATTCATTACCATCTAAGATTGCTGTGGTCTCTATGGTCCTGCCCTTTAAGAGATCAATGTTTTCAATATCAGAGCCCCCCTGTGGCTCTGTCATAACAAGTGCTGCAAAGCATGCCTTGTCTGTATTGAACATAGGCGCAAACTCTTTACATAGCCTCATGTTTACATGTGGTTCCACTGTAATAGCAGTCAAAGGCCAGAAGGTAACACCAAATGCAACGGCCATGGCAGTGTCTGCCCTGCCGATCTCCTCGAACATCCGGTATGAAACAGTAGCAGTGTAATTGGAATGGCCTAATCCCCAGCCACCTACCTCTTCAGGGAAAATACATCTTTGCAGGCCCAAATCCGCCATTAGCTTTTTGAACGCGGGCTCAATTATCTTGTGCTCTTTCCAATCCTCATCGAATCTCCTCCTGTAAGGAATGACATCTTTTTCTGCCCACTGCCTTATAATATTACCCAGGTGCTTATCCAGGGGTGATATATATTCTTGCGGTCTTGAAAAATCATCTATTGTCATCTTAAGCCCCTCCTTTAAATCTCTTTACAATCAAAGAATTGTCTTGCTATATCCATCTTTACAGGCACATCAGCCCCTACACCGCAAAGATACGATTGAATAGTCTTTATATCCCGCCAATGTTTTTCCAAATTCCATTCCGTGGCATATCCGGCAGAGCCCATAAGCTCCATGGTCCTGTTTATTGCATGAAGTGCGCTACTAGTCACGCGCATACCGATCATCTCTGCCAAGGTAAAGACCTGATCTTGCTCAAGGCTCCCGTAATCTTTCGGCCTTGTCATGATATTGGCCAGATTATATGTAAGCAACCTTGATACTGTAATATCCTCTGCTATCTCTGCCAAAACGGCTGCATCCAACGGGTTTTCCTTTATCAGCCCCTTACCCTTTATAACCCTGACATCTACCCAGTCTTTGATGATCTCATATACATTCATCAATGAACCTATACACACCGCGCCCATACACAGGTTAAGCCATGAATATACACCCTTAACAGCGCTATCCCTTTTCACCATATATGCCTTTGGCACTCTTACATTATCAAATGATATATCTGCATTCTCATCTGCATTAAGGCCGGTTTTTTTAAAAACCTTTCCTTTCTTTATCCCTCTCAAGTCTCCAGGGACATAGATAATGGATGGGGCGCCCTTGAATTTTTTACCATCCACTATTGCGCATACTATGCAAAATAGCTCTGTGCCAGCCCCGGAATTAAATGGACGCAACCCTTTGCCGTTAATTACCCATTCATCACCCCTTAGCGCTGCTGCCACCTGTATTGTTCTCCCTAAAAAGAGAGGCCCGCCTTCATCATGAATATCCCCTGCCCCCGGCAAGATAAGGCTTCCTCCGGTCTTTAGCTCCTTTCCACAGAATATCGGGGCAAATCGCGCGCACAGCTCCTTATCTACATGTGGTTCCATCACCATTGGTGCATATGACGAAAGATTGGCAGCATACATAAATCCTATGCCTGGATCTGCCCTTGATATCTCCTCAATGGCCCTCACTATTGATATTGAACGCTTATAAGAATTAAACCCACCGCCGCCATAGGCTTCAGGCCATATCATTTGCTGTAGCCCTATATCTATGGCAAGTTTTTTTCTGCTATCCTCAACTGATTGGCGGTAGTTTTCTGAAAATTTCAGCCGGTTTGCTATTACCTCTTTGTCTGCCCACTGCCTGATGGATAAAGCAAGGGCTTGAGTCTCCTCATCGACCAATTCCTTTGGATAAAAAAAGAGATCGTCTATTCTCATCTCTGGATACCTCCTCAATTTATTTTTACAACATCAAATAATATCTTAGATAATATAATAAAGGATCAAGCCAGACAATAGCTTCCTTCTGGCTATAATGATCCTGAACGTCTTAGTCTAGAAGGCTTAAATTTGAATCTCTTCTCCTACAAATAATTCCTTATAACAAGGGCCGAATGCATCCTTGAATGCCCCTATGGACCAATCGCAGCTATCATGGGCAGAAAGAGATACCAGAGATGGGTTGTACGATTTAAGATTGGATATCTGGGCCATTACCTCTTCTTTAGTGATTGGATCCCACGGGAGTTTCCCTGTACCAAGATATTGCTGTGCCTGAAATTTGCCGCCGAATTTGGATATCCGTGATTTCGTTACAGGGAAATGCAGACCTCCTATGACACCATAGATAGGTTTTTTATAAAGCTGATCCACCAATTGAAGTATCCTATCCAGACCCTGATGTCCGCATCCGACAAGAATTATTAGCCCTTTATCCTTAACATCTACTACCAGTGCCTGTTCCGGAGTAATTCCCATTGGGAAGAGGGTGTTGCCTATTAAAAACTGTGAACTATATATAGGACCTGTGCTGATCACACCCTTTGCTATCTTAATAGGTCTGTATACCTGCATGGTATTAAGATCAGAACGGCTCATCCCAGGGGGAAGGAATATAGCCTTGTCAGAAAGATCTATATAATCATTGGTAAGAGAGAAGGTCTTTTTCAACTGATTTTTTACTCCCCCTATATGATCCACGTGAGGATGTGATATGACTATGGCATTTATATCATCAAGGCTTATCCCAAGCCTTGACATATTTCTTAATAGAGGAGATGGATGTTCATTATGTACATTATACCCCAAATCAAACAGGATCATATCTTTTTCGGTCTTTATCAGATAAGACACACCTGGTTCTGTAGCGAGATTCTTATCTTTAGTGTACCAGTCTATTAAAGGCAAGACCTTTAGCCCCTTTGTTGTCCCAATACCCTTTGGCAGGCTCCATTCCTTGCACCTTTCTTCCCAGAATGTATCTGCCTTTTGCCTTCCCCAGAAAAAGCTGATAAATGGCCACAAAAAAGCAATACCAAGCATTCCCTTAATCATTTCATTTGTTTCCTTATAATCATTTTATTCGTAGAAAAATAGGTTGCGAAACGTTTATTGTCAACCGATTTATATCAGGTTCCCTTTTCCAAGTTGGCTCTTATTGTGTTTGGCGGTGTATCCAGCAGCCAGTTTCGAGTGGACTTAAACTTCCCAGTATCACTCAGTGGCATCCGCCATAAATCTTACCAGATAAAATATGTCCCTCCAGAAGGATCCTTCATCACACTTCATCATAGTGTCAGACCTCAAAAATCTATTGGTATCAGAAAGTATTTGATCCCAGCTATATTCTGGATCTCTTTCCATACCAAGTAAGACATAACTCAAGACACCATCTGGCTCAAGGGTATCCTGCATCAATTCCAAGGCATCACCCCATGTCTGAGTGGTATTTATATGATGCAATATATCAGTCATATCAATAAGATTCCTTGTGAGTAGCATATCTTCTGCACTCATGCCAACTAACTGTGTGATTCCCTGTGTAGCCCTAGCCCAGTCTTTATCAGGTATATCGACACTTGAGAGGTGATCTGTCATACTCACAATAGTCTCCACGACCTGATGTGGAGAATAACCTGACAGAAGGGCAGCCCCTGTATCTATATTTAGCTCCAGATGGTCCCAGTACCTGGGATCATTATATGCCTTTTGAGGTGTCTCTAAAAATTCTGAAGCCAATGTGTATGGTGAAGAAGAGTCTTTCTCTATGGTACCTGTCACATGGGCAAGGCCATCTACAATCTTTTCCCTGGTATCTTCCATATCCGGCCTGCCAAGGATGCATATTAACTCCATGATACTGTCTATCGCCCCACTTGGATCCAGTGCAAGTAAAGGCTCCAGGTGCCTTACTAACGGCATTTGCCTATCATCATTAGCATATGTGGGTGTCTCTAAAGAGACTTCTGCCAGGGGGGATAAAAGATTCAATATATAACCGAATGGATATATTACACCAAAGGCCTCTCTTGCAGCTGCTTGTCTTTGTTCTACTGCATCTAATGATAATGGATACTCACTTACCACTTCTTCATACGGTTTATACATGGCAACACAAAGAGAAGCAATCAGAGGGAATATGGGATTTATCTTATCATAATCGGTTTCATAGGTATGTTGGGAAACGTCATAATACATCATATAATTCTCTGGATGGTCTAAATCCAGAAAACGGTCCGCATGAAACGCTCCCGGGTCATAATAGCCCAAAGATCCTACAATAGTCCACATATCTCTCAAGTCCTGAGGGAGGAGATAGACCTTATCAGTACCTTCAGCAGGATATCCTATAGGTATGATCTTTAACATCAGGTTTACAAGGAGATCTGTAAGCCAGGCAGGCAGCTCTGCGTCCGATGAACCACGGCTTATGGCGTTGGGCAAATTTTCAATTACTGTCCCTAATTCTGAGTATATTACCGGAAATGCACCCTTTGTATACATAAAGGTGATTGGAAACATCTTTATGCCAAGGAGTTTGAAGATCGGCCGGGCCAAATTCTTGATAGAGGGAATTCTCTCCACGAATTGCACTAAATCTATTGTTGCATAGAAGTTCCTCTCATACAATAACCACCTCATATTATCATAGATATTATCATAGGGTCCGTTATATACAGAGTCTGCTACCAGAAACAGGGCCATATCAGCGCCAGTTAACACCGCGGGACATAGCGGGGCCACATACACCCCATCCACCATTATGCCATAGCCTCTTTTTTCTGTTACAGGGCGGCCATGACCCAATAAATGCCCTTCGCCCTTTTCATATATATCTGCCCACAGCGAAGAGGTAATAGTGATAGAATCTGCTGTGGGTATAAAAGATCTGATAAAGTCCTTGGTTTTCTCACCATTTTCCTGTTCATACAAGATATTAGAGGTGAGTGTTATTGGTATATTCCACCTGGTCGTATACCTTATAACACCCCTGAGACCAGAAAAATTATCATATGAAAAATCATCAGCGGGTTGATAAAATTCTCCGCCCCCAAATTCACCTTCCCCGTCTCTGGATTGCAGAAACATATCCCTGTTTATATATTCCACAATCTGAGAGTCTATCCCGTCCATGAAATAACCTTCTCGATCAAAGGCTGATATCGTCTCTATAACAGAGTTCATAACAGTGGCATTCATCAAAAGCTCCCTCAGGTTCCATGGCTGCTTTCCATCCTTGCCATACCCGAGAATGCCCATCTCTTCAATCTTGGGCCCGACAACCGGACCCTTGGTCCAGATTCTGTCAACTATTCCCCCAAGGGTATCGTTATCGTATCGATCATTGACGTTGACAAGGAGATCCTTTGCCATTGGATATACATTAGGATCATCAAAGAAGCACCCAAGACTATAGAGGGCTTCAGCTATCGTGTCCTTTGTATCTTCATCATAGAACAGGGATTTTCCCCCCTGCAATATCTTTGCAAGGCCATCTGGGGCTTCAATCACAATATCTGCCATCTTTTCATCAATATCCGCAAAATCCAGGTTGCCGTCCTTAGATGCCCTCATCTCCCTGAGCTCTTTAATGGTTACATCCATATATGAGTTCACAGAGTCCTTATCAATGGTGGAGAGATATTTTACCGCATTGAAGAGTATCTCCCTTATATAATCAAGGGTTTCCATGGATTCCGACGGGCTGTTTTCCATCTCATCCAGTCTATCTAGATAATCATAAATGGGTTCCTTTTGATCCTCAGGAAGGGCCAGGATATTACCTGTAAGGGTAGCAAGTGCAGACATCATGTCTGGTATGGGGCCCTTTTTACTCATCTCGGCTTCAACTGCTTCCTCAAAGATACCCTCTGGGACACTATCTCTTGGCTCAAATAGTGGAGGAAGACCATCCAGCATTGCTACCAGGGTATTGGCATTATCTTTATCACCAAGGAGCTCACAAAAAAGCTTTTCTTCAAATGTGGGCCTTGTAAGGTCGCCATACGTGAAGAAGGCCTCCAAGGCAGGATAATCTTCAAGCATATTATAGATGTCCTGGGGGGCACTCTCTTCACTTGCCACCATTGCCTTCTCGGTAACACTGTCTCCTGAATCCGTACACCCGCCTAATAAAATTAGGCCTGTAAGCCCCACGACCAACAAGTACTCAGTGATGACACCTCTTTTCATGATCATCTCCTTTCCGGGTGTGTTTCGGCTGAACTTTCCGGCACTTGCCAGCAATAATACCGCATTAAGTATGCCACTCCTAACGAGTTGTTTCTATTGGTTATTTTTCTCTTGGCATAGCAAATCCCTTGTTTTATAGGAAAAAATTTACTTATAGTATGTAATCTTTTGCTCACAATTTACATCTCGACCCTTATAGATACACTACAACTAAGCACATTACCTTTTAAGGTATAATCTGGTGTGTCTACCTTATGGAAACTCCTTTTTCTTAGTATCTGATCCTGTATAGTAATCCCTAGCCAGATAGGATGTGTGATAAAGCCAAATAGTTTCTTAATATCACCTCCTATACCAAGGCTCAGGATATGCCTATCCGAGTCTAAGTAATTAGAATTTCCCGGCTGATCCGGCACAGGTGTAGGGGCATATTGATATCCTGCCCAGAGATCAAGATTTGGAAACCCATACTCCAGACCAAATCGATAAGAATATACATCATCAAACTTTGGGACTGCCCCCCTCAATTCTCGAGGGATGCTCCTCTCAAAATCTGACCAGTTATCCCTGGTGATATCCACCTCTACAGCAAGCTTTTCAAGCTTATAAGAAATGCCTGCTTGATACGCCCTTGGATTCCAGAAAGTAAGGATCGCTGTATATGCATTGATACGTGCCGCATGTTCACCTATAGTTATATCCAGATTCGCATTGAATGGATCGATGTCTACATCTATGTCATCCCTGTAAGACACTCCTATATTTAATCCCTTACTCGGACTCACTATGATGCCAATTGTTGGGTTGAGTTTTAATTTCATGTTCATCCAGATATTCTGTTCAGCCGGGATTACATCCTGGGTTGTTGAAAGATCTTTAGCAGCTAATGTAAGGTTTGCTGCTGCATCCCCGGTGACCATGGCATGGGCCCCCATACCTAACCACAAAAAATCAGGGATAGCCTCAATACCAAGACCCAGATATATGGCACTTCGCTTTATGGGCGCGCCGAATTTGACATACGTATACCTGTATTCCTCCAAATCCTCTAACCTTAAAAGGCTCAGATCGTCCATCAGGGACATGCCCATTCCAAAGGTGACCTGTCTTGGTAGCCTTGCAATCTTGTTTATATCTATGGCCATTGCAATGACAAACGCACCAAAGCTAAGGTCATCATCCTTTGGTACACCTGATACCATACCATCCACATCCATGGATGGGTCAGTGTATGTATAGGACAGATCCAGTCTATGCCCCTTTACCTTACCCAATCCAGCCGGATTATAGTATACCCCGGAAGGGTCATCCACACTTGCACATATTGCCCCTGCCATGGCCATTCCTCTGGTGCCAAAGCCGTATGTGTCAAACATGTCTGCGCAGACATGTTTATTTGTAAGGAAGATAAACAACATACTAAACGATAAGACACATATTAATCTCCTCATCTTACTGTAAACCCCCTTCTCTTAATATGGACATTTCAAGGTCCTAACTCTCCGCACAGGAGAATGACATCACATCAAGACGGTGCCCGGATAAAAGACACCAAATCACATTACATTTAAGGTCTGAGTCCCAGTACACCCTTTTATAGGGATCACATAACAAATTTCACGAAAATTGCCAGAATGCTTAGTCTTGTAGACAGTGGGGGTCACCTAACCCATGGTGTTGTCGTAACAAGAGATTTAGCATTTTTATACCTATCCTTCTTTACCATCTCTCTAATGCCTGAAACAGTCTTTCCGCCCAGATTTTTTGAAAACATATTTACAAGAGATGAAGGCAACTTACCCGCCGGATCGCCTAGAATCGTATAGGTTATCTCTGTCTTATCTTGATCGATGGGAACCAGTGTGTATGTCACCGTGGCTATTGGGATCCGTACAATCTTTTTATCTCTCTCAAAATCAGTTGATATTCCCTGTGCCTTCATAAACAGAACACCTGTTGCCTCATCGACCATAAATTCTGTCCTGGCTATACCGTCTCTGTCATGTAGAGGCCATGGCATGTTAGTCTTGTTGTATATATAAATGGTATCTTTAGTGTCCTCCAGGCCTGGAATATCAGCAATGAATGCTTCATCGCACTTAAACATATACTCTGTCTGTGCGGGAATATCGCGTAAAACAGCCTCTATAACTGCGACAGAGGCATCTATCATCCCTACGGCCTTAACTTCATCAACGTTGGTCAGTGATGTTGGCCTAGTATAACAAATAATCCCATCCGACTCTTTTACCTTTTTCCATTCATTGTTATACTTTTCACCAAATGCATAAGAAAAGGATAACAAACCAACTATTAGCGTAATCGATACTGTTTGCCAAACCCTCATGATACGTCCCTTTAAGCATTTTACCGGCCCGCCTCAAGCGGATCAGACTTTAGCTTCTAATCTTGTTCTATAAGGTATGGATATCCGGGCAGATACCTTTTTAACAAGGCACTTACCCATGAGCGTATACTACTCCGTAACCAGCCTCAGGGAAGGTGAATTTGATGGCGTCGGATTCACACACATTGAAACAACTTGCACACTCCAAGCAATAGCTCTTATAGTTTTTTGCCAATTGCACCTTCCCATCTCGTAATTGCCAGAGGGACATTGAGCAAATCATCACACAGTTGCCACAATTGGTGCATTTATCCTTATCATAAATTATGTGATCTTTTGACCCTGGATTGACCTTAACAAGTTTTCTTTTATTAAAGCTTACTGTCTCCTTAATAGCGGGCATAGATTTCTCCTTTCTTTTATAAGTATTATGGTTCAGCCGCAAATCTCACTTTTTCTTAGAACGCTCTATCAATTGAGACAAGAAACTGGGGAAAAACTTTGAATCCTTTAGTCTCTCATTCAACTTATGTTTATAGGTCGCAGTGATGATCGGCCTGTAATAGTGACTCATAAACTTCAATGAAGGACGCATTTCATTGAGAATGGCCGGGACCCTTGACATGCCTATAGCATGAGGATCAGCCATGGTGATCATACTATAAAACATGATGTCACCAATTCCATCAAAGAAATTATAGAACTCCTGCGACATGAACTGTGCAAAAAAGTCCCTGAGGGTACCGCCTGACATAAAATCAACACCAACCGGAGAGGTCTTCAAATCCTCCATATACTGCTTAAGGTATCCCTTGGAAAAATCCTTGTCCTTATGAGCCTTGATTGCCCACTTGGCGGCAAGCCGGCCGGAATACATGGCCTGATACACGCCTTCGGCCAGGAATGGTTCGGGTGTGCCGGCTGCATCACCTACAAGCATCAACCCGTTAGCATAGATATTCTCCGGGAATTTTTTTAGCCAGGGTAAGAAATGAGATTGATATTCCCTGGGCTTTGCCCCGGTAACCTTGATCAGATGCTGTAACCAATCCATCTTTAAATTATCACGGATTGACTTGGTATGGAAATTCTTGCCACTCTTGCATTCATCCCCCAAGGTCGTGGCTGGTCCGGAGCCCAGATGAAAGCCATCCTTATAGACAACAATATAGCCGCCCAAACCATGCCCCGCAAACACATGGACACCAACCTTTCCGCAAAACTCATCGATCTTTTCCGGATCAGCCTCAAAATCAAGGGTATCTATACACGTAATATCATCCAAGTCCCACTTATAGCGAAGGCCTGATTTTTGAGCCACTATAGAATGGGCACCATCTGCCCCGATCACCACTGGAGCCCTGTATTCATTTCCCTTGTGGTCTACCACTCCAACAATCTTTCCTTTGTCCCGAATGAGGTCTTCTGCCAGGGTCTTTATCTTCAACTCAGCCCCTGATTTGACGGCCAGGTCAGCATACCACCTGTCAAAGTCTGCCCTGGACATCATCTGAACCATGAAATCATGGGCATATGGATAAGCAACACGTGTAGGGGCCTTTAGCATCCAGCTCATCCTCTCTCCATATGTTCCATCTTCTGTTGGGGCAGTATCAATAACATGAAAGGTGCCATACACACAGGTTCGCTGAGAGGATAGATCCAGATCCCTAACATAGTCAAAATCCCTGTAAGCCTTTGGCGATAGACCAAACCCGGAAGAGTTCTTTTCCCCGCAATAGTTGCCTCGTTCTAAAACCACCACCTTCAGGCCTGCATCTACTGCCTCCTTGGCCGCAGCACACCCCCCTGGACCACCTCCTACAACAATAAGGTCATAAATACTCATATTCACCTCCTTTTTCTCTCACATGTAAGTACATTCTACGGATTTTTTTATTAAAAAGTACGCTTATTAGAAAATACCATCTCAAAGACTTATCACCCATACATATAGATCACCCCTTCCCTCTGATTTTAGATAACATCTGCCTCTCTTAACCTTTTTGCCAGATTTTTTCCTGCATCTGCAAGGCTTAGCCCTTCAATGATTTCACACTTCCCCTGCCTAATCTCCGGGGTATAAAGCCGTAGGAGGACAACCTTTCTTTCTATACTACCATCAAAGCCTATGTCCTCGGCTCTCCATGCGGTTATTGGCTTTTTCTTGGCCTCACGCCTCTGCAAAACCGTAGGATATCTCAGCTCCCCAACCTCATTACTTGCCATCACCACTGCAGGTAAAAGTACCTTCACTCTTTCGTACCCGCTGGAAAGCACCCTCTCAACAAAGAGACCGTCCTTATCTATCTCAACCTTTTTCGCTAACGTAACAGCCGGGATTCCTAACATGTGAGCAATACCAATACCAACCTGCCCGGCATTCCAATCCGCTGCCTGCCTGCCCACAAGGATCAGATCGTAGACACCAATCTTCTTTATTGCAGATGCAAGGGCAGAAGCCGCACAAAAACTGTCAAGATTGCCTGAATCGAACATTTCATCTTCTACCTTCACAAGTTCATCAGCACCTGCAGCCAGGGCCTTTAGCATAACAGCATTTGAGATCCTTTTCCCTATACTAAGGATTGTTATCTTTACGTTATCAATATCCGCATCCTTTATCTGCAGGGCAGCTTCTAAGGCATTCTCATCAAATAGACTGAGTACCGGCGGAATACCCCTTGGTTCGACCCTGTTTGCCTCAGTGTTTATCACAAATGAATCGCTTGGGCCCTCGGGATCCGGGACCTGCTTTATGCACACTATTATATTCATTGTTTCCCCCCGTCATCCATAGAGCCTAGGATCTCTTTAAGGCTATCCTTAAATGCAGGAACCACCTCCTCATAATTCCCGACAACCCCAAAATCTGCTATCTTAAATATATTTGCGCTCGCATCTCTATTTATGGCCACAATGACCTTTGAACCGGATATGCCTGCAATGTGCTGTGTAGAACCGGATATGCCTACAGCAATGTAAACAGAAGGCCCAACAATGGTCCCTGTCTGCCCCACCTGTGCCTTTGAAGGCACCCATCCAAGATCGCACGGGGGTCTGCTTGCACCAATAGCCCCACCCAAGACCCTGGCAAGATCTAAGAGCTGCTCAAAACCTTCTGTTCCACCAATGCCCCTTCCACCTGCTACGACAACATTGGCATTCGCAAGCTTTGGCCCCTCATCCTCCGCTTCTATTCTCTCTATTACCTCAGTCTTCATCAGGGAAGCATCAAGGGAAATATCAAAAGGTATAATCTCACCCTTTGCCGTATCACTACGGCAGGCAGGCTCACTTGACCTGGAACGTATAGTCACCATGTAAGGCTTCGATGCAAGGCTGAATTCTGCCATGATATTACTGCTATATACAGGCTTTATAAATCTAACATCCCCTGAATCAAATATAATGCCCACACAGTCTGTAACCAAACCTGCTCCAAAAGAAAAGGCCAGCCTTGGTGCAAGGTCTATCGATGTAAGCGTATCCCCCATAATAATGACCTCAGGGGTCACCTTCTCATATATCTGTTTGAATGTCATTACATAACAATCAGGCTGATAGTGCTCGAGCATGGGATTGTCCACTGTATAAACAATATCAGCGCCATAATGTCTTAACTCTTTTGTCATATTCCCAATATTGCGGCCCATGATAAGCGTGGCAAGCTTGCCGCCATATCCATCAGCAAGTCTTTTGCCTGTGTTCAGAGACTCTAATGAGATGGGCATAATAGTATTATCTTTTGCCAGCTCAACAAAGACTAATACCAGGTTATTGTTGCTCATTCTTACCCCCACTTGTTAATATTAACCATTTGCCTCTGCCTGGCATTAGTGGGCAGTCCATATCAATCCTCAAGCTCATCTATCGGAGGTATGTAAAAAGATCCATCCGATGTATTGTTGGGATCAAACGCCTGCTTTATCTTTGCCTGCCAAATATGATAGTCGTGCATAAGCGGACCAAAAATCTTATAATACCCTTCCCCTAATGATGAAAGCCCATATCCCAAAGACTTGTCTATTGCAGCCTTATTCGTAGCATCCATATATTCGAACCTTCCATCTGGTTCCGTCTTACGGCGGTCAAACATTCCGATCTCTTCCAGATGGCCCCAATTGCTGGTCCCCTCATATATGCCGCCCCATGTACAATCCGCCAGGTCTTCAAGGAATACGCCCTTATCAATAAATTCCCGTTTAATCTTTTCGCCTTCCTTTGCTTGATTGACTGCGCAGTCATATGCCACATTACTTCCCATGCTCGTAAGAAAATCACCGCCTGGTCTAAATACCATCGCAGGGAAGATTGACCTGACCACACCCCACCAAAACATTTGGTGAAATGGGAACACGCTTGCGTCCAAGGCAATGCCATTTGTTTCAGACGCAATTTTTTTAAGAACCTTCTCCTGATACTTGAGTTCCCTGTCCGTATGTGCCGCAAGCATAAATAAGGTCATGTGTTGAAATGCACGTGTTATTGTTCTTATCGCCGGCGATGCAAGCATCTTCCTCATAGCCCTTGGGGCAAGCAGCCCGAACATGGCACCAAAAGCGCCTTTGCAATGAACATATCCGATCTCGGAATTTCCGATCTCATATGCCAAATCTGCATATTTTTCATAACTTGGGGAGAAAAGAAAATATACCTTATGGGTTTTAGGCACATCTGTTGTCTTTATGTCGGTTATGATCCCCTTAAATCTCGGCTCTTTGGGCCCTGCCGGCCATGGATAAAGCTTTATGGCACACTTTGTGAAGACACCTAATCCTCCCTGAGCGCCTCCCCAGCCTCTCATTATCCCCCTAAGAGAGGGTCCGGGCCCGTCTCCGCTGATCCATCCGGCATCAGAGCCTATAGATCCCAATCTTAAAATCTCTCCATCCGGCAAGACCCACTCCACGCCAAGTGGATTGCGGCCGCTAAACCCGGTAAAAAGCCCGGTCCATCCATACCCCCATCCGGATGTCGTATTTGCAAGTGGAGAAGTATTGGGTCCGGCACCTATTATATGGCAGTTCAGGCCTTTCTTCATCGCCTCAGCCTGAAGCTGGGCAGCACATACATAAGGCTCCACAACGGCATACATATTCTTGGCATCTATTTCTAAAATCCTGTTCATCCTTCTCAAGTCTATCTGTACTACGCCTTGTTCTCCCGGGCCTCCCCATGCTGCCCATCCAGTGCTGAATGCCTTAAATTTCACCTTGTGTTTGTTACATATCTTTATGATTCCCTGAACCTCTTCCGTGGTTTCAGGCAAAACAACAGCCTCTGGCCTTGGTATCCACGCTTCCCTGCCAAGATTGAGTGCAGGCTGCCATGCATATCCATCCAACACCCCAGGCTCTTCAGAGATATTCTCAGGGCCAAGAACATCTTCCAATTCTTTATATGCATCTTTTGCTAACATCTTATCTACCTCCCAAAGAGAGATTAAGAAGCTCCATCACATCATATACCTTGATACTGTCCCCATTTTTCTTGATCGCATCAATAAATACCCTCTCGCACCATGGACAGGCCGTTACTATTGCCTCAGCCCCGGTGGCCTTTGCCTCCTCTATCCTTTCTGTTGCGGTCCAGGCCGAAAAATCAGGAAATGCCTCAAGCACCCCTCCCCCTGCTCCGCAACACCAGCTGTACTCCCTGATACGCTCCATCTCTACAAAATCTATTCCAGAGATCGCCTTGATTATATCCCTCGGCGGATCATATACACCCAATTTACCTGACTGTTTATACCTTACGGGTCTGAGCAATTTATCTTCTCCTTCCCATTCCTTATACACCTCTCCTCTCCTGCCAAGATGACAAGGGTCATGATAGGTAACCTTTAGGGGAATATCCTTTTCAGGTCTTATCACCCCCTCCTTTATCAAGGAGTCAACATACTCGGTAATGTGCAAGACCTTTACACCCAGATCGAGATTGTTTTTCGGATACAGATATTTAAAGGTGTAATAACAATCCGAACATGGTGTTACCAGTATCTTTGCCCCGGATGCACGCACCCGGCTTGCCATATCCTCTGCATAATTTTTCATCTCCCCCTGATAGCCTATCTCATAGGCCCTTCCTCCACAACAGGACTCATCATTTCCTGCTATCCCCACATCTATACCGGCATTCTTCAAGATCATTACCGCAGTCCGGGTAATATCCTGAAGATCCTCATCGTATGAATACCTGCACCCCGCGTGGAACAACACATCTACCTTTTGATTGTTTATATTCGGTATATCCAGGCCTTTTGCCCAATCACCCCTGTCGCGTTTAAGCATACCCATTGGGTTGTCTTCTCTTTTCATGCTATCAATCATCTCCAGGTGCTCCGGAATGACAAACCCCTCTTCCACACACTTTGCCCTCAATTCCAAAAGTACGTCGGCTAAATCTATATCATCCCTGTATGCCTGACATGATACCTGACACGCACCGCACAGCTGGCATTTATATATGATCTCCGTTATATTATCGTTAAGTTCACTCCTGCCCTCTAAAAGGGATGTACCGATGATCATCTTGCCACTGCCGGAATACGCATGAAGATTATACCTGTCTATGGATGGGCATACCTTTGCAAATCTCCAGCTCTTTATCTGAAGCATCGGCACCCATTTGCATTGGGAACACCTCGAACATCCTGCCATATCCCTCTGTAAGTCTTGTAAGCTCATATGCTACTCCTCTTTTGCAAAACAAAGTTTCCCAGGATTCATAACCCCCTTTGGGTCAAGTATACCCTTTACCTTCTTTAATGCCGTAACCGTGTCCAGACATTTACTGTAGGCCAGATGGGACCATTGACCATAAGGCCGTGAGAAAAACCCTCCCATATCCATCAGGGCCTTACTTGCACTATCAAATAAGCGTTCTACCCTTTCCATCTCTTCTGATCCTTTTGGGTCATACATCAGATTAAATTCGATATGACAGTTCCTCCCCTGCTGTATTGGCTGGATGTATACCCCAAGGTTTTGCTCTGGAAACCCGTGTTTTTTTATCTCATCATTCATGGCCTTTACAAACTCAGGTGCCCTATCAAGGGTTGTCAAAAAGAATATATCTTCACATCCGCCTCTTGAGCGAAGCTTCCAGTACGGATCACCACTGGGTTTGCTTATCAGCCCAAGGAGATTCCCCGCAGATATACCGGCAATACTCTGCTCAGACTTCACTCTGGTCTGGCCAGCGATATCCGCGATGTCCTTTTCTATATAATCCACCCTCTCTTCAGGGAGATATTCATATCCTGAGATGGAATAAAATAAAACCCAAGGGGGCAGATCATTGGCGGGCTTATTACCGCCATAAATAGAGACCAAATCAGTGCGGTTTAATATAAGACAAATATCGGGAAGCTTGGGTCTCAAGATACGATAGGTAAAATCAATCAACTCACTTAAATCTTGTGCTGCCACAAAGAATGCCTTTTGGATCTTTGGCAACAATTCCAACTTTACTGAGGCCCATGTAACAATACCCATCGTGCCTTGCGAACCCTGCATAATCTTCATAAAATCTGACTGAGAAGGTCCCATAGGGCTTTTCTGTGCCTGCCCTGAAGCCCATTGCTCTTCCAACGTGCCTGGACCTGCTGCAGAACCTGTCCTGAACATATCACCCGTACCGAAGATTACCTCTATACAGCACATCGGATCTGACATATCCCAATGATATTTAGGTATGGTGGTTGGCTCTCTTTCAAGGATACTTGCTACTGCCGATTTGGTTTTCCTCGGAAGTAGAGGCATCACTACCCTGAGCCCCTCCTTTTCTACTGCAGTGGAAAGGCCACCAAATGTCACCCCGGGTTCAATCATAGCCACCTTATTGCGCTTGTCGATGCGTATAATCGAATCCATACCTGAAAGATCCACTATTACTGCATCATCTGCAACTGGTATGGTGTCTCCCCTGAATCGTGGGCCTTTAGAGGAACAGGGTATCAATGATAACCCTCCAAGGGTCGCGAGTTTTATTATGCCCTGCACCTCGCCCATATTACGAGGTCTCACCACACACTGAGGGATCTTCCCTGAGACAAAACTATTGTCCATTGCAAAACTGCTTAATACATCCTTATCAGTCACAACACCCTTAGGCCCTACAATCTTTGCTAAATCATCAATCTTAGACATATCTCAACTCCCTCCCTTTCTATCCCAGCAGACGTTTTTTAGCTCTCTTGATGACGGTAGCAACTGTCCACCCAATCAAAGGCGGCCTCTGGTCAAGGAAGCATTCCACAAGGATATCTGTAGCCTTTTTAAATTCCTTAGGGTCAACTGTGTCAAAGAGATCAGAGACAAAAACAGGGATGGTCTCAGGATGCCCATCATTTATCCTGTTGATCATGGCACAAAAAGAGTTTATTCCACTGCCTGCAACCTTCCCTGCCCTCTCCCTTAGAAATATCTCAATGTAAGGTAGAGCTACCTTTGAGATAACAGGGGCTAATGTCACTGCCACATGCCTCAATGAAACAATATTTTCCAAAATGCCCCTGGCTATATCTGCAACCACATTCATGTTGCCACCAGCACCCCTTACCATCCCTTCAATTAAAGGCCGAAGAGTTTGCAAAAGGTACTTCAAATCCTCAATTACATCCTCATCTGTCAGCGCCACAAGCGATGGAACCAAAATCTCCTTTGACATCTCTTCAAAGGGACCTAACTCTGCATCGACTAGAGCATCCTCAAAGCTTGCCAGAAGCTCACCCAGATCAATATCAGGATCAAGGAGACCCCCGGCAAGCTGAGAAATCTCATCAAGCAAACCCCCTCTGTATGCAACCTCCATGAAATCCCATACTGCCTTGGTTTGTAAGTCCATATAGTTATATCTCCCCAAAAAATATATTGAACACACTGTCATCTTGTAACTATTATATAAATAAGCACCAGAAGACAAATGTCAAGGCCTATTTCTTTTTTTTAATATTTTATAATTCCCATATGGACCCAAAATATTAAACGTAGCGTCAGCAAATCCTTATGTAGAGCCAAATGCTCTCTGCTAATTCAGATCTTTTCTTTCCTGCTGAAAGTCTTCGTAGTTTTTTTAGACGATTTTAGAGGTATACGATGCCCTGCTGCGATTCTTGGCAGGCATAAAATTCAGAAAATAATATAAGAACTCAGCCATATTAACGGCAAATGCATGCTTGGAGCATTGGATAATACCCATATTATTCATAAAGACAGAGTAGCTGACAGTTGTCAAAATGATTTGAGAGGCTATCAAGGAATCAATGCCTTGGCATTTCCCTTCTGTCTTTAATTTATCAATCTTTTTTATCATCGGGGTACTGAAATGGCTGAACCAACCTTTGTAGTGTTCGTTTAATTGCTTACTGTAGTAAGCACCTTGGAGAAACGTCCAATTAAGCGGGCCATAGCTTTCAAAGACATCTATGATGGTAGAGTTGATTTCTACCAAATCATTAACACACGTTGTATCAAGATCACTAATAAACCCGTCTGATATATTGTTTGAGGGGTTGAGTTTAATAAGCATGCCCTGATGAATAGCTTTTATAATGTCATCTTTATCCTTGAAATGCTGATAAAAGGTGCCTCTGCTGTACCCGGCTCTTTCTGCTATATTCGCGACCTTTGTGTCAAAGTAGCCACAGGAGACAAATTCTTGTTTTGCAGCATCTAAAAGGTCTTCCTTTGTTTTATTCGATACCCCCTTATTCTTTCTGGGTGTCTGTCTTTTTTTATCGGGTGACTTTATCATCTTTTCATCAAAGCTTAGCCCAGCAAAGAATATGTAGGAAATATTTTTTGCCAGTATGCGAGGACTACAGTTTATAATATCCATAGATCGTATAATGATAGACATAAAGAGGGTAACTGTCATAATTTGTGATATGATATCTGCATCACACCCCTGATACAGTCCTTTTTTTTGTAAGGACTCAATTTTTATTTTAAAGATGCTGACAAATCTTTGAAAAATACGCGTAAATAGATCAAGGACTTCATTGTTTTGCAGCATTCCCTGCACAAAGGCCTTTAGCAAACCAGAGGGGGTGGCAAGAATTTTTATGATATAGCTTATAGGTTGTTCAAAATCATGCAAGTTATCAGCATCTAACCATCTTTTATGTGCCCTTTTATTCTCCATCCATGCAGACATCTCACTCATCATTCCCTGCATAAGATTTATCAACACATCACTCTTGTTTTTAAAATACAAATAAAATGTACCATGACTTACCCTGGCAGTTTTGGTGATTGAGTCCACATTGGTTCTGAAATAACCATGCTGACTGAATTCAATCAAAGCAGCTTCTAATAAACGCTCTTTTGTCAGGATATTGGGTTTTTGATGCTTATGATTTTCCAAACAATACCCCTATAAAAAATTCTGTAGCAAACTTAAGCCATCGAAAAAGACATCCAACAAAAAAAGTGTCCTTATGTATTTCTATTTTTCCAAACATCAAATTATCATCAAGTGGCCTGACCTGTCAATCCATCTCGCGTCCACTCCGCCGGACGAGAAGATACGGGTTCGATTTCCCTCAATCTCTGCCGCACATCAGAGGCAAAAATTTGCTTAAGGGGTTCATACCTTTGATTTGTGCACAGGGGGTTTGCCCACTAGATAGGCATAGACATGTATGCCAGTTGAGGTATGTTCCAGGATTAATCGCACCTTGATTGACAATATCATGATATCGATATAATAATATATCGATCACTTTTAATAAGGAGTATCCTTTATGATAAGGTTTGATTTTTCAGGTGTGACAAAAGAGCTCATAGATGAAAGAGGCATCTCCAGAGAAGATATAGATGCCTTATCCCCAATAATAGAAAAGGCCCATAATATCCTTTCAACAAGGCGAGAAGCAAAGGAAATCCTGTTTTATGACCTGCCCTATGCTAAAGATATCATTGATCAAGTAAAGGATATGGCAGAAGAGCTCTCCGGCAAGTTTAAAAATATTGTGCACCTGGGTATCGGTGGGTCATCCCTGGGGCCAAAGGCCATATTTTCCGCCCTGAAAGGGCCTTTCCATAATCATGTGTCTATCCCGAAGATGTTCTTTCTTGAGAACATAGACCCAGAATACATAGTCTCCCTCTTAGATTATATCTCTCCTGAAGAGACCCTGTTTACTGTGGTAAGCAAATCAGGCGCAACCCCGGAGACTGCATCTCAGTTTATGGTGGCATTTGACCTATTAAAAACCAGACTTGGTAAGTCATACAAAAATCATCTTGTATTCATTACAGACCCTGAAGATGGGGTGCTGAGAAGGTTGGCATCCGCCCACGGTATAAGGAGTTTACCCATACCCAGGGAGGTAGGAGGAAGGTTCAGTGTGCTTACCCCGGTTGGGTTATTCCCGGCTGCCATGTGCTCTGTAGATATAGACCGGCTGCTTGGTGGTGCTGCCAAGATGGCAGATGTTGTAACAAACCCTGATGTGTTTAAAAACCCTGCATACCTGTATGGCTGTGTTCATTTTATTGCCTTTATGAAGGGTATAAATATCTCTGTTATCATGCCCTACTCCAATGCATTGTATGATATTGCAGACTGGTATCGCCAACTCTGGGCGGAAAGTCTAGGCAAAAAGGCATCTCTAGGGGGCAAAACCCTCTTTACCGGCCAGACACCTGTCAAGGCATTAGGCGCCACTGATCAGCACTCACAGGTTCAATTGTATATGGAGGGGCCCTTTGACAAGATTATAAATATGATAACTGTAAGGCGCTATAGAAAGGATATAAGAATACCTGCAATATTTAGTGATATCAATGAGTTATCCTATCTTGGATCGAAAGATATCTCGGAACTCATCAATGCGGAGGCAACAGCCACAAGGGCTGCCCTTATAAAAAATGGGCGTGCTACTACACATATAGAGATTGATACCATAGATGAAGAGACACTTGGCGCCCTATTTATCTTTTTTGAGGCCTCTACTGCATTTATGGGCTATCTGCTAAACATAGACCCATTTAATCAACCAGGGGTAGAACTAGGGAAACAACTTACATTTTCCCTTATGGGCAGATCCGGCTTTGAGGACAAGATAAAGACTCTAAAGACCATAGACTATATGAATATCGAGATATAAAATTGGGAGAGATAAGTCTATTATCAAGGGATGTAATAAACCATATAGCAGCAGGGGAGGTGATAGAAAGGCCTGCCTCTGTGGTCAAAGAACTGATAGAAAACTCTCTCGATGCATCATCAACCAACATATCAGTAGAGATAGAAGGGGGCGGAGTATCTTTTATCCGTGTAGCAGATAATGGCTCTGGCATGGATAAAGAGGACCTTGAGATGGCAATACTGAGGCATGCCACAAGCAAGATTACCTCTACTAATGACCTTTTTAATATCCACTCCTTAGGGTTCAGGGGCGAAGCCCTTCCCAGTATTGTATCTGTGAATAAGGCTAAAATTTCCACAAGAAAGAAGGGGTCTCCTTTTGGCTGGTTTATCTCGATTGAAGGGGGAGAGATCATAGACAGCGGCAAGGCAGGGATGCCTGAAGGCACTATTGTAGAGATAAGAGATCTATTCTTTAACACGCCTGCCAGAAAAAAGTTTTTAAAGACTACCGCCACTGAACAGAGAAATATCGTGGATATTATCTCCAGATATGCCCTGTGTTACACTGGCATAGATTTTAGTTTGAAAGCAAACGAAAGATCTCTGCTACACCTAAGCTCAAGTATGATGTTTGAAGACAGGGTAAAGATTATCCTGGGTACCAAGATCAAAGATAACATGTTTAGATTCTCTAAACATGTCCCTGGTATAGATATCCACGGGATCGTTGCCTCTCCGGATGTATATCGAACATCCAGAAATGGGATCTACACCTTTGTGAATAAGAGGTCTGTAAAGGATCCAACCTTAACTGCAGCAATGATAGGGGGATTCAGAGATATGCTCTTGAAGAACAGATATCCCGTAGCAGTCCTATTTTTAGATATAGATCCGAAAGATATTGATATTAATGTCCATCCCACAAAGGCACAGGTGAGGTTTAAAAATCCATCTGGGATATTTGGCTTAATAGTGGGTACCATAAAAGAGACATTAAGGACATATCCATGGAGGCAAGCAGGTGAGCATGGCTATGATAGTGAAATGCCATCGAAACAGCCTTATATGAAATTACAGGATAGTGCGCATGGTTTCTACCGCACCCCTTCCCATGGTATAAGCCACGATGATAAAAAAGATCGTTATACCCAAGAGGATATGTTTGAAAAAGATGCCCCCTTCTATACCAGTAAAGACATAATAGGGGTTTTACATTCCGCCTATATATTGCTTCAGGACAAAAATGCGATGTATATCTTAGACCAGCATGCATGCCATGAAAGGATAAATTTTGAAAGGCTGAAGGCCATTGCATCCTCTGAAACAGTACCACCCCAGATGCTTTTACACCCCATTATCATAGAATTGAGCCAAACAGAATACAATGCCTTAGAAGACATCATTCCCTGTATAAATGAGCTCGGGTTTGATTGTGCCCCATTTGGGCGCTCAGCTATTGCAGTAAGGGCTGTGCCGCACATATTAAGAGCAGAGGTGGCAAAAGAGGTCATCTTATCCCTTATTCATGAGGCATTAGAAGAGAATTGGAAGGGTGAAGACTATATGCATAGTATTATCGCTACAATAGCGTGTCACCGCAGCATTACATCAGGGACTATCCTCACACATCATGAGATATCAGCCTTGCTGAGAGACTTGGATGATGTGGGCTCCCCCCAGACATGCCCGCACGGGAGACCATTGTATAAAATGATCGCCCTAAGTGAGATAGAAAGATGGCTTGGGAGACGCCCCTGATTGTAATCACAGGCCCGACCTGTTCCGGCAAGACCAGTTTAGCTCTAAGGCTGGCAGGCAATCACCCCATCGAGGTGATATCTGCAGATTCTATGCAGGTCTACAGATACATGAATATTGCAACAGCAAAGCCTACCGAAAAAGAGAGCTCCATACTGCCACACCATCTCATTGACGTGATCAACCCGGACGAAAAATTTAATGCAGGTATGTTTGTAAAGATGGCAGGGGAAAAGATAGAAGATATAAGGGCCAGATCCAAGATCCCTATGATAGTGGGGGGTACCGGGCTATACATAAAGGCGCTTGTGTATGGCCTCTGTGAGGCCCCGCCAGGGGTTGAAAGATATCGCCACATCTTTTACACACTCATAGAGAAAAAAGGATTGCCACATCTATATAAGGCCCTCCTGAAAATGGACCCGGATATCGCAGAGAAGATAACCCCAAAGGATGAACCACGAATAATAAGGGCTTTAGAGGTCCTATTCCTTACAGGCAAAAGGCCCAGTACTATTCAAAAGGCACATGGATTTTCAACACCTTTGCATGATATCAAGATTGCATGTCTCCTCCCAGACAGGGGTGAGTTGTATGCGAGGATCGATTCAAGGGTAATTAAGATGATGGAGGCAGGCCTTATTGAGGAGACATGCGGTCTCATCGCTATGGGGTATCATCCAGGGCTGAGATCTATGAAGGGCCTTGCCTACAAGCATGTTGCAGAATTCTTATCATCCGGGATATCCATGGAAGAGGCCGTAAGACTTATCCGGAGAGACACGAGGCGATATGCAAAACGCCAGATTACATGGTTTAAGGGGCAAACTGATATTCACTTTTTTGATGGACCCGATAAGGCTTACCCGGCAATCAATAAATGGCTTACTAAGGACGAGAATTCAATACAGAATATATAATAATCCCCACACCCGCAGATATAATGTTCATAGCAACATCCCTGACTTCAAAATATCTGTTTGGTAACAGCCACTGAATGATTTCATCTGATATGCCTACAAAAGAGGATATTACAAATCCCCATATAATGCCAATAGCAGGTACGGCAGCGAATAAATACCCCAGTATCCCATATTCTAGCAGATGAATCATCTCATTGGCGCAAACAGTCATCCAAATAACTACCACGCTCAAGGCAGAAGCAATTATAATAAGGGTAGAGCTCCTCAGTGTAGGACGGTTCCTAAGCCATAGTATAACAACACCTATGGTCGCAACTGCACAGATTCCATACAATGCAGGGACATACGCACTTCCAAGTATGCTTGAAATTCTCCCTGATATCATGGGGCCTGGCCACAGTGATGCAAGGATAAGACATGCAAACAAAACAGGTATCTTATACGACATATCTCAACTTAAGTACCATTTCCTCCTGAAAATCACTATATAACCTTACAATGACACTTTCTCCCCTGCGTAAAACGTTTGTGGAGTAATGGAATGTTGGAGTACTGGAATTTCAAAAGCCATCCCACTAGATGCACAATTGCGCACACAGAACAATGGCAAATGCCCACCATCTTTTCAATACTCCATTACTCCAAACAATATGTTGTGTTATAATTACCCAATTTATACCATATATTGCACCGAAAATGCTAGATTCCGTTGTAAGGATAATTACAGGAAAGTTTTCATGTAGTGCAAACCACATACATATGGTATGAAATGAAATAGTGAGTAATAGGACGAAACGTTACATTGAAAGAAGGATCCGTAAAAAGGTAGGAAAAGCTATTAGCGACTATACAATGATATCTCAAGGAAATAAGATCCTTGTTGCTATATCCGGAGGTAAGGATTCGATTGTGCTTTTAAAGGTTTTGATGGACATAAAGAACTCAGCGCCCATAGACTTTGATCTTATACCCGTGCACCTGCAAACCGGTTTTACAAAAGGGTTCGAAAGGATTGTCTCCTGGGCAAGGGAGAGCCTGGGCATAGAGATTGTACAGATAGATACAAATATATCGAAGATCGTAGAAAAGGTCTCTGATCCTGATAAAAGCCCATGCGGGATTTGTTCCAGGCTCAGGCGTGGATATCTATATAGTACGGCGAGTAAATTAGGTATATCATCTATTGCACTAGGCCACCACATGGATGACATAATAGAAACATTCCTATTGCGCCTTTTCTACACAGGACAGATAGGGGCCATGGCCCCATCCAGGATATCAAACGATGAAAAGAATCGTGTGATAAGGCCGCTGGCTTATTGCCCTGTGGATTTAGTAGATGCGTATTTTTCTACATTAGAAATCGATCCAGCAAAACAGGTATGTCCTCTTAGGGCTGATAGCAAACGGGAGATGATTAGAGAATATATATCTGCATTAGAGAAAGACATACCATTTGTTAAATATTCAATGTTTGCTGCCCTTGGAAATATTGACTCAAGAAGTATGTGTTTGAGGGAGGTTTAGGTGCGCATTGTGATAGACCCGTTAAGACCCAAGCCAAGGGCAATAAAACGTGTAGTGGAGATCCTATCCTCTGGAGGCATTATAATATACCCCACTGATACAGTGTATGGTTTGGGCTGTAGTATGTTAAACAGAAGAGGAATTGAAAAGATTAATACAATAAAGACGCCAAACAAACCAAAGAGTATTATGCTCTCTGATTTGAAGAATATTAGTATGTATGCAAAGGTCTCAAATAAGTCATTCAAGGTTATAAAGGATCTATTGCCGGGACCTTACACTGTTATCTTGCCTGCTACCAGATTAGTACCAAGATTATTGCAGTCAAAGAGAAAATCCATAGGGATACGTATCCCGGATCACTGGTTTTGTAGGGCTATAATAAATGCCCTTGGAGGACCTTTAATTACAACAAGCGTCCCTATGTCAGGCGGAGGTTTGCATGTGGATCCTGTAAAAATAGAAAAAGAGCTAGGGCACATGGTGGATGTAATTGTAGATGGTGGTATTTTAGCTGACATACCTTCTACAATCATATCTATGGAGAAAGATGAGTTCCATGTAATAAGAGAGGGTTTAGGTGCTATCCCTGCCTAGCTGGCAGCACCTTATTGTTTACGCCTTTGGCGGATAGGAATGGAGGTTTGTATGGAAAAGATGTTGATTAACGCTATTCACCCGGAAGAAATCAGGGTGGCCATTGTAAAGGACAATCTGCTTAAGGAGTTTTATATACAAAGTTCGATGAAAGAGCAGATCAGAGGGGACATATACAAAGGTAGAATTGCAAGATTAGAGCCCAGCCTGGGAGCAGTATTTGTAGATTATGGCAGAGATAAAAACGGGTTACTGTCAATGCGTGATATAAACCCAGGATTTATACCAGGGCTTAAAGATAATAAAGATTGGAAGAGGTCTCTCAAAAAAGGCCTGGAGATACCTGTTCAGGTGAGCAGAGAAGAAAAGGATAGAAAAGGTGTGCAGCTTACCATGAACCTTTCCATCCCGGGCCGATATATGGTGCTATTACCTCATCATAGCCTATCTGGTATCTCCAGACGAATAGAGGACGAGGCACAGAGACAAAGGTTAAAGGATATAGTAAAACAGCTCGAACCACCATCAGATATGGGGCTTATTGTAAGGACCGCCGGGATGGACCGGACAAGGGCAGAGCTATCAAAGGACCTAAATTATCTCTTAAGATTATGGAGGAGTACAGAAAAAGAGATAAAGACATCTTCTAGCCCTACCCTTATATATCGTGAAGGGGACATCTTAATCAGATCCATAAGGGACTATTTCACCCCGGATATCAATGAGATCCTCATAGATAATGAGGAAACGTATAAGAGGGCTATTATATTTATGAAGAGTGTAATGCCTAGATACCAAAAGGTTATCAAACTCTTCAAAGATGTGAAACCCCTGTTCACCAAATATGAACTGGAAAAACAATTGGCACAGATTTACAACAAAAAGGTTTCTCTAGCATCTGGTGGGTCCATTGTTATAGAGTCAACTGAAGCAATGGTAACCATTGATGTGAATTCAGGACGATCAACAAATACCAATAACATGGAACATACAGCATTTTCCACCAACATGGAGGCTGCAGGTGAGATAGCAAGACAGTTGATGCTGAGGGATCTTGGAGGGTTAATAGTAATAGACTTCATAGACATGCAATCCAAAGAGCATATACATAACATAGAGAAGGCCTTAAAGGATGGCCTCAAGGAAGACCGTGCGCATGTAAGGACAGGGAAGATCTCAAGGTTTGGACTGATGGAAATGTCCCGCGAGAGGCTTTCTCCCACCTTGCTGGAGAAAAGCCATGTTACATGCCCATATTGCAACGGCACCGGCATGATAAGGTCTGTAGAATCCTCTGCATTTACGGTCTTAAGGGATATACAGCTTTACCTTAATAGAAACAAGGAACATGGTATCAATGTAAGCTTGTCAGAAGAGGTTGCTATCTACTTACTAAACAAGCAAAAAAGCTATCTGTCGCGCTTGGAAAAAAATTTTTCAGCCGAGATAAGTATAATTTTAGATAAAAACTTAAAACGTGGAGAGATGCGGATAGAGGCTATTCCTTAAGTAATCAGATATTCAGCAGAAAAAAGAACACCATACCTGTAAACCGGCTTTTGTGCTTACTCTTCAGAAAGGGAATCAACTGTATAATCAAAATCTCTTCTTTCTTCTGTATACTGACCCTTGTAGCTGACCTTCCTGTGATTCCCTTCTACCATGGTCATCAATTGACAGGTAAATTCTTGGAGGCTCTTGGCATGAGTCGAAAGCTCATTGCCGGCTGCTGCAGACTCTTCGGCATTAGCAGCATTTTGCTGTGTGACCTGGTCCGCCTGGCTTACCGCAGCATTAATCTGATCGACGCCCTGAGCCTGCTCTTGAGAAGCAGCAGCAACTTCATTCATGAGACCTGTTGCCTTCTTGATATTATCACTTATCTCACTTAGTTCCTTTGCTACATCTTCTGTAACCTTAACGCCATCATCTGCATTTTTTTGTGACTCTTCAATTAACTTACTGGTTTCCTTGGCCGCATCAGCAGATCTCTGGGCCAGATTCTTTACCTCTTCTGCAACCACCGCGAAACCCTTGCCTGCCTCACCTGCCCTGGCCGCCTCTACAGCTGCATTCAAGGCCAGCAGATTGGTCTGAAAGGCTATTTCGTCTATCACCTTGATAATCTTTGCAGTCTCATCAGAAGATTTCTTGGTGATATCAATGGTCTCTATCATACGACCCACGGCTGTCCCACCCTTATCAGCCGATGCAGTGGCCTTACTAGCCAATGCATTTGCCTGATCTGCATTTTCCGCATTCATTCGAGTCATGCTGGACAACTCCTCCAAGGAAGAAGACGTCTCCTCCAGTGAAGCCGCCTGTTCGGAAGCACCCTGGGCCATTCCATGACTCCATTGATCCATTGTATTAGAGATCAATAATAGCTTGTCCGAGGTATCACCTATGTGCTCCACAGATTTAAGTAGTTGTTTGGTGACGTTACTCATTATAATTACGACTAATCCCCCTAAAACAAAAACTGATACTATCATCATCAGCACACTATTCATAGTACTGGTCTTAGTCCATGCCACTATGATATCAAGAGGCACTTCTGTAATCACATACCCCTGTACAGTATCTTTACCTATGGGTATCCCGGTTTCTATAAAAGATTTGTCATTTATCTTCCTGTCTGACGGACTCTTTATGGGTATGCTCAGTGATTTTACCTCTGTATCTATAATAGGATCACTGGAGGAGATAACCATCCCTTTATCATCTGCAATAAATGCATACCTGACATCTGTGTCTTTACATGTAGCAACCAGCTTTTCCTTTAACCCGCCTATCTCCTTTAATCCCAGGCCCATTGCAGTGATCTTCTCCAGGTCCTTTGCAACACCAGATGCTAAAAGGGTTGCTTTTTCAATAAGTTGCTTCTTATACAGGGCCTTCTCTCTGGAGAGGGCAATCAATGAATTTACGCTAAATGCTGCAATTAGCACAACCCCTAAATACAATATTAAACGATTTCTTAAACTCATATCCATAATACCTCTTATAATTTCATACTTTATGATGTTATCGGGAAATGAAGTATTTTTCTTTAATGACAAAATCATCGTTTTATATTTTTTTATCCCAAGAGATCAATCGCAGAGAATTTCTCTAAAGAATTTGACAGGAACAGTCGATCTACTGCTGAGGCAACAAGCGAAAAAAGAGCAAAGGAGAACCAAGATGAGAAGAGTAATTTGTCTGATGATTTTGTTACTGGCTGTAGCCATCACAACGCCATGTCTTGCGCAGGCAGACAGACATTACCGCATCGATATGTTGCAGGTATCAAGTGTTGAGGTGCTTCAGCAGGCATATGAGGGCTTTATGGAAGAGCTTGCAAAAAATGACATCATTGAAGGCAAAAACCTTACTGTAAACAGATATATAATAGATGCAGATGCAGATGCTGGCCTATGGGATAAAGTAAAGATACTTTTCCGCATCAAAAAGACTGCATCCAAAATTGCATCATCAATGCCTGATCTGGCACTTACCCTTGGCACTCCTGGTACAAAGTATGGCAAGGACAAGATTATAAAAGCCGGCATACCTCTGGTATTTACTGCAGTTACAAGGCCAGAGGCGGCTGGCTGTGAGTCAGCGAGTTATGCAGGCACTGGTTTCACTGGTGCTTCTCACTATGTAGACCCCATAAAGGGTCTAAAGATGGCAAAACTGGCCTTACCTGATATGAAAACACTTGGTATTATCCACAGTGATGACGATAATGCCATTACATTTGCCGAGGAGACAAGGAGGAAGGCTAGCGCATTGGGTATTACTGTCATAACAAAAGAGGTTGGCAAGTCTGATTCCATCAAACCTGCTGCAAGAGAATTGATGGCACAAGGTGTTGACACCTTTGGTGTGCCACCTGATGTATATTATGCCCTCCGAGATTGTGAACCGGCTAACGATCTTCTTTCAATCACAAAACCTAAAAAAATGCCTATAATTATTTTTGCCCTTTATGGAGTAAAAGGTGGTATTTTGTTTGTGGGCGGAGATTTCAAGTCTGTAGGAGGCCTATCTGGTAAACAGGCAATAAAGATACTAAAGCAGGGTGCAAAACCTGAAGACCTGCCTATTATGTATCCCAAAAATGTAGGCGTCCTTGTAGATCTGGATGCTGCAAAGGCCATTGGAATAAATCTGCCCATGGAGATACTGCAGATTGCAAGGCCTATCCAATAGACTTTGACCAGGATCCGGATTAAAGTGCATTGGAAATTATTCAGGGCTTTAAATAACTGGGCCTGTGCTAAAATTCGTTACTTCTAATTATAATTTATATATTTCTTAAAGAATTAGATAGAAAAAGTCGACTTATTTATACAGTAAAACAAAGTGTAAGGAGGGACAAGATGAAAAGGATCGTTTACTTGATGGTATTATTGCTTGTCATGGGTGTTACAATGCCATGCCTTGCCAACGCAGACAAGGAGTATCGTATTGATGTGTTGCAGGTGGCAGATATTGAGCCATTCCAGGATTCATATAATGGGTTCATGGAAGGGCTTGCAGAAAATGGCATCATTGAGGGTAAAAACCTCACTATAAACAAACACATAATAGATGCAGATCCTGAGGCAGGTCTGTGGAAAAAAATCGGGATACTCTTGCGTATAAAAAAGGCCGCATCCAAGATTGCAGGATCAAGACCTGATCTGGTACTTACTATTGGCACACCTGCTACAAAATATAGCAAGGATAAGATCATAAAAGCAGGTATACCTTTGGTATTTACAGCAGTAGCAATACCAGAGGCAGCAGGGTGTGAATCGCTCACCCATGCTGGGCCTGGTTTTACGGGCACAACCCTGTATTTTGATCCTCTAAAGGTCCTGAAGATATCAAAGATGGCCTTACCAAATATGAAGACACTTGGTGTCATACACAGTGATGATGATAATGCCATTGCATTTGCTAATGAGGCAAAAGAAAAGGCTGGCGCGTTGGGTATTACTGTCATAACAAAGGAGGTTGACAAGTCTGATTCCATCAAACCCGCTGCAATGGAGATGATAGAACAAGGCGTTGACGCATTCGGTATACCCATTGATACATATTATGGTCTTCGAGATTATGAGCCGGTTCGCGAGCTCATTGAAACTCGTGATGACCCTGCTATCAGGAATGTTCCTGTAATTTCATTTGTCTATAGGGGAATACCTGGAGCCATATTGTATGCGGGTGCAGATTTCAGGGTTCTGGGAAAACTCTCAGGAGGTCAGGCATCAAAGATACTGAAAGAAGGTGTAAAACCCGAAGATTTGCCTGTCCTGCAACAAAAAGAATTTGGCATTCTGATAGATCTTGAGAGTGCAAAACTATATGGGGTAAAGCTGCCCCTTGAGATATTGCAGATTGCAAAACCCATAGAATAGGTGCAAGAAAGCCCAGCTAGGTCATGGCATTTGCCTTAGCATAGCTGGGCTTAAAAGGTTTGGATGAATCTACTTGTTCACGTTCTGCCAGAGCGTGGAATTTGCATTTCCAAAACCACCACACAGCATGGCTACTCCATACTTGGCATCCTTATAGTCTGTCTTCATGATATTATTTAGGGTGATGATAATCCTGGCCCCTGATTCTCCAAGGGGATGACCTAATGCCAGGGCCCCGCCCCAGACATTGACATTGTCAAACGGTGCATTCTCTCCTACCCCTAAATTCCTCAACACAGCAAGCGACTGGCTGCCAAAGGCCTCATTGAGCTCCCATACATCAATATCCTTGGCAGTAAGCCCTGTCCTTTTGAGGAGTTTCTGTGCGGCATACAAAGGACCAATGCCCATCACGGTCGGATCACACCCAGCCATTGCGCCATGAACATACTTAAGATGGTAATCCAGGCCCAACTCGTCTGCCTTATCCCTGTTCATAAGAAGCAAAGCGCAGGCACCTGTTGTAAGCGGAGAAGACGTTGCAGCTGTGACAGGACCACCCGGAGTGAATGGTGACTGCATTGTAGCCATCTTCTCCATTGAAACATTGTCCCTTATCCACTGATCCTTATCCACGATGAATTTGTTGCCTTCAAGGTCTTCACCTTCATATGGTACAATCTCGTTCTTGAATTTTCCAGCATCCCTGGCCGCTGCTGCATGTTTATTGCTCCAGTACGCCATGGCTTCCGCGTCCTTGCGGTTTACATTCCACAGCTTAGCAACCTTTTCTGCTGTAGGGCCCATTGGGATCTCTTCCATCTTGTACCTGTTCAACAATCTTGGGGGGAAGTCAATATCGTATGCCATGGGTACATGCTGCATATCTTCTACACCCGATGCAATGTAGATATCACCTTCACCGCACATAATAGCCCTTGCTGCGTGCTCTGTAGCTGACATTCCAGAGGGACACTGCTGTCCGATACCATTTGTAGCTACAGACTCAGGATATCCGCCTGCCAGCCAGGCCAGCCTTGCAATGTCATTCTGCATCCCAGCCTGATTTGCACTTCCGCAGAACACGGCCTCAATATCCTCGGGCTTGACCTTTGGATTCCTCTTGAAAAGGGCATCATAGACAGCAGTCAATAATTCATCTGGCCTGACATTTCTGAACCATCCCTTTTCTGCATGTGCACGAACATTTGCAGTCCTTAAACCATCAACGATTACACATTCCTTCATAAAATATCCTCCTATTCTTTTTTTTACTGCTAGTATATTTTGCTGACCTTATCCCAGGATCAGCAAAACTATCCTGCCATACCTTGAAATGAATAGCAATTCATTTTTTGTATTTATTTAGAATACATCATTTCTATTTGCTCTTTGTACTTATCATTCACAACTCTCCGTTTTATTTTCAATGTCGGGGTGAGTTCTCCTGTCTCCACACTAAAGGGTTTATCTAATACAGTATAATACTTTATCTGCTCATAACGGGGTAAATCTTCATTTGCATTGTCAACTTGATCCTTTATAAGTCCTTTGATCTCAGGATGGCCTATGAGGTCTTTCTCGGAATCTGCATGTATTCCTTTTGACTTCGCATATCTTTTTATCTCTTCAAAGTCAGGGACTATCAATGCTGTGATGTATTTTCTGCCATCGCCTGTAAGACATACCTGATCAATGTATGGCATTGTGGTGATAGCGAGTTCAATGGGATGGGGTGCGACATTCTTGCCTCCTGATGTGACAAAGAGCTCTTTCTTTCGATCTGTTATGGTCAGGAAGCCCTCATCATCTATTTCCCCGACATCCCCGGTCTTAAACCAGCCGTCTTCAGTAAAGGCATCTTTTGTTTCTTCCGGCATATTCCAGTAGCCCTTAAATACCTGAGGCCCTTTTACCAGGATCTCTCCATCTTCTGCTATCTTCTCCTGTGTCCATATAACAGATCTGCCTACTGTTCCTGGCTTTATTCGCATCTTGTATGCAACTGTGTTGTAGGCAAGTGTCAGTTTTAAGGCGCGTATAGGATTAGTAAATGGAGATTTGCCCTTTGCCTGTTGTGTCACCATAACATCAACAGTCCAGTCTATCATCTTATCAATAAACCTGTTGTAGATCTCTCCATGCTTATCAAGCTCAAGATCACGAAACTCAGGTTCATTGAAATTTATCACAGGGCAGGTCTCTGTGAGTCCATAGCCTTCATTGAGCTGGATCCCCAAAGACCTGAAGAATATGCATATCTTTTTATCCAGCTTCCCCCCGCCGGAGACAGCTAACACCAATCTTTCCATACCGGCCATCTTTCTGATTCTGTTAAAGACAAGTATGTTTGCAAGTGCAAACTGTAAAGCCTCAAGTGCGGTCATCTTAATGCCTGTAGCCATACCATCCGAATACCTTTCCCCTGCACGAAGTGCCCATTCAAAGATCCTGCGGTAGATCTCTTTTTGTCTTTTAGAAGTGGACTGTACAATGTCATATGTCTTCTCAAAAAGCCTGGGTATACTTATGATGGCATGTGGCTTTATCTCCATAATATTCTTGGCTACACTCTGGTAATCTTCTGCAAAGGCAAGGACTCCTCCAAGGTGAAGCCCCCCTGAATGATAATCAGCTGTCCTGCCATATACATGACACAGTGGAAGATGGACAAGCTGTATCAAATGAAGATCAAGCTCTATCTGGCGTTTAAATAGTGTGGAATTGCAATTTTGATGTATGTTTGATACCCAATTTGCATGTGTCAGGACAACACCTTTTGGTCGACCAGTAGTACCTGATGTATATATAATAGAGACGATATCTTCAGGTTTTATTTGTTGAATAATATTTTCAATGTCCCTGATGTCTCCCTTCTCTCTCCCCATTTCTATTACTTCATTAAATGTATACACCCCCTCTGGCTTGTCCCCATCCCACGGTCCCATGGTAATAATAGAGTTGGCAGGGGAGTCTTTATCCCTTGTTTGAAGCGCCATCTCTGCCTTGTCCTTAGTAGATGTAATTATAATCTTTGATCCGCTATCACTTACCATAAAGGCCAACTCATCTTTGGTGAGCGTTGGATAGAGAGGCACGCCTATTGCTCCACATGCCTGTATGGCCTGGTCTGCTATAATCCATCTGGGGCGATCTTCTGCAAAGATGGCAACCCTGTCTTCCTTATTCAGACCCAAGGTCATAAGACCTCTTCCAAACTCGAGCACCTGGTCCCTGGTTTCTTTCCATGTCATGGACCTATAATCATTAGTCGGACGACCATCCTTATCAAATTTCCCCATAAGAAAGGTATATTTATCAGCATACTTCAATGCCTGATTGTGGAACATACCGCATAATGTGTCTGTTTTATAAGACATACTTACCCCCCTTCTTTATAAACCTGTGTAGTATAATTTATAATTATATTATCATACCTATTCCTTTAATAGTCGTCAATATGGTTCCAATAAAAATCTACTGCAGCGCGCTTGCTGCAGTAGATAAAAAGCAAAATTTTCTAAAGCATTACTACCAAAAGAAACGAAGAGGAGGAATTTTGACTTAAGATTACTCCTCTTCGTTCACAAGTGAATTACCCCGTAGCAAACTACGTGGCTGACCACTAAGGGATCAAAATTATATCCATCCTTTAAATAGGGACTATCTAAAATACCCTTTGTAGCTCCATTGCAAAGGGAAGGCTCCCTGTAATCTTGTATTTGCCGGACATGAATGCCTGCACAGGGTTTAACTCGCCTTTCATAATAGCCATAAGATTATTGACATCCCCTATGATTTTACAGGCAGGGGCATCTGCCCCATTGAATTTGACATTTAGCTCTATTACTTCATCACCTCTTTGAGCCTCTGACTCCATCATGCCCTTGATACTCTTCAGGTTATCTATCCTTTGTTTGGCCTCTTCTGGCGGTAAGCTTGTTACTAGAAGCTGCGGATTAGCCAGGAAATCTTCCATCGGGAACTCAGGGATCTTTCCGGACAGCCCATCCATAAATACCTTGTCTGACATCTCTATACCGAGCATTGCCCCATCAAGCTTACCTTCTGTTATTTCCAGTTTATCGCCATCAGTAAGGCTTAGCCCATATATGCCTCCGTCAGGGCCTGTCACATCAAATTCCATGGTGAAATTTATACCCTTATACCCTGACACATCCACATCACCTACGCTTGCCTTAAATGCCTCTGGTAAAAATTTACCGAAAAACTCCTTTGGTTTTATCCCCTTCGGGATCTCTATGCCTGCCATAATTTAACCTCCTTAGATCTTTTTTATTTTTTTGCTATACCTCATCAACTCAACATATCACGGCCATAACCTAATATCCTCCTGGCTATAACCAGCATCTGGATCTGCTGCGTTCCCTCATAGATGTCATTTACCTTATTGTCTCGCATCCACTTTTCTGCCAGATACTTCTGGGAATAACCTATAGGACCGAGCAACTCCACGCATTTCTGCACAATCAGATTGCCATATTTCCCTGCCTTTGCCTTGGATATGGATGCCTCCAGATTGTTGGCCCGGCCATTATCCGCCATCCATGCTGCCTTCTCTATAATCAGACGCATTACCTCAAGATTTGCCTCCATCCATATTAGATCCCTTTCAATAGCGCTTTGTTTATGTATACCTCTATCATAACGGACATTTATGCCCTCTTTTTCTAAAGTTTCTTTTGTGAATTCATAGGCAGCCCTTGCACAGCCCAGGGTCATGGCAGCAACTAAAGGCCTGGTGTTATCAAATGTCTGCATTACCCCTTTAAATCCGCCTTCAGGTCTGATTTCAGGATCCCCCAAAAGATTCTCCTTTGGGATACGACAATCTTCAAGGACTAATGTTGCTGTATCTGATGCTCGTATACCGCACTTTTTCTCTAACTTTTCCACCCTGAACCCGGGTATGCCTTTTTCAACCACAAAGGATTTTATTGCAGCCCTACCCTTGGTCTTGTCTAGTGTAGCCCATATAACTGCCGCCTCACAACGATCGCCATCTGTAACAAATATCTTTTCACCATTTAATATATACTCATCTCCATCCAATACCGCTGTTGCGGTGATAGCGCTTGCATCTGAGCCACACCCTGGCTCAGTAATAGCCATGGCAGCATATTTCTTACCAAACCGCTCATATTGCTCATCCGTAGCTACTGCATCAATAGCAGCGTTACCCAGCCCAGCGCCTGGCATTGCCAACATCAATCCAACATCGCCCCAGGCCAGTTCCTCTGCACCGGCAACAGAGATAGCATTTGCCCCAACACGATCTTCTGTCTGCCTTATCTCTTTCTTTCCTTTTTTACCCTTTTTTCTGCCACCTCCCATTCCAGCCTGCATGATAGGTGCAAATGCATCCAGTTCTTTAGCCCTTTCATGTTCGTGCTCATCATAATAGCGGGCAATCGGCCGCATGATATCCTTAGTCATACCATGAAGCATATCTTTTATTTGTTTTACCATCTCAGTTGTCTCAAAATTTATCATTCCTATCCCTCCTTATAAGAACTTACGCAATTGCCATGCCTTCCAGCATGGCAAAAGCCCTTGCATCCCTAAACCACATCTCTATTGGATATTCACGTATAAGCCCGTGGCCCCCTAATATTGACACACCGTAGTCCGCAATTTTGAATGCCTGCTCTGATGCGTATGTCTTTGAGAGATAAGCCAGCCGCAAGAGATCATCTCCTTTATCTGCTGCCCATGCAGCCTTCCAGTTCAGTAGCCTTGCGCCATCTGTTTCTATAGCCATATCAGCTAGCATGAATGCAATGGCCTGACGTGTGGCAATAGGATGCCCAAAGGCCATGCGCTCTTTGGCGTAGTCAATACAATAATCCTTGACTGCACTAGCAAGCCCTATTGCTGTAGCGGCAAGACCAATTCGACTGCATGCTATAAGCCTTGTATAATCAAGGCCTTTCTCACCTCCAAGACGATTCTCCAGGGGAATTTTACAATCCTTAAGTGTTATTGTATTGGTATTCAGGGCATTTAGCCCCATGTTCTTCTCTTTCTCACCAACACTAACCCCTTCCATCGATTTATCAACAATAAAGGCATCTATACCTTTATTGTCAGCCCCCCCGTTGGTTAAAGCAATCACAAGAAAATGATCAGCCCTGTCTGCCATAGGCACCAGACATTTTTCTCCATTTAATACATAGTGGTACTGGCTTCTTTCAGCTCCTGTCTTGATAGCAGACACATCAAATGTAATAGAATGTTCCATTATGGCCAGTGTCCCCACCCTATATTTGTCTCCGCAAAAATCAGGAAGATACTTCTCCTTCTGTGCCTCAGTGCCCATTTCCATTATAGGCAACACAAATAAATTCGGAGCCATGATGGCCAGAGCCAGGGAAAGATCACCATAGGCCAGTTCTTCTGCCATAATCACATTGTCCAGAACTGACCTGCCAAACTCATACCCCCCATATTTCTCAGGTATGATATTCGCAGCGAGACCCAGTCCCCATGATTTTTCCAGAAATTCATCTGGAATGCCGGCATCCTCATCACAGTCTCTAGCAATAGACCTCATCTCATCTGCTGCAAACCTTTGCATAGAATCTCTAATTTGCCTTTGATCTTCGTCTAAACTAAATGTTGACATACAAAACCTCCTTATAATCAAGCTTAAGATTTGGATTTGAGCAGTCTTAATCCTTTTCCTTAGCAACTTATGTGCCATGTACTAAAAAGGCTGGATTTATAAGCCTATGCAGGACATGGATGATAAAACCATTCTTGACCAGAGTTAGTTAGCTTTGTCTGAAAGTGCTGGAGTATTGGAGAACTGGAGTGTTGGGTTAAAGCGCAAAAGATTATGAGGTCTTTTACTTTCTTGTTTTTTTCCATTATTCCATTACTCCAGCACCCCAATTGATTTGTACCTCAATCAACCCTGCTTTACAAGCCCATCTGCGACCTGAAGCAGATGCGTAGGCCTTATTACACTGGAGGATAAGAAGTATGAAAACTCATCCAGAGAAAACCATCCCCTCTTTGCTGCAAGGGTCAGACAAATAATAAGGCGGTCTTTTGTAGCCTGCTCTTTATTATTATTTTTAAACCCTCTGGAATGAGCATCTTGTTTCACAAAATTTACTATAATTGTTTTTTTGTCGTTATATCAACAATTTTCGTAATAGCGACATTGGGAGATAAAAAGTGGAGCTAATTTTCTTTGCCTCTCGATTACCTCAAGATTACTCATGTCCCCGTCAGTTGTCCGTTGTCCGTTGTAAAATCTCCGGACAGGATGATCGCCTTCCAATATACCACAAACAACTGACCACGGACCACTAACAACTATTTTCCTATAACCCTACATGAGCGATCCGCGCTCACAGCCAAGGATGAAAGCATGCTCGGCCTGGGAGAATATCCATCCCTGAAAACCGACCCCTGATCCCTGACAACTATTTTCTTTAACATGGTATTAATGTTGCAAACATGATAAAATTGTGTAATACACAAGTGCATGATGATATGATCATTGCACATAACAAATAAATGGGGAGGTAAAATTTTATGAGTTACGAGAACCTAATCTTGGAGAAAAAGGGCAATATAGCAGTTCTCACAATCAATCACCCTCCGGCCAATGCGTTCAACCTTGTCACATTACAGGAGTTCGAGCAAGCGCTCGATGAACTTGAGAATGATAAGGAAGTACGGGTTGTTATCTTAACCGGTGCAGGTGAAAAAGGCTTCTCAGCAGGTTTTGACGTCAGTGATGCCATGAATGGCCCCCAGTGCGGAGTTTTAGGTTCCGCGCTCTGGACAAGAGTGGATCGCTTTACCAAACCTGTCATATCCGCTATTAATGGCTTTGCCTTTGGCGGTGGATGTGAGCTGGCCATGGCCAGCCATTTCAGGCTCATGGCAGATGCACCAAAGACAAAGATAGGCCTGACCGAGCTTAACCTGGGCATCATCCCTGGCTGGGGTGGTACTCAGAGGATGACCAGAATCCTGGGAAAGACCAAGGCACTTGACATGATCTTATTCAGCAAAAGATTGACCGCCAACGAAGCACTGGAGATCGGTCTTATCGACAAGGTTTGCGCGCCTGATCAGCTCATGAATGAGGCCATGGAACTTGCCGGCAAATTTGCCGAGAGACCACCCTTGGCAGTCGCTGCGGTCTTAAAGGCCATATCTGCCGGACTTGATAAGGGTATCGACGAGGGATTGAGGGTTGAAGGAGAAGGCATCCAGGCTGTGCAGCAATCAAAGGATGCAGCCGAGGGTTTCACGGCTTTTTTCGAAAAGCGCAAACCCGTTTTTAAGGGCGAATAATAACCATAAGGAGGTTTGTATGAATATCAATGATGTAAAAAAGATTACGGTAATCGGATCAGGTGATATGGGTAACGGCATAGCCCAGGTTGCCATCCTTGCAGGATTCAAATGTGCCATGAGAGACATTGAGCAGAGGTTTGTAGACAAAGGGGTTGCATCCATAAATACTAGCATGGACAGGCTTTTGAAAAAGGGAAAGATCACTGAAGATGGGAAAAAAGAGGCCATGGCAAGGCTTGAGCCCATTGTTGACCTTGAACAAGCTCTAAAGGATGCAGACTATGTTATCGAGGCAGTGCCTGAGATCATGGACCTAAAGAAGAAGGTCTTCAGCGATCTGGACAAGACGGCCCCGGCCCATGCCATACTTGCAACCAATACATCTAACATGAGTATTTCTGAGATAGCCAGTGCTACCAATAGGCCTGACAAGGTGATCGGTATGCACTTCTTCAACCCTGCAGTCCTGATGAAGCTCGTTGAGATAATCAGGGGAGAGAAGTCATCCGATGAGGCCATACAGATTGGCTATGACATCTCCAAAAAGATAAACAAGATCCCTGTCATTGTGGAAAAGGATTCACCAGGTTTCATCTACAACCGCGTGAATGCACCCACAGGCCTTCTTCTGCAAAGGGTCATGGAGAAAGGCACCCCATCACCTAATGACTTTGACGCTGCATTCAAGGCTGTGATGCCCATGACACCATTTGAATTAGTGGATTATGTAGGGATCGATATTGCGTATCACTCCCAGGATTACTTTGCCAAGACACTATCGCCTGACTATACGCCAACAAAGGCCTTCAAGGCAAAGATGGATTCAGGGGATCTCGGCAAAAAGACCGGCAAGGGCTTTTATGACTGGTCTGCCGGAAGGCCGCAGATCGATACATCAACCCCGACAACAGAGTTTGATGCAACCCATATGGTAGCGCTGCAGGTAAATGAGGCTACAAAGTTGATCGAAGAAGGTGTATGTACTGACCCGAAAGAGATCGATCTTGCCATGGCAAACGGAGGAGGAGGCATTGGGCCATTTACACTTGCCAAGAGCATCGGGTATGAAACCCTGATACAGAAGTGCGATGAACTTGCAGATAAATTTAATACAGAGATCTTTAGGCCAACAAAGACCATGAGAGAAGGCAAGATCACAGTTTAAGAATATTTAGATGCGATTATTCAACGGCCAGGCGTTTAAGCTATAAGCCTGGCCGTTTTTTATTACAAGGCTGGAGAATAATACAGGTGCTTGATGGAATAAAAGTCCTTGTGTACGGACACGGGTGCAAATATGGTCCGGGCCGAGCCGCCTTCGCAGGAATTGTAACTAGTTACTGAGCTTAGATCTCAGGGCATTTGATAGCGCAAATGTCACTACGCGCCTGGGAGATATGGCAATTTCTTCACCTGTCTGAGGATTACGCCCACGTCTGGAGACCTTATCCTTGACTTTCCATTTGCCAAAACCAGAGATCAAGACAGAGTTAGCCTTTTCAAGCTGTTCCTTTATGACTTCTATCATTGTCTCAACAGCCTCACCGGCCTCCTTGCGTGTAAGCCCGGTTCGTATAACTACTTCCTCTATTATACCTAATTTGGTTAGAGCACCCATATGTACACCTCCTTATGACTATAAGATTAAAACATATTAGCAACTATGTCAATACCTTAGGGACATATCATCCTTATTGGTAGCAAAATCTTTTGTATTACGGGTCATGATTATCCGCATGCCGGATATATTGACGATTTTTACATCGTGATTAATACCATAGGTAAATTCGAATATGTGAATACTGTGATGTATGTCACTCTCCTCAATGGGCTCTACCACTATTTTCCATCCACGTGATTTTAAAAAAGGCACCACCTTTTTGAGGTCTTTCCAAGTAAAACATTCCGCCCAGTAATCCTCCGGGCGAACACCAGTAGGACAAGGGTTTTCCTTTATAGCTTCATACTCTCCGACCAAAGGCTTTGTGATATACAGATTATATTTTCTCACTATTATCCTCTTTTAAAGGCTATCGTCACAAGGGCCCTTCAACTTTAACTACTAGTGAATATTCCTCTTCCAGCCTTTGGGGCACACTAAAGTCTTCGCCGAAATCCACCAGAGGTGGCGAGGTCTTTCTCTCCTTCTCTAAATGGCCAATAAAAGACGAACCATCCATATAATCTTTATATTTAGCTTTACCGAAAGGAGTTAAGAGTTTTATACTTAAAAAGATATGTGCTATAAAGAAATTTATGATAGATAAAATGAAAAAGGCAGGAACATTTATGAAAAGGTCTAAACTCTTTTGGGGTGTTATCATATTGATAATTGCCTGCTTTGGGTTCTTTATCGTAAACGGCGCCATAGATGTCAGCGCTTATACATCAAAGATGTACCCTCAGCTGGGAAAATTCACAGATTGTCTCGAGATTATAGAGAAAAATTACGTAGAGGAAATAGCCCCCGAAAAGCTTATGGAAGGGGCAATCAAGGGGATGACTTCTGTCTTAGACCCACATTCTACATACCTGACTAAAGAGGAATATAAAGAGGTTCAGATAAGCACTACTGGTTCATTCGGCGGCCTGGGTATAGAGATAGGGATCCGCGATGGGGTTCTGACTATAATTACGCCGATTGAAGGCACCCCTGCTTTCAAAAAAGGCATTAAGCCTGGAGATAAGATTATCAAGATAGAAGATAAATCTACAATAGATATGTCTCTAGAAGAAGCAGTAAAGCTAATGCGCGGGCCAAAGGGGACCAAAGTCACCATCACTATATTCAGGGAATCAGAGAAGATACCTTTCGATATTACCATTACCAGGGCAATTATCCACATAAAAAGCGTCAAATCACAGATGCTGGAACCGGGATACGGATATATCAAGATAAGAAACTTCCAGGTAGATACTGATGATAGCATAAAAAAGGGATTAAAGGATATGCTTCCGCTTAAAGGTCTTATCCTTGATATGAGATACAACCCAGGGGGGCTTCTGTCACAGGCTGTCTCAGTAAGTGACCTTTTTTTAAGCAGCGGAAAGATTGTCTACACTGATGGAAGAAAGGCTGAAGATCGGACTGAATATATAGCACATAAAAAAGGTTCAAATACGGATTTCCCTATGATAGTGCTTATAAATGGTGGCACAGCCAGTGCCGCAGAGATTGTGGCTGGTGCACTTCAGGATAATAAAAGAGCAATTATTCTTGGAGTAAAGAGCTTTGGCAAGGCATCTGTTCAGACAATAAGGCCTTTATCTGACGGATCAGCGCTCAAACTTACTGTAGCCAGATACTTTACCCCCTCAGGCAGGTCTATTCAGGCTAGCGGTATAGAACCAGACATAAGGGTCGAACCACATGCCTCTCCTGAGACAAAAAAAGAGACAAATCATACTCTAAACTTTATCAGAGAAAAAGACCTTGAGCATCACCTTGAACCAGGCGAAGGTTCCAAAACGCCCAAAGAGAATAATGAAGCTACCCAGCAACTCCTGAAAGATGATTATCTGCTAAAATATGCCCTGGATATCCTAAAGACCTGGGATATATTCAACCTGCTTCAAAAGGCATCATGAAGAAGCAGCAGAAGAAGAAAAAATATATACCTGTAATACTAACAATCATCTCCATCATGGTCGTGTTGACAGGGGTTGCTATATATCTTGAGCATCGGCTCACACAAAAAGAGCTTATCCGCCAAGCGCAGAAAGTGTCTGCTCCTATAATCCCAATCAAACTCTTGACCATAAAGGGTTGTTTATTTGACCTGGATATCCAGAAAAAAGATACCAGGATAAAAGGCCATACTATCACCGTAACTTCTTCTAAAAGGCTATCAAAAAAAGAGATTCAGGATACATTTTATAAATTCAAGAAGCAGGGGGCTGATGTCCATATAAAGGATAATAAGTATGTATCAATAGGCACAGACAAGACCTCATGGCGTATATTATTTAAATATCCCAAGAAAAGGGCATCGCGTATAGCTATTATAGTGGATGACATGGGGCTAAATATGGATGTGGCAAAAGAGCTTGGCGGGATAGATGCTGACATCACCTTTGCTATACTGCCTATGAGACCATATTCAAAAGAGGTTGCTGCATACCTGCATAATATCGGGAAAGAGATTATACTACATCTCCCAATGGAAGGATCCAACGATAAGGACCCCGGCGCAGGTGCTCTATATAAAAATATGAGCCCTGCTGAGGTAAGATCTATACTTTTAAAAGACATTTCAAGTGTCCCTTACATATCAGGCGTGAATAATCACATGGGATCAAAGGTGACTCCAGATAAGGCTATCATGACAACCATAGCAAAAGAACTCAAAAAAAAGAGATTGTTTTATGTAGACAGCCTTACTACCAACAAATCTGTATGTAAAGAGGTGGCAAAAAAGGCGGATCTGCCGTTTGCCTCAAGGGATGTGTTTTTAGATAATGTGGATTCATATGCTTACATCCGTGATCAATTGGATAAACTCGTAACCATAGGAGAGAAATGTTCTTGTGGTATAGGGACTTGCCATCCGCATCCGACAACAATAGCTGTTTTAAAAAAGGAGATCCCCAGATTAAAGGAGCAAGGGGTTGTGATAGAACCAGTTTCCATCTTTGTACATGAGTGATAAATATAGTAAGACTATCTTGGCCTTGTCGATTTGACTATCTTCATTCTTTAAAATATTGTATACCGAATGCCGGTATGAAAAGATGGTATGTGGCCCAAACAAATCCAAGGGAAGAAGAGATTGTTATCTCTAACCTTAAACAGCTGGATATTGTTGTATACCAGCCCATGATGCAAAAATATATATTCCATGCCAGAAAAAAGACCCTGAGGAGGTATCCTCTCTTCCCTAATTATATATTTGTATACACATCACCTGTTGAAGAAGACTTACACAAGATCAGATGGTGCAGAGGGATTAAACGAATGTTACTAGACAACCACACCCCGACACCTATAGAAGACGAATTTATAGATAGCTTAAAGACTATGGAGGACGAATCAGGGGTCATAAAAAAGCCAGTGGATTTTAAATCCGGCGATACTGTAAGGGTAAAATCCGGACCCATGAAAGATATCTACGGAATATTCGCGACATGGGATTCAGATGAAGGCAGGGTTTCTATCCTTATAGAGATGGTAAGTAACAGAGCGAAAGTAATTCTAGACGCTTCGATGATAGAAAAGGCCTAACGGAGGAATTGACATACTGAGGGTCTACGGCAACGTAAAAAGGTTTAAAGCCTCTGAAATAAAAGCCCTTGAAAGGCTTTACAGAAGAAAGATCTCATCCAATAATGTAGTTACCCATGAACTCTGTATGGAGATGGCAAGGCTCTCCAGACAGGTAGGCAGACAGATAGCCCTACTCATAAACCGAGGCGGAGCTGTTGAATACGTAATAGCAGGGGATGCAACCAGAGTAGAGATCCCTAAGTTGAGTAGGGGCCGCACTCATCCGGGAAGACTTCAAGGATTAAGACTTATACATACCCATCTAAATAATGAAGGGCTTTCCAATGAGGATCTCACTGATCTGGCCATGTTGCGACTTGATTTGATCTATGCAATTACAGTATCCAATACAGGGGATCCACTACTTGCATATGGGGCCCACCTTGTCCCCAGAGATTCTCTTTCAAAAGTATGGCAATTATTAGAACCAGTGCCTACCTATCGTATAACAATCCCTTTTGACAATTTTATAAAAGATTTAGAAGAGAAGATAACCAGATCCTATTCCTCTCAAAGGGTGGATATTGATAAAGACAGGGCAATACTGGTGGCTATATCGTCCGAGTTGTCAGAAGAGCATGAGATGAGACTTGCTGAATTTAAAAATCTTGCAAAATCTGCCAAGATAAGGGTCTTGGATACTGTAATTCAAAAAAGACCTAAACCAGATCCAAGGTTTGTGGTCGGTAAAGGAAAGTTATCCAAAATTGTAATAGATGCCTTGTCCATGGATGCAAATCTACTCATATTTAATCATGAACTATCCCCGTCACAGGCAAGGGCTGTTTCTGACTTTACAGATCTTCGGGTTATAGATCGTACCCAGCTTATCTTAGATATCTTTGCCCAGAGGGCAAAGACCAGGGAAGGAAAGATTCAGGTTGAACTCGCTCAGCTAAGATATAATATGCCAAGGCTTGTAGGGGCCAACCCGGCGCTGAGTCGGCTTGCAGGCGGTATCGGTACCAGAGGCCCTGGCGAGACAAAACTAGAGATAGACAGGAGGCGGGCTAAAGAACGCATATCCCGGTTGGAGCATGAAATATCTCGCATAAGTAAAAAACGCAAACTCACAAGACAGAGAAGGAATAAAGACTCCACACCTATAATATCCATAATAGGTTATACCAATTCAGGAAAATCGACACTTTTAAATGCCCTTACCAAGAGTAATGTATTTGTGGCAGATATACCGTTTGCCACTCTTGATCCATCCAGCAAGCGGCTCAGATTTCCCAAAGATATAAATGTTGTTATTACCGATACCGTAGGTTTCTTAAAAGAGCTGCCAAATGAACTTAAAGCTGCTTTCATGGCCACACTGGAAGAACTTGCAGAGGCCGATCTCCTACTAGAAGTCATCGATCTCACAGACCCTGATATCAAGGATAAAATACAGGCCGTAGAAGGCATACTAAGAGATCTTCATCTAGAGACAAAACCAAGAATAAAGGTGCTTAATAAGGCAGACAAATGCGATCCATCTATTACAGAGGGCATAGCTGAAAGGTACAAAGGCGTGGTCATATCTGCTATCAGTAAATCATCCCTTCCCCCTCTAATTGAGAGGATGCAGGGATTCTTTGTGTGAAAAACTGTTATGTAGTTTCATTGGTTTTATATGAAAATAGGCACAAAGCATTGTAGGGGCCTTTTGCCCTCATCGGCCCGTTCAGGGGAAATATGCCCTACAACGTATTGGTAAGACTCATCGGCATGATTAGGGGAAATATGCCATGCAGGGGTAGAATCTGTATGAAAAATAGTTATCTGCGGTTTATTTGTCAGTGGTTTGTGGTATATTGGAAGGTGATCATCCTTTACAACGGACAACGGACAACGGACAACGGACAACGGACAATATGCAACCTTATGCCTTCCGCCCTTGGCGTATGTGTTACCTGACATTCCCCCTCCCGGGGATTAGTATGTCTGGTTGAGTAATAATCTTCATTGGTAATCCAAGTGTCCTTAAAAGTGTACCTACTACAGGTTTTGATATCGTATCTATAGGTGCGATCATTACAGATGGGTCATTTACATCACCTTTAACATCCAGACTTATTACAAGGAATCCACCATTGTCAGATGTCAACACCCATCCAAGTACAGGCACAAGGCTTATGGCCTTGTCTATGGTCTCCAGGGGCCGAACACCTACAATTGTATCTATTATCCTTGTGCTGGTATTGTATTTTCCAACAGCAGAAAACTGTATGGAATTGCTGTCTAAGTAAAAGCCGTCAAATTGCATCACACCATCTCTTATCTTAAATGTGGAGGAGATAAAATTATATGAAAAGCCTCTACTCAAAAGATCCACTTTCCCAGTGGTGAGTATTTTATACACATTTAATGTAGCGAAAATTTTAGATATCAGAGAGAATTTCATTATACGTCCATCCTTGGCTAAAAACACAATGTCTCCATTCAAGGAATCCGCACTTCCCCATAGCCTGCCTGAAAGCCTCATATCCCCCTCTATCCACACATTGCCAGAAAAGAGAGACTGGAAAACCTTTTTTATGTCTGCATCTTTTAAAGACAGCGTAATATCAAAGGTCGTATTCCCTGCCACATCCACAATTGCTGAGCCTCTTGCGACCCCTGAGATGCTAGATGATTCAATATTGTCTAGTTTTAATATGCCATCTTTAAGCTTTGCGTTTGCTGTAGCCTCATCAAAGACCACACCATATGCATTCATATTCCTCACAATCAATATGCCGTCCCCATTTATAGCCTTAAGTAGACCTGTGCTGCCAGTACCATGGGCATCTATCTTAAGGCCATCAACCATCAGTTTGCCCTTAAAATACAGCGGGTGCCTTATATCAAGGCTTCCAGAAAGTACTGCATTTACAGTGTCTGTCTTCAAGTCAAACGCCTGTGAAACTATTACATTATCATGCATAAGTAGGGGGCCATCCAGGGTGGTAGCCATATCATTATAAAAGATCAGGGCACCACTGCATATGAGATTTCCCTTCAATGATACATCTTTGTCTTCTCCCCATGTAATATCGACGTGGCCAAAGAGGCCTCCTTTTAAAGGCCGATATCTTTTCCTGACATAGGCCTTAAAGCGCTCAAGATTGAGCCTGCCTTCTATATTCATATCGCCACCAGATTGAGTGAATCTTGCAGATAACGTAAGCTTTTGTGATGGAACCTTGATTGCTATATCTGGAAGGTCCATTGTAAAGACAGGCCACAGGTTGCCTTTGACCTTTCCCCTGCCAGTTATAACACCTTTTACAGGCCTGTAATATGTGCCAAAAAAATCGAAACCTTTTGAGACAATATCTATGTCCCCCTCTATCTCAGGCCCTTTGCCCTCACCTTTCAATATTACAGTGGCCAACTTATCGATATGAAAGATGTCTGTCTCTGGTATCGCATGTGTCTTCACGGAATATGTATATATCTGCTCGCCAAAGGGATCTTTTAAAGACATCTTAAATTCATCTACTGGCAGCTTATTTAATATCCCCTTTAGTGTCACCTCCACATCAGAACCAAAATCAGGCGATGTGGCATTACCTGTAAGCACATCCACTTTGCTTTTGCCCCAATTAAATGAACATTTATCAACATGCATCTCACCCAGAATCTGGGCGGCCTGACCCGATAATTTGTCCCAATATACCCAAACATTAGAAGCAACCCTACCCTTTTTGACATGTGTTACCGGGGCCAGGATATTGTAAATGCCTTTGGAAACCATGCATGCACGCCATGCCATGATAAAATCTTTGGCCGCCATATCAAGGTTTATCCCCACATTTACCCTGAGGCCAGGCTCTGCTATCTTAAGAAAATGGACATCTACGCTTTTTATGAGAGAGTCTCCGATATGGCCTGAGAGGTTATTAAATTTGATATCTTTCCCGTCAAAGATGACGGTGCCTGTAATATTCTTTACTCTATCCTGACTATAGCCTGCACCAAAGCTCTGAGAATAAAGCTCCTCTTTAATATATAAATTTTTCATAAAGGCGTGGCTGTTTTTTACATCCATGAGCCTGCCACTGTATTTAATAGCGGAAAAAAGGGACCTGCCTTCTCTTATCTGTTTAGTAAGAAGAAATGATATACCCTCAGAAAAACATTTTGTAGGTAAGAAATCTACCACCTTTTCATAATCAAATTCTTTCGATGCCATATCAAGATCCAGAACCGCATTATCTATATCTTCAATCTTGTAAAGAGAGGCCTTGCCTCCTATCTCTAAGATAGGGGTCTTAATGCTTATATCTTTAATTTCCAGATGATCCAACCCCCCTTCTGCCTTGAGGTCGCAGGACAAATGATCAACGTAGCCTTCACTGCCCGGATAGGCTATCTTCAAGTCTGATACCTTACTTGTAAGTTCGGCACTACTACCTTTATCTGAAAGACAGGCCTTTATCTTGAGATCTGATCTCCCGGAAAGCCTTGGCGAAATTTCTTCTAACAGCAATCCCTTGATCGCAAGTTCTGCACTCCAGGCATCTCTAACGCGTCTGGCATTCAGTCTAAGGGTTGATCCCAAAAGGCCTGCGTCAGCAGATACAAACCCCTTACCCACACAGACATTGACATCAGAAAGGCTGAGTTCATAATCCTTGTAAAGTGTCTTGACAGATCCCTTTTCTATATCCATGTCTGGCAGGCCCATACCTCTTTTCCCGGATTCGGATAAAGATATTGTATCCAGCCTTAAGGCAGCCTCAGGTCTTATCAATTTGAGACTGATTATATTGTGATCTCCAAAGATTAGCTGCCAAAGTGAAAATCTGATAATGGCTGTATCTACCTTGAAAGAGGTGTCATCCCTGCCTTCCATACTTACATCTGTCAATGTAATGGACATACCTTTCAAAACATTCAGCCTGGCACTTTTAACAGATACTTCCTGATTAAAACGCTTTCCCAGATTGCGCTCAATCACCTTTTTAAGGCCTTCTGGCCTTAAGTACCTGTGATATAAAAACAGCCCGCCCAGCACCAACAGACCCAAGATGATTAAGGTAGTTATCAGTCTCTTCTTTTTAGTCCCCATATTTTGCCTCTTGAGAATATCCCTGTACTTTATTATATATTGCATTATATATGCAAACTCAAAAAATATGATACACTGCACGATAAAAAGGATATCTGTCTTTTTGTTAATACTGGCCTTCCTGCTTGCAGGGCAAGCGCTGGCCATTGATAAACCCCCTGTTAAGAGGCTAGTGCTGAAAAATGGCATGACATTTTTATTGTACCCAAGGAATAACTCAACAAGCGTGGCATATGAAGTACGTGTAAAGGTAGGAAGCGTGGATGAACAAAGGGGCACTACCGGTATCTCTCATATGCTAGAACACATGATGTTTAAAGGGACTCAAAAGATAGGCACATCAGATTATACAAAAGAAAAGGTCCTGCTTAAAGAAATCGATGAGATTGCACTGAAAATACAATCCGGCCCACCAAATGCAAGAGATCGATTAGAAACAAGGCTGCAAAAGCTTCTCGAAGAAATAAAAAGATATCAGATACCAAATGAGTTTGATAGATTATACACCCGTGCCGGCGGCATAAACCTGAATGCAAATACCAGTGCAGACCTTACATCATACCATGTAACCCTGCCAAAGGGACGTATGGAATTCTGGGCTGCAATGGAAAGGGATCGTATGACCCACTCTGTATTCAGGCAATTCTATAAAGAAAGGGATGTTGTCTTAAAAGAACGCTCTCAACGTGTAGAGGCATCTGATGAGGGCAAATTGTTTGAAGAATTTTTATTTCATTCCTTTACTACAAGCCTATATAGATTCCCTGTCATAGGAATAAGACAAGATGTCGAAAGGCTGAATAGAACAGATCTAAAACAATTTCATAATAAACACTACACACCTGCCAATACAGTGATCGCCATTGTAGGCGGTTTCACCCTTGAAAGGGCTATATCTATCATACAGGATTATTTTGGTGATATCCCCGCACAGGAGGGAGTTCCGGCATTCACACCTAAAGAGCCCAAAAGGGCCTTACAGATAAGAATAAACTTGAGATCTGACAAAGAGCCCATCCTGATCATGGGGTTCTTAAAACCAACCCTACCTGATGTAGATGATACATGCTTTGACATAATACAGGAGGCCCTTACCGGCGGCAGGACATCACGACTCAATAGGGCCATTATAACTGAGAAACGTATAGCATCCAGTATAGATGCATATAATGGATTTCCGGGTTCGAGATATGATAATTTATTTATCATCACTGCAAGCCCCTTCCCTGGACATACCAACAAGGAACTAGAGGAAGCGATATGGGAAGAAATCGACAAAATCAAAAAAGAACCCTTGAAGACTCAGGAAATCACAAGGGCTGTAAAAAGGATAAAGAAATCTATACTCTCTGGCATGGAGACAAATGAGGGTGCAGCAGGACTCATCTCCTATTTTGAGGCCATAGCAGGAGACTATACATATACCTATAAAAACTTAGAGACCATGGAGAATATAGATGCAAGAATGATAATGGAATGTGCGAAGAGATATCTGAGTAAGCAACAAGCGATAATCGGGTTTATGGGGGGCTAGCTTGATGAAAAGACTCCTGATCCTTAACATAATATTAAGTTTGGTTCTTTTGGGATGCGCACATAGATTAGACCCTAAGGACCCCTTGCCCAGCCCTATAAGAACCTCCACACCAAAGCCTGCCTTTTGTAATGGTGTATATAAGTTGGCTAATCCCGGGCTTGTGCATATTGTGCTTTTATTCCCAGGCGGAAAGATCCTTGATCCCCCCGGGAAGGAAGGGGCTGTGTCTCTTTTAGGCGCCACCATGGTCTCAGGGGGCACGCATGATCTGGGTCCCTTAAAGACAGAGGAGATGTTGGATGATCTGGCTGCCAATGTTTCCATAAGGCCGGAGAGGGAATTTACCTGGGCATCCATTGATGTGTTACCAGAAGATGCAAAACAAGGGACATCCCTGTTCTTAAGCCTGCTTAAGTCCCCTGGTCTTGACCCCAAAAGGCTTGCCATCGAGAGAGATAAGCTTAAAGACAAGATAGCTAGAGATGAAGAAGATGCATCCAGGGTGGCATTCGATGAACTTAGAAGACACCTCTACAAGGGAGATCCCAGGTCTCATATGCCAACAATGGCATCACTTGATGCCATCACAAGAGACGATCTTATAGCATTGCATAAGCAGATATTCACAAATAAACCCGTTATAGGCATTATAGGTGATCTCGATGACGAGGGCCTTGAGAGTATAAAAAAGCAAGAGGCCTTGCCCTATAACCTTCTGGGTATGCCCAAAAATCCGGAATTCGGATCATTCACACGGGTAGCCAAGGACAAACAGTGTGTACTTGTTATGACGCACCTTGGCCCGAGCATGACCGAATCTTCATACCCAGCCGCCTATATTGCTGACTATATCATAGGTTCAAGTGGGCTGTCGTCTCGCATAACGCAAGAAGTGCGTACAAAGAGAGGGCTTGCATACTCTGCGGGGAGCTTTTATCAGGCAAGGCCTTCCTGGGGAATCTTTGGTATATATGTGATAACTGAAACAAAAAATCTGAAAGAAGTGAAACATGCCATTAAAGATGCCCTTGATAATGTCTCAAAGGGTATAACCACTGAGGAGATCAAGTGGGCAAAACAGGCCATCATTAATCAGCAGGCAGTCATGTATAATAGCCCGAAAAAGGTGCTCTCTCATGCCATGGAAAGCGCATCTTACAGGATAGCACCTGAGTTTGACGATATCTTCTTAGACAAAATATGCAACACTACAGCAGAAGAGGTTAATAATGCTGCATCTAAGCTTGTAAAAGAGCCCTGGGTGGAGGTGGTTGTAAATCCGTAGAAACCATTAGGGGACGGTGATTGTCAAGCTAGGCTAATCAACTTGGATGGGGCTCCGAAAGCACAATATTCAATATTCTAATCGTTTTTATTAGTCCCCCCGTGGAGGCCAATATTTTGACCTTGACAAATGGTACGTGCCTAGCACATCCTATTTTAGGCTTATCTGAATCAAGCGGATGGCATCATTGATTAAATCAGAAAGGGGGTGGGTTAAATTGGTTTAAAGGATGAAGAGATATCTCAAAATGGCCTAGGCATATCAAAGGGTTATCTTTTATTTGTAGCATGGTAAGGACATAATCTAAATTATGTTCAGGATAAAAGGAGGAAAGATAATGAAAAGATTCGTTACTTCTTTATTAGTGATTGGGTTTCTGGTAGCAGGTTGCACCGGGTCATTTATGCTCACAAAAAAGGTGTATAACTTTCATAGAGATCAGACAAAATGGATGGATGAAGTAATATTTCTTGGCGCTGTAATTCTCCCGGTTTACGGCTTAGCCACGTTATGTGATGCTGTCGTCTTTAACTCGATAGAATTCTGGACCGGTGAGAATCCAATAATAAAAGCTCAAAAGGAATCTAAAAAGGTATTGGCAAAAGGAGACGTTCGGGCAATATTGACCTATAATGAGACAAACGACACTGTAAGGATAGATTCTTTCAAATCCCTTTCCCCAAACGAATCATTGATTATTGAACGCAATGATTCAGGCATTGTAGCAAAAGATGTTTTGGGAAACACAGTTTATACTTCTTCAATGGATACCAACGGTGGCATTTCTGTTTGTGATGCAAATAAGAACGTGGTGAGCTATTTTTCGCCCAAAGAGATCCAATTGGCAAGGGAAAAGTTTCTGAACTAATAGAATGTTTATGCTTAAAAGATATGGTCTTTCACTATAGTAAAAGACCATATCCTTTAAGCAATCTTCGAAGTGAAGCCCAAGGTCTTGAATCCTGAATTTATCTTACCATCATGCTTCATGAAGCATGATTCTTAAGACCTTACTGGCGAATTGAGTAATGCATTCCTATGCACTCACCTACCTCTTTTTCATCTCTAATAACTCAAATTTTTGCCCTTTACAATCAAGCAAAGAGTCTATATTAATATATTAATATATTCTAATATACTAATCGTTAGGAGTTTCTATGGCAGGATTAGATTATGAAGAAATCGCTACCCTTTTGAAGGTGTTAGGAAATCCAACAAGGGTGATGATCGTAAAGGAATTGTGCATAGGAGAGCAGTGTGTGTGCGATCTGGAAAATAAACTGGAGATAAGTCAGGCAAATGTATCTCAACACCTAAATATATTAAAGGTAAACGGGATAGTGAATTGCATACCTCAAGGAAACTTAAGGTGCTATTACCTAAAGCAGCCTGACTTTATAAAAAGGCTCTTTGAGCTGATTGAAGATAATGAAAGGAGTTTAGCATATGGGAAATAACCAATCAAACAATAAGCTACATGATGTGGTTATCATAGGTGGAGGGGCTGCCGGCCTAACTGCCGGGATATATGTATCAAGGGCAAACCTAAAGGCGCTGTTGATTGAAAGCCCTGTAAGCCCCAGCCAAATTACCATTACTGATCTTATTGAGAACTATCCGGGCTTCCCTGATGGTCTATCCGGGTTTGAACTTATTGAGAGATTCAGGCAGCAGGCCACTAGATTTGGATTGGAAATTATTACTCAAGATGTACTCTCTATTAAGGAAGTGCAGACAGGCGATATCAAGGGCTGGGAAATAGCCACAGATGACGAGATTCTTCATGCACTCTCTGTTATCATAGCAACCGGTTCTTCCCCCATGAAGCTAAACGTACCAGGAGAAGAAGAGTTTGCAGGAAAGGGTGTATCATATTGTGCCACCTGTGACGCGCCTTTTTATAGGGATAAAGATGTCATAGTGGTAGGTGGTGGGGATACAGCCATACAAGAGGCCCTGTTTCTAACCAGATTTGCCAAAAAGGTCACAATAGTGCACCGCCAGGAGAGACTACGTGCAACAGCCTTCCTGCAGGACAAGGCATTTGCCAATAATAAGATCGGCTTTGCCTGGAATTCAATAGTAGAAGAAATCCTAGGCGATACATTTGTAACAGGGGTAAGGCTAAAGAATATCAGCTCGCCTGATGAATACAATAAAATATCAGCAGACGGCGTCTTTATCTTTGCTGGATTCAAGCCTAACACAAATATTGTAAGAGGCATAGTCGATATGAATGAGGGTGGTTACATCCCGGTGGATTCCTTTATGAAGACATCACATAGAGGAATATTCGCCTGTGGAGACTGTACAGACAAGTTATTAAAGCAGGTTATCACCGCATGCGGAGACGGAGCCACAGCAGCCTTTGCAGCACAGCTTTATATAGAATATCTAAAAGATATATCTTATGATAACAGGTATAAACAAATAAAAGACAAATAAAGATAAGGAGGCATATAATGTCAGTAGATGAAAAAGATACTATGAAAGGATTTGAGGATAGCCCTAATTATCCTATCAATCTCACCGATAAGACCCTGGATGAGGCCATAGCCAAGTACCCATTCCTTGTAGTTGACTGCTGGGCCGAGTGGTGTGGCCCATGCAGGATGGTAGGCCCGATCATTGAGAAACTGGCAAAAGACCACCAGGGCGACATAACTTTCGGCAAGTTGGATGTTGATAGTAATCCTGCAAGTGCAACCAAATTTGGTATTCGCTCCATACCTAATCTGCTCGTATTCAAGGATGGCAAAAAGGCTGGAGATATCATAGGGGCAATGCCAGAGAGGCCACTGCTTGAAAAGATAAGTGCATATAGATAAATAAATGATGCCTGTAATCAATAGTCAGTAGTCCGTAGTTAGTTAGTGATAGTTTTACAGGGGTCAGTTCACAGGGGACAAAATCCCCAAAAATTGCCCTGGCCCCTATTTTCATATAAATACGATAGGAGGCTAGAGGGCGCCCAGGACAGGATTTGGAAATCTTCCGGATTTAAGCAACAAACCACTCACAACTAACAACGGACATTAATTAGAACAGTCTTCTGCTATCTAAAAGTATGGTAACCGGGCCATGATTTATTAAAGCAACATTCATCATGGTCTGAAATTTACCTGTCTTTACCCTTTCAGGCAGCATAGATTCCATCTTTCTAACCAGAGCATCAAAGATATCTTTTGCCTTATTCGGGTCCTCAGCCTGGGTATATGAGGGTCTCCTGCCTTTCCTTGCATCCCCTAAAAGGGTGAATTGAGAGATAAGAAGGATCTCTGCTCCAACCTGAGTAATATTCAAATTCATCAGGCCGGACTTATCATCAAATATCCTTAAGCCATATATCTTCTTTGCTATGTAGTTCATATCCTCCAAGGAATCATCCTTCTCTATGCCAACAAGGCAACAAAGACCTTTATCTATACTTGAGACACTTTTGCCTTCCACCTCAATAGATGCCTTGGTTACCCTTTGTACTACAGCCCTCATTTATAAACTCCATATCAGGACTTTAATCTTTTATCCTTAGTCTTTTATCTTACTTTTCTCTGCCACTTCTTTTACGATCTCCAAGGTATTTGCAATCCTTATTATACGCCAGTGCCTCTCGCTTCTCTGCATTTCTAATTTCAACTCAAGCTTATCCTCCTTAGATCCCAAATCAACAAACGCAACGGCCCTATCATGGTCGGACGTAACCTTGGTGAGGGATATTTTTACCTTTCCGTCCCCGGCAGAGTCCCTCTCAGGTAAGATGGAGCCAAGCGCACCCTTGCCCTGATCCTGACCCATAACCCATGACTTTGTGTCATTCTTTATCGATGAGCGCATTTTTATTATAACTAAGGCAAAAAGCCCCTTTGACAAAAGTTCGGGCATCTCTTTAGTATCAAGCGCCTTCTCTGTAATCTTTGCCATGTCCCTGGCAAGACCTGCAGATGCCTTATTCACATCTACATACTTGCAAAACTTTTCCCAGTCATGATCTTTAATGGCAGATTTGACCTGATACAGCGTATAGTAAGGAGAGCTTAAATACCACCTGTAGCCAAATATCCCGACCAGAATACCTATGATCAAGAAGACAAGGATCCATAAATGTCTCATCATTATTGTGCTCTAAAAAGCCTTTTTAATCCATTCCATCCTTATAGAAGAATATATCTACCCCACGTTTCATTAGCTCTTTTAAGAAAGGATCAGGATCTTCCAAAAGCCTTTCAGCAGAATATATCCCTCCGGGGGCTGACTTAAACTTACCAGAGAGTTCCCATAATGCAGCAACCGTGCATGGTACGGAGGTTATGATGCCTATATGGCCAACATATGTATAGGTTCGATGCGCACTCTTGCCTCTGTGAAAACCATATACATCAACCCTTCCCACAGATTTGTCCAGACCGCCTGTCCCAAAAAGACCTTCAATCTTATAGAAAAATTCCGCTGCTGCCTTACGCCTTTCATGTGTACTGAATAGCCCCGTCTTGTCCATTATTTTTATCAAGATTGGGATATATGAGGGCTGCACCCCGCCGTGCAGTGTTACCTCGGTAAGGCCCTTAAGATTTCTGGGGATAGACACAGACTCTGCATGGCCTGTATAGTATACGGGCAAATCCCCCATGGGAAACGGGAATCTCACAACTTTTCGCCCATCACCGGTTTTCACTTCCACCTCTTTACCCCGTATGGTCTGTAAGGTGGTGCCATGTAATATATTAAGCAAATGTGTGAGATTTGCCGGACCTGCAGCTTCGTTAGAACCGGCTGCCCAATGTATATTGATCCTCTTTGGGGCATCCATAGAGTTATACCCTTTCCTGGCCAGGGCCTGGGTCAGACCAGGAGAATTGCCCCACCCTGTAAGGATATGTATGCCTTTTTTCTTCGCCTCTTTATCAAACTTTATAATATCGAGATAGGCCTCATAATCATCACATATGGATACGTATGGTATGCCGGCCTCTAAAGCGGCAGCCACCATCTTCTTCTCAAAATAATAGAATGGTCCCACAAACCCCATGGCAATATCATGCTGTTTCATAACATCTACCACCTGATTATGGTCTGTAGCATCCACCTTTGTTGCCACAAACCGATCATCACGTCTTTCAGCCTCTCTCTTGGCCCTTTCGACACTCAGGTCTGCTATGGTAACCTTCTTTACATCCCTTTCCTTCATGAGCTCATCAAGGGCATCTACAGCCATATTACCACTACCACCAAAGATTACTATCTTCATATTTACCTCCCTAATAGAATTACTTTCTGGTCTTCATCATAATATCTTACTATGCAAGATAAATACAGACAAAATTTTTAATGAATCTCCCTGCAGCAACATTGATACAGTCGTAAAAACAAACTGAGCATGTCATTGCGAGGAGCTTAAACGACGAAGCAATCTAATAATATCAGATAGTTATGCTCCACGAGATTCTTCGCTTCGCTTAAGCCCCCCACACTTCGTGTGGGTCCCCTGTTTGTCTACGCTACGCTCGCAATGACTGTTGTGAAAACCTCACAGCAGGTTGCAGGGAATTGCCATAATATACAGGCCAGATATCAACATTGATCCTGATCTGTTATGGTAAGTCGGGATTTAGTAATTGATTTATGGCTTTGTTACTGATATAGAGATCCGTCTAACTAATATTAAGTGGGAATTTATGAAAGTGCTAGGGGGTTTTTCAGTATGGACAATGCAACGCTATCCACAGTAAACAGTCCTACCAGATTCATAAATTATTATTAAAAATCAAAAAGGTATTAAAAAATATGCAGTATAATAATACATCTGCAGGCTCCCCGCAGCGGGACAAGAAAGAGGAGTCGCGTCCGCTGAAAATATGTTTGTTGTCATATCGTGGCAACCCTACTTGTGGGGGTCAAGGGGTCTACATCAAACGCATAAGCCGGGCGCTTGCCGATCTTGGTCATAGGGTTGATGTGGTATCAGGCCCTCCCTATCCGCAATTAGATGAGGATATTAGTCTTCACCGTCTGCCAAGCCTTGATCTTTACAATGCAGATGACTTGTTCAGGGTGCCAAAGCTCAATGAGCTTAGATCTCCCATTAATCTGTTGGAATGGCTTGGGGTTTCAAGCGGGGGGTTTCCGGAACCTCTGACATTTGGGTTCAGGGTATATAAATTCTTATGTAATAAACCAGTGCACTACGATGTCATACATGACAACCAGAGCCTTTCCTATGGGATTGGATGGATTAAAAATATGGGATTTCCATTGGTAGCCACCATCCATCACCCAATCACTGTTGATCGGGATGTGGAGATTAAAGCAGAAAAAATCTGGTGGAAAAAGTTAAAGACACACAGGTGGTATTCTTTTCTTGGTATGCAGAAAAGGGTCTCCCGTAGGCTTTCCCATATTATTACTGTTTCAGAAAGATCTAAAATTGATATCGGTAAGGCATTTAATATACCACTTGACAGATTCAGGATCGTCCCAAATGGGATTAACACCGATATATTTCATCCCCTGCCCGATATAAAACGGGAGAAAAATCATATAATGGTTACCAACAGCGCTGATACACCGCTCAAAGGCCTGCGTTATCTTTTAGAAGCAGTGGCAAGTATACGTAAGAAGCGCGATATCAAACTTACAGTGATCGGCAAGCCTAAAGAAAATGGAGAAATTGCAAGACTTGTAAAAGATTTAAATCTAGGCGATATTGTAAAATTCACTGACCGTATCCCTGATGAAGACTTTGCCACCTATTATGCCAAGGCTACCGTTACAGTCGTCCCTTCTATCTATGAAGGATTTGGTTTGCCGGCCGGTGAAGCCATGGCATGCGGCGTTCCTGTGATATCCACTACAGGTGGCGCCCTTCCAGAGGTGGTCGGTGATGCCGGTATGCTTGTGCCACCTGCTGATGCCCATGCGTTAGAAAAGGCTGTTCTGTCACTTCTAGACGATCCGGCCAGGTGTCAAGAATTGGGGAAAGCAGGCTACAAGCGAGTATTTAAACATTTTACCTGGCACAGGGCAGCGGAAAAGACAATCGAAGTATATAAAGAGGCCATGGATGCTAACTGTTGACTTTAAAAAGATGGATCTAGCCCCGGGCTATAAAGTGCTTGATGCCGGCTGTGGTGGTGGGCGTCACTTAAGTGAAGCCTTCCGCTACAATGGAGTCACTGTAGTGGGACTTGATCTAAATCGTGAAGATGCAACCAAGGCCAGGAACACCTTGCGTATTATGGAACATGAAGGAGAGAGTGGAAAGAGTCCATGGGGAGTCTTTATTAGTGATGTCACAAGGTTGCCGTTTTGTAATAATTCTTTTGATCTTGTTATATGCTCTGAGGTATTAGAGCATATTCATGACCATAAAAAGGCCATAGAGGAAATTGTGAGGGTACTTAAGCCAGGCAAGTTATTAGCGGTAAGCGTCCCGCGATTTTTGCCTGAGCGCATCTGCTGGATGCTCTCAGAGCCCTATCACAGGGAGCCTGGCGGTCATGTGCGCATATACAAAAAGGGGGAATTAGTGAATCTGCTCGAATCAGCCGGCCTTAAGTGTATATCCTCCGGGTGGGCTCATGCTCTACATAGCCCATATTGGTGGCTTAAATGTCTTGTTGGCCACAAAAACGATACCTTTTGGCTGGTTAAACTGTACCATAAATTTCTTGTCTGGGACATAATGAAACATCCCAGGACTACAAAAATTCTGGAAAGGTTATTAAACCCCTTAATATCAAAAAGCATTGTACTATATCTAAGGAAAGGTGAACAATATGAAACTTGATATCTCTCGCATGGAAAAATCATCACCAATCGAGATCGATTCTGTAGCAGCATCAATAGTGAGGACACAGAAGGCTAGTGGTGAGATCCCCTGGTCTGAAGGAGGAAAGACAGATCCCTGGGACCACGTAGAGGCTGCAATGGGACTCAGCATTGGCGGGTATTTCAAGCAAGCCAGATCTGCCTTTGAATGGCTAGCCGGAACACAACTCAAGGATGGTAGCTGGTGGGCATCTTACCGTGATGGGATACCCGAGGATACTACCAAGGATGCAAATATGGCATCTTATATTGCAGTAGGGGTATTTCATTATTATCTGATAACAGATGACGTATCCTTTCTCGAAGAGATGTGGCCCACTGTCAAGTCCGCAATAGAGTATGCAATTGCTCTGCAAGCCCCAAGTGGCGAGATATACTGGGCAAGGAATCGTGAGGGAATAATCGACCCTATGGCCCTTTTAACCGGGTCCAGTTCTATCTATATGAGTATCAAATGTGCATTAGAAATAGCATCACGATTGGGGATAAGCATGCCCGGATGGAATGCAAGCCTAAAAAGGTTAGGAGATGCGATTAGACACAGGCCATCACTGTTCAATATAAGCAAATCCCGGTACTCTATGGACTGGTATTACCCTGTGCTTTGCGGTGCGATAACCGGCATAGATGCTCAGAAAAGGATTGACAAATCCTGGAATAAATTTGTGGTCGAGGGCTTAGGGATACGTTGTGTCTCAGACCAGCCGTGGATAACCATAGCAGAGACATCCGAGTTAACCATGGCCCTGGCTGCAATGGGCAATTTTAAAGAAGCAGAGGTTGTGTTCAGTTGGATCCAGGACAAGAAATACGATGATGGTTCATATTGGTGCGGACTCACATTTCCTGACATGGTAATCTGGACAGAAGAAAAACTTACCTGGACAGCAGGGGCTGTTCTTCTCGCAGCTGATATGTTAAATGACATAACGACTGCCAGTCAGCTATTCAGTCATGGTTTCTGGAATAGCCATGAACTTCTCCACCCGATTCATACCAAAGGCATCTACTATGATAAATACCCTCTACGAGTCAGTAAGAACTCAGACGTAACACATCCTGTCATGGGCCTGAACCCTGGAGAACCCAATCCGGCATCCGTCGAAGAACCCGGGAGTGAAGAATATTGAGAAAAGATCATCGTCCATATATTATCAAGAAATTATACATTGAATTCCAAAACTGGTATGGCGAACACTTTCTGCGGCCACAGCTCAAACATCTTGGCAAAGGGGCTATCTTTATGAAACCATGGCATGTGGAGATATTTGGATGGCCGGTAGAGATCGGTGATTATGCAAATATTATCGCATCCCTTGATAAAAAGGTCAGGCTCACCATTTGGGCATCCAGCGATGATGGGGCACGCCTTCATATAGGAAACTACTGTTTAATATGTCCTGGTGCGAGGATCAGTGCGGCCTCAGAGGTAACCATCGGCGATAACTGCATGATGGCACATAACTCATATATTGCTGACTGTGACTGGCATGATATTTATAATCGCGTCACTAATGGTAAGGCCTCGCCAGTCCACATAGGAAACAATGTATGGGTAGGTGATAGTGCAATTGTATGCAAGGGGGTTACAATCGGGGATAATAGCATTATTGGAGCTGGTTCCGTGGTTACACGAGATATACCCGCTAATTCTGTAGCAGCAGGCAATCCTGCGCGAGTAGTAAAGAAACTTGATCCACATATGCAGATAAAGACCAGGTCTGATTGGTTTGCAGACCCTGAAAGACTAATGACACAGATTGATAATATCGATCGGGATTTTCTTTGTGGTAATACACTGTTTGGATGGTTCCGTTCTTCACTATTCCCAACAAAGGAAGATTAGAAAGGCAAGATTATGAAGATTGCTGTTATCGCACCACCATATCCATTAGAGGAGGCGCCATCACCACCGCTTGGTGTGTGTTATGTTGCCTCAACATTTAAGGCCACAGGTGCCCAAGTCAAGATTGTTGACTATATTGTCTCCCGTTATACCAAAGATAAGTTGAGAGATGAGATCGATACATTCAAACCGGATATTGTGGGCGCAACATCTGTAACCATGAATTTCCCGGTGGCTGCCGGCATTATAAAGACAGTAAAGGAACACAACCCCTCAATAGTCACCATGATGGGCGGGCCTCATGTCACATTTGACCCAGTAAATACCCTGATGGAATATCCAGAGATTGATGTCCTTGTTATAGGTGAAGGTGAAGACACCATAAAGGAACTCGTGCCCCATATAAGAAATAAAGGCGAATGGTCAAATATCAAGGGTATTGCATTTCGCGAGGATAAAAAGGTTATCATAACAGGGCCAAGAGAACTCATACAGGATCTTGACAGCCTGCCGCTTCCTGCAAGAGATCTGTTGCCTCTATCCAGGTATCAGGCCCTTGGTTTTCCAATCAGCATGATAACAAGCAGGGGATGCCCTTATCAGTGTATCTTTTGTGTAGGAAAACGCATGGTGGGAAACAGGGTCCGTTATAGGGACGCCCGCCTTGTGGTAGACGAGATAGAAAACATCCTTTCTTATGGTTTGTCCAGGATAAACATCGCTGATGACCTCTTTACATCAAACAAGACAAAGGTGCGCGAGGTCTGCGAAGAGATTCAAAGGCGAGGTATTACATTTACCTGGAGTGCGTTCGCAAGGGTGAATACCGTGGATGAGGAAATCCTTACGTTAATGCGCGATGCAGGGTGCGATGCCGTAAGCTTTGGCATGGAGTCCGGAAATCCTGAGATGCTGAAACGCATAAGAAAAGGCATTACACTGGATCAGGCAAGGAAGGCTGTAAAGGCCTGTAAAAATGTTGGTATGATCGCCCATGCATCATTCATGGTAGGGCTGCCCGGAGAGACACCTGATGTACTCAGAGATACACACGAATTTGCCGAGAGCCTTGACATCTTATACGGTTACCACTTCCTTTGCCCCTTCCCCGGCACAACCGTGCGCGAAGAGATAGAAAGATATGACCTTGAGATATTGACCAACGATTGGTCTCGTTATGATGCAAATAGCCCCATAGTACGCACATCAGGGGTATCTGCCGAAGAGGCAAACGCCTTTGTTGACAGATTGTACAAACAAACTGATAAAAAGTGGGAAGAACTGAAAGATGGTTACCTCAGTGGGGCAAATACGCCGGAAGAAGACTTAAGGGTTGCAGGGTACTACAGGATGAATCTGGTATACCGGTTGCTGAGTGAGGATATTATTGAGCAACACTGCACCTTCCCCATGGATTCTCTCGGTAAGCAACCTGAAAAAAGGGTTGATCTTCTGTGCAGGAAGATCACAGAAATAACTGAGATGGACAACAATCTGATTACCAGCACAATAAAATTCTTTCTGGATGCAGGCTACATCAAATCCAGAGAGGTTGGCAAAACCCTTGTGTGGTACTGGACGCATAACAATAAGATGGATTCAGCCCCCTGTTAATAAATGAATAGCTGTCCGGAGCATGTCATTGCGAGGAGGTTTTTAGGCCGACGTGGCAATCCCATTAATTACAAGTAGGGCATATTTCCCTTTGGCAGGCCGATGAGGGCAAAAGGCCCCTACGTTTCCCATAAAATTATTTTTTTATCTTCTATCTTTCGTCTTTTATCTTTTGTCTTTTGCCTTTTCGACTCATGACTCTCGACTATTCTTAATCACCCAACACTCAAAACCCAACATTTCTTTTACTATTCACTGTTCACTATTCACTACTCATTGTTTGCCCAAAGTTTCTGGAATATCTCTGGTTTCTAACCGCTTAAGTATCCCCAGCGTATTTACCATGGGTAGTTCCGCAAAGAGACCGGAAGAAAGGGCAAGGTTATAGATAGAATATGGGGCTTGTCCTCCCTTTGTTGGATCAGGAAATATATCATGAATGGCTAAGAACCCACCAGGGATCAGATGAGAGACCCAGCAATTGTAATCAGTAAAGACCGTCTTAAAACTATGTCCACCATCTATAAAAATCATGCTCAAAGGCGTCTTCCAGAAACGGGCGACCACCTCTGACCTTGTAACAATAGGGACAACAGTATCCTCCAGGGATGCCTCTTCAATGGTTTTTCTAAACAACCTGAAGGTATCTATCAAACCCGTATCCTTATCAAGAAGGTCGGGATCAAAATATTCTTCGCCAGGTTGTTGTTCTTCCGAGCCCCTGTGGTGATCTACGGAGAAAAGGGTTGATCCATTCTCTTTACAACCCAGCCCAATGTATACGGATGACTTTCCGCAATAACTTCCTATCTCCAAACATGGACCAGATTTGCTGGCCTGCCTAGCCAGCTCATAAAGACGAAGACCTTCATCTTCTGCCAGAAAACCTTTAAAACATTCCGACACTGTATCTTTAATATTCATATTTATAGTACCCTTTTAATCTTATTTTGTAGAGTCTTCTCAAAAAATCTTCATTGAGACAAAAGCTATTGAAATAAGAAAGCCGAGTCAAGAAAAAACTATAATATTGTCCCCATTATGAAAGGAAGATTATTATTTTACTAACACACTTAAAATCAAATCGCTTGAAATATTCAATATTCTATTATAATAACATCTTAACTGGCGGTCATCTAAGAAAGACGGAAGAAAACTAAATTACTCAAGGAAAGTGACGAAATGAAAATTAAGGTCGAAAGCGAAAAGATCATTAAAGCTGTAAAAGAATTGGATGAGATTGAAATTGTGTTGGAAAATTCTGACGATGCCAAGGAGGCGATCGATCTCATCTTAAGAAAAACCGGGTTGCTTGATAGAGATCATTATAGAAAGCTAATGGATGTCAAGGTTACATCTTTCCAGAGATACGAGACCTCAGCAGTGGATTATAAAATGATATTTTTGTTAGAATTCGTGTTTGAGGAGGATACGCCATTGGATACAAAAATCAATGTGATTAAAGAATTGCACGACTTTCTCAACAAAGGCTGAAATTTTTATAGCTTTGGTAAACAGAGACATATCCCTGCCATACTGATTGCACAAGTTTGATGGTTTCCAGAGACATTTTCTTGAGATGAGGGTTATAGCCTATCTGAAATCAATCCAGGAATGGGTCAGTATGTATGCAAAAAAACACCTCTGTACAATGGATCCGATTTTGGATCACTTATATCTCTCATCCGGTGTATGTCTTTTGTAGAGCTCCGGATCATAATCATGGGTAAATTCTTTGCCTAAAAAGGGATCGTCTGTGCTCTGCATATGCTCATCAAGCAGGCTGCGCATAGACTCTAAAACACCTCTATAGTGGCTGTCTTTAACCAGATTGATCTGCTCATCTGGATCCTGCTCGAGGTTATACAACTCTTCAGGCACCCGTGGTTTTTTCCAGGGCTGATCAGGCAACTCGCAGAGACGATTGGCCCAGTCCATATGGCTGTTTTGATCCAGACCAACAGCGATATCCGAATAGTTGCGGATATACTTCCATTTATGAGTTCTGACAGCGCGGGTAGGTATATAGTAGACATGGTAGGTCATCTCAGTGAAAATCGCCTCATGGATCTCTCCTGACCTCTCTCCGGTAGCCAGAGACAGAAATGATTTGCCCTGGATGGAATCAGGTACTTTCATACCTGAGGCATCAAGTATGGTGGGCATGATATCTATAGAGTTGATCAAGGCATTAACCTCCTGGCCCGATGTAATCCTTTTCGGCCAACGCACAAGCAAAGGGGCGCCAGTCCCACGGTCATACAGGATCATTTTATTCCCAGGGAATGGCGGGCCGTTATCGCTGGTAAAGATCACCATGGTGTTTTCTGTAAGGCCCAGCCTGTCCAATTCGTCTAGTATCTCTCCTATCATTGCATCCATTCTCATGACCTGGCTATAAAACTTTGCTACCTCCAGCCTGATCTCCGGCCAGTTCGGCAGGGTCCAATAATCAGGAACGTGCACTTTTTCAGGGTCAACCGGAAAATCCGGGTCGAAGTGGAACTCGCCATAGTCATCGCGGTGAGTCTGGATGTAATTGATCTCGAGATAGAATCTGTTATCTCTGTTTTTACGGATGAAATCCAGGGTAGGCGTAATATCATTACTATTCCAATCCTTAGGAAGGATGCCGGTCAGGCGCTCGTTGTATCCGTACCAACTTGTTGGGAGATAGGGAGAAACGTGCCATTTCCTCTCTATGGCCGTGTTGAAACCTGCATCACTGAGTATCTTGGGAAGTGTAGTATACAATGGGCTGAGTGCTTTAAACTTGTATCTATGGGTTAATGCCGTGACGCCATTGGTATGGGGATACTGTCCAGTTATAAAACTTGCACGGCTTGGAGAACAGCTGGGACTTACCACAAATGCATTGGTAAATCGCACACCCTCGTTCGAGATTCTATCAATATTAGGGGTTTTGATCTCAAGGTTGCCATAGCAGCTGAGGTCCTTCCACCCAAGATCATCAGCAGTAATAAAAATAATGTTTGGTTTTCCAGGATCTTTCAACCATGACTTAGAGCAACCAGTTATGGTACAGGTGCCAAAACCAAGCCCGAAAGCACAGGTAGCAAAGGCCGCTGACTTAAGAAAATCGCGCCTGTTCATAGGGGTACCCTGTCCTTCTTTGATTAGATCTTTGTGTGCCATAAAAAAACCTCCTTTTAAAGGATAGCAATTCTACCTCCGCATATATACAGCTCTTTTTTGCTGGCGTCAACGGGCAAAGGGGTCAGGTCTTCAAACTTGACATAAGTAAAGAGACCTTTGCATAATACCCATATTGTCATTGCGAGCGAAGCGAAGCAATCTCTAAATTTCTTATAATTAAAGGGATTGCTTCGTCGCCCATGCTCCTCGCAATGAATATAAAAGCAATTATGCAAAGGTCTCGTAAGAGTTTGAGGGCAGGTCTTCATTCTTCACTTAGCAAGTCCTTCTCGATATCCTGCAATATTCTTTTTTGTTATCTTTTTTTGAGCCAAGCCTCAAACTGATCTCCGGAAAGGGTATTCAATACATCCGACTTTGACAGCCATCCTCTCCTGGCCACACCAATACCAAGCCTCATAGCCTTCATCATGCCAAGGTTGTGCGCATCAGAGCTGAGGATTATCTTGGCCCCGGCCTGTTTTGCCTTTTTGGCGTTCACATCAGACAGGTCCAGCCTGTCATAATAACAATTTATCTCAAGTGCTGTATTTGTGGATGCTGCACATTCTATTACCTTGTCGATATCCGCCCTGTAACCCTCTCTCTTCGAGATCAATCTCCCTGTGGGGTGGGCAATGGCATCCACGTGTGGATTAGAACATGCCTTAAGAATCATTTCTGTGAGATCCTGCTTTGGAAACATATGTACTGCTGCTATTACAATATCAAGGTCCCTTAGGATATCATCATCAAAATCAAGGCTTCCATCTCTTAATATATCCACCTCGCTCCCTTTAAAGATTCTTATCCCAACCTCCTCTTCAACCCTTTCGATCTCTCTTATCTCTTTTCTTAACCGCTTCTCATCAAGACCATTTGCGTATTTTGCAGACCTTGAATGGTCAGTTATGGCTATATATTCATAACCAAGGTCCTTTGCGAATTCTGCTATCTCCTTAATCGAATTTCTCCCGTCTGAATAATTTGAGTGTATGTGGAGATCCCCTCTCGCGTCATTATAATCAATGAGGTCTGGGACCCTTCCCAACTCTATCTCTCCCCTATCCTCCCTGAGTTCAGGGGGTATCCAGGCAAGCCCGAGTGTGGAATAAATCTCTTCTTCCTCTCTGCCGGCAATCTTATTATCCCCCTTAAAGATCCCATACTCTGATATCTTCAGGCCTTTTTGTCTTGCGATGGTTCTCAACTTTATATTGTGAGGTTTTGAACCTGTAAAATACTGAAGCGCGGCCCCAAAACATTGTTCAGGAACCACCCTTAGATCTATCTGATAGCCATCTCTTATCATGATTGAGCCCTTGGTCTCACCCTTTGCAATAACCCTCTCTACCCTGGCAAAGTTTGTAAAGTGATCTATAATTTCGCTACCCTTCTTACTTGCGCAAAGAATATCAATATCACCAACAGTCTCCTTCATCCGCCTAAGTGATCCTGCAGGACATATCCTGTCTACACCTGCCTGCTTTATCCAGTCCACTAACTCTTCTGCAATAGGAAGCGCTATACCAATTGATATCCTCTTTTCTTCCGCAGTGAATATTTCAAGACCTTTTTTTATGTTAAGCACCTTCTTTTCGCCCATGCCAGGCAGGCTTGCGAACGACCCATCTTCTATCACCCTTTCTAAGTCTGCCCGTGAGCTAACACCAATGGTATCATGCGCGAGTCGCAAAGTCTTTGCCCCCATACCCTGAATATTAAGTAGTTCAAGCAAACCTTGTGGAATGTCTTCCATTGTCTCCCTGTATTTTTTCATTTCACCTGTTTCTAAGTATTCATCTATCTTCTTGGCAATCCCCTTCCCCACCCCAGGTATGGAAGTAAGCCTCCCATCCTTCCACAGAACTTCTATGTCTTCAGCGAGATCTTCAAGAGTTCTTGCAACTTTTCTGTATGCAGCTATCTTAAATGGCATCTCGCCCTTGAATTCCAGGGCATCTCCGATCTTAATAAAGATACCGGCAATCTCTTTGTTCCTCATATAAACCCCCATGGCCTACCGGCCACAACGAATGATGAAAATGAACGTATCACAAAGTAGGGCCCGTTCCCCGAACGGGCCGATGAGGCAGGCCCCTACATTTCCCATAAAACTATTTTTTTATCTTCTATCTTACGTCTTTTCGACTCTTGACTCACGACTCTCGACTATTCTTAATCACCCAACACCCAAAACTCAACACCTTTTTCACTATTCACTATTCACTGTTTACTATTCACTGTTTTCATATAAAACGCCTAAGGATCAGTATAATTCTTCTGGTCTTGCCTTTTCTTTTCAGTCTTTTATCACATATCTATTTCTCATATAGTCCAGCCATTGACAAGTGTCCTCTTTGGCTTTAAATTAATAAAAATGGAGACAGCGGCAGATAGGATAGTCAGCTCTATTATTAGAGATATATTTGACGGCAGGTATCATGAAGGAGATGCCCTACCCTCTGAGAGAGATCTCGCCTTGCACTTTGATGTATATCGAGGCAGTGTCCGTGAGGCCCTGAAACTTCTGGAAGAACTAGGCCTTGTTGATATACAGTCAAAGGGAAAGACCCGCGTAAGACCATTCTGGACCAAAGGAGGGCTCGAGCTGCTGCCGGTAATACTAAAGCCGGATATATTTAAGCTTCTACCCATGGAATCGTTTGTCCATATCCTGATACTGCGCAAGATAATCTGGGGCACTATCTCTGAGATCGCAGCGGTTAAATCAACCGAGAAGGATATCTCTCGTCTCAAAAAGCAAGCAGATAACTTCCCGGATGCCGCTCTAGACCCTAAAGGGTATCTAGAGCGCGACCTGAATTTCTTTGAGGACCTATCTATGATAACTGCCGCACCTGTCCTTATATGGGCAATCAATTCTATAAAGCCACTTTACAGATCTTTGATCCCTTTCTTTGTTAAATATCTGGATCTGGGTTCCAACCCGGGGTTTTATACGACGCTTATTGACCTCTTAGCTCAAAATGAATCCATAAAGGCGCGCAATATGGTACTGGGTAAAATTGACAAGGCTGATTCCAGAATTATGGAACTCATCAAGAAAGAGATGAGCACTGATACTTAGTATAAAAAAGATATTTATATAGTTTTATTGGTTTTATTAGTTTGATATGAAAACAGCAATCAGCTTTCAGCCATCAGCATTCAGCTTAAAAAAATATAAAATGATTCCAATCCTTATATAGCATATAGCTGAATATCTGAATGCTAGAGGCTGAGAGCTTTTCACCGTCTATTGTGCCCAAAAGGACATGCAGGATTATATGAAAAAGAAGTCAGGAGATTGAAATGCATATTCTAGCACCCGTCGGAGATAATCCCCCCTTGAGGGGGGGTTGGGGGGTGTTACCCCTTGAGGGGGGGTTGGGGGGTGTTACCCCTTGAGGGGGTACCCCTCCAATAACATCCCCCTGGCCCCCTTCAAAGGGGGATTATCTCCAATCCCCTTAGGAATTGCAAGCGCTGGTAATAGGCATAGAAACCCCTTACATAAGGGAAATCACTCCCTTTAGGAATCAATCTTTTTATCCAATCGATATCTCATCGGTTGGATAAAAAGGTGAACTCTTTTGTTCTCGGTGATCTCTGTGGTGAATCAGGTATTGCCTGATTGAATCTGTTTCATAATCTCCGGAAGCACCTTAGCAAGATAGGCTTCACTGCCAAACCAGAAATGATCAATCCCCTGGCATAGGGTGACCCTGTCATTGTCCATGATATCAAATAAGGCATCTATATCGCAGAACTGGTCCTCGGAGCCTACCGCGGCCCATACATCAAAGCCCTTTAATACAGGGAATTCGAACATCCCTGTAGGTGGAGACACAAGTATACAGGGGTATGGATGATCTATGATATATTTAGCTGCGATCCATCCACCAAATGAGTAGCCTATAATCATGGAATTATTCCCCGCATAGCGGACCGCGGCATCAAGGTCATCTATCTCACCCTGGCCATCATCATGAGAACCCCCGCTGCCACCTGTACCCCTGAAGTTGAATCTGAGTGCGGCATACCCGTTTTCAAGGGCTACATCTTTTGCCGCTTCAACCACGTTGTTATACATATCCCCGCCATAAAGCGGATGCGGATGAGTAATGACAGCGCATGGCAGCCCCTTTTCCCCCTCAAATATAGCCTCTAACCTTGGATTATCCCCTATCCATAATCTTTGCATAATATTATATTATCTGGATTCACTACGATTTTCAATAATCGAAACTAAGAGCTTCCCTTATTTATGGATTTTCTCATATGTTAGGCATAAGTTATATTCAAGGTAGAGCTAATAAAGATTTTTGATCAGGCTCCTGTACCCAAGAGAAATCCTATGTTGACACACTCTACCTTTATTGCTATTTTTTAAATAATTATAATATATTAATGGAAAAGCTTGACCAAAAAAGGATTGGTAATTAAGGAGGTTGATAGTCTGCTTTGTAACTCATGAGAACCTTTAATTCTCCTTATCTATGGAGAACAATGGAAGAAAGATACAGTCATACCTATGTGGAGGAGAGAATGGAAGAGAAGAAAAAAGAGTTGATCATTGATTTTTGTGTGATTCCACCCCTGGAGGAGACCCTGAAAGGTTTTATGAATCCAGAAGGGGAGTTTGCACGGTACACCGAGTTATACGGAGACAAGGATAAAGAAGCGGCCTTACAGAATATCTTAGAAAATCCTAGTGGCTTCCTCCTCGAATTAATGGACGATGCAGGTGTTGATAAGGCACTCCTGACAGCTGAAGATGCGGAGACTACTATGGGTATGAAGGTCCCCAATGAAAAGGTGGCCGAATTCGTACAAGGTAACCCGGATAGATTTATTGGAATGGCAGCTGTGGATCCACATAAAGGAATGAGTGCTCTCAGGGAGCTAGAGCATGCTGTCAAGGATTTAGGCATGAAATGCCTCTGCCTGGAACCATGGCTGCATAAGTTGAGAAGCAATCACAAGTTATATTACCCAATCTATGCAAAGTGCGTGGAGCTAGACATCCCAATATGGATTCATACGTCTATAAACTACGTACCGCAACTCACCATGGATTTTGGAAGACCTATCTACTTAGATGAAGTAGCCGGGCACTTTCCGGAGTTAACGATAGTGGCAGGTCATGGAGGCTGGCCCTGGGTTAATGAAATGATAGCACTCATCTGGAGGCATAAAAACGTCTATACAGATATTTGTGCTATCCGGCCCAAATATCTCGATACCCCGGGAAGCGGGTGGGAAACCCTGATGAGGTACGGCAATACACTTCTTCAGGACAAGGTCCTGTTTGGTACAGCATGGCCGGCCCAGATGTTCAAAGACAGCATCCTGGAGATTAATGCCCTCCCATTGAAGGAAGAAGTCAAGACCAAGTGGCTGGGGGCAAATGCAAGAAGGCTTTTGCATCTATAAAAATCCGTCAAGAAAAAATCGATGGAGGGAGGGTTTTATGGAGGAGACTGCTGGTCTTAAACGAAGTCTGACACTTATTACCATATTTACCCTGATTACAGGGGCTATGGTAGGTATGGCCTGGGCTACACTCACTAATGTCCTTTTTGCTTATGCAGGTCCTGCCCTTGTCGTCTCTGCAGTAATCGCTGCCTCTTTCTGCATCTTTATAGGTCTGTGCTATGCCGAGTTATGTGCCGCAATGCCCTATGCTGGAGGAGAATATCATTACACAAAGATGGCAATGGGAAAGTTCGCCAGCTTTATCACAGGATGGTTTCTTGTCATAGCTTATAGCGCCATGATGCCAGGAGAGGTCATTATATTTTCCAGGATTTTTGCTATGTTTTCTCCAGACATCCCAAAGTGGCTTACTGGTACAATAATAGCCATTCTCTTTGGAGGAATCAACATCTTAGGCATAAGAATATCTGCCATTGCACAGTCTATCTTCGCAACCCTGCTATTCGTAGGCATGGGTATATTTATCTTTTCCGGCCTTGGAGATATCCACTGGGAGAATTTCTCTCCATTTTTTGAGGGGCATGTCCCTGGAATGCTTATGATGGTGCCCATTGTCATACTAGCCTTTATGGGGTTTGATATTGTGCCTCAAGCAGCCGAGGAGGTAAAGGCCCCTATTGAAAAGGTTGTGTATCTCATTCCACTTTCCATCGTCTTTGTTTGCCTCTTTTATGGGGGTGTCTTCTTTGTTGCTACTGCCAATGTGGCCCCTGCTGTAATAGCAGAAAACAAGGCAGATGTCCCACTCATCGATGTGGCCAGAATCTTTTTAGGAGAAAAAGGGGCTGTCATAATTCTGATAGCCGGCATAATGGGCCTTATCACCACAATGAACGCATTTGTTATAGGATCGTCACGTCTTATGTTTGGTATGGCAAGAGAAGGTGTCCTGCCAAATTTCCTGGCCAAGATTCATAAGAGGTATGGTACCCCTCATTGGGCCATACTCGTAATTATCTTCTTCGGTATACTAGGCGCCATATTCCAGGAACTCTTTCTTGTCTTCCAGATAGCTGCTTCTGCCATCCTCATTGCATATATCATGGTAATTATCTCCTTCTTTATACTGAGGAAAAAGAGACCTGATATGAAAAGGCCTTACAAGGTGCCTTTTTATCCCTTAACCCCTGTCATCGCTCTATTCGGCTCAATACTGGCCTTTTTGTTCTCTTTGGTAGCCTTTGAAACATGGGTCCACTGGGTAATCTTTATTGGTGCAACTGTTGTCGGGCTTTTATATTACACCATCTCGGTGAGGAAGAAAGAAATCGCTAATACTATCACTGTATCATAAATTGGAGGTAGAACTATGTCTGAAAAGAAATACTGGAATAAAGAGATGGAGACCATGTCTCCGAAAAAACTGCAACAACTGGAAGGGGATCTGCTAAAGAAAGAGATTGAATATGTCTATGCACATAGCCCTTTTTACCGGCAGAAAATGGACGAATTCAAGGTATCTCCAAAGGATATAAAAAAAATAGAGGACATCGCAAAGCTTCCATTTACTGCGAAGGATGATCTGCGCCGCACTCAGGCAGAAGACGGTGGTCTTGGCGGGCATCAATGTGCCCCTTTTTCTAAAATCGTTCGCATCCAGGGTACAAGCGGGACATCAGGAAGGCCTCTTTATGTGGGGCTTACTGCACGAGATGCCGACAACTGGAAGGAACTCTTTGCCCGTCATGCCTGGACAGGTGGAATTCGCCCCGGTGATTCATTTATCAACCCGGCCAACTTTACCCTGTTCGTGGGAGGGCTTTCCGAGGCTGTCTCCGCCGAGGCCATGGGTGTCTGTGTTATACCTGCGCCTCTGGCTACTACTGGAATTGAAAAGATGATGCAGCTTGTACTCGATCTCCATCCCACTATTTTATTTGCCACACCATCTGCCACGAGCTTTTTAGCTGAATATGTAAGGAAGGAACTGAAGATGGGTCCTAAAGATCTCGGTTTTAAAAAAGGTTTCATGGCTGGAGAGGCCATGGCAGAAAAGGATCGCAAAAAGATTGAAGACGAATGGGGGATAGTAGCCAGAAACTTCTACGGACTGGCCGATGTCGCAGCTGATCTGGCCAGCGAATGTGGAGAAGGCGAAGGCCTTCACTTCTGTGGGCAGGGGTTGGTGATGGCAGAATTGATAGATCCAAAAACCCTAGAGCCAGTAAAGATGGGAGACGGTGCTGAAGGGGAGATCGTATACACCACCATAGATCGCGAAGCCACCCCTGTTATCCGTTATCGATGCCGGGATATGGTGCGGGTCTATACCTCAAGATGTGCATGTGGCAGGACATCTCTTCGCTTCAGTGTGTTAGGCCGTTCCGATGATATGCTCAAGGTAAAGGCGGTCAATGTCTATCCCTCTGCAGTCAAGGATGTCATCTGTTCCTTTATACCAGAGACCACGGGTGAATTCAGGATTGTCCTGCACGAGCCAGGCCCATATATAAACACCAACCTTGAACTCAAAATTGAACATGGAGAAGGCTATCCAGCCGATCGCATCAGCGATTTGGCGCAGAGGCTGAAAAAGACCATAAAGGAAAAACTGGTGTTCACCCCTGTGATAGAGATTATTCCTCCCAATACATTGAAACGATCCGAGTACAAAATAGACTATTTTGAACGGCTCTATGAGAAAGATAACAAGGATAAATAGGACAAATTCACTATAAGGAGAACTAAGATGAAAGAAAAAAATCCCTCAAAGATACTGGAAAGATACTCCCTGTATGACCTTGCAGGGTGGATGGAATACTTCAAGAAATCGCCTGCTGTTCTCCTGGTTGTGGACCCCCAGAATGATGTGCTGGATGAGAAAGGCACGCTTAGTTTCTGGCAGGTCTGGAAACACGCCAGGGAAAATAAAGCTGTAGATAATATAAAAAGGCTCATCCCTTTGTGTCGTGAAAAAGGTATACCCATTATCTGGGCCAAGCAATACCGTCTTTCTGGTGGGAAGGACATTTTTCCAGGCACTTTTGATGGTGATCTATTATCCCTTATCCGTACCATCATCCCCGATGCCTTTATGCAGGATACCTGGGAGACAGAGATATACGAAAATCTTACAGGTTTTATAGATCCTAAAGACATCATTATTGGAAAGCATGGCTCAAGTATGTTCGAGGGCACTAATCTGGAAAAGTACTTAAAGAATCTGGAGACCAAGGTCTTGATGGTTACTGGTTTCCTGACTGATTTCTGTGTTGAAGCAACGGTCCGTTCAGCCTGTGACAAAGGCTATCTTGCTGTCACCATCAAGGATGCATGCGCCACACAGAATGAAGAGATACATCAAAAGGCACTGAAGAGGATGGAAAGGCTTATTGGCCCGGTGATAGATTCAGACAATATGATAAATCTCCTTAAAGAATACGAGACACCAGTATTGGCAAAATCAGAAAGACGTTTTGAACTAAATGAAGTGGGTAAACGTATGGCTGAAGGCATTTCACTTAACGATATTGTGGGCTGGCCCCAATATAGCAGGAAGGATAATGCAGCTTTATTAGTGATAGATGCACAAAACGACAACCTGCATGAAAAGGGTAGCCTCAATTTTATGGGCACATGGAAACTGGCAAAGGAAACCGGAGCAGTGGAAAATGTAAAAAGGTTGGTGAAGACCTGCCAAGAATCAGGGGTCCGTATCTTTTGGATAAAGCAGAATCGCCTCTCAAAAGGCAAGGATATATTTCCGGACACCTTTGATGCCAAAATAATGGGCTTGATACACGGGACATTGCCTAATGCCTTCCTTGGAGATACATGGGATACAGACATCTGCGATGAGTTGAAGCCTTTAATAAAAAAAGACGAACTGGTCATAGAAAAGCCAGGTTGGAATGCTTTCGAGACCACTCCTCTACAAAGATACCTAAACCATCTAGGAATTAGCACCCTCATTGTATGCGGTTTTCTGACCGATTTCTGCGTAGAGAGCACTGTGCGGAGCGCATCGGACAAAGGATTCCTGACCATTGTTGCATCCGATGCCTGTGCAACATCTACACAGGAAGATCACGACATGGCCCTGGAACGTTTTGACCGCCTCATCGGGCCAGTGGCTGATTCTGAAACATTAGTAGGGATAATCAAAAAACTCTGATCGAACGGAGAAAATGATGCTTCTAAACAATAATAAGTATCTGTATTATAAAAAGATTCTAACAGGCCTTAGACTCCCCCTTGCATTTATCGATCTGGATGCATTTGACGCAAATATTTCATATATCGCATCAACACAGGCGAAAACAGGAAAGACCATACGTATTGCATCAAAATCGCTAAGATGCATAGAGCTTATAAAGCGCATCTTTTCAGTAGGGGGCCCTGCATTTAAGGGCATAATGGCCTTTACTGTAGAAGACGCCGGATTCCTTGTCAAAAATGGTCTTGATAATATCCTTGTAGCATACCCATCTGTGCAGCCCTCAGATATGGAAGCCCTTGTAAAGATGAAAAAGGCAAAGAAAAAGGTCTACCATATGATCGACAGCATAGACCAGCTAAAGATTATGTCCATGGCAGGCCAAAGTGCGAATGTCGTCCTGGATGCATGTATTGATATAGACATGTCCTACAGACCATTTAGCTCATCCATCCATCTGGGCGTAAGAAGGAGCCCTGTACATAATGTAGGGGATGCCGTCAGTCTTGCAAGGGAGTCGTTGAAGCTTCCTGGTGTAGTCATAACTGCATTTATGGGCTATGAGGCCCAGGTTGCAGGCCTGCCAGATGCATCACCCTATTCCAGAGCTCTTAATCCTGTTGTTCGCTTCATCAAGAAGCGTTCTATAAAAGATATTGCCTTGCGCAGGGCAGAGATTGTCAAGGCCCTAAAGGGAGTCGGCTTAAAATTTGATCTGATAAATGGCGGCGGCAGCGGGAGTCTCAAAAGCACAGGCGCAGAGGATATAGTTACTGAAGTCGCAGCTGGATCTGGATTTTATGATCCTCACTTATTTGGTTATTACAAGGATGTGCATTTTGAACCAGCGGCATTCTTCGGCCTTCAAGTAGTCAGAAGGCCCACCGATCGCATAATCACGTGCCATGGTGGGGGATATATAGCATCCGGTTCAGTGAGTCGAGATAAACAGTCCCTACCTGTTCTCCCGCCCGGACTCCACACATTATCCGCAGAAGGTGCCGGTGAGGTGCAGACACCGCTTGTCCTGCCACAAGACTGCCCACCTGTAAGACTTGGTGATCCTGTGTTTTTTCAACATGCAAAGGCAGGGGAACTCTGCGAGAGATTCAATGAATTATTATTGATCAGCAAAGGAGAGATTGTTGGCAGGGCAGGCACATACAGGGGACAGGGAATGGCATTTCTATAACCCCCCATGTCCTTTTTGGTCACAACCAAGCATGAAAAAGAATCCAGGAGCCAGAAGCCAGGAATTCCCCCTTTGAAGGGGCAACGCCCCCTTAATTCCCCCTTTGAAGGGGCAACGCCCCCTTAATTCCCCCTTTGAAGGGGGCCAGGGGGATGTTATTGGGGTTAACACCCCCCCTCAAGGGGGGACTTTCTTTGCCCCCTCAAGGGGGGACTTTCTTTGCCCCCTCAAGGGGGGACTTTCCTTCTCCTCTCCCTCAAGGGGGACTTTCTCCGACAGGCGCTAAAATATGCATTTCAATCCCCTGACCCCTATTTTCATATAAACGCGTATTGCCTTTCCGAACACAGTAGGGCATATTTCCCTTAAGCGGGCCGATGAGGGCAAAAGGCCCCTACAAAGCTTTGTGCCTGTTTTCATATAAATTAAGTGCGGTTTCTATAATAAGTTAGGAAAATACAAAGGGGACAGGACCTGTCATTTGCCTTACACAAAGATTAAAGCAAAAGACAAGTCCTGGTAATATCCCGAAGGGGTTATTTCGTGATCCAGCCCCGCGGGTTCTTATAAAACTCCTTCTCCCAGTCCACCAGCATGTTGTGCAGTCTGCGGGCAATTTCGGGGTGGTATCTGATCACGTTGTAGCTTTCACCTGGATCGTATTCCATGTCATAGAGCAAAGGCCATGTCCCCAGCGCTCTGACCGTCCTGTCGCCACCCGTAACCTCGGAGGGATAGGTGTACGTGCGGTTAGCTGCATTCGTGCCCATAAAGTTGTTGGGTTTGTCTACCGGGATAGGCCAGGTATATTGGTTAATGTAGCGGAAGTACTTCCATTTACCGGCCCGCACGCCTTCGATCTCATTGTCGTGGAAGAAGAACAGGGCTTCGTGCGGACTTCTGGCATCCTTTTCAGTGAGTAATTCCCAAATATTTCTGCCATCGATAATCCGGTCGGATGGAACCTCGAGCCCGGCCAGCGCCAGAATGGTCGGGAAAAAGTCGATGTTCATGGCAGGCTCGCTGCACTCACTTCCGGCAGAGATGTGCCCAGGCCACCAGGCAATCATAGGCACCCGGTAGCCCCCCTCGTAACTCTGTCCCTTCCTGCCCCTCAGGCCGCCGGGGCTGCCATCGTACCAGGGACCATTGTCGCTGGCGAAAAGAATGATTGTATCTTTATCTAATCCATTTTTCTTCAGATACTTCAGGATCTCGCCAACGCTCCAATCGACCTCCTGAATTGTATCGCCGTGCGGGCCACCCTTTGATGAGCCCTCGAATTCCTTTGACGGATAACACGGCTGGTGCGGATCCTTGTGCGCAAGGTACAGGAAGAAAGGCTGGTCCTTGGAACGCTCCATAAATTCAACAGCCTCCCTGTGGAAGATGCCGGTGTATTGTTCCTGGTCCAGGCCAATATCCTTTGTGATCTCGGTCTCATTGCGCCAAAATGCAACCGGCCAGTCATCGTTGGCGCCATTGAACCCGATAAAGTAGTCAAAGCCATGTTTCCTTGGCAGGTAGTCCGGGTGGGCAGTAAAATCGCCCAGGTGCCACTTGCCGATGCAACATGTGGCATAGCCATCAAGTTTCAGCGCCTCGGCAATTGTGATTTCAGACAGAGGCAAGCCCCTGGCCAGGCTTTCATTGCCGATCAGGTCGATGCCACCGAGCTTGGTGAACTGGTACCCAACCCATCGCATGAACTTCTTTCCAATCGAGCTGGTTTCGGACGGGAATGGGTAAGTAACCCCGGTTCTGTGAGGATACCTGCCGGTGAGGATACCTGCCCTGGAGGGCGAACACAGGGCATTACACGAGTGAAAATCCGTGAAGCGTATTCCCTCATGGGCCAACCGATCGATGTTGGGTGTGTTGATGGCCCTGCATCCATAACAGCCGAGATCTCCGTAGCCCATATCATCGGTCAGGATGAGGATGATGTTCGGTTTTTTACCGCTGAAACCCGGAATCTTTCTGATCACCTTGCCGGCTGGAATCGCATCCATCTCGGGATCAATGTAGACCTTGGGGTTAATTTCTGACATTACCTCAGCCTTGTATGTCTTGGCGGCGCAGCCCAACGTTCCCGCAGCAGCGAATGTGACGGTAGAGGCGGCACCCATCTTCAGAAAGGATCTCCGGGTAAGAGGCGGGTATATATACCGTGGTCTCACACTTTGGGAAAAAAACTCGTCCAAAACAGAATCGCCGGAATTCTTAAAATCTTCTTTAGACATACCTTGTCCCTCCTTACAACTTTATTGAATACTTAATTTAATACATGTCAGGCAATAATTAAGTCAAGCGCCAAAGCTTGCTCTTACTATAAAAATGGTGTGGCAATTTTCTGCTGCTGAACTTGTTTTGCTGTAATTGATACGGGTTTGGGGAAGAGCCTGTCCTCTGTTCACTCTCTTATCACCCTTTCGGCGATCATATTATCGATGCAGGCAATAAGATCACCCCATCTGCAGCCGATGCAAGACTGACCTGGGGTTTGATATTCATACTCATCAGTGCTGCATCTTTAACACCCGAAAACAACCTTGGTTTTATATCGACCGCCTTTGAACAATGCCCATCAATAGCATCGGGCCACATAACAACCGAAAACGCGCCCGAGACCCCCAACAGATCCGCCAGAGATGGCTCTATTGTGTGTGACCACTTTATGCCTTTCAATACATGGCGTTCTCCCGCAATTACCAGACCCTTTGTATCGGGATGTAAGGCATAGTATGATAAAACTTCTTGCACCATCCATGCATCCCGGGAGCCTGCAATACCTAGTGACTGATCTATGGCTATGATATTCAGCCCCAGGGTTCTTGCAGTAAGGAGCATGTTAAGATATGTCGGACAGACAATACCCTCCCACATGCGTATTGCATCTACCGGAGCGCTTTCTTCCATAAATGAATTGATTGTATCCTGCTGATCAGTAGGTATCTCAACAAAGATGGTATCTATCTTCGCTTCTCTTGCAAGCACAGGCAGCGCCGAAATGATGATATTGTGAATCAAAGGGTTCCTGTGATGAGTGCCTATAAGGAGTAATTTGTGTTCTTGAGCCTTTTTAACAAGATAATCCACCGGATCAACCCCATGACGATTTATATAGAGATATATATCTTCTTGGGGATAAAAGCCTATGGCTATACTTCCCAGAAATATCAACAGTCCATATATGAATATCTTAAGATGCCTTTTCATGGATGCACACAAAAACTTGTCGGACAAAATTCTGATATTCTTTAACTGTTGGGATCAGGTCTTCAAACTCGACAAACGGGGCTGCTACACCTCTTCATCACTCCAATCAAACCTTTCTATCAGGCTTTCTAGTTGCCCTGGTTCATTTATGCGATTTGCATCCTGTCTGAATGCCGATGCCTTGGAAAGCCCTTTTACATATGCGGATAAAAACTTTCGCATGCGTAATATCCCCCTTTGCCGGCCATAATAGGAACACAACATATCGAGATGTCTTAATAGCAGCTCCTTGCGCTCTATTGGGCCGGCCGCAGGTCCACCCCTTAATTCCCTGAATATCCATGGCCTTCCGACAGATGCCCTGCCTATCATGTATGCATCAGCCCCAAGGGATTTTACATGCTCTACCTCTTTGACAGATCTTATATTGCCACTTGCTATCACAGGGATGTCCACCTCGTGCTTCATGCTTGATATCAGCTCCCATCTTGGGGGTGAGCCAAACATCTCCGAGCGTGTCCTTGGATGAATAATGACCGCATTTACACCGGCATTGGCACATCTTTTTGCCAGAGAGACTGCAGTAATAGATGAGTTGTCCCACCCTGCCCTTAATTTTACACTCACAGGGACAGTGACCCGAGAGAGTACAGCCTCTACAATTTCCACTGCTCTTTCCTGGTCTCTCATCAATGCCGCGCCTGCGCCCTTTGAGACCACCTTTTTCACAGGGCAGCCCATATTTATATCTATGCCATCAAAACCGTTATCCTCTAATATCTTTGCTGAAAGAGCAGCATCTTGAGGCTCTGAGGTAAAGATCTGCGCAATAAGGGGTTTGTCCCCTTCAGGCCTGTTTAGGAGCTTCATTGTATTCTTTGTAGCCCTGACAAGGCCTGTAGCGCTTATCATCTCTGTAAAAGCAAGCTCCGCACCATGCTCCCTGCACAAAATCCTCATGGGTGAATCTGTGATCCCTGACATCGGGGCAAGAAACAGCCCATATCTGAATTCGTTGTTATATGCTCTCATCTCTTCGATAAAGTGTGCCCTGGTAAAGATTTTCTGTGGTTATTACGTGATGTATTGTATTTATTACCTCTCTTTTCTTCAAGGCCCACATGGGTGCGACAAGTTCATCAGGGTGCGGATCGCCGGTAATGCGCTGTATTACCATGTCTTTGGGAAGATAAGCAATAAACCTTGCCACTGCAAGTGCATAGTCTTCCATGGTAAGTGGGGTGTAGATCCCCCTTTTATACATATCCTCCATTACAGTAGATTTCACCACATAAAGCAGATGGATCTTTAGATCTGTGATGGGAAGGCTTGCTATCAATCTGGCAGTGGTTTCATACATGCCCATGTCTTCTCCGGGCAGACCAATAATCACATGTGCACATATCCTTATATTGTAATTGGCTGTCAAACCAACCGCATCAACAAATGTCTTTACATCATGCCCTCTGTTGATAAGCCTTAATGTCTCATCACTGGCAGATTGCAGGCCATATTCTATCCACACAAGCCTGGAATCCGCATACGACTCTATTAATCCCAGCACATCTTTATCAACGCAGTCAGGACGCGTCCCAATGGCAATCCCTACAATCTCAGGATATGGAAGTATGGTGTCGTATATGGCCTTTAGCTTTTCCAACGGGGCGTATGTATTTGAATACGACTGAAAGTATGCAATAAAAGAACTTGCCTTATACCGCCTTTTCATGGCTTCCATCTGGGTCGCGATCTGTTCCTTCAGGCCCTGGCCCCTTGCATACGCACCGGTGCCCGAGCCATGAATATTACAGTATATGCATCCGCCTTTTTTATCCCTGTCCCTGTGTGGGCAGGTAAGCCCTGCATCGAGGGTGATCTTTTGTACCCTGCGGGCGAATCGCTCTCTTAAAAACGAGCTGAATGTCCTGTAATATGTATCCATCAAAATGGGAAGTTGAATTCACCCAGGTTAAGCCCTTTTATAAGATCTTTCATAATATTCTGGAGGGGCTTGTTTATAGGGATGCCTTGCTTTTTCCGCGTCTCGATCATCTCAAATTCCTTTTCTCCGGCAATATATATCCTGTCTTGAGATGGTGCCCTGGTAGAAGACCTGATCTCCCGCAGTATGGCTCCCGTAGTCTTTTTAAATACATCAAGTGGTACAAAGCCTTCTATATTAATAGCCGCAAAGAAATGGCCCAGCTTATGAGGCACCTTTTTTTCACCCTCAAACCCGCTTAAGGCCTTGCCAAAACTCCCCCCACAAAGCGAAGCGCACAATATTTCTATCATGACACCTAACCCATATCCCTTGTATCCTGCCAAATCCTCACCTGCACCGCCTAAAGGCAGCAGTGCGGCTTTTCCTTCTACAAGGTCTTTGAGAAGTCTTTGGCTGTCAGTACAATCCCTACCCTCCCGGTCTATTGTAACACCAGGGGGGGTATCTTTGCCTTCTCTTGCATACACCTCAATCTTGCCCCTTTGGGTAATAGATGAGGCGATATCCAACAAGAACGGATACTTATCATCTGCAGGTGCGCCAAAACTTATTGGATTGGTGCCTATTACCGGGTCTACGCCAAATGTGGGGGCAACCGACGGCCTGGCATTGGAAAATGTAAGACCAATCATGCCGCTATTTACAGCCATGGCAGGATAAAACCCGGTGATTCCAAAATGTGAGCTGTTTCTTACAGCTACCATGCCAATACTATTTTTCCTTGCCTTGTCGATTGCGAGTTGCATAGCACGGTATGCGATCACATGCCCCATGCCATGACCCCCGTCGATCACTGCACTATTTGGCGTCTCTTTTATAATGGCCTGCCTTGTAACAGGCAATTGTATGCCCTCTTTGATGCGATCCACATACATCTTAAACCTTCCTATGCCATGAGACTCTATGCCCCTTAAGTCTGACTCTATTAAAACAGTCGAACATACTTCGGCATCATCCTTTGGGACACCAAGCGCAATAAAACCCTCTTTCATAAATCGTTTGAGCTCCCTGTACTCTACCATTACAATTTCACTAGTCATACCTACATCTCCTTAAACTCTTCAGTTATTCTACAAATACTTACATTCATCCACCCTCAAGTCAATAGAAGGCTATGGGATCAGGTCTCAGTATTTGACATTTACGGCGCCTATCGAATTTATCATTGCGAGCGCAGCGAAGCAATCTAAAGGCTGAGTTTGCCACGCTGCCTGTGCTTTGACAGGCCGCTAAAGCTCCTTGCAATAATTTAATTGTAACTTAGTATAACCTCTGGATTCAACCCGATATTCAACTCCCCGCAGGATCAAATGGGCTGATCTCTGGTTCGCAGTCCGGATCGAAGATATCAAAACCATATCAAAACACTTTTTAGGCGGCCTGAGTTCCGTATAGATAGCAGATATGTGGACTTTTTGGCCAAAGGGAGGCCTGTTTTTTATATTCTTTAGAAATAATCAATAGAACACCTCTTGACTTTATTCAACTCACTATTAAACTTATATATAGTGTTTTTTTTGAAAAAGGGGAAAAGGAACCGTACACACTCTTCACCCACAAGGGACGGAGTCTGCCCGGAATACGGTTGCCAGAGCCCAGTTATCAGGGTCAAAGCAGAGGGGCCTTGAAAAATAAGGTTCCTTTCTGCAATTTTCCGTTATTATTGTGTTATATGGATTGTTACTTAAAATGCAATATATATTGGAAAAAAGGAGAACGTCCGTATAGTAATTGTTGGGCTTCAATGGAGGGCAAATGAACGAAAGAACTATCGTCGAGAATCTTAAAATTCAACTCGCTCCACGATTTAGAGATATTCTTATCCACCAGAATTTAGCCACTCTCACAAGTTTTAAAACAGCTCTTGTGGATCGCTTTGGTTATTTACCAGTTTTGAATGAAATTGATATGATCTTGACTGATTCTCAAGGTCATCTTTTCGCTATAGAGGCTAAATATTTTACAGTTGAAAACGGTAGTTTCAATAGACCTTTTTATGATGGTATTGGTCAATCTTTATCTCTTTTACGTTACGGCTTTGATTATGTTGCTTTATGGCATTTTTTCTCAGCAAATATTGAGCAAGACCGATTAGATCGTTATGGAGCTGCAACATGGTGGTTTATTCGTAATCAAACTGGACTTCCTCTTGATTTCACATATTTCAGAGTTGATGATAATGCTGGGTCTCCAGAATTCCTTGTTATGCAATATACAGATCCGAACAAAGGAGCTGAATTAATACCTATAGATCGTTCAAATTTTATTGTCACTTGGAAGAATCCTAATCCCTTCAGACGAACAGATGATGGCAAATACCTTCGTCAGGCTTTGGCATCCTCTTTAGGAATCGGGGGCATTAGCTAAGAATGAAAGTCTGGGACAGCCCAACCACAGCATCCAGACGGACGCGGGCTGCCGCCCGCGCCGCTGATGCTGGCCGTTGGGTCGCAACTTATAATGCAGAGTCGTTCAAACCAACTCCTTGAGGAAATCAACTCGGAGAATTCTGACAACAAAGGATGTTAAATATGTGGTTTCTTTTTATTGGAATAGTGATACTGTCTTTTTCAGCATTTTTTGGCGCTTACTTAGCAGTGTTTTACACCCCTTCGTTTAAGGTAGCCTCATTTGCAAAGGGCACTTCTATGGCACTATTTTTTGTTGGCATAATTATGCTATTCGTAACTGTTGGCTGGTGGGGTTTCGCTGGTATAGTAGGATATTGGCTATTTTTCACACTATCAAGAGTTCATTGGCATAAACGTTTTGAGACGCACTTGAAAGCAGGCACCAATCCATGACACGGTATGATTCGAGGGAAGCAATTATCAGACGATGACTGATAAAGGTTATATTAAATCTGCGGAACACTCATTTTTTAGAAATATTTTGTCTTATCATGGGCTGGCGCCCAACATGTCATTTCACCCGACCCTCAACGGCTTCGCCGCTTCGGGCCGGTGAATTCACCGTTATGAGCCAAGTAAAGGAACGGGATGATTTATGGAAACAGTAATATATCAGAATGGGATAAGATACTCAGAAAAACAGTATGAATTAGAAACTGATTTTGAAAGATTAGTTGTTGATAATTCAAAAACCCTTTTCGGAGAAAATACCATTTTCGTTGATGCAAAGAAAAAGATTGATAACAATTTTTTTGGGGGAGTTATTCCTGATGGTTTTCTCTTAGATTTCTCTGACAAAAAAAAACCTTGAATTTTATTTAGTTGAAGTCGAATTGGTTAAACATAGTTTCTTCAATCATATATTCCCACAGATTACAAAGTTTTTCGCTTTTTTTAAAAATCTAGATAGTCAGGGAAAGCTTATTGAAAAATTATATGCAACTTTTGAGAATGATGAAGAATTAAGAAAAGAACTGAAATCTAAAATTGGGAAAAAAGAGATTTTTAAATTCATAAAAGATACTATTGAAAATAGTCAAAATATTCTACTAATCATTGATGGAGAGAAAAAAGAGTTACCTGAAATTACTGAAACGTATACGGATACTTGGGGGAAAATAGTGAAAGTTGCTATGCTAAAAGAGTATCAAAACGATAGTAGTAAAGAAAACCCAATATTAGCATTATCTCCTGCCTTTGAAAATATTGAAAACATTGATATTGTGTCTGATAATCAAGACAAGATCAGAGAGAAATCAGTTTATACAGAACAATTTCATTTGGAAGATATCAATGAAGATATATTGGCGACCTACAAAGAATTGAAAGAAAAATTGGTAGATAAAATCTCATTACTAAATTTCAATTCTCAGAGATATTACATATCACTACGCATGAAAAGGAACTTCGCTTTTTTGAAAATAAGGAAAAAGAAGATTGGAATTATTGCAATGCTGGAAGAAGAAAAAATACGTGAGAAAATAAGTAAACACACAGTGACCACACTTTCGGAAGGTGTTCAAAACTTTTATAATGGGCCTTGTGCAAGAATTGAAGTCATTAACAACAAGAACTTGGATGAAGTGATAAATTTATTAGTTGAAATTCAAAAATAAGAAACAAGCTCATAACAAATCACTGCACTGGATTTTTACTCCGCTGCGCTCCGTAAAAACCAGTGAGTTCAAACGTTGGGGCTAATATCCTCTTCAATTAAGGGCAAAGGAAGGGGCCATGTCTTCAAACTTGGCACAAGTGTTAATTTGGGTTAGCACTGGCCCCTTAACCACTCAGCATTTCCCTCTCTATGTAAATTCAAGCAAATTAAATCGTCGATGACGATCCTATGAAATCGCCACCTAGTATCTATTTATATTTTTTGCAATATAATCTGAGGCCCTGGTAGCAAAGCTCATTATTGTTACCTGCGGGTTTACCCCAAGGGATGTGGGGAATGGAGACCCGTCTGTGATGAATAATCCTTTTATATCGTGTGCTTCCAGATTCAGATTTACCACAGATCTCCTTGGGTCGTTTCCCATCCTGCATGTACCTAATGGATGGAATGCAGTGACCTCATAGTGCCATGGTTTGGTCTTCATAGCCTTGAATGTCTTCAGGTCTTCTCTGGATGTTAAGATGGGCATGCCATAGCACCCTGTAAACACCCTTTTGGCATTCCGGCAGGTTGCAGGGTCCTCATGGATCGTTGGCAATAATCCTTCATCATGATAACTCTCCTTTCTCTTTATATAAAAAGTACCTTGCTTCTTGAAAAGCATGGCGTTATTGTTATTAACAATTATATGTAATCTCAACGTAGGAGTTCGATGGACAAACGCAAATTGCTCCAAAAATTAATTTCCGGGTCGAAAAATATTCGGTTCTCTGAAGCGAGTGCGAGTGCAGAGGCTTTTGGTTTTAAGTTGGATCGTGTTAATGGAAGCCATCACATTTACTTACATCCCGATGTGCCGGAGTTGATAACTCTCCAAAATGTCAAAGGAAAAGCTAAACCGTATCAGGTTAGGCAATTATTGAAGATAGTTGAAAGATACAATCTTCAAATGGAGGATAAAGAATGAAAGATTATCATATCAATATATTTTACAGTGACGAAGACGAAGGATATATCGCTGATATACCCGATTTAAACCATTGTTCAGCTTTTGGCGAAACACCAGAAGAGGCACTTTGGGAGGTCCTGAAAGCAAAGACAGCATGGCTTGAATCGGCACGTACCAGTGGTAAACCTATACCAACGCCTCATTATCGTCCTGTAATTTACCAAGTTGCTTGAATACTGTGCGCATAATAATTCGTTGAGCTCGGACAGCCCAGGGGTCAGGGTCAAGTCTACGGTTGACCTTTGTCGGACAATCGTAAATATTCAAACGTAGACTTGATCAGTTAGTCCCTCAGAATTTAAATCATTGTAGGCCGGTTTCCAACTGGCATTGGTTAATTTTAAATCTCCGTTATTGGTTGATGATACTTCTATGTTTATGCCCGCTATTATCTTCTTTTGCGAACCTGATTGTAACACCTCATAATATATTGATACGGCATAAACTGCCTGTTTTTGTTGCTGAGCAGTTTGATTTTTGTCCTGCAATTTTTTTACAAAATAAGTAAGACTTTCCTTGTTTAATTGGTCAAACCGATACTTGTGACAAAAATTCAGATAATATTGCAACCACTTGCTATAATCAGAACGGAATCTTCCCGGAATTGCTTTCTTAACTAAAACGGCGTCAAACTTGATTTTTATATCAGAAGGGATTTGTATCATTATAAGCTTATCCTGA
>Ga0210003_1000042_pt1 | contig 113959 bp, 128 predicted proteins | sample LantaG_FD_182804 | JGI IMG/M metagenome (GOLD analysis project Ga0210003, IMG submission 182804) | Deep subsurface microbial communities from Baltic Sea to uncover new lineages of life (NeLLi) - Landsort_02402 metaG (SPAdes) (version 2) | ecosystem: Environmental > Aquatic > Marine > Oceanic >... | reverse complement strand
AAGCAAAAGTACAACGAATAACGACAATTAGCAAAAAACTAAAAACGCAAATGACAACAAACCGTTTAGATTGTAGAGGAAATGCAAATATTTTTTGTGAACAATCTGGAACTGCAACCGTTAAAATAACAATGCCAGATGGAAGCACTCATGATCTTATGGAAATAGATACAAATGTTACTGGCGACAATATCTCCAGTATAAAAGTTAAAGTAAGAGCTCTTCCTATATCAAGAGACGTTATAGAGATAATAGAATAATACAGGAGTTAACATAAATGGCTACATATACATGGTTAAATACTAGTGGTGGGCGAGATTGGGCGGTTCAAGCCGATTGGAACCCGGCAGCTCCAGTTGGCGGGCCGGTAATTGGAGACACTATTATTTTTGATGGAGGTGAAACTGGATATACTGGAGATCTTGATAATTCCATCCCAACAGCGAATGTTCCTTTCGGGGGTAGTTTCGACGTTCAAATTACAGGACTTTATACTGGAGGAACATTAGATACAAATATTGGGATAAATGACTTAACCATAAATTCTGCGGCTACTGAAATTTTTTTGGCTAATACTGTTTCTGGAGCCGACTTAACTATAACTAACGGAATGGTAAGAAATAGTGCGCCGATGGTCTTTACCAATATAATCATCTCGTCCGGCGGCTTTCTTGTTATTTCAGCCCCTGGCGGCGGGGCAACAACTTGCACCAATAGTGGTTATCTTGATTGTAGTAGTTTGTTTGAGGTTACTAATGCCTTTACTGCTGAAGCAGGATCTATTGTAGAACTGGACGGGGGTGGAGAGCTAGACGTTGGATCTTTTGTTACTACAGGAGCATCAGAAATAGTCGGAGTTCTTGGGTTTATTACTTGTTCTGGAGATTTTAATGTTGCTGAAAATAATATAACTTGGACATTAACAGGGGCTTTAGAACTTGATATAGATGGAACTTCTAGTGTATTTTTTGATGGCGGGGATAGCACATATTTATATTTTGTTGTAAATGACGCTATAACAATGCTCGATAAACCGGCGATTCAAGAATTGAGCATTACTGCCTTAAGTAGTCTTGATGGCGATAGTTTTGGCATAAATTTGTATGGGGACATATCTGCTGTCAATACTAGTGATTGGACAAATACAGGAGCTGTCACACAAAAAGATAATGGAACTTGGACATTAACTGACACAGATATTGTTTTAGACCAGATGGACATTGATGCTGCTATTACATTAACACTAGCAGCAGATGCAAGGTGCCTAAGAGCAGAAGTTCCTGCCGGTGCCGTAGTAACCGGCAATACTATTATTTTTCAAAACCCTGTAAATGATTTTGCAGACTTAGAGGGAACAATTCAATCAGCTTTAGCAGTTAACCTGAATACAGACGTAGGAAATAGTTTACCGCTTAGAGGACCGTCTTTAATATTTACTTCTGACGGCTCTGTTTTGACACAAACTGGAGTATTTAATATATCTGGATCTACTAGAATTCAGTCTGGTTTGGCTGGAACTGTAGGGGTTATAAGAACAGATGGATGTGATCTAAATAGTCTTGTTCTTGGTGGAGCAGGAGCGGCAAACCTGTCTGGTAAAATTGTTCTATCAGGAACCTGCGAGATTGGAAGTATCGCTAGAGGACATGCAGATAACCTCTTGAGCGGTATAGACTTTGGGGATAGTAATCTATATATGAATGGGGGAACGCTAGTTGGAACAGGATTTGTAGCGGCTAGTAACGAGAACATCTCTGGTAGAGTTTATCAGGGAGTCATCTCCGATTTAGACATGTCTTCTGCAAGCCCGTTGTTAGCCTATACAAGTACCGACTCGGGTGGAAACGTAAATGTTATTTTCTCTGATGGCGCAATTTTAGGTTTAATTAATGCTGCCGACTACAAGATTATATCAGATTATTACGCTGGAGCAAGAGATAAAGAACTCTTAGCGAATGGAGATCTATTTGATGCGGTTTATCACGTTATTACATTAAATGAGTTGGCGCAAGAGGTTGACTTACTTGCTAAATATTGGAGCACATATTTAATCACAGCTAATTTTGTTGAGACTCCTTCTGGGTTAATGCCTGCTGTTACGGCATTGAATAATCATGTTATTGTAAGAGGTTCATATGAAGATATCAACGAGTATTTTGCTGATAATCTAGGGCTACTTATTAGCTCAACATGGCAGACTTTAAGTTCTGACGCAGGATATGACATTAGCAATACTTATGTAGAATAATAAATAGTTATTAAAAAGGCGACTTTTAAAGTCGCCTTTTTTTTGTGGAAAAACCGATATAATAGAAGAAAGATAGGAGAAAAAAATGAGAACTTTGAAAGATACAGTAGATACAGTTTCAATGCTATATGCCGCCTTAGAAAATTTGATAGATGTTACCCAGATTATAAAAAAACAACATCAACAAGAACTCATTGGAGATATTGTTTGGCTAAGAGATTTTTGCACAATTAGACTTCAAGCCGCTAGACGCTCAGGCCATGACTCTTGTATTCGAAAAATGATAGAGGAGAATTCGGATAAACAATTTATGATAGTTCATCCGACCATACATCAATCTAGATATTTTAAAGATAATAATCGTTCTTTTTCTAATTATCGTTTGGCAACAGCATACAGTATTGAGGATTTTCGTGGCATCCCTGATATAAACTATATCATAGTTAATACTGCGTCTTGCGTAAAAGAACAAGATTTAAATAAGATATATTCATTTGCCACCGGTTATATCACGAAGAATCCAGATTTTCTTATTATTATGATAGGATAATGGAATGAAATGGTGGAAAGTTAAAACTGATGGTGAAGTGTATCAATCGGAAGACGGAGATATTATTATCGTTTCTGCTATAGATCAAAGCGATTTTAATTTTCAAATAAAATTAGTTTATGACAGCTATGCGAGAGAAATAATATTAAAAACTACATTTGATCATAAAGAAAAGATAATAAAAATGTTACAAGAGGAAGCTGAATTTCCTGGCAAGTCCAATTTCAGCATATTCTTAAAATAGGAGAAAATGTTATGGCTATCAATATTACAGGTGAAAAAATTGTTGTTAAACGTATAGGCGACTTGACAGAAGTTGACAATACAAAAAAACACAAATTAGCTGCTTATAAATACAATCATATCAGAGTTCAATTCCCTGAAGGTGATGAGAGACATTTATTATTCACAGATGCTACAATCAAAAGAGCGAAGTACCGTGCAAGCAGGAACCCAGAAGACCTCCCAGAAACATCATGGCTATGGGAAACTTTACAAACTGAAGTCATTGACGAAGAGCGGCTAGCAGATTTACAAAGAGTTAAAAACCAGAAAAAGTTTTCTGCCGCAGCTAAAACATATAATCATATTCGTGTAGAACTCAATGGAGATAATATATCTTTACTATTTACTGATCACGAGATTACAAAGGCCCTAGATCGGGCAGATAAAAATCCAGAAGATTTACTAGAAGTTTCTTGGTTTAGGGACGCATTAGACTAGAATGCCAGATTTTATACAAACTTTCATAGATATTATAAATTATGACGCTTCACTCGTCATTAACCCCGATAGTGTAATTATTCAACCTCATAGCACGAAGGTCTTCGGAACATTTTTAACATCTAAAGTCAGTTTTAAAATGCTCACAAATCGACGTTATTATACGAAATCTTATTCGTTATTAACTAGCCCAGATCTATTAAGAATTCGTATAAACGATGAGCCAATAATTATATACGCTGTAGATGATTATCCATTATTTTCTTTTGATACTCGAATTAATTTTAAAAATGGAGAAACTATAGATTATTATAAAGCGGTCTGTCAAGAGACTCTAGTTGATGAGGAAGACATAACTACCTCGGATATCTTTTCTTATTATGACATATTCTATATTTTAATGAACAATAGCGAGTTCCTGGCAGCATTATCTAACTTGGGCTACGATGGACCCTTTATCTTGCCTACGGCTCATTTGGGCATGCCTCCCAGTGATTTGCTAAATTTAGTTTCCAAAATAGAATGGAAGTTCAGGATTCGCTTAAATAATAAAAGTTTTTATACCCAGGTTTTTGATTGGATAGACTTATATGTCTCTGGAAACAGCACAGTTGATTTGATTTCTAATCAATCTCAAGTTCCAGGATTGCAAGACTGGATAAGCGAGATAACTGAAATATCTCCACCAGAATCCTCTAGTTCGTCAAGCTCCACCAGAATCCTCTAGTTCGTCAAGCTCTCTAGAAATATCTAGTTCAAGTTCATTAGAAATTTCTAGTTCTTCTAGCTCATTAGGAGTTTCTAGCTCTAGCTCAGTAGGTGTTTCTAGTTCTTCTAGTTCTTCAAGTTCTTCAAGTTCATTAGGAGTTTCGAGTTCTTCTAGCTCATTAGGAGTATCTAGTTCTTCTAGCTCATTAGGAGTATCTAGCTCAAGTTCTTCTAGCTCTTTAGGTAATTCGAGTTTGAGTTCTGTAGGAATTTCTAGTTCCTCTAGCTCTTTAGAAGTATCAAGTTCTAGTTCGGTGGCTATCTCTAGTTCTTCTAGTCGGTCTAATGAATCTAGTTCTTCAAGTTCGATAGGAGTATCTAGTTCAAGTTCAGTAGGGATATCTAGCTCTTCCAGTGGTTCTGAGGAATCTAGCTCTTCAAGTTCTGGTTTGCCTGATTTAAGAGTAGATGCGATTTATAATGTTGATTCCCGTTTATCAGCACTTAAGGACGAAGAGATTTACTCTACGCAGGATCATGGAACTCCAACGTATGTCAGAAATACAAATTGTTGGGCATATGGTTTGGATCTAACCTGTATTAGTCCTTGGAATTCATCAGGGCTTTATACGAAAGCGGGCGTTATGATAAGCCCGAGACATATTGCGTGTGCTGGGCATTTGCCCATACCTGATGGTAGTACAATACGTTTCATAGAGGCTGACGGCACGGTAGTGACACGCACGATGGATACTATGATTATTCATCCTGATTATGCTCCGTATTACCCAGACATCGCCATTGGCGTATTAGATAGCGATGTTCCATCTTCGATAACCTTTGCTAAGATATTACCTCAAGATTGGCGTGATTATGTTATTCCTTATCTAGCATCGGGTAGCGAATATGTTCCGTGGGCAGCCGGACCAGCGGAATACAGTTTATGGGGTATTCCTGCCGTTTATATAGATCAAGAGGAAAAGATATTAGTTTCTGATGCATGGAAACTTTATGTTCCACCGGAATCGGTAAATGCCACATTATCTTGTACGACTCCGCTAGATGCAGATAGAGCTTTATTCTATGAGACTATTATTTCTGGAGATTCAGGTAACCCTATATTTATTATTATAAATGACGAACTTGTCCTACTTTCGGTTATAACTAGCGCTGGACCTGTTGGTACTAATTTCTCATACTTTAAAGACGACATCAATACAATGATGACAACTTTGGGAGGTGGATACCAGTTAACCGAAATCGACCTAAGCGGGTTTAATCCAGTCTAAAACATCTATATAAAAAATGGGCGAGAGAATATTCTCTCGCCCATTTTCTTTTTAAACAATTATTTCAAGCAAGTTCCACAATTAGTACAGAAATCATATCTTGAATTATTATTGCGACCGCAAGTAGGACAGTTAATCTTTTGTCTAACGGTGACTGGTCTGGCGAGTTTAACATTGTTTCTAGAGACGCCTACCAGCTTAAACGTTATAACCTTAACTTCTGGAAATAACTCATTTAAATAAGTATTGCTATACTGAATATTGGTCTGACCGCCTTTGACTGTTATTCCTTCGTCCTGTGCTGGCTGTGGGGGCTCTGGAGCCGATGTAAAGCTTTTGGCGAAGCATTCGACGCTATTACTCATGCTTTGCCCCTGGACGCCCCCAAACCCTCTTAATACAGATCCAGAACTATGGGCTCCAATAAGCCTATCTCCAGTTCCGCCATATGTTTTATTCCAAATGTCTTGATAAGGCCAATGACTTGTTACATTAATACAAGGATAAACAGTTGGTTTTTCGAATTGATAACTAATTTTAACTATTCCATCGTCAATAAAATCTCCACGATGTTCCGCGATTTCTCTTGTTTTTTGAATAAATTTAAATTTGTTCTTTACAACGCCATTCTCCATAAACCCTTCTAAATCATGTGCTTCATTAGCTCCCAGGACAATTCGATGTCCGTTTAGGACATCTACATTATCTATAGAAACGCTAACTGCTGCTCGGGTTGAGGACAGATTTTTTAGATGAACTGAATATTCAGATCCAAAGGGAAGCTGAATAACATCTTCTTGTCCAGAGCGAGACTCTCGAAGAATTTGACCGCCATTTTTGATTACTGCTACGAATTGATCTTTGTACACCATGTTATACTCTCCTATTTTGCGAGTATACCGACTGAATACTCTAGTAAATTAAAGTCGGTTTAGGACTATTATTATAAATCGACAATTTTTGATGGAAGTTTAGTAAAAAATAAATTAAATTTTTATCAGCCATGAGCTATCTGAGAATATCTCGATTTTACGTTTTGGAAAGATCAAATTAACAGCATCTTCTACGCCTTTAATCCAGAAATCATGACCTGAGATATAACCATCTTTTTTTATTTTTGGCAAAAAAGTTCTAATATCTTTGCTTACTGACTGGAATTCGTGATCTCCATCGATATATACTAAATCATATTTCCGACTAGTATATATTTTTGCAAAATCATAAAAGTTCATATGGTGGAACTCTATATTTTTATTCTTTAATACAATCTTTTCTATTTGAGTCTTTTTGATTCTGTCTACTGCTACTACTTTTTTACAATAAAAAGAAAATAATGAAGTACTCACTCCCTCATTCGACCCTAATTCTAATACTATTTTATCTTTTGATAAATATTTCTTACACAAGTCATTTAATCCAAATAGATAATTGACCTGAAAATTCTGATGGTTCGCAGGCCCGCGACCTGGCATTCGCTCTATATCTAATTTAATATTCTTTTTCTTTTTTCTTTGCTTTGAAACTATAGGTTTTTTATATCTGATTTTTATCATCATTACGATTATAGTACAAGTTCTTAACTGCCGTTTCACTTATATAGCCGTATAAATCTATTTGTTTTGTCACTTCTTTTTGAGATGGCCAGTGAAAAACTTTAACATTCCCTGAAGTATCTATTTTAATATAATGAGCATCTTCATCTTCTTGCCAAGTCCCAGAATTAACATAAAAATCATTCCACCAACCAGCCTTATGAATGTGACCGGCAATTAGTATTTGATCTGGGTTTTCTTTGTGATATTCTTCCAAAGCGATATCTAACCAGCCATTAAGCCTGGGATTGTTAGTAAAAAGTTTTTTATATAAAAGAGATATAGTTAAGATTATCTGTCTAATAACCGGTTCTATATATTTTTGGTTCCAGCCTTCGATTCCAGAACTTGGATTGCTGGTTTCTAAATTGGCGAATAATAATGCCATCATTCTGCCAGTAAAGGCGGCTTTTCCAGGCTGATTGAATGGATCAAACTCATGACCATGCAATATTTTAATATCTTTATTATTAATGTTTAGCGTTATACTGGGAACAATTTGATTTAAAAGCTGTTTAACATGTGGCATTTTGGCGAGTGTCAGCATCTCATAATCATGATTTCCTGCAATAAAAATAGCATTATTCTTTTTAAATCTTTGTATCAATTGATAATTATTATAAAAAACATCTGCGAGCGAAGACTGCCAAAATTCAAATACATCACCATTTAAAATAAGAGCACTATTATCTAGACTCTCGAAATAATCTAAAAAAGATAATAGTCTATCTTCTACCGAATGAAAGTTGTCAGTATCACTTTTGTCTCCGATATGGAGATCAGAAATAACATAAATATCTTTATCTAATAAATGAGAATTAATATCTTCCATTTTTATAATCCTATCCAAGCAGCTATCATAGCGAAAACAGCATACTTAACGAAAAGAACCCAGGAGAATATATAACCTACAACAAAAGCGTGAATTATCATATGCTTAACCGTTTCCCAGTATAATCCCTCTTGCATATAATAAGTAGCACCGCGATAAACCTCATTGCCGCTTACTAATACTGCCAATATAATCGCCCAAAGACATCCAAACCATAATCCAACAGCCCCGACAAGTCCAACTAAAGCACAGGCCCCCATAATTATGTAATTAGTTGTTTTGCTATAGGTTGTCCTTGCTAGCATAGGGTTCCAGATATTGATATTGTCGGTAAAAATTTTCCATTGATAATAATATCCTAAAAGGCAAAAAGTATACCAACAAAATCCCAAAATAAACCATAAAATAGCTAATACCGGTAACATAGTTATCTCCTCTAAATAGAAAAAGAGTAAGTATTTTAGCACTCACTCTTTATATTTTTTTAAAGTTTTTCCTTTAAGAATAGCGGTACAAGGAATTGAACCTTGATTTTCTCCTTATGAAAAAGATGTAATAAACCATTATACGATACCGCTAAATACAGCCCGCGACAGGACTCGCACCCGTACCTCCTGAGTACAAAACAGGGACTCTACTAGTTAAGCTACGCGGGCAATTTTATTTTCGCAAACAAAAACAATTTAGTACTTTTCTGAATCAAGAAGCTTTAACGACCAAAGACTCTTGTGTAATTTTATCAAATTGTTTTTTCAAATTATAATATTTATCCATCCACCAATCTCTATTTCTTGATTCAGTATGAGCACAAGCCGCATTTGTGGCGGCACATCTTACTATAGAAATAAATAGATTTTTTCCTTCTTCTCAGTTATGCTTTAGCTGTGGAAATAAACAAAAAATGTCTCAAGATAAAAGAACTTATGTTTGTCCAAGTTGTGGTTGTGAAGAAGATAGAGACGTAAATGCTTCAAGAAACATATTGAGAGAAGGATTAAAAGATAAACGAGTACCTACGGAATATAGGGAATTAAAGCCTCAGGAGAGTAGAACCTCTATTCTTTCTATTATGGATAAACTTAAAAGTATTCATAGTGTTAGAGTAAGTTCACTCGTTGAGTGAGGAAACTCCGGGGCTTTAGCCTGGAGTAGTTCATAAAGCCGACTAGAGGACATGCACCTCTCTATCCTGTGTACCGGACAGGTTCATCGCTTTCTATGATTAATCGGCATAGAAGCTCCCTGTCAGACTCGAACTGACTTGTACTTAGTTACGGGCTAAGGCATCACCGGCAATGTTTAGGGAGCAAAAAACTACTCTTATCCGGATTCGAACCGGAAACTTTTTTTTAGAAGAAAAATATGATAGTCCATTTCACCATAAGAGCGACTTAATATCTCTATCCGGATTCGAACCGGAAACTTTTTTTTAGGAGAAAAATATGATATCCATTTCACCATAGAAACAATTAAATGCGATTATCTGGACTCGCACCAGAACTCTTCCGATTATCGGTCGGATGCTTTTCTAATTAAGCTATAATCGCGTAATTCAAATTGTTAAAAATTCTAACAACTTTTTTATATCTTTCTCGTCAATGTATTGATCTAAAGTTTCCCAAACACTTTGTTTTTCTAAATCTTCCTCATATTTAGGATATAACTTCATTGCTTCTTCTGGATATGAGGCGGCAAAAGGTTTTATTTTGTGTAATAATCCACAAGTGCAAACAGGAACATTACATCCATATATTCCACAATCCCCATCATGACAAACCATTTTGCCAGCAATAACTGTTCTTTCATGACAATCTTTAATATGTTTTATATATTTTTCAACATCCATATATGATCTCCTTATTTAATACCGCCACAGGGATTCGAACCCTGATCTGCTTGACTGAAAATCAAGTATCCTAAACCATTTAGACGATGACGGCGTTTAATACCCCTACGGAGATTCGAACTCCGATTTCTGGACTGAGAATCCAGTGTACCTAAACCGATTAGACGATAGGGGTTTGTAAAATTATAGATAATTTAAAACAAACAGAACTCCTTGCTCCTTTAATTTTTTAACAGTGTCCATAACTCTTTTGCTATAGTATTGTTCATCTTCATCTATATCGATTGAAAAAGGATCGTCTCCAAAGATATACCAAGTTTCACCATCATCACTGAAAGCCAAACTTGAGCCCGATCCACAACATGTTCCTTTTTCGTCAGTTAAAAATGGAGAGTCATCTAATGCATTTAAATTAACAATATATCCATCATCTTCAAAGATTATTATAGGAATGCTTTCTTCGTTTTTAGATTCTTCAATTACTTCAAGATTAGGACTCCATCGGGCGAATTTGCTTCCTGCCTTTACTGGCTGAATACAAGGATATCCAGATAAATTAGTAAAAACCTGCATCCAGCACATTCGACCAATAGGACTTTCTTCAAAACTTTGTTTTTCCAATAATTCATCTTTTGACATAATAAGAATATCGTCTTCTAACAATTTACCTTTGAACATCTCTATTTTCATATTCCATCTCCCTTGATATAATAGGCGATACTGGATTTGCACCAGTGATTTATTGCGTGTAAAACAATCGGATTAGCTACTTTCCTAATCGCCCGTTTAAAATTCTTTTTGCGTCTTGTAAAACTCGTTATGATCAAACTTTTCCATCGCCTCTTTAAATCTTTTCGTTGGGATTTTGTATTCTTCAGGAAATTCTTTTATATATTTAGAATGTTTCGCTCTCCAACTCTTCGACATACCAAATATGCAATGTTGGCACAATTTCTCTAGTCCCCAAGGTTTATAAGGTAAATAATCTCTATATAAATCTGTCAAACCGAATAGTCTAACAAGCATAATTGCGGCGGAACATGGTAAGTATCCGTATTTATCTAATGATGTTCCACATCTATTTAGATGACGACACTTATACTGTGCGGGGATATCATATCCCAAATCTTTAGGATGCCACCAATAAGGTAAATGTTTTTTTTCTATAGGGTCAACGCCCGCAACCAGCATTGAAAAGGTTTGTTTTATATCCGGGATAGGGAGTAAATGATTACTTTCTACTTTTATTAATCTAGTTCGTCTGTTTCCTATAAAAGCAAACATTAATTTATTATATATCTCAACAAATTGAGGATGTAATAATGGTTCTCCTCCAAGTATTTTTATTCTCTCAATTGTCCTTCCTTTTGAGTGCTTTATAAATTTGTCAATTTGTTCTAAAGACATGTGTTCTGTGCGATTTTTATAGATATTACACATCCTATCACAACCGTGACAAGAGAGATTGCAAGCCAATGTTATGTTTAATTCTACTTTCATAATATCCCTACCAGGACTCGAACCCGGAATTACTTTTCCGTAAAAAGTCGTGATGATCCATTTTCACTATAAGGACGTTTTTAATTTAATAATATATACATCGATAAAAGGATAAACTCTTTCTGCGAAATCTTCTAACATTTTTTTGTAAATTACCCAATCTCCTCCAGCGGCTCCACAACCTATTTTATAAGGAAAAGCGATCTCAGTCGATCCTGGGATCTTCTCGATGTCTTCTAGGCAAGACTTAAAGGCTCTTTCTCTCGCTTGATAATTATCTTTAGGGCTTTTGGGATATCTTACTGTTCCTGGATAATATTGCCCAAACATATTTATTACATATCGTTCCTCTTTCCCATTGCCGCGAACTTTTACCGTCCCCAAAGTATCGGGAACAGTTCTCCCAGTATAAACATCTGCATAAGAAAATTCTTCAAATATATCTCTAGAAAGATGAGCAGATTTTTTACTGACACAATTACATTGATGGGCAATGTATTGGATATCAGTTGTTAATAGATCGTCTGTTATTACTTTAATCATTTTTCCATTGCCTTCTTAACTGTATCTGATAAGGTTCCATGAGGCATATCGGATGTTATACGAGTCTTTTTGTAATCTTGCTCTTGATCTCTGACTTCATCCGTATCTTCAGTTGTCCAGACTTCTAATACTTTCCAACCATTGACTCCTTGAATTTCTAAGTAATTATCTTTTTTGGCGAATTTAGTAGGAATCCAGGCCACATCTATAAGGCCATTGAGTTCTAATTTGCATTGTGTCATTGTTTTACATTTTTTCATTTTATTTTTCTATTAATAAATCTATCTAATCTTTCTGCGACTTTTTTATTATGAAGTTTGTTGCAACCGCTACAATCCCAAATTTCTTTATCACTTTGATTTATAATCATTTTTCCGCCCCTATAAATTTTTAAACAGGGATAAAGCGGACAGTAGCAAAATCTACAATCATCCATTTTTTCGTGACAAGGAAAATATTTACAATTATTCATAATGGGCCTTGACAGACTTGCACTGTCCTTTACACTTTAAAAGAGTGTTACTTCGCTATCTAAGTTTAAAGCCCGTAATATTATACAATAGGTCCACAAGGAATCGAACCTTGGTTTTCTGGGTAAGAGCCAGATACATTATTCCACTATGTTATAGACCCAAATGGTCTTCCTTGCAGGAGTTGGACCTGCGTATTGCTCCCCGATGGAGCATGCTCTCGCGTTGAGCTATAGGAAGATGAAACTCCGGGACCAGGACTCGAACCTGGATACGGTATTCTCTACTCGATTACACTTGATTAACGGTCAAGTTGCTTCCCAGTTAGCATATCCCGGAATGTAAACTCCCCCGGCTGGAGTCGAACCAGCAACCTTTCGGTTAACAGCCGAACGCATGCTACCAATTGAGCTACAGGGGAATGTAATTTATTTTTTAGTGTTCTTTTCTTTTTTATAATACTTTAACCATTTTCTTATACAGTTATCAGAAACATTATATTTTCGACCAACAGCACAACAAGACATTTTTTTTAAATCTTCTAGAATTTGTTCTTCTGTAGGTCTTTCTACTTTTCGTTGTTTAAGGCGAGGGATATATACTCTTTTTCCATATACCCATTTTCCATATATTTTTTTAAAACGCTTTTGTGCTGCTGAGCTTGATATCCCAACCATATCTGCTATTTGACACCAATTAAAATTTTTATTAACTCTAAGATCATATATGTCAATTTTTTCCCAATCAGAGTCGGTCATTTTATTTAATTTGGCGGCACAGGAATGAGAACATGTTTTATTAAATTCTTCTTTTTCTTTTCCACATATAGGACAATAACTTTTTTTATGTTTTCTATTGTTATTAGTGTAATTAATATAATTTTCATCAAATCGTTTAGGATTTTTAGGAATCTGTCGCATATTTGAATGTATTTCTCTATGACATCTGCTACATAATAAAATACATTTTCTTAGTTCAACAACAATTTTTGCCCAGCTTTTGCAATTAGCTTTTATAGATCCAAAACAAAATTCTTTTTCTGTTGGGTCTAAATGATGTAAATCTAAAGCATCATTGCAATAATCATATCCGCAACAGACGCATTTACCGCCCATAGATTCTACTATTCTTTCTTTGGTTCTTTTTCGCCAAAGTTTTACAGCTTCAGAGGCTTTGCTCATTTTAAGCCCTTTCAGTAATTAACAAGACTTGTTAATTTATCGGCAGGGCTGCGATAAAACTTTATAAAACCTTATAAACCTTTATGAAATTCAACGCTCGTCCATTGAGCTTCTGACCCAAATACTTTTGCTTTTATTTAAAAAGGTTTAATCTTTTATTTTTTGTATTATATTTTATGAACTGGTATAAATTTTCTCAACGCATGGTTAATATTCAAGAAGTTTTACAACAAAGAAAAAATGCGCCTCAACAGGATGCTCCTCAACGTATGGTTAACGTTCAAGAAATTCTACAACAAAAAAATAGCACACCTCAACAAAATGTACCTCAACAAAATGTACCTCAACAAAATGTACCTCAACAAAGTTTTAAGGCTGGAGATGGTGTTATTTTTATAGATCCCAAAACAAATCAAACTTTTGTTGGTGCATATATGGGACCATATCAACAAAACAATCGTTTCTCTTTAATAACCATTGGAGATACTGTAGGAAAACCAAGAATTATAGAAACTTCTACTTTACAGATACATGATTTATCTAATTTAAAGCCAGGAGATAAAGTGTCTTTAATCAAATACCCTGAATCTGAAAATCCTGCTACTGTTGTTCGAGTAATCAGTCCTAAACAGATAGAAGTGATTACAGGGACTCAAAGAAGGATGTCTCCTTTCGCATACTCTGTTCTACCTCTATAAATATGACGGACAGGAATCGAACCTATATTTGATGGTGTCTAACCCCTCGCAGTATAAATAATGTCCACAGACCATTTTCAAGTCTCCTGCTGCATTGCCATTATGCAACCGCCACGTTAAATCAATTTTAAATGGGTACTATTGGTTATGCTCCAATTTCTCAAGTTCTTCAGACTTGCGCAATCACTAGACTTGCTCAGTACCCGTATTAACACGCCCTGAAAGATTTGCACTTTCGCTTGAAATTTTGGAGATTCCTGTGCTGCTGTTACACCAAGAGCGTGTATAAGGGCGGATCAACACCTTCCACCCTTAAAACGTTTTCTTCGCTCTATTTATATATCAATTGTATGCTAGAAAATATATCATTTTCTTTTAACGGGTATCGTACCAGAGTCGAACTGGTTCCTTCTGACTCACAATCAAAAATGCTAAACCGTCACACTCACGACACCATATTATTTACTTATCCCAAATTCCTAATTCTGCTCTTAATTCTCGAAGCTTTTCAAGCATTTCATCTTTTACTTCGATAAAATGATATTCGATATCAACAATAGAGCAACTATTCAATGTACCTTCTATTTCTTTAATTAAATTATTTATTTTATTTTTACTCATTTTATATTCTTTCTTATTATCAATAAAAAAAGCCCATCGCATTTTTGTGCGATGAGCTTTTTTAAGAAGGAAAGGCTTTACGCACGAACGCTTAAACGGGTCTTAAAGACCCATGTATTCTCTACATTAATATGTTTAAACATTCGTTTCATAAATCACCTATTTGGTCCGAATTTTCGGCACCACAGTATTATAGACGTTTTGCGGGCGAAATGCAAGTGAAAAATTAATTTTATTTATTTTCCGTCATCTCTAATTTTTTAAAATTTCCATTGGAAAAGTCCAGCAAGAATGGCGTAGGATCAGTTAAACCAACGATATCTTTTGTTTTATCCCAACCATCTGAAGGAACATTTGTTTTATTTTTATAAAGTTCAATATGGAGCATGCATCTTGAATGTCCAGGAATATCTGGACGTTCTTTGCCTTCTTTTAAAACGGGTATTACATTCCCTATATATTGACCTCTTGTTACAAATTGGCCTACTCGCAAGGGCGGATTGAGATTAGATGTAGTAATTTCTCCATAGCAAATAGTTCTTCCAGAGTGGCCACGTATTAAAACGCACTCTGTATTGTTCCACCAAGGAGAATTATCTTGAGCACCAGTAAATGGTTCAATTGCTACAATCTTTCCTGGTTCCATAGCGTGAACCGTAACATTATCCTTAACATATAAATCAACTCCGCAGTGTTTAGAATACTTTCGTTGTACGCCAAATGCCCCAGGATGTTTACCTACAGGAATTCCATTACATTCTGATACTGGCGAAATCCATTGGAAGGCATTATCTATTTTCTCATAAATAGTATCTAAATTAGCCATCGCCCCAAGGCCATGATCACCACAGGCTAATTCTTTTTCTACTGGCCAAGCCACTTTAAGATTATATATATTAGAAAGTTTATTAATGTGTTCTTTTGTAAATGGACTTTCCCACATAACAGTATTCATGGCAGGAGCAATTACCATTGGTTTTTCTCTAGGCCACGCTCTTACGATGGAAGTTAATAGATTGTCACAGATGCCATTAGCCATTTTTGCTAAAGTATTTGCAGTTAAGGGAGCAATTACCAAAACATCTGCCCAGTCTCTTAACTCGATATGCAGAACTGGATCCTCTTTTTGCCAAATTGTTCGTATTGAGGTATAATATCTTTTTGTTACCTGTTCTTTCATCTGTGTTGTTTGATTTTTATCTTCTGTCCATTCCCATTCATCTTTTTCTAAATATAATTTACTATGAGGGTCTACATGAGATAGATGGAAAAATGATCTGGCACATTTAGTAGCCACGAATTTAACATCATATCTGCAAGGAGCTTCATTTGTTATTTTAGAAGTTAAAACACTTGCAACTGATCCTGTTAAACCCCAAAGAACTTTCTTTTTATTCTCCATATTTTCGCCTCGCTTTCGGTCCAAAAGTTTTATTCCATTTATGAATCGCTCTTTTAGCTACAACAGATGCTAAATAATTATTTTCATGGGGTTTTCCAAATGCGTCAATATGGCTATATTGATCTATAGAATCACTCCACACTCCATTATAAAGTTCAGAACGATGCTCTAAAATGCTTAGTTTGTGATTGCTGTTACGAATATCCCTTAAATCGTTAGCGATAACCAAATCGCATCCATTATCATAGATGCTTTTTTGAGCGGCTTGAATAAGTTGTTCATGGGTGCTACCGACTAATAATTTAAATCCAACAAGAATGTTATCTTGAAAAGCCATCTTACTTTTGACTTGAGAAATTAACTTTTCGGCTGGTTTTAGTTCAATATTTAAAGTTTCTGTCGAGCGAACTTTACCCTCGACTGTATTAGCTACAATATAGTCACTAACTGCCGCAGCCAAGACAACAATATCAAACCTTTTCCCTTCCAAAAGACCTTTAAGTTCTACCGCATAATCATTATAAGTCTTATAAGAAATTTCGCTATAACGAGTTCGACGCGAATTATAGAATTTACGAACTCTATTAGCTTCTTTTATATTTTGCCAAAGAGATAAATATCTTGAACAATTTATATCGAAAGGGTTTTTGCTTCCCTCGGCAGATAAAAACGTTAAATATATTTCCGGATCTGCTTTAAGGAACTCAGTTGCGATTTTAGCACCGAATGTCCCTTTTGACATGTTTGTTATTGACCGGACATCATCTAATTTAACTTTTGTTCCGCCACTTGTTACCAAAACTCTTAGCATTATTTCATCCTTTTTAATATGAGTTCTTTGATATACGGGATATCAGATTTGCACTGATTCCTGAAAATAGGCAATTTCCTATGCTACTGTTGACACCAATCCCGCTTGCAACTACACCATTCCAGATTCGAACTGGAACCTTTTGATTGGAAATCAAAGATGCTGATCCGTTAAACACTAATGGTGCTTGTTTAAAAAAGACCGATGTGGAATTCGAATCCACGTATGCGTTTTTGCAGAACGCCGCCTCGCCTCTCGGCCAATCGGTCATGCTAATTCCAATCATATACACTAACATAGCGCTTCACACTATTTAGTTTGTCTACCATGCTTTTTAATGCGACTTTTAATTCTTTATTTTCTTTACGCAATCTTTTTATTTCTGCTTTTTGCCTTTTATCTCTTCGTTCAATTTTTACTACTTCTTCGCGTTTTTTTTCGTATTCTTCCTCTTGATACACTTTCGAACTTTGGACAATTTTTCTTGTGAAGTTTTCGCTGCCAGGTCCATTGTCATACCAATCATCATAATTTTTATATTCTGTCATTTTTATTCCTTGTTGTTGTTTTTTTTATTATCGCGAAAAAAAACCACTTTGCGTACGGAGAGTAATTGAATCGAACAATTAACCCAACTTACATTAGGCTAGCCCAGTCTTCTAAACTAGTTAGATACCATATCTGCTACCCTCCAATTTTTCTAAGAGCCACTCAACTCTAATACCATGTACCAGCACGTGTCCAAGATACTCGCAGGTAATGTATATAAACCGTCAGCCGACTTGCCGTCATAGTTCGGTGAATAATCACAGTTAAATGGATCATAGAGCGTTACCCACTGTTCTCCAGGATCATATCCAGTCCATGCCGCAAGAACGGCGTACGTCTGAAATGGCATAATAATGCCATTCAGCGGCAGTTCGGCAAACTGAACCACGACAGTTTTTTTTGCTTTCAAAGCAGTTACTGCTGAATCAAAGAAATCGCCCGCAACAAGACTGGAATTACAGCCGAGTAATTTCTCGATAGCATCTTCTGGTTTACAATTTTCTAAAGCATCATACCCCCCAACCAAACTACTCGCATAGGCTTTTTCAACAACAACGGGCCACAGTGGACCTTTATCCTCAACCACAGCAGACTGGTAAATCCAGAACGAGGCATCAACCCGGACAATCTCGTCTGCAAAAGCTACACCGTAGGTACTGTCGCCGAATGCGACAAGGTTGTCTCTTAACCACGTGGGATGCTGTTTCGTAATAGAGGAACAGGCCGCTAATAACCAACCAGTATTCAACATGCCTTGCTGTACATCAGTGTACACTGGAGCATGCGGAAACAGCGGTATATGCGAAAGATCAGTACTCTGTCCTGACTCTACTCCAGCAATCTCAGGAAGTGGTGTGCCGTCAAGAAGCCAATTCGGGCATACATGCACGATTTCGGCATCTGTAACCGTATCTGGGTCAGTACACCAAACGATGTCCCGACCCGAACCCGCATCTACAATCGCATCACGACCGACTACCGAGATGATATCGTCACCACTCCCGCCGAGGATAACAACGGTTCCGTCCCCTGCCGCGTTTTGTCCATTAACCTGAACACGACCACCAATGTTCGTTATAAAAATCGTATCGGCATGATTCGTCCCCTGTACAAGTATCTCACCGGGAACCGTTTCCAGCAGAGAGATTGTCTCGGTCTTGCCGATATTACGCTTCCACGCGATGTAGTCCGCAGCAGAATGAACCTCAGTACGATCTTCCATATTGACATAACCATCAAGGTTGAGGTCGCCGGGAAAAGTGCCATCCAACAGTAATCGTGGTTCTAATTGATCAAAAAGCGGTGTCATAGTTTTTCTCCTACATCAAAGTTTTATACCTCTTTATAACTTTTTAAACGCCACAACTCAATATTTTTATATTTTATTAATTAAACGGAAGAAGAAAGATTCGCACTTTCAAAACCCTTTCAGGCTTGCTCGTTTTCGAGACGAGTGGGTTCGCTAAATACCCAGTTCTTCCATACCGGATGAAGAGGGATTCGAACCCCCAAGACCTTTTCGGGCCTGCTTGTTTTCAAAACAAGTGGACTCACCGATGTCCAGTTCATCCAGTTATTATTAATTTTTAATTCCAATAAATTCTATATACCCGTCCACAAGGTCAACAGAAACATTTACTTTATTATATTTATAACATTTTTTGTCTATGTCAACTAGCCTGCGAATAACTTCTTTTAACTCTCCTTCAAAAACCTCGCTATTGGAATATCCATATCCGACATCTAATGTATCTCCATATCTCTTTGATTTAAATTCAATTTTAATCTCATTCATAATCTTTTTTCTCCATACCAATATTAGTTATAACATTAATAGCTGAGCATCCGTCGTCATTCACAACAATTCTAGGACTATCAACTCCAAAAATAATACTATGATATTCTATACCATGATCTTTAAGGGCTTTTAAAGTGCTTTCTTTTGAAAAAACCCCACTCCAATCGCCCCTTCTAGTTGTTAGTATAAGTTGATGATTGTTTTCTTTAATAAACTCTAAAAACTCTTTAGTCCCTGGCAAGAAGATATCTGTGCCAAACTCAAACAATGTTCCATCTAAATCTACAAAATATGCTGACATTTTATTTCCTCTTTTCTAAAATAAAAATCTTTTCATTACTTAGCGGAGTAAACTCCTTAAGAGTCCATCCGGTAAATAATTCTTCTATCGTATTGGGATTACCATCTGGAAGCATAAATTCTAATAATGTGCAATCCCATTTTTCAGGTTTATTCTTTATAGGAACTCTTATATATAAGACTGTCGCATTACTCCATTGAATTCCTTGTAATAGCCCTTCGATATTTAAACAATGTTCTAAAGAATGGCTCATATATATGATATCAAATGGTTTTCTTTTTCGAAGTATTGAGTTTTCATACATCTTCGCCATATCGCATTTTATAATATGTGGTAGCGTTTCAAAAAGATCAATACCTATAGCAGAACAACCAGCAGTTAAAAACGCTTCCACTTCTACTGGATGTCTAGATCCTAAGCATAAAACATTTTTATAATTAGGATAAAGAGATAGGAGATCTTTAACTCTTTCTTCGATAAACTTCTTATCTCTAAGAGTTTTGAAAACTGTTTGAGAGGCTAGCTTAGTTTGGCGGTTTATATATTTCTTATAGGAACCATAATCAAAATGTTCTTTTTTCATTTTATTTCCTAATTAACGGAAAGCAGTGTAATCGAAACACAAGCGATTTCTCACTCCAACCATTTAGCAGACGGTGGCTCAACCTATGAACTTTACTTTCCCTGTTTTACACTTTGAAAATAATTTTGCGCGAAAAATATATAAATGCCCCTTCCCGGACTCGAACCGAGACGCACGTTAAAGTGCAATAGTTCTTGAAACTATCGTGGCTTCCAATTACACCAAAGGGGCAGATAAGTACTCCTGACTGGAGTTGCACCAGCACGGGATTTGATATTCCCACTAGGGTCTAAACCTAGCGCGGCTGCTAATTACGCCACAGGAGCAAGTAATACCCTTGGCGGGGGTCGAACCCACACGAGGAGTTTATACTCCTCAATTGATTTTAAGTCAATCGCATAAGCCAATTCTGCTACAAGGGTATATCACCGGGTTGGACAGGACTCGAACCTGCAATGTCCTTTCGGACGGACGAGTTACAGTCGCCAGAGCGTCCAGTTGCTCAACCAACCCATAGAACTCATATTAATTTTTCAAAAAATGACCCGAGCCGGGAATAAAAAGAGAGTTTTGTGTCCGGCTCAAGCTAGTCTTATAGACTATAATAGCCGAGGGACAAAGAGTGCCCAGATAAACAATAAAGGGACGACAGGACGAGAGTCCCGTTGTTCTGAGTTGAGTTGTTTTGAATGTTATTCATAAAACTTAGCCTTTATCGCTGTTCACAAGATTATAGGCAGGAGAACGTAAAAAAGCAACAACAAAATTAAAAATTTCTTTCGACGCTGTAAACTTCGAGCCATTTTATTATCTTTTTAATAGGAATAATAATAGCAATACTACTATCCCTTGTGGCTTTTTCGGTCACCATCCCGACATATTCGCCTTTATCTTTTGTAAAAATGCCGCCGCCACTAGAACCAAATGTAACATCTATATCTACTTGTATTCTTTCTCCAAATAATCCGCGAGAATTATGAGAAATAATCCCTGATGTCACAGAATAATTTAAACTTCCAAAAAGATTACCGACATGATAAACTTCTGTTCCTGTTGGAACGACTGTACTATTATTATATGGAGATATCTCTTCTCCATAAATTTTTCCATTTATTCTGAGGATACAGATATCGACCGACCTATCTAGAAAAAATATATCAGCACTATGTGAGTAAGTTATTGGCAGTCCATCTACCCATTTAGTTTGTTTTACTAAAAGAGGTTTAATAATGGATTCAAGAAAAGTTGTTTTCGGGGTTATATTATATTGGCCTAACGCCTTAAAATCGAATATAGGAGTGTGTTTTCTCTTTCTGTTTGCTATTACATGAGCACAAGTAAGGATATAGGCATGTTCTTTTGTTTTTTTTAGTATTGTACCTGTTCCTGCGTTCTTATAATCATATATGTCTACTGTAGAATTACTTATTTTCCTCACTATTGGTAATGATGGAGATTCTCCATTGTAATAATAAAACATATTATTTGTTTTGTCACAACCTAACAAGAGAACGAATATAAGTAATAATATTTTCATTTTTTTGATTTTGTTTTTACCGGACGAATATCTTTTAAAATAAAAGTATATTTTACCGTCTCGTAATCGATAAAAACATTCTCTCCTGTTTTAAATTGTTTAATTTTAGCCAAGATATTAGGGTCGCTTATCTCAGTAGTCTTTCCTGTTTTAGTATCGGTTTTCGTTATAGATGGAACCAAAAACATCCATGATAGCGTGCCTCTTGTAACTCTTAAAGCATGTCTTGTATTATTTTTAACTAATCTAATACTATCTGTTTTAAATGATATGCTGCTGCTATTTGCATCATCATAGATAGAAGACTTTTTATTCAGAAGCGTTACTCTATTTATCCAGTATCGTTTTCCAACATATACAAAATCTATTTTAATTTTATCGCCAATTTTTAAAATCGGGACTAATTCATTAATAGTCGGAATAGGATTAAGTATTCCCTTCTTCGCTTTTTCATCGTCAATATTGCTTGCTATAAAGCTTGCGATAGATGACATTTTATTTGGAACCGCATTTAGAAGAACAGTAGGAGCAGAATTATTAGTACCGATATTCCATCCTGTGAATGTGGCCGCACAACTAGCTGGAGTCGGTTTTACTGGAGTTGAACCACCCGTGGGTCCACAGCCGCTACCCGCTCAGGCACCGCCCGCTTTTTGGACCGTAAGTGAACAAGTCATTAATAAAATAATTAATAATGGAAATAGATTCTTTATCATAGTTTTTTCTTTTGTCCTATAATGTTCTTTTAAAAGGTTCTTTCATGTCTCTTCCACTTAGTTGTTTTATTATCGCAAAAAACTTAGAATAATTTTTATGTTTTAATAGACTATTAAGTTGACTTTCTTCGTGAGGTGTTACATTATAATATTCGTATTGCTTACCGTTTATTATTACTGTTAGAGTTCCAGACGGACTTAGCCCCCAAATAGAAACTTGTGGTTTTGGCTTTTCTTTAGAGGATTTCTCGTCAAAAAGAGAGAATTGTTGTTGTGAGAATTTATTAAACCAGTTCATTTTTTAATCCATAAATAAGTGTACATTTAATAGTTTATTATTTGTCTGGCGATATCCTTTATAAAAGAGGCATTATATGATTGAATTATTCGTTCCCGGAAGATTATGTCTATTAGGTGAACATAGCGATTGGGCTGGCGGTTATCGTCGTCAAAATTCAAAATTAGAAAAAGGCTATGCAATTGTCTGCCCTACAAATCAAGGCAATTATGCAAGAGTAAAAAAAATCCGCAAAAAAGTCTGTAGATTCATTTTAAAAGATAATTTAATAAAAGAAATAGACTTAGATCCTCATAAGTTGCTAGAACTAGCCAAATCTACTGATTTTTATAATTATATTGCTGGAACTCTATATCAAATATCTCTTACCCAAAAAGATATGCCAGGAATAGAAATTGATAATTATAATTCTACACTTCCTATTAAAAAGGGACTCTCTAGCTCTGCTTCTATTTGTGTGCTTGTCACAAGGGCGTACAACGCATTATTTAATTTAGGATGGACGATTCCTCAAGAAATGGAAATGGCTTATTTAGGAGAAATCACAACGCCTTCTAGATGCGGAAAAATGGATCAGTCGTGCGCCTATAATAAACCAACTTTGCTGATTTTTGATGGGGACGAATTAAAAAGCGTACCGCTACAAATTAAAAATAATTTATTTATAATAATCGTAGATTTGCACGCGTCAAAGAACACTCCCAGAATCCTGTCTGCTCTCAATAAAGGATATCCATTTGCTATCGAAAATGAAGATTATAAAAAACAAAGCGTTTTAGGAATAGAAAATAAAAAAATCGTAATGTCTGCGGTAAAATGCCTGAAAATCGGAGATTTTAAAACATTAGGAAGTTTAATGAAACAATCTCAATATAATTTTGATCAATATTTAACTTCTTATTGTCCAAAAGAACTTATAGCCCCTAAATTGCATTCTATTTTATATGAGTCTTCAATACAAGATTTAATGTATGGAGCAAAAGGAGTAGGCAGTCAAGGAGATGGTTCTGCTCAAATTTTAACAAGGAATAAAAATTCTCAACTTGAAATTATAGAGATATTAGAAAATAAATTCGATGTCTCTTGTTTTTGTTTAGATATCTAATTTTATTATAGGATATATTAGACCGTTTTAGTATAGGTATATAATGACAAATTGGTATACAAAAAACAAAGAAACACTTTCATCGCAAGAACGCTGGATTTGCAGTGTAATGGAGAGTATAACAAAAGCTTCTGACAAAGGAGATATGGGGACTATTGATTCACTACTTCCTGTTCTTAAAAATTATTTATCAAAATATGATGAAAGCCTGTCTGTTTCTGAAAAAATAAATAATTTCGTACAGCGAGCTAAAAGTCTATTGTTATCAGAAGTATTAAGTCCTCATAAAGCATATAATAAACTTTCTTCAGTTATATGGGAATATGAGAATCTCGGATTATAATATTTATTTTTAAAAAAATCAAAAGGTATTTATTGAAGCAAATAGAACACTAAGATAATAGGAAATAGAAAATATGAAAGATAATGTAGATATTGGTTATTGGTTATCTCCTGATGGACAGCTTATAACATCTCCAGCGCAGGATCATGCTCACAGTATTGCAAAAATATTTAACATACCGTTTGTAGAAGATAAAACCATCCTGTATTATAGAATTGCTTTTGAAAATAATTATATTCGCATCATTAAAACAAAAGATTCAGAATTAAATATACAACTAACAAAACCAGCAAATAAAACACAAAAAGATATTATTAAAGATTTCTTTGAAACATCAAATAAAACTTTAATTGTTTTCGGGTGTTTTGATGCTGAAATTTATTCATTATATCAATTAAATAAAGTTTTATCTGGAAATGTAGAACTTCCTATCGTTTAAAAGCTCGCTTCGCTCGCAAAAACCGTTCTTTTCAAGAACGGTTAGTAGTTTCTTTTTTATTATTTTTTAAATATTTTTTTATGTACTCTATGTACTCAGTGTACACCGGAGAAAAAAATAGGTAGAAAATCCCCTTATAGGAAGTGGAAAAATAAGAATATAATCGAATGCATACTTATTAGGTCTTGACGACACCGTTCAAAGTAGGATTCCTGTTGGAAACTCGCCCAATTTATCAGAAATCTTCATTATAATACTTTTATAGTCGTCTTTGTATTATAACATTAACGGCAACTGGATTTTCACTTTCGGCTATGCCTTACAGTACAAGTAAAACCCGAATAAGTAAGAACAATCTGCTTTGTTAATATGTACTTCGGCATAAACAATTCAAAGCTTAAAGAAAAATAAATATTTTCTTATCCGGTATATTCTTCTATTTTTGGTTCGTTTGGAATCTCGCTAGTACAAATAACCCCTTGTTTAGCAAGAATCTTAAAATGTAACCAATTTTTATAGTCTTCATTATAAGAACTCCACAATTTGGGTGGGCTTTCTTCATTTATTCCATTTAAGTCATCCGTCAAATCTGCTGTTAAATCTTGCGTTAGATGCTCATTATTGCAATTTATTCCCTGTAAATAAAATATTATTCTAAATGGGTTAATTGATAAAAGTTGCATATAACAATTTCTATCTATAATATGCATAAAATCTGTATCGTTTTCTAAAGACAATATAATAGTATAACCTGTTACCGGATTATACCATTCTAGCGTATCTCCGTCAATTATTATTATGGTAGTTCTGGAATTTAAACGAATCAAAAATTCATCGTTGTCTTCTCCAATTAGCCTCATAATATCTGTGTTTATAGTTGTATACAATTCTAGTGGAAAAACCAGTATATCGTCATCTCCAGATGAACTTGATGAGCTGGAAGAACTGGAAACTCCCAATGAACTTGAGCTGGAAACTCCTAATGAGCTAGAACTGGAGACCTCTACAGAACTCGAAGAACTAGAAACTCCTAAAGAGCTTGAACTGGAAACCCCTAATGAACTAGAACTTGAAATGCCCAAAGAGCTTGAAGAACTTGAAACTCCTAATGAACTTGAACTTGAAACTCCTAATGAACTTGAAGAACTAGAAACTCCTAATGAACTTGAAGAACTAGAAACTCCTAATGAACTTGAACTGGAAACTCCTAATGAACTTGAACTAGAAACTCCTAATGAACTTGAGCTGGAAACTCCTAATGAACTTGAAGAACTAGAAACTCCTAAAGAGCTTGAACTGGAAGACATTGTAGTATAATCAAAAAAATCACTTAAATCTATTTCAGTAAGTTGATATCCTCCACCAAGAGTATCCATCATTGTATTTATATCATCTTTAAAATGAGTGATATCTGTTCCATAAATTTGCTCATCTGCTGGCGTGTCTCCGAGAATTCCAGTCGTTCCAAATGTTATTGTGCTTAAAATCACTACCTCGCTATTTATTATTAGACTCAATGGCTCGCCAGAGTCGCCAGGAATGCTATCTTCGCAGAAAAAATATCGCAAAGGATCTGTTGGGACTTTCGTTTTTAGCTCGTTTTGATACATTCCGTACCACGAACCCATATAGTCTATATCCCAAACTAGTGCTTTGTTGGTTTGATCGGTCAATAGGATCGGAAGATCAGATAGTAAATATTTATCTCCTCTGACATCAGGGATAAAATAATTTTGCCAGTTATCCGGTAATATTTTCGCAAAAGAAATTGTTGAAGGCACGTCTGATTCAAGTAATCCAATTTTAATATCAGGATAATAAGCTACATAATCTGGGTGCGACAGAAAACCAGTCAATTGCCGTCTAGTTACAGTTCCGTCTTGAGATACAAAATGCATATAATCACCGACAATAGGATTTAAGACGTGTTGAGAAAAAAGAACATGTCTTGGGCTTATTAGTGTTCCTGCCCCGCGATAAGAATATGTTTCATTACTATTCCAGGGGCTAATACTCGAAATATCTAATCCATTTAACCAGCAATCTGTATTATAAGCATATTCCCCGCTAGCAGGATACATTTCTATAGCCCCCGGGGGAGCTAGTGTTTGCGACGGTGGATCTGCTGAAAATGCAACTGTTGGTCCGTCCGGAATATATCTTACATATATAGAGGAGGTGTCCACGAGCTCAGTTGTATAGTATATTGTGCTTTCCACGAGCGGGGCTGGTAAAGATGCTCCATACACAGCAATAAATTTAACTGGAGTATTGTCTTCGCAATTTGCATTTCTGAAAGATTTCATATCGCCATAAAAAAGGGATCTTATAGTTGCTATGGGCTCTTGTAAAAATATAGGCTTCTCTTTAGATAAAGATAATTTAGAATCAATAGAACGAGTCGCATGAATCCTTAAATCTACCAATCCTGAGCTTGAAGAATTTGAAGAAGAACTTGAAGAGCTTGAAACTCCAAATGAACTTGAACTAGAAACGCCCAAAGAACTCGAAGAACTTGAAGAACTTGAAATTCCTAAAGAACTAGAAGAACTAGAAGAACTAGAAGAACTAGAAACTCCTAAAGAGCTTGAACTTGAAGAGTTATCTGCCATCGTTATGGTTCCGTAATCGGTTCGGGTTTATTAAAAATATAAATATAGTGTTTCTGACCGCTAAGAGACTTATACTACGTACGCTCTATGTTAGACTTTTGATTAGAGGACAGTATACTATTGCTATAATAGTTCGTTAAAAAATAAGAAAATCCTCTATAAATGGAATTAAAAATTGCTGATAAATAAAAAGCCCCAAAAGGGGCTTTTTAGTATAAATCATTATTATTTAGTTATTATTTTCTAGTAGATCCAAAGCCTACTGTTCCTCTTTCGGTTTCTGTTAATTCATCAACTTCTATTATAGAGAAAATAGGAGCTGGCATTATATTATGCTTTCTTTTAACCTTTTATCTGTAATTTTTAGACATTCTTGATATCTGTTATATTTTCTGTTCATTTGAATAGAAGAGTTTTTATATAATCTACTTAAAAAGTTCATAGATTGACTATGCGACCAGTATATTGCCATAGCATAAACTCCCCCGAATCCTACTAGTTCTTTAATTTGTTGTTTAATTTCTATTGAGGTTGATGCGATGTTAGAAGTTAAATATAAATGCATTTTATCTTTGTATCGTCGTTTTTTTATACCGACACTCCCATCTCCATCAAAATACCCTCTTAAAAAATGCCATTGCATTTCCTTATCTAAGTTTGGCAGTTGTACTATAAAGTCTTTTTTACCAGGATGTATTTTTAGCCATTTACATATGTCTTTTGACATCTGTTTTGAGCAGAGTCTTAAAGTAACAAAATCTTTTTTTGAAGCACTGCCATAGGCTATAGGTAGGTCTTTTAAAATAAAATCTCGCATTTTTTCAAGGATATCTATATCTATTTTTTTTATTGAAATTGTTATAGCATTATTTTTAGCAACAGTTCCGTCACTTGCAATAAATCCCAAAATATAGGCTTTTTTCTGGCAATCTATTTTGTTGAAAAAATTATCGTCTAAATTATATCTGCAATTAGGATTATTTCTTCCTGTATATTTATTTTGTCGATGTATACCCATACATTTTGTAGAACATGTTATTTCTTGGTTTCTGTTCCTGCGGTTGAATTGAGAAAGTTTTATTTTTATCTCTTTTTTACATATAATACAATTACATTTTATTTTTTGAGATCGTGTTTCGCTGGTATATATAGCTTCACATTTTTTACAACAAAAGAAATTTTTTCTAGAAGCGAAACGGGATGGATATACATTAAACTCTTTATTACAAGTTGTGCAATTTACATTATTCATAAATTTATCTCCAAAATATTAGACCATTATATCTGATACTCTAGAGACAATAGATTTCCTTTGGGAAATTTAACTATTTTCCGGTTGAGCCAAAACCACCATTACGATTTCTTTTTAATGCTTCTTCTGAAAAGTCTTGAATTTCTTCTATTTTGAATTGCGGGGCTGGCATAACTACTCCTTGAGCAATTCTATCTCCTTGTTTAACAATAAAATCTTCAGTTCCAAGGTTATAAAGGATAATTTTTATTTCGCTATCAACATAGTCTGAATCGATTGTGCCGGGGGCATTTGTAATAGTGATACTATGCTTGAAGGCTAGGCCAGATCGTGGTCTTATCTCCATCTGCCAACCTTGAGGTATTTCTACCGATAACCCTGTTTTTATAATAGCTTGCTGTCCCGGTTTGATTTCAATGTCATTTTTGCCCTCTTCGGGTAATTCTCCGTGATATCTTATCTTATCTATAACGGCATGAAAATCGAATCCCGCCGATCCCGCAGTTTGATACTTTGGAATAATTGCCTTTTTATCTAACTTTTTAAATTTAATAATATTTGTTTGTTTATCTAAGTTTTTCACTACCAATCTCCTTTTATTCGCATTTGCTATATCCACAATCTCCACAGACAGCACACCCACATTGTCTAATCATATTTTTACCCCCACACTTTTGACAACTTATTCCGTTTACAACAGATCCGTCTTTTATATATTTTTTTAGTACTCTACTTATCGCTTTTGAAAAACAGAATAGATCTCCTTCTGATTTTTCAAGTTGTTCTACAATAAAGGCTATATCTGCCCCATGCCTAAGACTTGTAGAGACAAGGCGGGTTAAAATATCTTCTGTTTCGGAAGAATTAGATGTTATATCTTCAATCGATTCCTCATCAAAATTCGCACCATAAACTCCTCTTTTCTTTTTAGTTATTGTTCCTTGTTTGTGTTTTTTATTAATATGTCCATTTTCCATAACAAAAACTTCGTATGGATTGTTGTGTAATAGACCTACGAACACAATATAATCAAAAGTTCTTATTTTGTCTAATTTCTTTGTAACTTTAATGTGATGCATATCGCAGGGAAGTAATTTTGGGCGTTTCGGAGCGGTTGTTTTTATTATTTTATTTTCGACATTTTCCTCTTGATATCTATTTGTCAGTTTTTTTAACAAATCTATCTCATCTTCGGAGAAATTTTGATCTGATATTTCTACACCTTCGTTCGTAAGATTTACTGCTAAATCTAAAAATGGAATTAGTGAGACTATACCATACATTTTTTTATCAGGAAAACACGCAATACTTTTAACTTCTTTTTTATGGGCTTCTATAATAAAATCATATACATCTTGCCATTTTGAATTTTCTGGCAACATATAAGTGACAGAGATAGATGAATCTATCCATTTCATAACCTTTGCCATGAGATCTAATTTGTCCATTGCTTTTATTTCGGTAGATTCTTTAAAGTTAAAATTTATATTTTTTAGCTCCTCGTCTATTATTTTAGCAATTGGTTTTCCGTATTTCCCGTCGATAGTGTCCTTTATGCAGTCTCCTTCCATCGGGAGGTTTATTCCTGATTTCTTTAATAGTTCTCTTACAACATATGGAACATAAAAATAATATTCATAGTTGCCAGACATCCTCGTTCGTTTCCAGAAATAGACACCAAAAGACGGCTCTATTCCATACGAGTAAACAAGCCCTCGAAACATAAGAGAGATCGTACCTGTTGGAGCGATGCTTGAGCACGTGCAATTTCTTATAGTTTCAAAAATTAAACCTTTTTCAATCATTCTTTTTATAAATGGAGATTTTTCGAATTTAGACCTATCAAATAACCCGAAACTACCTTTTTCTTTTCCAATTTCTATCGAAGACTTATAAAGGTAATAGTTAAACGTTTCTATTAATTTAGCCACGGCCTCATTAGCTTCAGGTGTTCCATATTGTAATCCCTTTTTAAACAGCCACCCATCTATGTTAGTAACCCCCGCTCCTGTTCTTCTAAGTTTTTCTATACCTATTTTTTGAAATGGCGTTGCATAAGTCCCGCTCTTTATTTCCATTGTATTAACATCATCAAGAAATCTATTCATTGAATAGGAAATTCGTTCCTGTTGCTTTTCATAGATCTCCGGATCCGTATCGAATCTCCCCATATTTTCAGAAGATAGAACGCAAAGCCCATCGCGCGAAAGATACTGCTCGGAACAATTTGAGGACAAACATCCATTTGCAACAAAGGAATGAATGCCATCAACAACAGCACAGTACATATCTTGGACATCATCTGTTTCTTCTACTGAAGTGACTAATTTGAAATTACGAATATTTCTTTGATTATTATTTTTTAATGCAGCAAATAACTTCTCGCCCTTTTTACCTATCAATCCTACATTTTTTGTAAATTTATCAATAAAATCATATCTTCCGAAACGTAAATCGAATCTATTTTTTGCATTACTGATTTTCCCATCTCCGTATGGGACTCCTCTACACTCTGATTCCTTAATCGTAGGATAAATACCAAACCAATTAGACAACAACGATTCTACATCTAAAATTAATGATTTAGAAACAGATGTTAAGGTTACGCGACTTTGACGTTTACTAAGCTCTACATGAGAATCTGCTTGGAACAAGCCTCTAAGAAAACCTCTGCAAAAATCAATATCTTCAAAGCATCGTGCAGGAGTATGGTTTTTGTTTTTATCAAAACCAAATGACTTTACCCATTGTACAAACTTAGTGCTTTCTGTTCTAACTTCTTTAATCTTCCCTCTATCTCTTTCGTAATTTAAAGATGTTCCGGTTATTTCAAAAAATTTCTTTCTGAATAATTTACTGTAATATTCACAATCTTCGTCATAAACAATACCAATAGATTCATTATGTATATTGCTTTTCTTTCCTATCCAGCCGTCACCAACAATATACCCAATTAATTCGCCATCTTTAAAAGGTTGAGACTCAAAATTGGGTTCAATACCATAAGCATCAACTACCCCGCCGTTGGGAGAGAACATCTTATCTCCAGCTTTGATATTCTTAGTTGGTGTCATTTCCCCATTAACCAACCATGAATGCTCTCCGTTGCAGAACAACTCTTTTTGATTAGACAAAACAATTTTCCAAACTTTTTGGTTTGGGAATTTTTTAATTTTTGCTGGGACGGGGAATGTTTGTGTTGGGAAATAATTTATTCCTCTCTGATTTTTGTTTTGCAGCCAATCAATATGCCCTTTGGGCAAAGACGAAATAGTGTCAGATATTAACTCAATATTATTTCCTTGCTCATACTTTTCATACAATTCTTTAATGGTAGTGATTTTGTTTTTAGTAGGAATTTTTGTAGAGCCGATAAGAGGGGCATTTGTTCCTACTATTCTACTATCATATATATCTTCCGGATTATAAACATAATCTGAGTTTGAATATTTTCTTGCTATATCTATATTTTGTATTCCTGGCTCAGCATTAGCATGCATGCATTTTGCGATAAGCTCCATAAGTTCTTTAGCATTAACCTTCTTGGAAATTTTTTCGAAAGGACGATGTTTTTTTGCGATATAATACCATCTCTTTTTCTTTTTATCATACTGACTATCCATGTCTGTACTATGAATGTCAATATAAACTTTTTGTCCTATTTTAACTTCTGGGATTTCAAAAGATAGATCCCAGTCTGAATTAGTTTCTATAGCCTTATAGAAATCATCTGTGCATTGTACTGATATATTAGCATTTTGAATTTTTGTATAATCGGATTTTATTTTTATAAACTCTTCTACATCTGGGTGGGAGCATTTTAGTGAAAATAAAAATGCAGGAATTCTTCCTTTTTGTCCCACATAATATCCAATAGAATCGGCAAACTTCATCCAATGAGTGCAGCCCTGCCCTTCGTTTGCTGAGTTCATTATTTTTGCTTTGTTGGGCCTGAGGCGAGAGAAGTCTATGCCTAAACCTTGCCGATAAGCAGCGGTTTTAGCTATAGCATAAGACGAATTTTTAATAATAGACTCTAGATTATCCCACTCTTCATCTGGTCTTTCATTACCCAAGGAGATGCACGTACAATTTGATAAGCTTATTTTTTTTTCTGATCCGGCTCCCTGCATTATGCTTCCTGCCGGGTGCCACCAGTCATTATATATTTCATCAAACCATCGGTTTGACCAATATGTTTTTAGTTTATTAGTCTTTTCTGCTGAAGCGATAAAATCACATACTCTTTTTATTGCCATAACGTATGTCTCGCCATCGAATAGCGTATATTTTTTATTAAAAGCGTCAATAGAAAATTGATTATTTTGGAAATAATCTTCAGTCGTTTGGGTTTTTACATCTTCAAATCTTGTAGTTATTTCTACCTCGGGCATGTTTATAAATTGATTTGTTTTATTATCGCTGATCGTTTCTGTCATTTTTTCTCCAAAGTTTATTAAAAATATATGTTATTTTGAACTTACAAACAGTGTAAAATCATTCCTTTCTTTCAATCTCTTAGAAAAAATAGGAGTTATTATAAGCACTTGTAGGACGAAGAATTGAAGATTTTAAAAAAAAGATTTTTGTTTATTATCCCGAGCAATCATCTCCCGGTTCTACTCCAAAACCCATAACTCTACTGGGCCTATTTGATACTGCTTGGGAGAAATCTTTATTATTAATCTCTGTTAATGCTTCTATAAAATGTTTTTGTTTCACAATTATAATCTGAGCTTTTGACATACTATTATCATAAAGGGCGATTAGAGCTGCTGTAATGCAAAGATCTTTTATATAGGCTCCGCTTAGTTTCTCGGTTTTCTTGACTATCTTGCTAAAGTCTACAGTCTTGTCCAGAATAAGATTTTCTGTGAATTTTTTAAACATTTTAAGTTTTAATTCGTGGGAAGGAACATCTAGAGTTATTACCCTATCAAATCGGCCAGGTCTGTTTTTGATAGCATTTTCGACTTTAGTTATTAAGTTCGTTGTTGCCAGTGTTATAACATTGTCAAAACCTTCCAACCCATCCATTTTATTCATTAAATCAATAACAGCCCAGCCATTCTGGGATTCTCTATCTTCGGCGATGTAGTCTATGTCTTCTAATATCAAAAGTGTTGGGGCTAGATCTTTAGCCATATCGCATATAGTCGCTATATCATTTCTGCTTTGAATATGGGTTGGTAGCACATAGAGAACCGTTGTTTTAAGTTCTTTAGATAAAACTTTGCATACAAGCGTTTTTCCAGTCCCTGGACATCCAGATAATATTATACCTCTTTTTAATTGGATAGCATTCTTTTTAAGAATATCGGATACGCTGAATAGTTTTTCGATATTATTTTGGATAACTGTTTTTATAGCTGGTTCTAATATTATATCATCCCACTCAATATCATTGTTTAATTGCAAGAAAGAACAATCGGCATTGAGCTTTTTGCCCTTATAAAAATTATTTTCTTTGCTATAGTCTTTCCACTTAAGAAAAAGATCGCAATTTTCTTCTGTCGAGAAAAATTCATAATAGAATGTATTTGAAGAATATCTTTTGTCTATTTTTACGCATATCTTCTTGTCTTTTTTATTTTTATAGAATAGATATGCCTCGAAATATGCATCAAAGAATTTTTCATTATCATATTGAACTTGAGATTTTCTTGATTGGGTTATAAACTCTTCATCTCTTATGGAAAAATCGCACTCTTTAGAAAAACCTTCGGATGTGAAGAAACCATTCATATTAAATTGCAGTAGATTATGGGAGTATGCGGGGCAATCTGAGGCTATAATGAATATACTCTTGTCTTTAAAAAAAGATTTTAATACGTTTGTCTCTAAATAGCTTCGACCATTTGCTTTTCTATATTCTTCTAAATTACAATTTTTAAGTAATATATTTTTTTCAGTTTCAGATAATCCGGTATTATGATCTTTATTATAAAACATATTTTTTTGCATGTGTACTCCTATTCAAAAAGTCTATTTTCGAAATAATCCTTATTTTTATAACTATCTTTTGTTATTTTGCAAATTTCTAACGCTTTTTCTAATGATATTTTATTGTTTTTGCTATCACTGTCATCACAAAAAACAAGTTTTCTTTTGTGATCACATTTTTTAATCCAATTCAATCCGCGAGAGCAAGCGACCAGCGTATGAGGTTTATGGTCTTTATTTATTCCCCAAAAATCTGTTTGCTCTCCTCTATACTTGCAATTATAACCTAAAAAAACAATTGGATCGCAGCCTAGAGAGTGGGCCAGTTGAAAGGCTAACGGACCAGAACTTCCGCGCCCAGAGAGTCTTAAAGGACTATTTGTCAAATTATATGGAGTATGTAATAATTTAAAATGATAAGCTATGCCTTTAGGGTCTGCGGCGTCTCGTGAATAGAGAATAGATTTAATATTTTTAAGTTCTTTTTGACAGCTTAAGTACAGTTCGATATCTTGCCATAGAAGTATAGTTGTTTCTAATTTTTTAAAAGCCCTGTTAATACCGATTGTAAAAAGTCCATTTAGCAAATGGGTTGGATAGTCGTTTAAGCTGGGAGAATTCCCTATAATAAAACACGGAACACCTATCAGTTTATTTTTCCATGCCGCTACTTGTTTATGTTTATTCCATAAAGAATATTTTATCTGCAATTTACGTTTAATCATTTAGAATTTCAGCCTCGTAATCCTCTATCGCTTCTAAATTTTCTTGTTTAATAAATTTGGCCCAAGATTTTGGTCTTCTTTTTAAACTAATTGCGTAAATAGGGCTCCATTTGGGTTTCTTTGGAGGATGTAGTAATCTCATTCCTGCTTCTGCTGGAGTTCTATTTGCTTTCTTTGCATTTGCCTCAAGAGAACAAGTTACAAGATTGTTCCATGAGGTTTTTCCTCCTTTTGAGCGAGGTAATATGTGGTCTAGTGTTGCAGTTTTATAGGTTACTCTTTTTCCTGTATATTGACACTGGAACATATCTCGAATTAAGATATTGCGTCGTGACAGTTTTAAACTAGAATGTGGAACTCTACTATAATCTGTGCATACTATTATTTCTGGCCTTTTTAATGCTATATGTTGGGAGCGGATAACGGGGTAATCGACTATCTCGTCATGGGGGGTAACAAAGACATCCACCCATTCACTCCAAGTATATAGTAAATAAGATTCAGTATCTAAGAATTTTGCTCTACCATTTGTAACTTTGGTGATCGCCTTCTTTAATGTCTGGACACGAACTGCTGTCCAGTTTTTGTTTAAAACCAAGACCGGGCTATTTAATACGTCGTTTTCCATTTTTTAATCCTTAAATAGACATTCGTTAAAATCTTTTACCATCTGTTTATCTAGATCTATCATATTTATCGTCAATAAGCCACAGTATTTTTGGGCGATACTAACCATGTTAGTTGCAACTATTTTTTTATTTAGGCAACAACATCCTGTTCCTAAGCCAGTAAAGGCAATAGATTTTATTTTATTTTTAATTGCAGAATCTAAAATTCTATTCATAACTATATTTATAGAATATATACTCGTATTGCTATTGGGAGTCATGTTTATAACAGCATGATAAATGATTTTTACGCCATTCTTGATTAGTTTTCCTCCCGAAGTTTTATAAAAATCACCTTCTTTTATAGACAATTGTTTTTTTTTATATATTTCTATTTCATTTTTGGTAATATTTCCTGCGGCAGATAGAATAGAGCCAGATGCTCCTTTGTTATTTATAAATAGCCCATTAGTCGGGCTAACGATAGCTTCTGAATCTGTCTTTATTATGTTTGCTTGAGATACGATTATCATACTATCTTATCCCTGCAAGAAAAAATCTCTGTAAATTCTTTTAGATACTGTTGGTTTTTCGATATCTTGGTTTTTATTTTTTTTAAGATCGCTTTGTGCATTTGACTGATATGGGATTCGGTTGTATTCTGTCGGATGGCTATTTCTCTCATTGTTAGTTTTTCATAATAATATAAATAAACAATTACACGCTCGGTAGAGCGTAATCCTTTTCCTAAAAATTTACTCAGAAACTCTCGTCGTATAATTTTAATATCTGGCGAAGGAACATCGGATTTTAGGTAAAGATTAAAATCTTTTTTTACATCTTCATCTTCACCCAAACAGGATGATGTGTCTAAGCTAGAACACATAGTTGCTTTAAATTTTTTAGGATTTTTTATATACTCGAAAGTATCTATTCCAGCTTTATTAACGGCAGATAAAAATTCAGCCTTTTCTCCTGTCTCTACTTCTAACTCTTCTATAGCTTTTTCTATTTTAGATTGTCTGATTCTAACGCTTCTAGGAACCCAATCATTAGAGCGTAAGCCATCGATCATAGAACCTCTAATTCTCGAATAAGCATATGTTTCGAATTTAATGTCGCGATTGAGGTCGAAACTTTCGATAGCTTTAAATAGCCCATCGACTCCATGCGAAGCTAATTCGTCGCTAGAGACTTTATAATTTATTTTTTTAGATACGTTTCTGGCTATTTTTTCTACTAAGCTATAATAATGTTTTACGAGTTCGTTTCTTTTTTCTTGTTTATTTGTTTTTTTAAATACTTTCCACAAGATAGATAATTCGGTTTTAGTCATTCACTCCTCCATAATGTAATATGTACATTATATGCCCTTAAGATGATAAATATTGTTTTTAATTCGAGAGTTTAGCGTTTGGAAGTTAAGCCACGTCCAGCCACTTTTTGCCATTTAGATAATGGGGGATTCTTTTTTTGATCTAATAGCTGTTTATACCTTGGCATAGCTAGAAGTTTGATTAAAAGATGGTGAGCATTGTCGTCATCAATGTTTATAATATCAAACCAGCCCCAAGCACAGAGATCATTGTATAATTTTACTGTATCAGGAGTCATTCCCTGAACCGGATCGGTTAGGGCTCTGTATATATTATTATAGATTTTTTCTGCCCAATCTATAGCTAAGTCTTTTATCTCTTGGTCCAATTTGTATTTCTCATTTTCGCTCATTTATTTTCTCCCAAAACAAGTTTTCCTATACCAATTAGTTTTAGCAAAAGTGCTTCTGTCCGACATTCCCATTTTATTTCTAATTTGAGTAGCCATATGCTCTTCAAATTCCGCTTCCGTTTCTTCTTGCTCAATCTGTCGCTTAACCGCTTCTATCAGTTGTTGTTCTATATCTTGCAATCTATTTTTTACACTTTGTGTTTTTTCTGATTCTGATAAAGAAAAAAGTTCTAATTGCTCTTTTGTTAATTTCATAACGATTTCGGCAACTTCTATTTTCGAATCAACTCTTTGTTTAAAGTCTTCATCTTCTGTTCCTTCCGCAATAACAGATTTAATTCTAACTGGCAATTTGCTTGTTATTCTGTAACCTCTACCTTTCATCTGTTCGTTAGAGGCCGGAGTCCAATCAAAGTCATTTTCTATAACATCTTCAACAACATTTGGAAAATCTAAGCCCGTTCCGCCCGCCTGTATCATTAATACCATAGCTTTTATGTCGCTATTTGGATCTTTAAAATTAGTTATATTTTCAGACCTGGTCTTTTTATGCATCCCTCCTATTATAATTCCTACTTGGCCCCCTTCTCCTATAGAATCTAGTATTCTTTGCAGTCCATATTCCAAATACTTAGCAGCAGCTTTGAAAGCAGTGAAAATCATTATTTTCTTTCCACTTTTTAATATCGGTTCTGCGAGTGATAATGAATGTGGAGTTTTGGCAAGAGCTAAACAGTCTCTTGTAGCCATCATAACAGAAATTGGCAATTCTGGTTTTTTATATCCAGAGACTTTTGAACTTACACACTTGTATAAATTGGCCTGGTCAACTTGAGCAAATTCGTCATCGACATAAAGTTCTGGCATATCTTCTCTAATATCTTTTTTGGTTCTAGCTATATATACCCCAAAATTTATCAACCATTCTTTTAGTTTATTCGCGGCTTTTATCTGTTCCTCTATACTAGTGTCTTCCCAGCCATAACGCCCAGGTTTCATTCCTCCGAACTCTTTGGCAAAATTAGCAAAGCTCAATTTACCTAATGGATGGTTTATAGCCTTCAGTTGGTTATATACGTCAACGGGCCTATTCGCAACAACAGTTGCACTCGCTCCCCAAACAAAAGGAATTTGATATTCTGCTAATTTAACCTTGTCTTTATCTACGTCAATAACGTCAGATATATTTTGTATATTTTCCGTTCTAGATGCTCCACTGTTTTTAACACTATGGCATTCGTCCAGTATTAGGCAAGTAATTTTTCCGCTTCTAACATAATCTTGTAATTTTTTAACAGTTGCTTCTCTAGTACTTTTGGTTTGGAACATAGGATATGTTAAAACATTCCATGTTTTTAATTCGTCTGGACTGAGAGATATGTCTTCGGGGTTATGCTTCGCAAACTTTTCTATCTCACTAGCCCATTGTTCTTGAGCAACGGTAAGCGTAATTATTAAACAGCTTCCGCCAGAATTTTTCATTCTCATATCGGCAGCTATGATAGTCTCTATTGTGTTATGGCAAATTAAATTATCAGAAATATAGTTGTGGTTTTCTTCGATACTTAAATCATAAATATATCCATCGTGGGAGATCTCTTCTACGGAAATTATTTTCTCATATTGAAGATCATTATTTTTTAATTTTTCTAGTGATTGGATACAGTTTTCTACATCTTTTATTTCTATATGCTCTAAAACGGCAGTTGTCGAATTTGTCCATTTTGATCTTTTTAATTGGGCATATTCATTTATTATTTTAGAATTTCTAAACTTTTTCAATTTATTAATAACATTTTCTATACTATCATCGTTCATCCATTTGTCTCCGGAAATATAGGCGTCGTCATTAAGCCCTATTATTTTGGGTGGCAATTTGTATTTTTTAAAAAACGGTTCTAACGCCAAATAGATGGGTTTTCCTTCTTTATTATAGTTATATTTTACGTCAGTAAATTTATTATATTTTTTAGTTTTATAAACATATGAAAATTTTATTTCTCGCATAAAAATATCCATGCCACTTCCTACAATTTTTAATTCATAATATGGACGTTTTATTTTTGTCCCGTTTGTGGAACACTTCATCATTTTTCTATAGGTGCAAAAGATGTTAAATCTTTGTAATAATAATGAAATTTGATAAATGAGTTTTTGACTAGCTGAGGTTACGGCAATTCCTCTAGCTTGATTACTAGTGTATCCTTCAGCGTCAAAGAATGCTTGTAAGAAATATTTCACAACCTCATCCGAAGAATTCATAATAAACTCTGGAACAACTCTGTCTTTAGATTTTAGCCCCCATGCATATCCTAGACTTTCAAGATATTTTTTATAATTAACAGATGTTAGTTCCATACGATTAATCTGATTTCCATGTCTTATTATTTTTTTAATTCTAGGTTCTATCTTTTTTATTGATCTGTATTTTGTTATATTAAGGCTTTTGATAATTTTTGATAAATTTTCTAAAATATTTTTATCTTTTTGGTTTATACTTAAGCTCGTTTGAGAATGTATTTTATTATCAAGTTCACACCCTTCTGCTATTTGCCAGGCAATTAAATAGGCAAGATCTTTTTTTGTATTATTTGGCTCATGTATAGAAAATTGATTTGAAGATGAACAAATCCGATCTCCGACAGACAGGTCATTTTTCCATCCGTTTTCAGTTAAGAATTTGTGTGCTCTTGTTACAACTGTTTCTTTGCCATTATCTGTTTTGTATTTAATCAGTTTTCCTTTAAATCTTTCCCTATACAACTTATTTACTTTTCCTCTAACAACCTTCCCGTCGTTATTAATACTATGGACGCATAAATCTACATTTAGATCTCCCCATTCTTCATTTTCTTTTACGGAAGATATTTTTTTTGCAAATTTATTCCATATGTCTTGGATTTCAAAGTCTCCTAAATTTGTTTGGACATGTGATGTTCCAATTTTGCATTTTCCCACGCCGGTTGCATCGCCTAAAAGGGCAGAGTTTCTACCGTAAAGGAAGGCCACGCCTTCGCGTTGAAGAGGATAAAGAGCAAAATCAAATTCTTTGCCGTCTTTAACTATTTTTTTATTATAAGTATCTAATTCTTTTATAAACTTATCATGATCATTAACTTTAGTTGTCCTTCTGTTTCCGGCGGCGTCAGTAAAGCCGACTTCTTTTTGATAGCCATCCAGATCCCCTTCTACTCTTGTAGTTTCTACTACACCTTCGGAAACTAAGCCTGCTATAATTTTATTAAGATTCCTGGTGTCAAATCCATATTTTTTGAATATCATACTCAACTGTCTATATTGGTTATAATCACCTTTAATCAAATATGCATAGTTATATCCGCCACCATCGCCGGGATAATCAGGATCTTTTTTATCCGCTGGATCGTATGGATTAGAGATGTCTGGAATAACCCCTGAAAATCTACTTTCGTCTTTTCCAAAAGCGGGACAAATAAATTTTATAATATCTAATAAAGTCTTGCCCTCTTTAGTGCCTTTTTTTAAGTATGAAATAGCAATATGCCACTTTCCTTTAGTGTTCTCCAAAACATTTACGACATTTAACTGTATCCCCTTATCTGTAATAATAACTTGGCTAGCCGGTTTTGGCTGATCAATTTTATCAGGGACCTGTTCTAATAATGCTTCTAACGGGGCTACGTCAAATTCATTTTTTAATGCGTTTATTAATGTTGTTATCAAAACCTTATCTGGATTTGTAAATATCCTGGCATGATCATGCTTACTATAGCCTATAGTATAATTTTCTTTTAGATTTCGTATAGTCTCATTCCAGAGAGTTGACCATCTTCCTAGAATTACTGTTAATTTCCCGTTCGCTAATTCTACCTTTTTAATTTGAAATTTCTGTATGTCATCTTTACTATATTCACTATCTTCTTCTGTAGGTTTTTTTATTTCGTCAGCTTTTTCATCGCGGATGAACATTTCAGACGTATCGTAGCCATAGCCTGCAAGTAAATCTTTAAGGAAAACAGTAAATCGTGGGTCTATCTGGTAGAGGTCTAATCCTCCTTTTTTGTCTTTATAAAAAGCCTTCCAAGCGTTCGATGCGTTTTGTCCCATCTCTCCTAGCTTTGCCCCGACAAGACGCAACATACTATTATATTTCTGCGGTGTTAAACTGAAGATGTAATAACTATCATTCCCCCATCGGTTTCTTCCTTTATATAAAACTTTGTTCTGCTCTACAGGAGTAGTATTTGGAACTTCCGATTGCCCTTGAGCTTCATTGATCGCTTTTTGTATATCTGCATATAGTTGTTCCCACGTTCCCGCCAGTTGTGTTTTTTTATATTTCCCTAAAGACTGAACAGCCGCAACAGCTTGTTGTATAGGCAGTTGAGTTCTATCACTTACTGGGAGCCGAGCAATATACTGAAAATTAGAGTTTACATAGTCTGTTTTGTTGAATCCTTGATCGTCAAAAGTCGTTGGAGCCCCTAATCCATACATTTGTTGTACTATCTGTATTAGTGATACAACTGCTGGTCCTTGTATACTCATATTTGCTTGTGATATTTTGTATCTCATTATTTTAATCCAAAAAAGTTATTATTTATTTTCTAAATATAAATATATTGTCCTTTTAAAAATAAAGAATAGAGACATATTATCCCTATTTATTATAAAAAGGTTTTAACGGGGTAAATCGAATTATTGCTGATCGGACTATAGAAAAGTCAGTATTGCAATTGGATATCTCTTTAGACAATTCTTCTCCAGCATCCCAAGAACGAACTAGTATTTGAGTTTTGGAGACTTTTTGTAATATTCCATATACATTTATTGGCACGACATTCCCAACATTTTCGGCGTGATCAAGAATTTCAACCTTTACAGGGTGTCCTATCCATTTCTTGCCGACTCGTTTCATAGAATACTCCAATAAGTAAAAATGACAAAAACTTCTATACTATAATGTCGCGTAATAGAGCATTTTCCTTTAATGTTTGTTAAAAATACTCATAAGCCAATATTATCTCGCATGTTATGATCTATGAAGCTCCTATAGAACTCTTTGCATTCTACATATATCTGATCTATATCTATTGTTTTAATAAATTCTGGTTCTGGTCCTATATCTGTTTCTAGTGGTTTCGCTGTAGCATATTGCCAAAGATCTACAATTAACGCATTTAATTCGGTTTTTTTCGCAAATTCAATTTCAACATTTGTCTCAACGTATTTGCCTTTTTCATCATCCCAATTAATATAATAGTCCATATAAGATGTCGCAATATAGAATAATTCACAGAAGATCGGTTTTTTTGTTCTCCTATTCTTGGGCAGTTTTCTTGCCCATTTTCCATAGCGAATAGCTTGTATTCCGGAGATATTAAGCACAGCTTTAATTTTTTTTATTTTTTTATAAGTTTCGAAATCAAAAGGGGCGAAATAGTTAAATCTTGTTTTATAATACTGTTGTGTTATTTCCATTTTAAATCTCCTTATTTTAAAAGTTGAAGTTTCTTAAAAAGTTTTCTTTTTGCTCCAAAAATCGGTTCTGTTGCAATCGCTGTGACCTCATTTAGATCTGGTTCTCTCCAGATAATAAAGCGCAAGCTCTCCGCAGATAATTTATTAATAAATTTGAGCAAATGTAATTCAGAGGGGAGTTCAGATAGAACCAGATGTGGATGATCTATAACCGATGGGTCATAAAAAGCTTTTGCGGCTTCAATTGCGGCATGAGAAGATTGTACAGCCTTCTGTGGGAATGTTAAGTCTTTTCGAGTGATAATATAAATATACGGCGTGTTATTGTTAAGCTAAGTCATAATTGTCTCCTTGTTATTCTATTATCGAAAATTTTTATAATTCCTTTATTGAAATCGCCCATACGAGGACTCGAACCTCGATTAAAAAATTTAGAGTCTTTTCGCTTACCAGTTAGCGGATATGAGCTTTTAGCCGCTATTCATCATCACTGATATCTAATAGATCTTCTTTTTCAGTGTACAAATGATTATCCGTGATGCCTAGCGAGCGATCAGATACATATTTGTGTAGTCCTTTTGTCTGATTGTCAAACGCTTGTGCGGTCCCGACCATAGAACTTGAATACTTCATTGTATTACTTAATGGGATATTTAATGATTTAGCGACATAGGCAACATCATGATTCGCTCCGATATAGCTAAAAAGCCATTGTTCTGTTTTTTGTAGGACTTCAGACTTATCGGCTATCTGGGCATGAGCATAGTCCTTAGAAGCGTTCTCTGCTCCATCAGTGAATATGGTTACGACAATTTTTGAATCTTTATTTTTATCCAACTCATCTTTTAATTCTTTTTCAAGTCTGTCCATACTAGAACCAAGAGCATCGTGTAGAGCGGTCAGGCCGGAAGGAGAATATACTGTGTTGTCAATATAATTTATATCTGTTAGCGGACGTTCCCAAAGAACAGTTTCGACTTCATGATTAAACATAACCAAAGAAATATAAAATTCTTGATTAGGATGCTTTGTTGCTAATTCTTTTATTGTTTTGATATTTTCATTGAACCCTTTAATCGTGTTTTCTTGAGCCACCATCATAGATGAACTCTTATCAAGGATTAATAGATAATGGGTTGTAATTTTAGCCTTTGGACTTACGGTTTTATCGTCTTCCAAATCTATTAATTCAGCTTTATTATCTTTTGTTATTTTTGCCATTTTCAATTGCCTCTCTTTTTATATCAGTTCGTAGTTCTTTCCAACTTTTTTGATGTTTAGTGTAATCTTCCATAGACCAGGCAATAGGGAGAGGGCATTTACTTCTCCATCTCTTTTTATCATATATTCCCACACCTTCCCAAAGGTATCCGTCATTAAGACATCTGACTTTTTGAATAATACCGATCCTTCCCAGATTACATATCGCTACTGACCCAATTAGTTTTTCTGCTTTGAATTTCATAAGAATCAATGCTCCTTTCTTTTGTAAAATTTTTCTAAAATAAATAAAGGAATTTCTTCTATAACATTTAATATATGAACACGATAATAAGTAGAAAACTAAAACTCGTTCCCACTCAAGAACAAAAATCTATACTCCTTGATACCCTTCAAGAATATAAATACGCTATTTCTCTGCCACTTTCATACGGGTTTTCTAATAAAATCTCAAATGGTGTCGAACTTCATAAAAATTCGACGCTTTAGCCTGGGGTATTTGATATCTATTTTCCTTTTTTCTGAGTTTCTACCAAATATACCCTTTTATCCTGCACAAATAGAACTTTTGTCCCATTTTTGTGCAGTCTCACATCTTTAATCGCATTATCTTTAATTCGTCTTATTGCTCCATTTATATCACTTTTGTGGAATAATTCTATTTCGCCTTCTTCAACGTAATTAGAGCAAATACCATTATCAAGAACCGCGAAATTTATATCGGAATCTTGCGTATTTTCTATTTTTCTATATGTATACTCCTCATCTTTTATGTGTATAATAAACTTATCTGTTTGGGAGTTTTGAGAACTTGTTTTTCTCCCGACTATCATTAAAATATCATTTTCGAATTTAGCATTAATAATGGAGTATCCATTTAGCTCTTTTATCTGTAGTTGTACATGTTTTTGTTTTTGCGGGAATATGGAACAGAAAGTGGATTCTAATAGGTTTTGAAAAAGAACCCCATCAAAAATCTGCGTGGCATTTTCTAAAATATTACCAACCAATGTCATCGCGGCTAGTGTTTTTGTCGGCAATTCCATAAACTCTAGTTCGTATAAACTTTCATTATTTTTTATATATAGTCTTCCGTCATATGACAATATCGTTTGGCCAGTGATATCCGTTTCAATTTCTTTTCCAAAAAAAGCATCATATAATTTCAACTTATCGTTTTCAAGAATTGCGATTATAGTCCTGTTGAATTTCGGGGTTATGGCGATTTCAGATAGTAATTTTAGATTATTTTCTTTTTTATCATTTATAAAGCCGCCAGATTTATTTACGCAGAACCTATACCCGTTAATAGTCTTATACTTCAATATCTCGCTATTATATTCAAACAATTTGGTTATAACGAGATTAGTATTAATATCTATACCTGCATATTGCGGTATGGCGATAATAGTGGCAGGCGTTATCTCTGGTGGCGGGCACCTTCTTCCATTTTCAAAAACATCGATGTACCAGGATTTATAACTGCCGGGTATATCTTTAATTGGAGCACATGTTATAGGTATAGTCGTATCTTTATTAAAAATAGACACGTTCAATTTCATTCGTTTATCAAGAATGTTAGACGAATTTCCAACAAAATCTGGGTGCTTGCCCTTGTACGGGTGTATGCCGACTAATAGATAGCAGCTTAAAATGGCGAAGGAAAACCAATCGGTATTTTCGCTAAAGTTTTTATTGTGTCTATCTCGTATATTCTCCATAAGGGCTGTTGCTGAAAAACTAGGAGTTTGATAGCTATCTACATCAATTAAAAAAGATTTTTCGAAATTGCACTGCTGTACTAAGATATTCATTTCATTTAGATCGACAATGAGTATTTTATTATTATGAACTTCTTGTATTTTATTTTTAATATCTGTTATTAAATTGCAAATATTTTGAGCTGTAATTCCGTTTTGGTTTTTAAATATCTTTGTAAAAAGTTGACACAAAACCACATTTTTGTCAATGAATCTCATAGAGTATCCAACAGGATTATCTTGCTTATCTAATAAGAGATTTAATGGTTTAATAATGTCACTATTCGATATCAGAGATAGTTCTTGTATTTTAGCTTGCTGGATAACATAATTTTTGTCACTATATATTTTATAAGCCTTATCTTTTTTGGCATAGACATCGGCTTGTCCACCACTTCTTACGAAGTCGTTTTTAGTTAGAGTCACTTTGCCGACATTTACTTCAAAGACATTCATGATATTATCCTAAATGAATTGCAGCTACTGATAAATCATCGTAGTGGCTTATTCCGTCTTGCGTTTTTTCTTGTAGGAATCTGGAAACTCGTCGCTGAACAAAACCTTGAGTTGTGTTTTTGAACTTGACTAATTCTAAAACTATATCAAGCATTGGTATATTATTACCAGATGGGGAAAGAAAAGACTTTACGCCATCGGAGAAAATAACACAAGTTTTAACGTCTTTTGTATCTATACAAAAAGTTTTACTGTCGCCATCGTTATATGACGGTAGAACTTCCACAACAGGATCTCTACCTTCTTGTACGATTATCTTTCTGCAAATGCGAGAATTATATTTTATATCGCTATATCTGTCTCTAAATTCGCTAGATAAACGATATGCTAAATATCTTGGTGCATTTTCAGAGAATTCTATATCAAAGATCTCGATGGTATCGTCATTTTTAATAACCGCCGCTCCTCCATCTCCTGTTATATTGAGTGTTAAAGTATTGCCTCTCTTTATTAATGTTATTAAAGTGGCGAATAAAGCTTCTATATCAACATCTAAATCATGTATTATTTTTTCAGAATTTATAATTATTCTATTTAACATATCATCAATGGAATATATAGACTTAACATCATATCCATAGAAATACTTTCTAGCTGTTAGAGCCAAGATCTTTGAGCCTATCTCGCTATTTTTAGCAGATGAGCACCCGTCACTTAGAAAGATCCCATTATCTGAGGAGCAGACGTAATCTTCACAGAACTGGTGGGCATCGCCAGTCGTTCGATAAAAATCAATTACCATATTAAATATCCAACAAACATGGTTGTGATGAACTTAATCCTCCAAGAGATTTGGATTGTAGGCTAATACTCTTGGATACGAATCCAGCTAATTTGGCGAACGTATCTGGGTCTGTCTTGTCGATTTGCTCATATTGACTTAAGCCAGCGTCTTTTTGAAAATTAGACAGATAAGCCGATGTCGTAGAATATTTGTTAATTCCAACGCCAACCAGAACCGTGATAAATGACTCTAATTTCTCGTCTAACTCACATTGTTTAATAGCGTTTCCAACATCTTTAGCCGATGCCGTGGAGGCGTTATCGCCGCCATCTGTAATAATGAACATAATGCCATTGACAGAAAAGTCATTATCGTATAAGGTTTTGGCATAGTCATTCGATGCTAAAATAGCATTTTTACTCGCATCAAATAATGCAGTTGATCCGCGAATAGTCAGAATCCCAGTATAATCATTTGGTTTGCAATTGTCCAGCATCTTAAAGCCGTGTATCTCTTCGATGATATCATCAAAAGAGATTAGTCTAACAAGTAAATTATTAGCTCTTGGACTTGATTTGCAAGCTTCTATAATACTCTGTATACACTTCTCTAGTTCACCCTTAAAACCGCCTACGCTCCCACTAACATCAACAAGGATCGTCGCTAGAGTATATTCTGTCGCTCCTAGATTTTCTAATGTAGTAGCGGAATATCCATAATGAGAACCAGTAAGGTTTTTAGCATCTAAAGACGGGTCATTTAGTTTCGGCATTTATTTCTCCTTTAATTCATAAACGTAGTTGTCGTTGAAATGGATTATTGAATATGCTTTTATAGTATATTTTTTTACCACTTTTTGTTTTTTATTTTTTTTAAAGAGGAAAACGTGCTGGTACACGGTAGATGAATATAGAGAGATGTACGGGGAGATAGAAAATGATAGAAATTAGAAATGAAAAATATTATTCGCCAAAAGAAATTGCATTAAAATTTGATGTCGCAATCGGGACTGTAGCCAGATGGAGACAAGAAGGAAAATTAAAGGGAAATAAGATCAGTTCACATAAGTTTATTTTCAGCGAAACAGAATTAGAAAAAATGCTTAGAGGAGAAAATGATGTCATATAAGTCGAAGGATATCGGAGTTATATATAAATTGGTAAGCCCGAGCGGAAAGTGTTATATCGGACAAAGTTGGAATTACAAGCATCGATGGAATTGCTATAAAAATAATTGGGTTAAGCATCAACCAAAGTTAGAAAGAGCTTTTAATAAATACGGATCAAATAATTTTTTATATAAGATTATTTGCATTTGTAAAAATCAAGAAGAATTAGATAAAAAAGAAATTTATTATATAAAAAAAATAAATAGCATAAAAAATGGGTATAATTGCCGTTTGGGCGGTCTTGGTGGAAAAATGAGTGAAGAATCAAAGAAAAAGGTTTCAATTGGCAGAAGAAAATGGCTAGAAACGCATCCAAATAATTTTACCGGAAAACGCCACACAGAAGAAACAAAAAATAAATTGAGTAGAATACGCACTGGAGTTAAAAAGCCCCCTCGCACACAAGAATGGAAAAAGAACATGTCTGAGTTAATGAAAAGATCTGGAAGAGTTCCTCCATCTTGGAAGGGTAAAAAACATAAAAAAGAAACTATAACAAAAATGGCGAATACCAAATCTCAATTATGGAAACTTACTTCTGTTGTCGGAAAAATTTTTATAGTGCACAATTTAAAACAATTTTGTAGAGATAACTCCATACACTATAGCAACTTGTGCCGTGTGGCAAAGGGATATAGAAAAAGTTGCCAGGGGTGGGCTGCTATTAAATTGCCTAATTAAGATAAGAACTCAGTGGTTGTCGATGTTTTCATTCCCCTATCTGTCATAACTTTGATAAAATCTTTTTCTTGTTGTTCAAATCCGGGGACTGGACTACAGGCATCAGTTAGTAAAATAATTTTGCTAACATAAGAATCATCATTAAATAGATCAACAAGATCTAGACCAGAATTTCTTAAACAGTGGGAACTGGCTTCCCCGGCAATAACTATGATATCTGACTCCATAAGAGTGTTAACCAGTCTTGTATTTATTTGGGTTGTTGCGTCAGAAGGATCTACAACTTCTGCTCTAAAAATTGAATAATGCTCTGTAAAAACATTACTTCCCTTGGTAACATAATCTACCATAGCAAAATCTTTTTCCCATTCAAGCAGTGCATCGAACAGTACTGGATATATATTGTGTCCTTCGCTGCCTATCATACAGTGAGGAGGCCAGATACATAGCGGATACTTTCCGCCCTTCTCTAGAGATTCGACATAGCTGATCATTCTGGCTCTCCAACTTAAATTAGTTGGATTCCAAACCCCATTTCTGACATCATCCGATGTTATGATGGTGAATGGGCTTGGATTCTGTCCAGCACTATTTTTCCAAAAGACAGGATGGGCGACATCTACATAGTGGTGAGAGTCTACCGTTACGTGGATATCATCAATCTTGGATTTAACTCGCTTGATCATCGTTGCCAAGCGTTCCATATCCTTATCTGCTCCTTTAACATAAAGTTCCCCTTTTTGGGGATCGCAGAAAGAAACCTGAGGGTCAATCAGCAAAAGGTCAATTTTACTCATTTTTAAATTCTCCTATATTTTTTAACTAGGATACCATGCTTCTTCATATGTTCCATATTCTATTATTTGTTCAGAGTTTGGTAGATATGTGTGAAAGAAGGCTTTTATATCTTTTTCTATATTATCTTTAAATTGTCTGGCAGTTTCTTCATCTTTTATTTTAGTCCAACTTCTTCCTATGTATATATCCGTCCAGTCATAGTCCCCCTCCCCAGACAAATTAAATTCATGGAGGGCTTTTTCTAGCCTTTCCCAATTGTCACCGAACTCTTCGTCGTCATCATACTCGTCGTAATCTTCTTTATTTTTTGTATCTTTAAATTTAATTTCAAGCATTTCTCCTTTATCGAGGCAAGCTCCATAGAGGCAAAAGCTTGAACTGCTTGAGTTCGACACGAAACCATTTCTAATTTTCATTTTTTCTTCTCCTGCTCGCATTTGGGGCAAATAATTTTTTTATTTCTTAACATTAGATAATCATAATAATGTTTTTCGCAAAAATGGTAGTTTTCTTTAGAAATTTTAGCATTCTCTATTTCTTTAGGAGTAGCGGTCTTGGCTAGTATATCATATTCTGGCCACCAGAAATAATATTTTTCACAGATATTATCTCCATCATCTTCACCGCCTCCACCGCCAACTTCGCCCCTAAGTTCGAATGGATGGTTGTGACAAGTGGTAATATGATAAACTTCTTTTCCGCTCTCTATGTCATGTTCTTGAATTATAAAAGTATTATAATTACACGAGTCAAAAGCTAAAGGAGCATTAAGAGCATATTCTCCGGATTCTTTAGCCATTTTTATTTTTTTTATCAATTCTTCGTCACCCGCCCACTCTCTTTGGCCTATCATTTCTATGGCGACTTCAAAAATGTCATCATACGCATCCCTAGATATAATAAAACTAGAACTACTGGAATTACTTACGAAACCGTTCCTAATCTTCATTTTCATTATCCTTTTTATATAGAGCATCTTCTCCATATCTATTTGTGCCTATAACATCAAACCATTTGATATAAGAACTTTCAACGCCGATATAGGTTAAATAGCTACGCATATCAAAATTATCTATTGTGGTATGCCCCTTGATTTCTTCAAGATCTTCACAGATATCCCAATAATCATCTTTATTATAAAAATCAAGATATCGAGCATCTGTCATAATATTTAAGTATTTCTCCCCATTACGGATCATATCAAGCTGTAGAGGTGTTAGGTCGCTTTTTACAATACAAAAGCTTGCGCTACTACTATTTGAGACAAATCCGTTTCTTATTTTCATTTTGGGGATTCCTTTTAAACGATTATGGTTGGCTTTCCGTTATTTTGTTTAGAAAGTTGATCTATCCCCGCTAACGCGGTGGCGTCTGCGGTTACAATTTTTGATTGTTGCTTTGACATATTCTCTTGCAACATCTTCATAAATTCTTGAGCAGCACCGTATGCTATATCGTGATACTTATCAAAAGCATCTTCTATTGTCGTGGCCTCGGGGATCTCAAATTTAATTTCTTTTACGGTTGGACCGACAGGAATGTGGGCAACACCAACAAAAACTTGTTCAGCAGGAGAATACTCGGGTTGCTCGTTATCACCGACTTCTCCTGGCTCTTTTGTTTCGCCGATTTCATTAATTTTCGTAAAGACCTCGACATAGCGTCCGTCATCTGATTGATAAATTTCTTTGCGGCGTAATGGAACCATTGTTTTCTCCTTTTTTATTCAGTTTCTGGTTATTTTTTTATTGATATCCCAATATTCTGGTAAGAATTTTGGGCTCATTAACTCTACGAAGTGTTTTCTCCACATAATCATAAAATCGTCTAGAGAGCCAATAGAACGAATTACATGCTCTCCGTAGGCAAGACGATCTTCGCTTTTAATTCTATACTTTATTTTGGCGGCACTCTCTAGATCTTTCGCGGAAAATTTTTGTCTTTTATAGTGCTTTTTAATTTTTTGTTTGAGTTTCCTTATTGTAGATGCCGACATCTCGTTGTCTCTTTTTAGTAACGCGATTGCGGCGTCTTTTATTTTTTTTAAATTTAAATCAATTTTTATTGTGCCGGAGAAATTACATTTATACTTTTTTGCTAATTCTTTTTTTAATTTATCAGCTTCTTTTTCATATTTATTATGATGATCTCTGCAAAGTAAGAGGACATCGTGCGAGCTATTTTCTTTTACTTCTTTTGGAAAGAATTTGCGAAAACAGTAGGGAATTACATGATGTTTAGATAAGTCTTGAACAGCACCACAAATAACGCACTGATTTTTTATTTCTTGTAAATAGTACGGATCATCTTTCTTTCCATGAGCTTCTGGCTCAAAGTTTAATCTTATAGTTGGGGGATCATCACTTTCTAATTTAGCTAATCCCTTTTTTAGATACCATTTAATACGATCTTTTCCGCATCTACACATCACATCACCGTTTGGAGCCAGCATAATGCCGTTTGTATAAATATTATTCGCTTTATCGTCTTCTGGTAGTTTATTACAACAATGAATAGCCAATAACCATCCTTCTTCGCTATTCACAAACCTAGCTATCAAATTTTTTCCATATAATGATGATAAAGTATTTTTAGAAGCTATATCCGCTAAAGATATATTTTTATATAGTAAGATCTCTGAAAATTTATTACCAGTATCTGCAACCTGGATAATAACAAATTTATCTTTAGTGAATGTCCTACTTATATTATATTCTATATTTCCATCTTCTGGTGGTCTAAAGTTGAGAGCGATAAGTTTTTGTCCGATATCACTGTTTTTTTTATCCATTTTTCTTAAACCTTATTTTTTCTAATTTGATCGTAGATCTTGTTTTTTTGCTACCAGGCCAGAAATTCGGTATTGAAGCCCTATAATCTTCATCATAAAGAATAGATAAAAATAAATTAGTAAATGTTGACGGACAGTAATAGTTCCTCCAAAGCGCTTTTGACCGCTTCGCAAAAGGTTCTGGATCTATTTTGTCTAGGTCATCTAGCATTGACGGGCTATCTAAGTATAAATAGTGAACATTAGGAAGAAACGGAAAAGAATAGCTAGGCTGATAGTCTAGGGCTAAGGGCATTCCGCATGATAAAAATTCGGCTTCTCTATAACATTTGCCATCATGTCGGACTCCAGAGCCCTTTAAAGAAACTCCCCATTTGCAATCCTTAAGAGCTTCTGCGAAAATCTTTCCGCTAGTGTAACTAACTAGAAAATTACCGTTTTGTTTAGCTTTTGCTATCCATTTTTTTCTATGTTTTTGGACCGAAACTCCAAATCCGAAATGGGCCAAATACTTATGATTAGTTTTTCTCCAATTGAATTGTCTTATAGAAAAACGACCACTTGTACCATATATTAATGGGAGTATATTGATGCCAGATTTCTTACTTAGATATGCGTAATGTTCAGCCTTAGCTGCACAGAACTGCAAAACAAAAATGAAATTTACGTTTTCAAAAATCTTATCTGTTCGCAGATCTTCTAGTTCTATACTCGGGCTATCTATGCCGTCTATAACGCAAGTCACATCATTAACTTTAATTGTCTGTCTATGCTTTGCCGTTAGTAGCTTTTGGTAACTTATTTCTGAGAACAATTTGCTATTTACTAAATTATTCTTAATGAATTCAAAATTAGGATTTTTTCGATAAGTCGAGGGCAAAACAAGAGAGTTTTGAGTACTCCTATCTCGCCTGTGTTTCTTGTCTATCTTTTGACTTATAGATTTGTTATTTTTTAGGATCATGAGTCCATATCAAATTCTTCGTATTCGATGTTTAATTTATTTTTTATTTCTTCAGCGATTATGAGGCGATGACAAGTTTTTAAATCCTTACAGGCACACAATAGAAAGATATTTTTATATTTTTCTAATATTGGAGATAAGGATTCTAGACCGGCATTTATGTCTGATATTTTGAATGAATTTTTAATCTTATAATTAACATTTCCTAGCTGCTTAATATGATAATACCTCGACCCAAAGACTTCCTGCAATTGATCTTGTGTCCAGAAAAGATTTCTAGAGAATGGGATATATCGAATATCGATAATAGCGGCATCTTTTTCGTTTACCTTATCTTTTAAATCTTTACGGCTTATATTGTGATATCCTACGGTGAATATCATAATATTACCGTCCCTCATCAGTCCATTCCAAATCGCATTTTCTCCAATGGTTTAAATGCAACAGTGGTTTTAGTATATCTCGACTACCTAGTTCATCTTTAGGCTTTTTCATGACAATCGTTCCGTTTAATTTTCTCCTGAACACTTTATCAGAGATAAACTTATTACCGTTCTGATGGAACAAGTTCCTGTCTCTTTTTCTATCACAATAAGTTATTTTGTTATCTTTCAAATATTTTACTTCTATTAGTTGAAAATAGCCCGCTCCTGGAGCTCTACCCTTGCATGAATAATCTCCTTTTAAATCCCAACAGGTTTTAAACGCCCCTGGAACTGGAGCCGAGCAGTCATAATTAAAATCATTCGCCAACCTATAAGCCGTTTCTGCTGGAACATTTATCCTCGGTGATGTAATTATCTTGCCTGTTCCTTGCCACTGCTCCAAATAATCGGCAGCGATTTCAGAAAAGAATTCTGGATGAAAGATCATGTCTGCGTCTGTAAAGAATAACCAATCTGATTTTGTCTCTTGAATATCATAACTTCTGGTCAGTCCTCGATTTCCGAAAATCTCTGGATCTGTATATTCTTTAACAGAAATATCAATTAGTCCCTCAAAAGTTTTTATCATTTTTTGTGTTAATGGGGCGAATCTATCTTTTAAAGACATTGCCGAAATCTTGACATTTATTTTTGGCACTGAAAAACCTAACCAAGATTTTTGCTGTATTAAAGATGACAGCATCCACCAAAAACGCTTTTGGAATTCAAACATTTGAACAGAAATTTCGATTGTAGGATTTATCGACATAGTTCTTCGCATGTCCTTTTTAGTTTACGATATCTAGAAATATGACTCCATCCTAGACGTTTAAATTTAATTTTTAAATATTCATACTTCATTCTTTGGGCAATATAAATCAAATAGGTATCTTGCGATGCTACTGGTAACTTATATTCTCCATCTTCTCTTTCTACAAAAGATGATATGTACTTTGTCCATTCGGTTTGACAAAAAGACACCCACGTTACTAGTCTTGAATGACTAACTAAACTAGATCCTGGATTCGGATGCAAGTTTAGCCTAGGATGCTCACTAATCTCAGGAATGCTATCTCCCCATTCGTCTAGTATATCTATTGCATCGGGGGGTTTTGTGTAACCCCAGGGGCTTCCTATTATTTTTATATCATCGGTAAACCATTCCTGTTTAATCCAGTCTTTTGTCTCTACAGCTAGGGTGTCTGTATCCAATTTAAGATACCACTTAGTTTTTACATGTTGTCCTGGACAGACAACTAAAGAGGTTAGCATCTTTTCTCTTTGATTTGCGTATATATTTTTAGAATCTTCCCAGGGAATAAGTGTGACATCTAAGCTAGAAAGTATATTAAATCTAGGATCGGTATCTTTAACCTGTGAAGTATCATACATTATAACATAAGGATTATTCTTGAAAAAATCTGGAAAAAATTTAAGCCAAGTTTTAAAGGAGCAACATAGCTCATTTAAATGTTGGTCATCTACGGCGGTTACAACAGTTATTTTATCCATATGTTAGTTCCTTTTGTTTTCTGAGATGACCGAATTCTATTTTTGCTTTCTCTATATGAGCAAAATCCTGTTCTGCTATAACTTTTTTTGCATTTTTATCAAATTGTGACCAGAACTTAACTTCTTCAAAATCTAAAATTCCATCTTCTATTGCCCAACCTACTTCGGCCCACCAATATCGGCTATTCCGTCTTTTAAGGGATGTGTGTTTGTGACCATGATAATGAATAATTTTAGCAGAATCTAAATCCCCCCACACAACTGAAGCATTCCACTCTGATGGAGCTAGGTAGTGGGGATGTTTCCAAAAAACACATTGACATGCTATTTCTTCTGCAATAAATCTTCCTGCTGTTTTATTAGTTAAGTCGTCCCATTCTTTTTGGAAATCATCTCCAATTCCATGTCTATAACCCACAACGCCACAATTTATAGCAGGACGACGATTTAACGACCCAAATAGATCTTCTTGAGAGATAACGTCTGCAAAACTCGATATTCTATTCTTCATTATACTTCCATTCGACATCCAATCACAGAAATGTGAGACTAGAACGCCATAGTCATAACATCTATCTAATATAGGTCGTGGACTCGCTCGGAATGAAGCATCGGCATCTATTTGAACAGACGCTTCGTAGGGGCTGATTTTTAGAACCTTTGGAGCTAGAACACTTTTAAAGTTTCTATCACAAATCCTGTCCAGATTTACAAGTTCAACATCTATACCTATTTGTTCTGCCTTTTCTTTAATTCTGTCTGTATGCTCTTCATTTTGCTGTAATAGAAGTACAGCATTTCCATTATAGTATTTTCTTAAAGTATACATGCATATAGTTAAACGCATAGCGCAACTAGATCCGAAATTAAAGAAAAGTACTCCTGTGTTTTTTTTATTCAAATTTATTTGTTTATTCATGTTTTAATCTGTTGGCCTTTCTGGAGATCCATACCAAATTTTATTCTTTTTTCTTTCTATTGTTCTAAAAACGCGTCTTTTATCTACAATCTCTTGTTCTAATTTTTTATGTTCTTCGGCGGATATTTTATCCACGTCTGTATTTTGTAGTTTTTCTTTTGCTTTATTTAATATTTCTCTAGCGATGTCTAGCTCTTTTTTGATTTTGTTTTTTTCTTTTTCTTTTTTACTAGAGGCTCCTCGATCATATAACCCGGCTGTTCTTTCTGTTTCCAAATTTTTTGGCATCATCTTTGTGGCCGATTTAATTGCGTCTTCAAAAGATATAAAATCAAAAACTTTTAATCCTGATTCCGGATTGCAATTAAACACCTGAAAATCATTTTCTTCGAATATCGGTTTTAGTTGTTTAAATCTCGATTTTAGCAGATCATATGTATCGTTATTATTTTTTATAGATTTATCTGTTCTTTCCTGTTCAAAATGATATTTATTATTCTCGTTCATGTCGAAATCTACTCCCAACAAGAAAACTTTTCTAATGCCAAGATAGAAAGATAAGCGTAATGCCGCAAGCATCACAGACCTTCCTCCACCAAGTTTGGTATGGTTTCCCCAATTAACAGTATCTTCGAAGAGATATTGGTCGGCCTTAAAGTCTTCATTACGTCTGTAATAAAGCACATTAGGACAATCTCCAACAGTCATATCCATTTCTTTCCATGCTTCATTATCAAATATTTTTTTATCAGCGTGGGCCATTGGAGCAAATTTCATAATCTTAGGGTCTAACCAAACAGATTTGATAAAGTGGGTTGGATCGTCAACACATGTCCACAAGTTAGGTCTAAAACTTTTTGCAGAATTATTTAGACCGAAAGTAAGAAATCCTGCAGAAGATAATTTCTCAACATCTATATTTTTAAAAGATGGCCCTCCTGCAATTAGGAAGGCAGACGCCCCACGGAATATATCTCCTAGATAAAGAGAGTGGCCGTCTCTAGTAAATAATAATGGTGGCGTTTGTATGTATTTCCCGATTTTAAATCCGACATCACGCATTCTGTTATGTCTAAAAGCACTTTGATCCGCTCCATCTCTTACACCGCCACCAGGAGCCTCTGGATAGGTATCGTTGGGTAGTTTGTCTATGGAAGGCGTCTGTCTACCTATTTTCTTAGGTATTGGCTCAGTAGCCTCTTTAGAAGCTAATTCCGCTATCGGTTTTGGCTCGACTTTTTTAATTTCTGTTTCTTTTTCTGGTGATTTTTTTTGTTTTTTCATTATTCCTGCCGTGTCTAAAACTTTTGGACCGAGAAAAGCTCCCCTAGATCTGTTCAATTTTGTGTTATTTTCTGGCATAACTATTCCATATTTGTAAGTCATATTCTGCAATATCCACTTTTAAAGTTTCACAGTGTTTAATAAACCATTGTTCTAATTCATTATATCTTTTTTTCGAAGGTGTTGTTTTTGGGGTATCTGCAATGTATTGTTTAATATATTTTAGAATATGAGTATCTAGAACCGCTAATTTTTGCTTAGGTCTTGTGTGTAATATGAAAAATCTAGATGTTTTAGGACCAATGCCGTGGATCTTTTCTAATTCATCTACTGTGCAATTCTTCAAGTCCAAGTTACTTTTAACCAACTCAGTAAAAGATTTTTTTAATTTATTGTGCTGCCCAAGACTACTTATTTTAATTGTATTTTCTAATTCCTCAATTTCTATCAATCTTTTTATAGCCTTAAAAGGTGTATTATATTTGTTTTTTTCTGTCATGAGGATTTTTACATCATAAGTTTTTACCTGTTGCATTATAATTTGATCTGCAAAATTAAAAAAACGCTCTAGTGCTGTAGATATCTGGCTCGCGGTTTTTCCAGCTACAGAGATACTAAATAATAAAAACTCTTCTAATTCGGCAGTCGTTCGACGGTAATCGGTGCATATTGTTGGTTCAACCATTTTTTTCTTTCATCCTCAAATAATGTCTTTCATTTTTGCGTCTACTTCTTCTTTTGGAGCTGGAGAATAGTCCACATGCAGCGATAATTGACATTGGTATTCATAATATTTTTTTGTTACACTTACTACATATTTATATTGATCGTCCTCAGCCGCTTTTCTGTCTTTAATGATTTCATCGAAATTCTTTCCAGTTTCAGAGTGCCTTTTAATTAAATCATTAGATACGGAAGTCGTAGAGAGTCCTGGCTTGGGAGAATTTTTATTTACCATTAAAATGTAACCATCGTCACCATCAGGAACAAATAGTAAATTAAAAAGACAAGAGATGACTTTAGAATTCGTCATTGGAAAAATCGTTTCTAATATTTTTTGCCTAGTAAAAGGGTTTATTTTTGACATCTTCTCATGATCCAAGGGAGTGAATTCCCTCAGTTTGGCTTTTATTGTATTAAAATGATGATCTTCAATTTCTTTAATTACCATTTTCTCAAATGCTAAAAGGGCGTCATGCTCTTCGCTAGATAATTCCTCGATTGTCGAGGCTAAAGAAGCAAGTTGGAATAAAAAACTATTCTCTTTAAAATTGAATTTAAATGCAGTATTCGTTTCGCAACTCGAAGCTACACCAAAGGTTATCTTATAATCTATTTCTATATTCTCTTCAGTACCTTCATTAATAAAGGTATCTATAATTTCTTTTGTGGCAAGTTTTGCATTTTCAAGGGTTAAAGTACTCACTAAAGAGCTATTATTCTGCATGTTAATCTCCATATATAAGAGTTATATACAGATTATCGAGAAATGATGCCACAAAGTTATAGATTTTATTTAGATTATGCTAATTCCAGCATAACTATTTGTTCGTCAATGCTGCCGCCTGTAAGGCTATTATAATCGTCAATCGGATCTTGACCGGCTAGACTTCCGGCCACAAAAGAGAATTTATATACATTTTGCCTGCTAAAGGAAAGTTTATAAAATCTAGCGTGTTTGGCTGAACACTGCCATAGTAAAGGGTGTCCATCTGCTAGTGAAAATAATATTGGAAATACTTTTCCCCAAAAGTCCTTAACATTTCTGAGCGTCGTGATCTGTCCTTCAAATCTTGTCATTCCATAAATCTCGCACCATTCTTCCGGCAATCTATCTAAACGAACAAACCCCTTATTCACCATCGATGATTCTAGGCGGTTAATAATACCAATAGAAACTATCTGGTTCCCTTCAGTGTTCTCTAATAATAGATCGCATTTCTGAACTGTTATTTTCCAAACGCTTTTATCCATTTTATAACTCCAGTATAAACTCACTATTAATTATACAATCCCTCTCTTTAACCTTTATAAATTAAAAAGGGCAAAATGGTGAGTTTGAAGAGAATACCAGATTATGCGGATTAAATACTTATTCTTCTAACACTGTAGCTATTTCTATCAGTTCTAGAAAATCTATTTGTTCCCAACCTTGCTTCTGTTCCATCGCTTTTGAATACTCCGCGAATATTTTCTTTGATAATTTAGGATACTCTTTTATAGTCTCCTCAACGGCCTCAAGAATATTACCTTTAATTCCGCATTCGTAGTCAATATCCTGGATATTTAGATTTTTAACGAGTTTCCTGATATTCTTGCCTAATAATAAAAAATCAGGTCTGTAATCTGCATTCTCAATAGCCATAACCCTTTCTTTACGAATAGTGTCTGCTAATTGTATAAAGTTTTTAATTTTATGATTACTATATAAATAATTTTCAATTCGCGCAAGATGACCAACGGATAGCCAAAAATGGACATCATAATCGCCTGTCAGAAATTCGTCAAACAGAACTTCTGCTTGACCGATATGGGTTAATAGATCTATTCCTTGAAATGTTTTTTCAAACGTCAAAACATGAGCCACTGATAAATGTTTTCTTACGCAATTAAGACAACTATCTCTCATTTATTAATTTCTCCAGGCATCAAAAACGTTATCTATAAGTTTGAAATGACTTCTTACGTTCATGAGGCATATTCCTAAAAGATTTAATCCTTGCCAACTTGAGACATCTTCTATGGTATCGGCAGAATCGTTTCGATCTAGTCCTATTCCCCATATTTTATCTTTAGGGCTAGCCTCAACAAGAATTCTATCTCCGGTAGACGTTAAAGTATTCTTAAGATCTAAATCCTGAGAAAATTTTAGATAATTACCTTGTGTTACGATTGACATCCTATTTGCAATCCATTTTTCATTAGAAAAGTTTTTGACTTGTTTGCCTAAAGACTTGCATATATAGGGAGACTTAGCAGACATGATTTTTTCTGCTATTTCTTCATCTCCGAATAAAAGGGCTTTTTGTCGCATCATATATTGTTCTGCCGAGACATATTCTGTCTTGTCGGTATAATCTGTAAATTCACAAGAATACCACTGGCTGAAAAGACTGTCCCAAAAGAAAACAAATTCATCAGTTGTACTACAAGCGTTGATCTTCAACATTCATTTCTCCTAATATGGTGGTATAGGGTTTTATAAGCGTTTGGAAACGAACTTCGCTATAAAGTCTAACAACTCATTTATAGACCTGTACGTGTTATAATTCCAATGTGCCGGATAGGCAAATACGATTTCATTAGGATATATACCAAGACTGAGCAGTTCTATGTCTTTCTCATTCGGTTTACGTTGGATAAGTTGAATATTCAATATCTCATCCGATACGATATGCAATTTTCCGCTATTTAATGGGAGATTGTCAAATGGCATCAGGGCTGCTTTCACTTTGTCCCTCATTTTAGTCGTAGCTGCGACAAACTTTTTGGTGTCTTTAATACTATCCTCACGCATTTTTTGTTTGTCGTCCTGGATCTTCTGAGCAAGGTGTTTAGCTTTAGCAACGTAATCTTTATTCATAGTTTTTCCCTTCTTCGATACGCTAGTTATCATATTATAGATCAAAATGCTTCACTTTGTAACAGGGCAGGAAGGATTTGAACCTATTGTAAGCTTATTGTATTTTTTGTCACTTTTACTTTTTTTCGCCCAATAACCTCTTGCTGGTTTTGTTATACCATAGGCTTTTGACCACTTTTCTATAGCCTTGTCTGTTACTCCATATCTTTTAGCGAGTTGAGCGGTTGGTATTTCCCATAGTAATTTAAGTAATTCTTCTTTATCTGGTCTTTTAACTTTTCGGGTTTTTGGGCGGCATGCGTTTCTCCATTCTGGGTTTATTTCTGACTTTTTTAATTTTCGTTGTTTTTTAATATTTCGTCCTGCAAATGTAGATTGTTGACTATTGCAATTGGGACATAATAGTCTAAGGTTGTTTAACCTATTGTCATTTTTTACGCCATTAATGTGATCTAGAACCATTACGAGGATTTGATTGTTCCATTTCGGTTTTTGTTTACAAATAGCACATTCGTTTTTAAGTATTTTATTTTTTATTAGCCTGTCTTTTAGATGCCCACGGTTGTAGTGTGAATTATTAATAAGTATTTTTTTAAGCGGTATCGTTTTTTCTTTATTAATGTTTGCTAAAAAGTTCTTATTATATTTTTTAAAACGTTTTCGTAAACCGTCTAAAGATATTTTTTCAACTTCTGCTCTTCGGACAACCGTTTTGCAACAGGTTTGTCTATATCTACCTTTTATTCCTATCTTGTCTACAACTTCTGATATAGTATTAGATTCGTCAATTATTTTAACAAAATTTTTTATATCTACTTTCCAGATGGGATTTGTTCTTTTTCTCATTTTATAATTCCTTAGCAAATAACGTAGCGTGATAATACATACTAACTCTTTACGCTATTTCCTTCAAGAAACTAAATATTTGTTTAACAGAGCGAGAAGGATTTGAACCTTCAATACCCTTACGAGTCCGGAGTCAGAGTCCGGTGAGTTGCCAATTACTCTATCGCTCTATAAATATTATAATAGAGTGGGAAGGATTTGAACCTTCATTATCCTTTCGGACCTGGATTCAAAGTCCAGTGAATTACCAATTATTCTACCACTCTATATTTATTTGCAGATTATTTTTTCTATTGTCTTTCGTATATATTCATATGTACATCCGCTATTTTGAGCTAACATGTCTGCATTTAATCTTTCCCCAGAAATCTTAAAATGAGATAGATGATAGCCAGAGGGGGATTCCCATTTGTCACCATTACAAATTACAAAAACATCACCGTCTGTTTGATTCCCACCTGGTCGAAGGGCTATAACAATATTACCAGAGAAATTGAATCCACTAGAAATAAACGAACAGTCGTTATATTCATTGTCGGGCCAAATGCTATAGTATCCTGAGTATGAAGCACTCATCGTTTTTTCTGGTGAGTCTTCCTGCCAATATGGATATTCAGTTATTTTAGTTGGATGTATTTTCATTTTTATATATTCAAAGCCGTGTTCTACCACCAACTAAGCTACTGCCCTAGTCACATTAACAGGCTCACCCGGATTTGCACCGGAGCTAAAACATTCAAAGTGTTTCGTGCTACTGCTACACTATGAGCCCAATTTATTACCCTATAATTCCTTCTTCTAATTTTACGCAATCTGATAATGCTTTGTCATACGAGGAATCAATTATTTTATATAAGTTCTCTGGCGAAAACTCTTCCATACTTTCTTTAAGAATTGCTCTAGAATAATGTTCTGCTAACGCATGATGAGCATTACACAATGTTATCCCATTTGAGATTACATATCCATACATGGGCATATAATTTCTATTTGTTATATGATGAGCATCAAGATCTTCTTTGCAATCGCAAAATGCGCATTGGTTATTGTCCCTTTTAAGAACTTGTTCTCTAAATAATCTTCTTAATTCTTTCAGTTTTTGTTTTTTAGTTTCCATGCCAATAATACTCGTAACACTCTTTATTCCATTCTCGTTGACGCTCTTTTTGTTCTAACGCATATTGAGCCTGCAATTTTTTAAACTCTCTTTGCTCATATTCTTTTCTATTCAATTCTCTATCTTCACAGCCTTTGCATTTATTTTCGTAAAAACGACGATGACACCAATATTGGCATCTGTGATTTAAATGCCAATGATCTTTATTCTCCATAGATTTTGCGAAAGAAGAACTATTCTTTTTCTTTTTAGGAAGGGCTTTTACTTTATATTGAGTTTTTCTGTAGTTCTTCCAACATTTGTCAGTATGTTTACGATCATCATCCCAAGCGTCTATCAGATTATGAGGTCTTCGTGCAGGACGACAATATTCGCAATTCTGATTCTGCCTTTTTTCTTGTTGAGTCCTTGGGTGCCTAAAACTTCCCATATTGTGTCTCCTTTAAGTTGAACTAACTCAAAGGAAGGGGAGAATGTGTTTTATGTATATATTCATAATTTAATATTCTGTAAAAATAGTGTTGATCCTATGTATTATATTCTTCGTATGTCCTTTTTTCTACTATCTCTATCTTCTCTTTTAATGCTTCTTCTATATCGATTCCCAAGCGTTCTGCTAAAATCATTGTGACTAAAAGAACATCAGCAATTTCGTGTTTAAGATGTTCCTTTTTGTAAGCATCTAATTTGGGTTGTCTTTGAAAACCTTCTGAGGCTAAAACCTGCTCGACAACTTCTCCAACTTCTTCTGAAATTTTTAATGTTGCCCAAAAAATATGATCTCGTTTTGAGCCAGGACGAGCCTTAGTAAGTCGATCAGTTTCCCATTTTATAATTTCTTTTAGTTTTTTAAGCGTCATTGATTCGTCATTTTTCATTTTTTGCTTTCCATTCTAAATATCTTAAGAGGTTCCAGCCTACTTGTCTATCACATTCATTTTTTATATCGCTTGATGCCCACTCTGTGTGCCTAAGCAGAATATTAAAGTGAACAGGTCCAGACGCATCATGTAAAATATCTTTTTTTATATCTTCTGAAATATAAGATAAGTCATATGTTTTAATATGTTTATATAAAAAATCAATGGCTTCGTCATATGTTTCAAATATTTGTATGGGACCGCTAATTTTCATTTTATATTTTCCATTTCTTCAATGGATAGCGATGTAGTCTCTTTCATCGTATTTGTTCTCCCAATAATATAAAAGTTCTACTCCGACGAATTGATCTAATTTTTCTTTAATTTCTGCTTCCGTCCATCGCCGCCCTTCGTTACTTGTTTCTATTTCGTTAAACATTTTTTCTAATGCGACTTTAAGCAGAAGATCTTTTACTATTTTTTCTTTTATGCAATATAATTTATAATATTTAATATCAATCTGCGCACGGGCTTTTGCTTCATTTTCAGTTAGATATCCTTCTTCTACTGGTCCTAAATCAACCATTGAGCTTCTCCTCCGTTTTTTTACTATCTGTTTCTATTACCTGTTGTGAGCATGAACCTCCTTCGCCTGCTTTTATCCTTTTCATATGCTTACTAAGTCGCGTCTCCCATTGCTTTTTTGTTGCTATTTTTCGCGTATAAATTAAAAGACGTAAAAAATTAACAACATATCTTCCTTTAATTCTTTCAACAGGCCATCCCCACTTATCTAAAAAATAAAGTTTCATATTATGCCTCCATCTCTATAGTTGTTGTTGATTGGTTTTTAGAATAATAAAGTAATTTTATAATTATTATTTGATTTTCTAAAATTTGTTTAATAGTCGCAGGTCCATCGAAATTACGATCACATTCAATGCTTGATATCATTTTCTCTGTTGTTTTGATTGCTTCTTCAATTTCTTTGTATCTAGTCATTTTGTTCTTCCTTTTTAACGGAGGCAACCTTGCCAATTAAGTTTCGCCTCTACACGATATGCGAAATAGATGCACTTTGTTAAACGGTCTTACGGAGAATTGAACTCCGATCTCAAGATCGACAATCTTGCGTGATAAACCATTACACTATAAGACCTTATGGAGCCGGTCAGAATCGAACTGACATCTTCTGCGTGCAAAACAAATATTCTCCCGTTGAAATACGGCCCCGAATGCTATTTTCCTGCGTATCTTTTCGCCCAATAACCTCTAGGCGGTTTTGTTATTCCATATATTTTGCACCATTTTGCTATTGCTACTCCACTAACTCCCAAATCTTTTGCTATTTTTTCTGTAGATTTTTCCCAAACCAATTTCTCTAATTCTTCTTTAGAGGGACGTTCTACTTTTCTTTGGTTAGGTCGAATAGAATTTCTCCAATTTGGATTTAGTTCAGACTTTTTGGGTCCATCTGGTATTCTATATCTTTTGTTCTCTTTGGTAAAAATTTTTTCTTGTTCTATTGTGCTTTCAAATAATGATAAAAGACCGATTATTTCTTCAACATTTCTATGATGTTTGGTATGACACCATGAACATATACATCTTAAATTGTCCCAAGCATTGTTGTGATGATTTTTGTCTGCATGGTGTATGTCTAGCATTTTTTTGTCTTTGTTGTATCCGCATTTTTGACAAGTATAATTCGCCTTTTCAAGAACTCTTTTTTTGCGTCTTTGGTGGCTAAAGGGATTTATGTGTAGTTTTGATTTTTTTGCCAAATATCTATTTTGGCATAACTTGCCACAAAAATAAATGCCAGTTTTACTATTCTTTTTTTGGCCGTTATTCCTGAAAACACTTTCTCCACAATGTGAACACTTTTCTTCAGTATATGTACTGTGCTGTTTTACATAATCAGTATGGCATTTTCTACTACAAAAATGCGTTTTATATATCCTTATTTTTCTTTCAGTTCTTTCAAATTCTTTTTTACATTGGTCACATGTCACTTTCATACCATATTCCTTTATAAAAAGTTTCTATAGTATATTCGTATATTTTTCACACATTCCTTTGGGGTATTTGAACTTTCACCCAAAAGAGGCGTGAACTGCATTATAATCGGAGTGAGAGGATTCGAACCTCCACGATGTCCAGTTCCCAAAACTGGCGGCCAGCCGTTAGCCCACACTCCGTAATATAAACTCTTATTAACTTTTCAAACAACGCAGGGAATTCTCGCGGGAAAACATTTTAAGGAAAGAAAAGAAATGAATCCCGCAAGATATAGATTATATCTGCGCGGGATCAGGTTGGGCATTTGCTGGGGCGTCGAAGAATATAATGTTATTATTCATGGCAAATTTCCAAACCTTGTAAAATTGCGGCTACAGGAGTTGCACCTGCTATCTCGAACTTATGAGGCTCGCATGATTATCTGTTTCACCCAACCGCTATAACATTATAGTCATGATGCTTAAAAAAAGCAATAAAAAAATAAAATTATTTTTTTCGGTTTAGCCATTTAGGAAAATTTTAATATTTTTTTTGTAAAAAGGTTTTTGTTAAAAAAAACGAATATAAATAGATACAGGAGAAAAATTATGGTAGATACTAATTATACAGATTTAGATTTATATTCAAATTCGCCCGCGACGATTGGAAAGCAAGATCAGATGACATATGCTCTTAGGCAGCTATTGGCTGGGCAGGCGGCAACTCAAGGAAGCTTTACGATGGTGGATGAGGGTGTAACGCCATGTGTGGCTGGGGCCGTACAAATCGATTTTAATGATGGATGCGATTATTTTGAATTTTGGTTAGATACTGGGGCTTCAAATGTTCAAGTTTCTTCTAGCGGAGTCGCCAATGCCGGATCTCCTAAATATTGGCCAGCAGCGGGTAGAGTAACGATTCAATTGGCTCAAACAACAGATTTTATAATCGTATTCTTTGATGGAGGAAATTTGAATCTAAATTGGCGTGCCGGGGTATAATACCCAATTATATTTGGAAGAAATAAGATAAAAAGGATAAATATGTTCAACTCCTGGTATAAGAAAGCGATGCCAAAGGTAAAAGATATTAAAAGTAATTTATCTTCTTTGGCTAGTGACCTATATAATATAAGCGGAATCAATAAGTTTTATATCTGGGGATCATATGCTAAAAATAAAGATAAACCTAATTGTGCTATACGAGATCTAGACATAATAGCACAAACTGATTTCGAATACGAAGATTTACTATCTATAACCGATCCATCTACGTTACCTTTTAATCTTAAAAAAGCGCAATTAGAAGAAGAGGGGTTCAATCCAGACGCTTTCCAATTTACTAAAGAGTTTATAAAAATATCGTCTTATAATATCGATCATTGGGCTTCGGCAAAAAAAGGAGAAATAGTTCATTGGGGAGCATTGCTAGAAGATGAAAAAGAGTGGAAAGAGATAAAAGAAGAGGCAGAAAGATACGCTCTACAAGAGACCGGCATCTTAAGAAAAAAAATAGCGCGGGTAGACGAAGAAAAGAAATACAGATGGTGTAATGCTTATGATCATTATTTTAATAAGATATTGTCGAATATACCATTAGGATGGTATGTCTCAACTCACAATATTAAAGATATTAAAAACGATATAATAGAGATTTAGTTATGAATGCTCCAGAGATACCTGATATTTTTGAAAGTTTTACATCGCCTGCTACTTTGCAGGAAACACTTCTTTTGTGGAATTATTTAAATAACTATCTCTCAAGGAATATAGTTTATCATTGGCGAAAAGAATTTTTCGCTTCCGCAGTAACAAATGTAATCATCGCAGATAGCGAAATTGATTCTGCCACAACCTTATTATATGGAACATACGATTTGGCATTAGACTCTTCAGAAGCAAGACGAATTGCTAGATTCTCAAAACATGTTGAGTTATTATTACGACACGCCATTAGGACAATAATCCCCAGAATAAATCAGGATGATGAAGAGAGGCTTGTTGATTTAGAAGATTTTCTAGATTATACGGGCTTTAAGGTTAGCAGTTTTTTTGTTGGCATGTCGGAGTTATTAACTGATGTTAGTTCGGATAATCTATATACAGAAGGGTTTTGGACTTTTGAGACGGACATACTTGATGAAATTTCGTCACCTGTTTCTTATCATTTTGAATTAGATGTCGCTACTGATGTTAATTTTACTAATATTCTATATTCTTTAGATTCAGAATCTAGTCAGACTGGATGGGAGTACCTAAATGCCGATAACATATTTGTGTCTGTCCCGGCCGCCGGTGTTAGTTCAGTCTTTGCGGGATATAGGATAAAATATGAAAGTTCCGCTCTGCAATATTTAACTCGCGGAGAAGAATATTATTTTAGAATTAGGCAAAAGGCTGATTTGATAGATTATAACTACAGCCGTTTTTCGGATATAATATATACATGATTACTCCAGAGATATACCAAGATTATAGCGACTACTTATCCTCTATTATAGAGTCCGAATATATAATTAATGATATAGAGTCGTTAATGTATAATACGTCTTCTTATTTAGCAGCCCCCGTTAATGACCCAACCGTTATAAGTCTAAAAAATGAGATTTCGAGGTCTATCAATAATAATGACGCTGTTTTTATCAATAGATATGCTACCGTAGATAGAGTAATCACAGCATTGCAGCAGAGGATTATTAATAGCTACGGGGACTTAAACGCCTATCTCAAAGATAACGATATCCGGGTTGGATATTATTTCGCTTTATTCTCTGACAGATTGGGTTTTACCATAGATGATGAAAATATAGAATATGTTATATTAGATGCTGGATCTACTTATACTGTTGAGAGTGACGTAAGTATTAAATTTAATTTAATCGGTGGTCTTACAACGGCTACTGTTATAGTTTATGGTAATTCTTTTACTGTAGCGATATCTGACGATCAGTTTGTTTGGGATTTTGGTGGATCGGGAGAATATACATTTTTAAATATTGGAGATTCTATAACAAGAACTGTGGGAGCATATACTTTTTATATAACATGGATGGGTTTTTCTTCTTTTATATTTAATATATATCTTTCTCCTATTTTAAGGAATTATAATCATTGGGTGTTCGCTGGTAGTTCGTGCCAGGACGAAGGGGATGATACTGAGCAGATAGCTATTATGGATGCAGCGTTGGCTGCTGGTTACACAGGTGTGTTTTTCGCATTTAGTTGGTGGGCGTTTATTGAGCAGTGGTCGGAGGCTAGTTTGGCTCGCATGACTGCGATACGCGAACACGCACGGGAAATTGGCATGACGTTCGTGTTAGGATGTATGAATCCAAGTAATTACACTGACAACTATTACACCGATGGCGAGTCTGCGGAGGTTATAGCGGAGGGGATGCCTGCGACTGAGATGCGGTTTATCGTGCAAGGTGATGGTTCTATCGTACCAGATCCGAATGATTTGGATATTCGTTTTAATGCAGTCGTTCCAGCCGGAAACACGAATATCGCTGTAGGCGATTCACCCTGGTATGTTGGCGTGTTAGACCCTACAGAACACACTTATGTTCATGTATCATTTCGCGTAAAAGCCAGTGTAGATTATGATGATTCTACTATTCGCGTTACTACTATTGGGTGGCGTACGGTAGACGGCGTTGAATACCCCACATATACCTTCCAAAACTATCAACAGAGCGTTAACGCGGATTGGACAGAAATTAACCTCACATTTAATACTCAGGAATCGGAGAAGATTTATTTTTATATTTCTCCATCAACCTCCGCCACGGTTGGTTCGATTGACTTCGATACATTAGTATTTGCCCCCGCCGGCATAATGAACGTTCTCCGGCGAGATAATACACCTTTTATAATGACCTCAGAAGATGGGCTCACGACGTATACGGAAGGTGTTGATTTTGAGAATGCAGAAGATATTAACATTCGAACCGCAATGCCCTATGGCTCGATATGGCATACTCCTGTCCCTGAAATGAACAAGGTTGGCTCAGCTTTAAGCACAGATGATGTCGTTCTTTGTTCCTACTATCATATCGGTTTTTACAGGGGGGCTTGGCGACCCTGCTATAGTGATACAGTTTATAGAGCTAGGCTGTCAACCATTATGACAGAGCTGCGTAATCAATGGGATCCGGATGAGTACTCTATCATGGCAGATGAGATCCGTTTGTCCGGCTGGGATCCAGCCTGTACGAGCCTTGGGACACAGGGACAGCAATTGGCTGATTTTATTGCTAGTATTTTTAATATTATACAATTGTCTGATCCATCTAAAACTGTTTCCACATGGAGCGACTCTTTCGATCCGTACCATAACGCGAGAGCGGTTGGTGCGTGGTACATGAATCCTGGTTCGTTTTATGGTTCTTGGCTCGGTCTTGATGCATCTATGAAAATAATAAACTGGAACAGACAAAAACAAGTTGTGGATGAGGATGATAATCTAGACGCTGGAGGTTTACCTCGATGGGAGCGTGCTATTCAGTTTTTCCGAGGTATTGGTCACAGGCAAATATTAGCAGGTTTTTATGACTCGCTTGATACTGATTTTGAGGAGGAATGGGTGGCTTACGCACAACCTTATAACTATGATGGGGCGATGTATTCGACATTTCTCCCAAAAGATTATACACAACTGGTTGCCTATTTAAATGCCGTAAGAAAAGAAGAGGCATAATTTGTTTCGGGGTCTAACGAAAGGACAACAATGCCGAGAAAAAAATATACAAATATCTCTGATATCATCTCTCAGATGAAAAGTGACATGGAAAATGAGACTACCGATATAGGTAAAAAAAAATATATTCCAGATATAATAACTTTTTGCAATAGCCCTGATTATCTTAATTTATTAGAGCGAGGTATAATATTACGACCATTTCAAGAAATAATTTTAAAGATATTCTATAGAGGGTCTGTTGGCAATGAACATATATCATTAACAAAAGAAGAGATTAAACTGTGTAAGGATCACGGTTTATTTGATGGTGATCGAGGGGATGCATTAAATAAATATTATGATAACAATATTTTTAGAGAACTTGTTCTGGTTTGGGGAAGACGAGCTGGAAAAGACTTCGTCGGGTCTCTAATTGCGACATATGAAGCAATGAAGTTGTTAGAATGTCCCGGTGGTGATCCATATGCCGTTTATGGTATTTCTTCTGCCGCTACAATTAATATTCTAACAGTCGCAACAGCAAAAGACCAGGCGGATACAGCATTTAAAGAAATTAAAGATAGAATATTAGGAAGCAGATATTTTAAAGATAAGATGATGCCAGAAGGTTTGGAAACATCTAAAATATATCTTTTGACTCAAAGTGATAGAATAGAAAATAAAGATTTACTCGAACGAAAATTAATGCCTAAAAAGGGATCTATATTGATAGAGGTTGGGCATAGCAACTCTGACTCACTTTTGGGTAAGGGTGTATTTGTTTTGATTCTTGACGAAGTTGCATCTTATAAAAAAACTGGCGGATCTTCATCTGGCGAGCGTATTTATACGAGCATGTCTCCCTCTCTTAACACATATAAAAGAGTTGTAAAGGTTTTAGACGCAAATGGCGTTGAAGTCTTGGGTGATGATGGTGAGCCTAAAACTAGAATAGTATATGATAGTAAGATTATTAGTATCTCTTCTCCCAGAGGTGAGGACGGTATTTTTTATGAAATTTATAAAGAAGCCCCAAAAGTAGAATCTCGTTTAGCCTGTAGATTGCCGACATGGGCTGTTGTTCCAGAACTAACAGAGGAATCTTTAAGAGAGACTAATAGCCATATGACAGAGGTTCAGTTTATGATGGAATTCGGGGCTGAATTCTCTGGAATGGGTGGAGAGAACTTCTTCCCAAGGCATTGTGTGGAAGACTGTTTTAAGCCTGGCCACAAGATAGAGAAAATGGGGAAAGCGGGAGTCGTTTATTTTGCCCATTTAGACCCCGCGACTTCCAGCCACAACTACTCCTTGGTTGTAGTTCATAGAGAAGTGTTTTTTAATAAAAAAACATCTAAAAATGATTTTAACATTGTAGTTGACCATATTAAACATTGGCATCCTACGCCGGATCAGCCCATTAACACTGAGGTTATTGATGATTATGTTATTGGGTTACGCAAGAAATTCTATTTTGGGGTTATTACTTATGATATCTGGAATAGTACAGCCAGCATTAATAAACTGAGAAAATTTGGTATTCCCGCAAAATGCACTCATTATAGCAAAAAATATAAAATGACTATATATGATGAATTATATAATTTGGTCATTTCTGGGAGATTAAAAATCCCTCCTTATGCGTTATTGAGAGATGAGATGTTTAATCTTCAAAGAAAGTTTATGCCTCCTTCTGGTTATTCTGTTTTCCCGAAAAGGGAAGGAGAAGTCTCGACGGACGATGTAGTTGACAGTCTCGCCGGTGCCTGTTATAACTCGATTTCTTTTGCTGTTAAAAGACTACCGAATGGTCAAGTTATAGATATGGGAACAGCGGGTAGCGTTAATAGTAGAATGTGGAACTCTATGAGCGGGCCTATAGGCTATGGCACAGGACAACAAGTATCCCAAAATCTAGAAAGACTCAATTCCTGGCCCAATAGTAGAAGAAGATAGATTTTAAAATGAAAAAATAAAAGGTAATTGGCGAGAATGGTATAAGTTAAATTAACTAAATGCAGGAGAATTGTAATGGTTCAAAAATTTAATCTAAAAAAAATGTCTAGTTCGAAAGATCTTGTCGCTTTAGAAAAACAGATTATTAACAAAAATAAAGAATTTGGAACAGAGTCAATTGATGATTCTGGTAGTTATGCTTATCGTCTTAAGGCCGGTCACAAAGATCCTGCCGGAGATGCTCTTTATGAGTCTATACTAGCAGATGTTCGCACTTCTAAGGATGATGTGGGAATAACTGAAGCAGAAATGAATAAAAGCGACATTAAACCTATTAATGGCATGGATGTTAGAAGTGATAAGATGAATAAAACCCCACTAATGGACTATAGTATAGAAAATGATAATAAATTAGCAGAAAAAATTAAATCAGAGAATAACAAGGAAGAAAGAGATACTAGTTTTTGGGATAAGGGAGTTGGTTCTCAAATGCTGGGAGAAAAGACAGTTATCGTCAGCAATGATAGTAAAAGTCAACTTGTATCTAATTATAAGACTAGAGAAGAGTTTGAGAAAGTTAATAAAATGGCAGCATCTACTCTGTCTCAATTAAAAGATGCTGACGCCTTATTATATTCGATTTTTAGAAAGGCTTCTGATCAACGCCGCGAATTAACGAAGAAAGAGGAGCAGATAGTTTTAGACATCAACTCTGGAAAAATAAGAATATTAGGACAATTTGATCCTACTAAAGATTTCGATCCACAGAGACTAGACCAGGATTTAAAATCTGAACAGGATGAATTATCAGCGGAAGATAAAGAGGAAGAATTAGAGGAGCTTCGGGCTATAGATAAGGCTCTGGGCGACAAATTCTAATCATAAAGGCTAGTGATGGCTAATTTTTATAAAAAAATAAAATTATCTTTTCGCGGAAATATTCCCATGATGAACGATTTAGATGAGGCTCTTAAAGATCCATATCGTTTGCATGACGGTGGAATAGATTTGGAGTTAAATAAGCCCGGAGATAATTCTACAAGCGGTTATGGTGTAGACTATTATACTACTAGTCAACCTCCCACATCATCTATTAAACCAGAATATGCGACTCGTAATAAATGGAATGGTGATTTTGATGGCGAAGATCCAGATCAAAATGACGAGAAGCCTGCTATGCAGTCTGGAGACGGACTGTATGACACGGATAGCCCAATCGGTAGGCCACAAGAGACTCAAAGACAAATTCAAGATGATAGAGATAATACGGCAATCGGTCCTTTTAATCAATCTACTGTAAACAAAACTGTTGATTTTTTCGATAAGATAAGAAGAAGGCTTAGAAATTAAGGAGAAAATATGTCTACGAAATTTAAAGTTAACAGGGATTTAAGAGGCGAACTTACTCTACCAACGCTTGAGCATAAAATGTTAACAAGCAACAGTGTAATTCATTTAAGTGATGACCAGTTAAAAAATCCGCATATCAGAATGGCTATTCGGTCTGGAACGCTAATAATCGATAGCCCGGTAGAGGAAGTCGTAGAGGAAGTAGTAGAAATGGAAAAAGAAGAGATGGCGGAAAAAGTAGTAGAAGTAAAAGAAACTGTTAAAAAAAAGCGCGGAAGAAAGAAAAAGATAGCAAAAGAAGAAGATGTTGTAGAAAAAATAACAGAAGTTGAGCCAGAGGCTGAAGAAGTAGACGAGGCGGAAATAGCTATAGATTTGGAAGAAAATCGTCTAAATGAACCAAAGACTAATATGTCTGCATGGAATCCCGAAAGCGGAGAGATGATTAATAAAGAAGATAGTATGAAAAAGGTTTTGTCAGATCTAAACGGTGTAGATATGACCGTCCAATCATCGTCAAAAGATGAGGCCGTGGATTTTGAAAAGGAAATTGACAAAACTACTGATGCTTTAAAAAAGAGTTTTAAAAAGAAAATACCTACGATAAATAGCCCTACAACAAAGAAATTCAGCAAGTCTAAAAGGCTTAAACCTATTGGGAAAAAGAGAGATTTATCTAATATGATCGGAGATGAATTTTTATCTAATGAGGGAAGCCTAGTTGATGAAGGAGATCTTTCATTTGTAGATGTGGAACAAGATAGAGAAAGAGCATCGTCACGTTTACCCTTAAAAGAAACACAGTAAATGAAAATAATATTTTCTAAAAATAAAAAAAAGAAAAAAGAAACAAAAAATAAAAAGTTTCTTAAAAGATATTGGACGGTCTTGGAACCAAAAAGCTACGTTGAGCTGATGGTGGCCCAGTCAATAAAAGAGCAGATCAAAAAAGCTAGTAAACAGAATAAAGAGGTCAAGCTGTTTGGAGTTTTAAAACAACAAGACGATGGATTTGTCTATGTTAAAATCGATGATGATTTTATCGATGGAATATTTCCTTTGCTAGATGATGCTAATATAAAAAAGCCTCCCTATTTTGATAAAGATGGAATAGGGGCTCATATAAGCGCAATAACGAAAGACGAAATAGAGGATAACAAGATAAAAAAAATAAAAGAAATTGGCAGAGAAATACCTTTTACTTTTAAAGAGGTATACTCTACCAATCCTCAAGGATGGGACGAAATGAGCCGGGTCTGGTTCGTTGCAGTAGATATTCCCGAATTAGTCAAAATTAGAAAAAATTACGGATTACCCGAAACATATGAGGATAAGGGGCATGAGTTTCATATTACTGTGGCTGTGAGAGAGAGCAAATGAATAATAGGGAATTGCTAATAAAAGAACTTGATAAGTATGGTATTGCTGTTATGGGCGACACCGAGTGCTCTTTTTCTATTGGCAATCGGAAATTCAAGTCTAAGATAACCAGCAAGATATATCTATTAAAAAAAGATCATATCTCTAATACTAAAATAATTAGACATCTACTCCTAGAAGTAGCAAACTTATTAAACTTTAATAAACCCGTGTCGATGGGGAATAGCGTAGTTATCAACGATAAAAACTTGAACATCGCCATAGATGCATTATACGGCATTTGGGATCTTATAAAATTATTGGATTATTGTCAAGATTATAAGGAATTTATAAAGAAACACGATATCTGCTCTATCTTTAGAAAAGTTTTTGACAAAGATATATTACATTTTTCGTATGAGATAATGAATTGTATATCGAATTATAGAATAGCTCTAGATTGGATTTATAGATCAAATAAAAAAATAGAATATATTGCGTCTCTTCTCTCTCTACTATTAGATGGAAAAGATAAGATTGATAATGTTGTAATTAAAGTTGCAAAGGGAATTCAGGGGCCGTGGGGGAACTTAGACCTCCCTATGGAAGAACGCGTTTTTAATTGGGATGAGGTTTCTGGAGAAACTTATGGAAGAGACAGAGATAAGAGGATGCAACAGAGATATTTGATGGGGTATGATACTTATAACAAATCCGGTAAAGTCGGAGAAGGCTTTTATTGGAGAGAATTAAGAAATGAACCTTTTTCTTGGAAGGATAGGTATGAGGATAGTCCGTATCCTCAATTAAATCCTGGGACTTGGAGATAATCATGCGCAAGTTTACACAATTTTCATTAGTAGATTTTTTAACTAAAATCTTGCCTCAAGATTTTAAACCCAGAAACGACATTCTAGACCCGAAATCCGTTCAGGTTCTATATAATATTTGGAAAAATCCGAATAATAAAATTGGTAATAAAGTTTATAAACAACCAAAAAATATCTCTCAAGGTGACCTCGATAGTCTCATTTCATATGGGCTCATGCAGCGTGCTGCTAATGGCTTCAAAATAACAAATAAGGGCTCTAATATCATAAAAACTATGATATTGGGAGATGATCGGTCTTCGTATGAAGACGGCAGAGATCTGGATTATACAACTGCTTCTAAGAATACAAAACGGTTAAAAAAGAAAAATAAAAAAACAGACAACCTGTGGTGGAAAAATATAGATGGAAAATAAGGTTCTTATTTTAGTACATAAACAAAAGCCTATAAAACCCAAAAAGAATAAAGATGATATAACTTGGTATGATCCATTTTATAAATCTTTATTAACTTTTGAGGGAATAGGCTTAAAATTTATTGTTAGAAAAGAAGAGTATATAGAGACAGATGATGGCCCGCTATCTATAGATGATGCTGTTAAAATTGTTCGAGAACATAACGCAAAAAACAGAAAATGGATTTCTGACTATCAATCTAAAAAAATAATAAATGATAATTGCAATGTTTTAACAAAATATAGATTGTATCCAGAAGTGGTGAGAGGTAAGTTCGATAACCCGACAATTATTAATCTTAATAAGTGGTTTGACACTTATAAAAATTATAATAACTCATCAGTAGAGATTAGAGAAGATTTTGAAGATAATATAATTTTTGAAGGTAAAAGAAATGATATACAGAGTTTTTGTGATTCGTTAAATGATGACCGTTTGGTTTATGAGATAATATAATGTTATATGTAGAGATAGCGGATACTCCTGATTTGTGGCGACAAGGGCTAATGTTTAGAGAACATTTGCCCAAGAATGCTGGTATGCTTTTTAAATTTGATAACCCTCAAGTTTTAAAGTTTTGGGGGATGAATACTTATATTCCTTTAGATATAGCATTTGTTAATGAAAATAATAGAATAATAAAAATTGATAGAATAAAAAAGATGTCTTTCTCCGGAGTTTCTAGCGATGATAAGTCCGTTATCGCAATTGAAGCTAATGATGGTTTTTTCAGAGATAATGAAATAAAAGTTGGAGATGTCATAGAATTAAAGGAAGATGATGGTAATTTTTCAGTTAAGTTTATAAAAAATGAAAAAAATTATAAGTAAAAATTTGAATAAATTTATCATCTCTCAACAGGTAGAGAATTATTTTAATTTAGATGATACTTATGATGATATGTTAGATATCAATAACGAATTAGATGAGACAATGAATGAAGAATTAATGACAATTACTCCAGAGAATCTGGAGGAGATGCAGGAAAATGAAATAGAGGAAGATGAAACTCTTAATGAAGATCCGACCGCCATAGAACCTGAAGGATATCCTGAATTCGGAACACTGTTCCAAGCAATACGCTGGGCAAAACAGAATAATGAAACAATAAGAATTAATTATAGAACATTACATGGAACTAATATTATAAGAGATGTCGAGCCACATGGAGATTTTTATGCGAAGACTACCCATAGAAGAAATATTGCAGTTTGGGATCAAACTATTGGAGGAATAAGAACATATATCTTAGAAAATATAACACACGATGCTAATTTTCCGGATGGATATAAGTTCACTGGTGAAAAATTTTCGCCCAAATTTAATTTTTCTAAAGGAAGAAAAAATTTGAAAAGAAGGTTAAGACGTAGAAAAAATAGAAAGTTAAGAAATAAATATATTTAATAAGGACTGTCCAATGGAAACAATTAAAGCTCTAGCTAATTTATCTGAAAGATTAGACAAGTCTGGCCTGGAATCATATGCAGATCAGATAGATAAGACTGCTAAGTCTATAAACAAAATTGTCAAAGCCCAATTTGAAGGCGGGCTTGGGTACGCTATTCGTAACTCCCGTTGTTGGGAAAAATGTTACCGTGAAAATAGGGTTAAAAAGCCTGGTACGTCTGCTCAAGATATCGTTCTTTCTTGCTGGGAAGAGTATAATAAGTCTATTAACGATAATGATAGCAGTTGGGATAAATACGCAGATATAGATACTCCAATAGTTAAAACCGCAAATAAAGAATTATCAGATAAAATAGTTGATTTGGTTAAATCTGGAGCGACAGTTACTGAAGCTTTTTCTACTATAGACGCGAATGAACGCTATAAGTTAACGACCGCTTTGATCGAAAAAGCAGATGATCTTCTAAAAATATCCGCCAAATTAGTAAAGATGGATAAAAAAGCATCTAATGAGTTGCTGATTATTTCGCATAATCTTATTAAAGAGGCTGGTTTTTGGGGCGGTCTTATGGGGAAAAATGAGTTTTATAAGCAAAGTTTAAATATCTTTAAGGAAGATGCAAATTTAATTAAACAACGTCTACAAGAAGTTATTAGCAATCCTCAAGAAGCCTTAAAGCAAACCAGAAATATTGGAAATCTCTTTCAGAGTATCGTAAATAATCTAAATAAATTACAGCAATGGAGCGGTCTTGGCTCGCGGGCTATCAGACCATTCGTTACGCAGGCCGAAAAATCTTTACTTACATTCCGTAATGCTTTCTTAACGGTTAAGGAAGCGAATCAAGCAGTTCAAATTGCTACTCAAGCAACGGCTGCTTTAGATGCCTTATTGCAGCAAGAAGGCTTGGTTGAACAAAAAGCAGAAGAAGAGACTCAACAGCAAACAGAACAACAGCCTGGGCAACAAGGGCAACAGCAGGATATCATGGAAGTAATCCAATCTGCTGACGAGTCTAAGCTATCTGAGATTGTTAATAATATTATGAGCAATCCTGACGGCCTTGCAGCCGCAAGACAGTGGTTCATAAGTACACTACAGCCAGCCAGATCAGCATCTTATAATCTTAAAAATTATAAAATGTCTCAAGTAGGTGCAGTCCAACAAGATCCACAACAAACTCCACAACAAACTCTTCCTGAGATAAGCCCGCAGATGGTTCCTCAAATTATGGCTGCTGTTGCGAATAAATTTGGTCCCAAATTTAATCAATGGTTTAGCACTGCTTTCGAATCAGTGCTAGGCTTACAACCAGCGGCAGCGCAACCTGCCCCTCAAGCAGAGGAACAAATGGGAATGGACCAGGCTATACAATTATTAGACGCTTTTGCCAATAAAGCATTAAAAATGTCTAATAGTTTGCCTGACAACTTAAAAAAATCATTTATGAGCAAAGTCAACGCTATTAGAAAAGTTCACCAAATGGTCCAATCGATAGAAGGAGTTATGGCTCAGATTGAGGCCGCTCAAGCAAAAGTTCAGAGCAAAAAGCCAATGATGGGATATTATGATCAACAAGGGGCGGCAGGAGAAGCGGTTCCCGGCAGCGGAATAATAGGAACCCCACAATAATTTCGGAATAAATAAATAAAAATAAAAGGATTTTCGATAAGAATATATTATTACTTAGAATAGGACTGTATTTCAAAAAATACATAAGGAGTTAAAGAATGGCTATTAAGTTTATGACAAACACAGTTAAAGTAGGAAAAGGAAAGAGTTTTGCTGATCTCGTTAACGAGAAGATGAGTAAAACCGCTGCTAAAGATGAGGTCGTTAAAACCGCCGCCATCGAAGATGCTGACGACGAAACTGACGATGACGTTGAAGAAGTCGAAGACGAAACTGTAGAGGCGTCAGGCAAAAAGACTGTAAAAGTAGCAGAAGAGACGGAAGAGGAAGAGGCAGAAGAAAAGAAGGCCAAACCAACTGCTACTAAAGCAAAAGGTTCGGCTGGCGAAGCTGCTACAAGCGGTCAGCTTAAGGGCGAGCCTAATCATCAGAAGGGTGAAAGTGTAAAGCCTTCTGCTGTTACTTGTGAGAACAAGAAAACAGAGGCTAAAACTTCCCCAGTCTATGTTAAGGTCGCTAAGCTAGATGCCAAAACAAGGACGATGTTGAAGTCTTACTGGAGCAACCTGTATCCGGCAGAGTTCGTTGAAGCTATGTTGACTGATCAGTAAGCTGATTTTATAGAATAATAAGGAGCTGGATATGGCTATTGTACCTAGCGGGACAAGAAAATTGATGGTTGCTCAGGCTTTCGGTCAGCAACCAGCATTTAATCCCCAATTAGAGAATATGAACATGGATAAGCCGATGTCATCGACAGATGATGCGTCCGGTTCTTTTCTACCTAAAGGTCTTTTTGATAATAAAGAGGACAACGATGGGGGTTCTTCACCAGATATCACCGAATATATCTTTAAGAAATTAGAGAGCTTTGGGTATCCACCTCGTCGTCTAGAACAGTTTGAGAATAAGTTTGTGGATGAAAAACTTTATCCAGGTGGTATTCGCGAACTTTCTATAACTTTACCTGATAGGTACTATGCAAAAAGAAAAAGACTAGCAGATAAAGATGTAGCTTCTATAGTAAAAGAGATGCAAGACCAGTTCCAGCTAAATTTTGTTGATGCCGAGAGAAAAGATAAAAATTTGAAAATGAATTTTACTTCTCAAACTCAAAAAGATGAGAACGAAGAAGAGGTTATGGCAGGAGATGTTTTAGACGATGTATATGGTGGTGGAGAAGGTCCATCCAAACAAAAAAAGAATAAGAAAGCCTCAACGATAAATGAACTTCTAAAGCATAATAAAGAAGATCTTTTTCAGACAATGCTTTCTATTTTGAAGGGAAAATAATAATAATGATACAAAAAATGTCAGATCAAGGAAAAATACAGTTTACAAAAAAAGAAACTGATGTAGCTCCTGTTGAAGCCGCTAAAGGTAATTTACCAAAAAACACAAACACTTTTGAAGACCAAAAATCTAAAAAATTGGATAATTCAGAAGTTATTAATTCTGTTAGGTCGGCAAATTCTGTATTAAATGCAGGTGGTGGGTCTATTAGAGACGAAGGTGGACCTAGAAAATATATTGGATCAGAAACTCAAAATAGCATTTGGGATACAGATGTCGTAGAGAAATTGTCAGGGACACTAAGTAATAAAGAAAAAACAGATGCGGAGAAAGAAAATAGACAGGCTATGAGAAAAAGTGTTCGTCAAGAATCGTTAGACAATATGACGGAAGCTTTATCGCAGACAGATACAAGAAAGGCTTCAGATGTAAGCAGTCTTAGCGAGAGGGAATCTGTAAATTATAGAAAACCTGTCAGTAATAATTTAAGTATTTTCGATAGTAATGTCTTTGATAATATGCCAGAAAAAACGGCAGGCGAAATAATGGCAGATAATGTCAGAGCAGAAAAAGAAGCGGATACCAGTTGGAGAAATAACAAAGGAACATTTAAGAGTAAAGACGTTGTAAACAGACTATTTAATGATTTAATGAAAGATAGTAAATAAATGAAAAAAGCACAAAATCAAAATCAAGGAACGCTAGACCAGTTGGAGGCGATTCAAGCAGAGATTCTTGATTTGGCCGCTCAAGGCATTCAAGTTCCTGATAATATTAAATTATTAAACGACCCAGAGCAGTCCCATGCATGGCTGGAAGAGATTAATAATACGGCTGATGAAAATCAGAAGGCGATGGCAAATATAACAGAACTGACAGGACAAGAATATACTAAACAATTGAACGAAATGACTCAATTACAAGGTATTAAAACAAAGATAGAGGCTAATATGAAACCCTTTAACCTAAAAAAAGCTCAGCAAATGATATCTCCAGAGGAGGGACTAGAAACTCCTATGGACGATTTTGATACTCCTACAGATTATATTGAAGAACCAACAGAAGACATTGACATGTCTTTGGCTGATCTACAATTATCTAGTGTAGATGCTCTTATAGATAATTTCTTAGATATTTCAGACTATGTAACAGCTAGATCTCAAATTCTAGAAAATGTTCCAACTGAAATCGGTAGCACATTAGATGAGATTTTAAAAACGTATTATGAGACTGATTGGGATCTGGTTGATGACCCGAGAACGAAACAAATAGAAATGGTTCTTCCTATTTGGGAACATTTGAATCCTTCTGTAAAGGCAGAAACTGCACAGTCAGGGGTTATCGAAAATGCCCCTTATAGCGTTGTATCTTTTATAAATAATGTAACAGACAGTATTAAAAAATTAGCAGAGAATGACTCTAAGAAAAATAAAAGTTCTACTTTTAACCTTAAGAAGCAGGCTCAAGCCAAAACTACTGAAAATGTTATGATGTATGGCCCATCTGAGAAGAGATTTGATGCCTTCCTGCGTCAACCTATTTCAGATTGGCATATAACAGAAAGAAACAAAGGCTTCGGTCTTGTTGTTGATGATGTTTGGAATATCGACTGGGAAGCTATTTGGCGCGGAACGATCATGGATAAGTATTCCAAACCCTACAGAGATACGAAAACAGGCGAATGGATTGGCGGATATATTCAAAAACGCTTTGAGGTCGATAAGTGGATTCCGGAAGGAAATAATCTACAACTTCTTCCTGGCCAAAAAAGAAAAGCCTATTTACCAGAAACTCGTAGCACGGAAGCGCGTTTAGAAGCTATGAGGGAAAAAGAAGGTAAGGCTCGTGGGTATGAACCTGTAACCGAAGGCAAGCCTTTTAATTGGAAAGAAGCACAATCTAAAAAGAAAAAAGAGAAACTGGCTCAATTCCAAACACAAAATTACGCAAACGAGTATTATGAGGATATACAACACTTAGCTCAAGAAGCTGCCAAAGCAGGCTCTGATTCTTCTATTATTGCCGCCTCATATGTAAATGAGGGGAAATTTAGTCCTGAAGATATTATGTTTACTATCGGAGGATACGCAAAAGAAGATTTTGATGAGGAATATGGGCGTCCAGGAGCTATAGAGCCTTCCTATCGCAAGCCTATGGACCTCGATAAGCAGATATGGCAAGCTGCGATTAGGAAAGTCGGCGAAGATATAGACGCTGAAGTAGAGAAGCTGTATGATGCTGACGAACCGCCCTTAACGGCATCTTCTAAAAAAAAAAGATAGTAGTCGCTGATCTCCCGGCTAAAGATAGGGCTCCTAAAGGCGGTAAATGGCTTGAGGGCGATCCTATTACAACAATGGAGGTTTGCTCTGTTTGCAACTCTAGAGTCGCTCCAGGCTCGACCAAATGCCCTAATTGCAATTCTAATATGATAAACAATTTAGGTGTTCAATATAAGAGAAAAGATCAACGGGGCGTTTCTCAACAACCTGGGACACAAGATATGTATGTTGCGGCTCAAGGTATGCCTTTGCTACCAGAAATGCAATCCCCTATGATGCCTGGAGTAGATGATGCTTTGGCTGTAGGGCCAGAAGATAAAGAAGATAAAGAAGATAAAGAAGATAAAGAGATTAAAAAAGAGCAAAAAAAGAAAAGAGAAAGAATCCATCGTAGCGAAGAAATAAAAATGATGAGCGATCCTGACGAGGATAATTCCGATAGCAATATAGATGAAGTTCAGCAGTCTATGGATGATCTCTCTTATGACAGATAATATTAAGGATATATAAATGCCACTAAAATTCTCCATACCAAATAAAGCTACGCAGGATAAGATATCAAATTCCAATAACATAGTAAAAACTGGGAATTCTGATAAAACTCATTATTCTAGCAGTGTTACTGCTAATCTGCCTATTACTAAAAATGCTCAGTTCGCAGGCTCAGCCGCGAATGTGACTATGGCTCAACCAATGTTCTTCTCTCCACTGCATACTCCGCAGAATTGGCAAATCGCTTCAAAAAGAAGAGAAGTATATATGTGGTGTTTAGTCCCTGAAACGTTAATACTTATGAGCGATGGGACATCAAAACCGATATCTGAAGTGAATGTCGGAGATTGTGTTATTAGTCATACTGGACAGTCGAGAAAAGTAATAGATAAGGGGAAAAGATATGTTAATGAAGATATTTATCGCATATCTTCTTGTGGGTTAAAAAGAAAGATTAATATAACAGGAAATCATAAGATATTACATTTATCAAAAGAGAATATAAAAGAACTTGTTGGTTGTTCAAAAAGTAAAATTGCCTCTTCTGAACTCATAAATCAATTTGCAGAGTATGATAATCAACCTAAAGATATAGATTGGACTCCTTCATCAAAAATTGAAGTTGGGGATTATCTTTTTACACCGATAGTTAAGGTTGAGGAGAATAAAGATATTTTACTAAATCAAGATATTTGCTTTTTACTTGGTCTGTACGCTGCTGAAGGCTGCATTGCTTGGTATGAATATAAAGACACTAAACGACCCAAAGGAATACGCCTAACAATATCTAAAACAGAAGAAAATGTAATAAAAAAATTAAAAGAAATAGTTAATAAATATTATAATTGTAAAATTAATATATATCCCAATAGAGGGATAAATGGAATAAATAATTCTTGGGATATTCATATCTATAACAAGAGTCTTGCCGACCTGTGCTATTCTTTTGTGGGGCATGGAGCGAGAAATAAAAAATTAAATGATAATTTGATTCGACTTCCCCTAGATAGTATTTCATCATTTCTAACAGGACTATTTACTGGCGACGGACATGTTAATAAAAAATGGGGGTACTTGGAACTTGTCTCTGCTAGCAAAGATATGTCTCAACAAATTTGTTTTCTTTGTATGAGACTTGGTATAGAATTTAAATTATACGATCAAGTAACAAAAGATGATATTACACATTATCATATTTTATTGCCAAAAGGGGCTTGCGAAAAGAATAAAATAGAAAAAATTAAAGATAAAGAAAATCTTAAAACGAAAAATGGTAATTTTAAAGGTGTAAGAAAAATAGATGAAAATTATATAGCTAGAAAAATACAAGATGTATATACGGTCCCTTATAGCGGGTTTGTATATAATATCGAAATTGACCAAGATAATAGCTATATTGCTGAAAATATTGTAGTAAAAAATAGTCGTTTCTACTACGAAAATGAGCCAAAAATCGCCGCTGGCGTCGATTTTTATTCGAACTTTTCCATGAATGGCTTCACTTTAGAATGCTCTAATAAGAAAGTTCTTAAGTACTATGAAAGATTAGTTAAAGACTTAAAATTAAATCATTGGCTTAAATTGATAAGTCATGAGTATTTCATGATTGGAGATGTATTCCCCTTTACCGAAATCCAGTGTGGCGTTTGTAATGGGACAAATGTTAAATCAGATGGAGAACCCTGCAATCACCCCGGAGGAACAATAAAACGACTTGTTGTTTTAAACCCAGATTGGATAGAAGTTCAAAGCAATGTTTTAGCGAGCGAGCCCAGTATAACATTAGTTCCTGATGAAGAATTGAGACAAATAGTTTCTAAAAAAGATCCAATACAAATATATCGCAGATTGCCTAAAAGACTTATAGATATGGTGTCGAATGGAAGACCAATACCTCTATCAAATAGATGTGTTAGCCATATTAAACACAATGCTAGTCCATATGGGATCTATGGAACGTCTCTACTTAGAAGATTATTCACTATATTAGCATATAAAACAAAATTAATGACAGCTAACTGGATCGTCGCTGAAAGACTTATTCTGCCAGTTAGAGTTATTAAAATCGGAGATAAAGAGCGTCCAGCTACAGCAGCAGATATTATGGATGTCTCTAACCAAATCACTGCTGTTGCAAATGATCCAAACTTGACCCTAGTTACCCACCACGCTTTTGACTATGAATGGTACGGGGCCTGTAACTCCAGTGATACTAAGGCTTTATGTAAATCTGGAGGATGGAAAAATTACTGGGATATAGAAGAAAATGACGAAATTATGGTCTTTGATCCAGACTCTAATGAAATGAGATATGAGGAACCTGAGGCTTTGCATGTATATGATTTCGATAATTATATGGTAGAGTTTAAGGGTAATAAAATAGATATGTGCGTAACTCCTAATCACAAAATGTTAGGATATAAGCGTGACAAAAAAACAGCTTATACAATGGAAGCTCGTAAGTTTGCTAAGATTGCGGGTCATGGAGACAGTTATGTTCGATGCGTAGCAGATTATATTTCTGATCAAGATATAGAGTCTGTTCATATTGCGGGACACGATGTAGATATAGAACCATTTCTTAAATTTGCTGGATATTATGTTGCAGAAGGATATTCTATATTTGATAAAGATAAAAGAGCGTATAGGCTTTCATTTTCTCAATGTCCTGAAAAAAATGCTGACATTTGTGATGAAATAGATCAAATTATGGGAAAATTGGGGATTAAATATCATAAATATGCTTATGAGGGAAGAGTAACAACTTGGGACATTTTAATAAAAGAAGTGGTAAAGGTTCTTAAGGAATGGTTTGGAACAAATTCTAATAATAAAAAAATACCTCAATTTATTAAAAATTTGCCTCCAGAAAAATTAAAAATATTTATAGATTCTTATTGCAATGGAGATGCAAGTAGATATTTTTATAAAACGACAGAGGCTGTTCAGTGCGGGACCGATTCTGAGCATTTAGCTAACGATCTTGTAGAAATAATGTTTAAGGCTGGTTATTCTCCTGTATTAAGTCCTTACAAAAAAGATAAACAATTTGTTGTAAATTGTAATTTAACTAATACCGGGAAGGGGAGGTTCCCTCGTATTAAACAGGAACATATTAAATCTAAATATTATAAAGGCAAGGTTTGGTGCTATACAACTTCTACTGGCTTCTTCGTTACAATGAGAAACGGAAGAGTTGCGATACAGGGCAACACCGGCAAAATACACAACATTACTGCCGAACTTGAACAAATCGGCAAAGAAATTCTTGATGGATTGATGCTTAATCAAGCTTTATTGAACGGAGAAATGAGCTGTCATGACGAAGAAACACTGACGCTAACAGATGATGGTTTTAAAAATCATTTTGACATAGATGAAAATGATAAAATCGCTTGTTATAATCCTGAAACAAAAATGTTAGAATATCATAATTTTATCAATAAAAACGTATATGACTATTCTGGAAAAATGATAAAATTTAAAACTGATAAAATTGATATTTTAACTACTCCTAACCATAGAATGTGGATACAGCCTCGGGAACACGATGGTTTTAGATTTGTAGATGCTCAAGATGTTAGAAGACGAGCGAAGATACTTGGAATTACAAATGGTTTTGATGGCAATTGTCAGAATATTGAAATGATAAATTTAACTTTAGATGAAATCTCACAAATAGATTATTCTGGCAAGGTTTATTGTTTCGAAGTTCCACATGGGCTTTTCGTAACAAAGAGAAATGGTAAAATAACAATACAGGGAAATAGTTATTCTTCTGCCCAAGTCGGCGTTGAAACGATGATTCGGAGATTAGAGAGTTGGCGAACCACTTTAGCAGAATGGGTTGAAAATCACATTTTCCTTCCTGTTGCTATGATGCAGGGATTCATTAATGAGAAAGATTCAGAAGAGTTAGGCGAAACAGAGTTTCTATATCCCAAACTGAAATGGGAAGATTTGAATCTTAGAGACAAAAGTGGGCACTTACAACTGATGATGCAGCTACATGATAAGCAACTGATTAGTAGCCAAAAACTATTGCAAGAATTTGATGTTGATTATGATCAAGAAGTCGAAAGATTGCGAGAAGAGCAAGTTGTCGCAGGACCGCAAGGGCAAATGCCAGGTGGCGGCGGTATGCCGGGTATGGGTGGCATGGGAGATCTGGGCGGTCTCGGTGGCGCTCCTCCGATGCCAGAAGGTCTTGGTGGGGCTGATATGGGCGGTATGCCGGGCGGTATGCCGGGCGGCATGCCAGGAGGTATGGAGGGCGGGATGCCGGGAGGTGCTGGCGGGGCTCCAATGGCTCCAGGTGCAGCCGGTGGTATGGGTCCGAGTGCAGGAGCTCTCCCTTCTAACTTTAAAGTAGGAAAAAAGGGACATGGTGGCAAGAAATTAGATGAACAGATGAAGCCTGCTGCTCCTCGCTTTATCAAGTTAACGACTTTAGAGCAAAAATTATATAAAATAATACAGGGAGTAGATATTTCCCAGCAACTATATTTACAGTATGCAGTACAGCCGACAGGAGAGAACCAGCCATTCGTTATGGACTTTGCTTACCCTGCTCTTGGAGTCGGGATTGAGGCGGATGGAAAAGCCTGGCATGAGAACGTAGATTCTAAGATAAGAGATAACCAGAGGGATCAGAAATTAGCTAATATTGGTTGGAGAATTTTAAGATTCAAAGAAGACGCGATCCAGCAGCAACCCGATGCCATTAAAAGTATTATAGACCAACAAATCGCTGCTGCTTCTGCCGATCAGAAAAAGAGATTCAATAAAAAATCTTCTGGAGACCCATTAGAAAAAATAGCGAATATATTAACATTTGAGAATTTGTCAAAGGATAATATAGTTTATAATAAAATAGTATTAGAGGACGACTTAGGTTGTTTATATCTAATTGGGCAATAAAATGATAAGATCTTTTTATAATCTATGTAAATACGCCACATACTTATCTACTAATAAAAGAAAAAGAATTAGAGATAGGGGTATAAGGTGGAAAGAACATTACTCAGAAAAATCTCTTCCCCTTAAAAAAAGATTTGACAAAGATATAGGAGAGGGAGCTTATCGAAGATGGGAGGGGCACGATTACACTACAAATTCTGATTATTTTGTAGTTGTTGGACCGGCCAAGAAAAAATATGGAGAAGTAGCATTCTTTGCTGGAATTAAAAAATTACCTCCTAAACACGAACGTAAAAAAGTTTATGCTCCAAGTGGAAAGTATTTTCCAAGTTTGCTATCTGCTTTGAGGCATGCAAGCCAGATGTGGGGGGTGCAGTTTCCTCCTCACCAGACTAATATGACTCTTGCCGATTTAGCAAATAAAAAGATTCCAAGACGCATCAAAGCTTAGTAATTTATTAATTTGTTAGAATAAGGAAAAAATAATGGAGCTTCAAACTTTTATATTTATAGCGATTATCGCAGGGGCCTTTATCGGTGGGGTTATCTTATCCATCTTGCCTAAAATAAAGGAGAAATTAAGTGACAAATATGGAAAAAAATTCCAGAAGAACTATAACCCGCTAGATACGCTAGCGAGAGATATTAAAATACAAGATAAGCTGGCGGAATTACGCGTTAAGATTGGGGCAGAAAGAGTTTATATCTCTAAATTTCATAATGGTGAGGAATATTTTGATGGAACTGCTATAAAAAAGGTTTCTAAAACTCATGAAACTTGCATGCAGGGAGTTTCTCATGAATTTATATCTTGTCAAAACATTTTAACTTCACTGATACCGGGAGCGATGGAGATAGTCTCTCAATCTAAGAAAACAAATAGACCGGTTATGAAATGCTCTAAAGGTCTTTTGAATGGCGGATTCCTTTATAATCACTTGTCAAGTTTAGGAATTAAAACTTTCGGTAAATATAGATTACTTATTGGAGAACGTCTTATAGGGTATCTCGGGGTCCATTTTAAAGAAGAGAATTGTGATATCGGAGAAGAGAAAATGCTGATTATTAAAGAAGTAGGGGGAGCAATTGAAAACATCTTTGCAACAAACCCGAAAGACTTTGATATTTAATAAAGGATTTTTATCGATAATACAATACTTTAATAAAAGTATATAATTGTTAGGAATTATAAAAATGGCAATAACAAAAAGAGCTGGAACTCATAATCCATTTCCCATAGAAGCCTTAAATTCTCCGGATTGGAAAGAATTTAATATGAGTATTATTAAGACCGCATCCATCAAAAAAGATACGGATTTAAATGGATTCGATATTTCTGCGGCGATTAAAGATAATCCAGATCATCTATTCGTTAAAATCTTTGCTATAAAAAAGGACGAGATTAACGATAATGGTGATTGTTTTAGTGGTCCAGAATTAAAAAAAGCCGCTAACTCATTTATCGGAGTTCCAATTTTTTGTAATCATCAAAATGATGATATAGAAAAAGCTCGCGGTAAATGTGTACATGCTTGGTATGATGACGATGCTGGTGGAATTTTTATTGTGGCTATGGTAGATAGGATTGCCTATCCAAAATTAGCTAGAGGTATAGAGGAAAAATATATTGTGGGGACCAGCATGGGCGCAACTCGTGGAAACGACCTCGTATTAATGGGAGATGGATCAAAGAAAGAAGTTAAAGATCTTAAAAAAGGAGATACAGTACTAACTCATACAGGCAAAAAAGAACAAATTGAAGCTGTCTGTAAAACCCAAGAACACGATGAATTATATCTTGTCAAATGGAATGGGAATACAAAAGGATTAGCTTTAAGTCATGAACATCCATTATTAGCAATTAAATCAGAAGATATATACTATACTAACAAATCTAAAAAACTATACAGAAAAACTCCAAATGAAATTAGAGATGAAATAAAACCATCATTTATTGAATCTAGATCAATTAAACCCGGAGACTATGTACTTGAATATGTTCCTCAAAAAGAAATAATAGTAGATGAAATTAATGATGATATCGCTTTTTTGCTGGGGATATATGCTGCTGAAGGATATATAAACGAAAAAAGTGTAGGATTTTGTCTCGGAATGCAAGATAAAGAAAGTCAACATTATATTAAATTGTTGAATGTTCTTAAAACTAACTTTCCTGATTCAAAAGTAAGAATAGATGAGAAATTAGAAAGAAATGGTTTATATGTTGTTACATGGAATGAAAAATTAGCTGAATTGTGTGACAAATATGTAGGTAGAGGAAGTCGTGAGAAAAAGCTTCATAACGATGTATTATCTCTTCCGAAAAATCAACAAAAACTAATACTCGGAGCGTATCTGGACGGAGATGGATGTTCTGTAAAAAAAAGAACTACAAAAGATGGACAGTCTTTTGGGCAAGGAGCCATGCAAGCATCTTCTGCATCAGTTGATCTTCTTTCTGGAATGCGTATTATATGTATGAGACTTGGCGTTTCTGCCTGTTTATCTAAACATGAAAGAACGGCTTCTAGTTCTACGGTTATGGATCAAAGCACACAATATGTTGAGTATATGTTATATATGACAAATGGGATTAGTGCTGTTCTTAATAAATATAGTTCTAAAGCACACACCAATTTAAAAGCTATTAGAATTAAATCAGATTCATTTTTATATGACTGCTATATGGCTCATAAAATTAAAAATGTAGAGATCATACCCAATGAAGAAACAACATATTATGTCCAAGTTGGAAAATTAGAAGACAATAATAGCGATCACAGTTATATAATTAACGACATAGCTACGCATAATTGTTCGGTACACCATTCTTTGTGCTCTATATGTCATAATTCCTCTGCCGTTGCTGATGATTATTGTGATCATGTTCAACATAGAAAAAATAAAAAGTTCAGCGGTACAATAAAATGCCAATATCACAAAAGTAAAGAAAAATCTCAAGATACATGTCCTATCTGTGGCAGTAAAGGCTCAGAAGCCAAAGAATTAGTTCATAAAGACGCTCAAATTTATGAACATAACTATGGTGTTAAATTTATTGAAGACTCTTTTGTAGTTAATCCCGCTTGTCATTCCTGTTTAGTGCATGAAATTTTTAATGTATCAGAATTAAATAAAAAAGTTGCGTGTCTTAGAGAGTCGGTTACTAAACTTGGGAATGGCGACGTACAAGAAGATAGTTGTGGTTTATCAAAAGTCGCGGGCAGAAAAGAACTGGAATATCTTGCTGAAGCAATGAGTAAAATAGAAAAGGTTGCTAAGAGTATGATGAGCCAGAAACAATTTGTTTCTATGGAATATGTTAGCGATTTAGTAGAGGCTATGGCAAGTGTGCAGGGGATATTGGACGAATTGATAGAAATGGGTTATGCTCAACTACCATCTCCAGAAATTATGGCAAGCGATACCGGATCCGAATTAACAGGAGGCTTGCCGGAAGCTACGATTGTTCCTCCAACAGCCCCACCAGTAGAAAAAACACCTATGCCATCTGGCAATAGCGGAGCTATCCAAGAGCCTATAGGAGATATAGGATCTGTAACATTACCAAAAACTTCTTCAAATCCAGAAAATAATCAAGAAAAAAAAGAGGATTTTCTAACAGTATTTGGAAATTTCAAGAACAGGCTGCAAACTCTAGCTGTGTCGCTAGATAAATTTATCGATAATAATAAAGATACAGACAATATTAAGGAGTCAAGAATGGCAACTAAGAATAGCAATGTAGATGATAATGAGAAAGTCGCATCTCACGACACTTCTGTTATCACAGAAAAACAGTTAGATAGCGCCGAGGGTGCTGGGAAAAAGTGGGATGATGCTCCTGCTGTTATTACAGAAAAGCAGCTAGACAATCCGACTTCTAATACAAATCCGAATGTGACCACAAGCACAAGCCCGCAAGCTCGTCTTGGATCTCATGATGTTATTACAGAAAAACAGCTTGCTAGCATAACTGAAGGCCACGTAAGTCGTTGGAATGATTTTCCTGAAGTAATCACTGAAAAACAATGGAACGAGACTAGTCGTTTGGTCGGTTCTATTTTAAGTGAGAGCCAGGAAGACCGCATAACAGAGAAGCAGTTAGCTGATTTCACCTCTCATCACTCTTTTAACGACTGGGGTGTAATTACTGAAAAGCAATTAGAGGGCAAAACTGGTTTGGTTAATAGATGGGCGTCTACAAATACAAAAGATATTGTTAAAATAGCTATGAACGCTATCGCTGACACTATTGCTTTCTTTGGAAAATCGCCCTCAGAAGTTGTCAGAGCAGCCTCTTTTATCAATCAAAACACAAAGACGTTTGATAAGGCTGCGTATTTAACATTAATTAATGCTATGCCCCATAAGTCAACAGAAAGAGTTGCCGAGAAAGATAGATATTCATATTTCTCGAAAATAGCTTCTTCAACTGTTAAGACACTATCGGCGGTTGATGCTCTTATTACTTCGGCCTCTGGATATATCGGCGGATATAGCGCTGATGATATTATCTCAGCTATTAAAGTCGTTGCCAATAGCGATAGTGGCATGGCTCAGGTAGAGAACCTTGTAAAAACTAAAATTAATGATGAACCCAAAATGGAGAAAGTTCTCGATAAAACCGCTCAAATGGAAAATGCCATTAGAGAATTAGATAGACCGGAAGATGGAATTTATCAGGTTCATGCTGATCTCAAAGAGATTGGTGTAGAACCATCTGAGAATAGCGTTAAAAAGGCTAGTTTCTTAAATGCTCTTATTAAAGTCGCAGAAAAAGAGATTAATGACCCAGATATTACTACAGCATTGATTAATGCTGACATAGATGAAGAGAATGGCGTAGTTGTAGCTACACTTAAAGATGTAACAATGCTAACAGAGGAAGAAAAAACAGCTTTTGCTCAAGTTGGAACATGGCTAAAAGATCCTGATATCGTCGATGACGTTGATGCTCCTGCTACAGAGGCTTTAGATTATATTGAGCCAAGCGATACAGAGTTAGACGCTATTGCTGACGAAGGCGAGATAGCTGATGATGAATTTTCAATTCAAGATGCTGCTAGAGTAGCCTCCAGAAAATTATCTAGAGAGCAATTGGTAAAAGAAGCTCAGATGTTCGGTGGACAGGGCGGTCCTGGCATTGGTGCCGAAGCTCCCGGAATGGGTGGAGCCGGGGCTGGTCCCGGAGCCGGAGCTACACTTCCTCAGCCTCCAGGTGGGGCAGAGGCTCCATTAGAGAGCTTTGAGGCATCTGATCTGTCTGAGGGTCTTGAAGATGAAGCTGGAGCTCTAGAGCCAGCTCCTCCAGGATCACGTTGCCCAGTTTGCACGAGTAATGATGTCGATATTATTAAAGGCGAAGGTCGCTGTAATAACTGTGGTTCTAGATTCCTTGTAGAAGTTGTCATCCGAGTTCCTGAGTGGGCCGGATTGACAGGCGAAAAAGATGACGGGGAAGAAGAGTCGGAAACTCCTATGGGATTGGAGGGAGAAGGTTTTGAAGCTCCTATCGCGGAAGAGCCCGCCCCCATGGCAGCGGCTGCGTCTATAGCAACTAGCAGAATGGTTAAAAAGGCTTCTATAAATGTTGATAGAGTTGCCCTTGTAACCAAAATTGATCCAAAAGCGATTAAAATTGCCTCAGATCAGGGAATTTCGATAGGAACTGTTAGCCCATTAACTGGCACCACAAATACGCTCAAGATCGCAAATAATACTTTTGTTTGCCTAGATACCGGCGTTCCTTATAACGTAGAATATGCAGTAGATAAGAAGAATGCCAAGAATGTTTATGCTAGATGGTCATGGAATCCAGACGTAACAGCCGGATGCGAATCTTGCAATAGATCAAAGGGCAGATTCGTTAAGGCTCTTAAAGAATATGGACTTAGCGAAAGCGAGTTTGATACCCTTAATATTAAAGATAAGGGCAAGACCATTATTGCTATGAAGGATAAGGGTTTGTTAAAGGCGGTAAAGACAGCAAGTGTTAAGGATGGGTCTGTTGTCAAGGCATATAAAGCCAAATTGGCAGCTATTGATGGAAATATTTTCCCAATTGAGACCTGTAGGCAAAAATTAGCTAATAGATACGGAGAGAATGCGATTGCCTTAAGCGGACCATGCGAAGGCAAACCGATCTATGATTGTGTATGCAATTCTCTTAAAAATGCTGGTTTCTATTCAAACGGTTTAGCTATTAAGGTCGCAGATATTTGGATGGAAAAGGAAGCTTCAGTTGAATGTGTAGAAGATTTCGTTCGTATGGGCTTTGAACTAAAACAAGCTTCTACGATTTGCACAGCAATGAAAGCCAAGTACGCTCAAATGGATGATATGTTGGCAACTGAACTATCTAACGATAGTATGGATGGAGACGATGGAGATGGAATGCTTCCAGACCAGTTTGATACTGACGATAATTTCGAAGACGGAGAAGTAGAGGTTGATTTCATCGAGGCCGATCCTTTCGGAGCCGATGCCGAGATGGGAGAAACAGTTACGATTGAGTTGCCGCTTGATGTTGTTGAGCAAATAGATAAGGCTTTAGATATAGCTCATGGAGAGAATCCAGAGGAAGAGGCTCATCATCAGGTAGACGTTCCAGACGTTGATGTCGCTATTGATGTTCCAGGAGATGCCGCTGAAGCGATTGATGAAGTTGTAGATGACGTTCTTGATACGGAACTTGGATCAGAACCTTCAATAGAAGATGATATGGAAGATGATGGACAAGAAGATGATTTCGTAGAAATTCCAGAGGAAAACTCAGAAATGGATGAAGAGACAGAAGAGAAAGAAATGTATATGACAGAAAAAAATACAGAAAATGAAAAAAATAAAGAAGGAAATTTATGTCCTTGTAGGGAAGAGGATAAAGAAAATGATAACGATGGTGTTATGAATACAGAAGAAACAGATGAACCAGTTGAAAAAGAAGGTGATGATGACGATGATAATGATGATGATTGCATGGCAAATACAATCGAGAATATCGAGAAAGAGGCGAATCAAATGAAACCTGGTTATGTCGGTCAATCTAGCCGCATAAATCTTGACTTAACGGGCGTTTTGGCAGTTCTTAATAAGCAGGCCAAATCTACCGAGCAGCAGAATGCTCAGGATTCCCCAGATATAGGAAAATATAAAGATGGAAAACCTATGGCTAATGAAAACGCCTTAACAGAAGGTGGACCGAGTGTTCCAGATAACGCAGGTAAGGCTAAAATCGGAAACGAAGAGCCCAAGGCTAGCGACAAATTAGATATTCCTGCTGGAAGTCCTCCTATCGGTGGCGAAAAAGATAATAAAGAGTTAACCGATGGAGATACTAGAATGACAGGCGGCGAAGAAGGCTCAGGTAGCGATGGAGCCGGTCATAAAGCTGCTTCCGTAAAAGAGAGAATATCAGATTTAGCTGGTAGAATTCTTCAAGCTACTGATGACATTAAAAAGACTAAAACATCCGCTCCGAAGGAAAAGAAAATGGCTCCTAAAAAGCCAGTAGCAGATGATAAAGATATTCAGCCGATAAGCGGTGATAGCACAATTGGCGATGAAGATAAATTCACAGCCGACGATCCTGGCAAAGTTAAGTCAGATAGCGGTTTTATTGGTAAGGAAAAAGAAACACTTAAATCCAAGCCAGATGAGCCAAAAGATCAACCATCGTTCCCAGCGGGCGGCGGAAAAATGAAAACAGACACAAATGATCCTGAGAAACAGGAACAAGATAAAGGCACCGTGATTGCGGAGTCCAGCCAGAAACAAGTTGAAGCGGCAACGAAATTAGCAGGAAAGATGTTAGCAGCAGGGAATATCTCAGTAGATGACCTTGCGACTAAGATTAAAGAGCTAAGTTCGTATAAGGTCGCAACAATCTCGGATCTGGAAAAAAGTTTGTTCGCAACTAAAAAAGGACTTACTGCGGCGTCAGACGGGTTGGAGTCTCCCGTAATTATTAGCGAGGCTAGTGCAGTTCCAAGAGAGACCTTAAAGAGTCAATTGCAGGGAATGTTCTCACTAGACCACAAAAATAAGCAGGCTCAAGAGTTTAGGTTATTATAGGAAAATTTTTTAACAGATAAAAATGTTAAATAACAAGGAGATTTAAAATGGCTTTAATCGAAATTTATCATGTAGTCGCAGATATGTATCCTGTAGACGCAGACTGGGATGGAACAAACTTCCTAGAGGGTATGGTAGCTCAGCTTTCTGCTCTTGGCGAAGCTGTTCCTGGAGATGCAACGTCAGTTAATATCGGTATCGCTGGTGATACTGAGAGCAACACGACATCTGGTACGCCATATGCCGCCTCTCTTATCGTCAATGGTGCTGGTGCAACACGACAGACAGAAAACAGAGTAAGTGACTTCTTCAACGAGACACTCGCTTCTGGAAGAATGACAGTCTATTCAGGCGGTGGCAAGTTCGCTACCGACTTGTTCGAAACAACTGTTGATGCTGCCGCTCCTGGAGCTTTGCTCTTCTGTTCCGCTAACGGTCTTCTTACCACGACAAATGGTACTGGTCCGGTAGTTGGCGTAGTTGCTGCCGCTGTCCAGGCTTGGGATTCAGGAGTTCCTGGCGTAGATACTACCAATGGTAGTCTAAGTCTTGGGGATTACGTTACCTTCATTCTGAATATGGGCACGGAATAATAGTTTTTGGGATTTGGTTTTTAACAAAATTAAGATTATCATTTTAGGATTTGCAAAGCGAATACCTAAAAATAGTCAAAGGAGAATAAAAAATGTCTTTAAGTAAAAATAGTTTAACAGATAGAGAGAAGGAAGATGTTATTGCCCAAGCTCTGGAAACAGACGAGGGACGTACTGCTCTAGCTCAGGCAATGGTAGAACCAATTCGCCGTTCGTTAGAGTATCAGGCTGTCGGTCGTAAGCTTTTGATGGTTGATGAGCTTCCCCAAGGTGCTCTTGCTCGTTACGAGCGTGACGTTGCCTCAGTTGCTCACGTAGTTTCTCGTAGAGGTGCCGTACCTGATCAAATTCAGGAAGGCGAGGAAATCCTAGTTCCTACGTTCGAAATTGCTGCTCATCCAACAGTTCGTCTTAGCGAGATCAAGGCTCGTCGTTTCTACATCGTAGACCGAGCTCAGATCAAGGCTAAGGAAGCTATCCAGAAGGAAGAAGATAGCAATATCTTCAATGCCCTTCTAGCTGCTGCAACGACTGCTGGTAACATCGTTTCTAACTTCGGAACCTTGTCAATCGCTTCTTTGAACACTGCTTTCCGCATGATCGAAGAGCATGACCTTGTTGCTACGAAGATTGTTATGCATGCTCGCCAGTTCGCTAGCGTCCGTGCCTTCGGCAAGACTTTCTATGATGAGGCAACTCAGCGTGAAATTATCACAACTGGCCTTTATGGTCACCTCTACACCGCTGATATTCACGTTTCAAGCCGTATGCCAGTTGCAACAGTTCTAGTAGTTGCTTCGCCTGATACAGTTGGCGCTTTTCCGATTCGTCAAGATATAACAGTATTGCCTGCTGACGATCCAAAGAAGCTCCGCTTGGGTTGGGTAATTTATGAGGAAGTGGGTATAGTAGTCGTTAACGACTATGCCGTCTCAAGAATTGATGTAAGTTCTGCTACCTAATGAAGTTATAATAGTTTTATAAGTAAAAAAAGAAGGCTCGCTAATTTAGCGGGCCTTCTTTTTGCATATACACCTGTTTTTGTTTTATAAAATTTAACAAAGGAAGTGGAACTTATATAAAGTATAGATGTATATACATAAGTTGGAGATATAAAATGCCTTGCAAAAAAGAGACTAACGCAAAAAGAAATAAAAAATTTAGAGACATGAAAACCGAATATGCTCTTTTCGAAGAGTGTCCAATTTGCAACAAAAAATATGATAAATATTGGAAAATATTTGTTCACATAAAGAAAAGCAAAGACATTAAACATCAATCTTTTTTGAAAAAAAATATAAAACAGGCACTTAAAATTTATCTTGATCATAAAGGGAATGTCTTTGAATTCTTTAAAAAATTATATAATGCTAAAAATATTTTTGCCGCGATTAGCAATGGATACGTTCTTGATATGTTTAAAAATAAATTAAAAATTGATAACATGGAAGATATCCGACGCAGAAAAATATCTAGAGAAATGAAGAAGATCCAAAAAACAGCAGATCATAATAAAAATGTATCTTTAGCAGTTAAGCAAGCATGGAAGGATGGAAAATTTGATACGGATGATTGTAAAAAAGCTCGTGCAAAAGGCTATAAAAATAGAAGAAGTTTTAGAGGTAAAGGAAACCCTATGTACGGAAAACCTTCTCCTAAAGGCTCTGGAAGGGGCAAGGGAGGGATAAGAGTTGATATTGGGCATTATGTAAGAAGTACTTGGGAAGCGAACATGGCGAGGATATATCAAAAATTTAATAGGCAGTATAGATATGAAACAAAACGTTTTTATATTAAACTAGGAAATGACAGTTTTTCGTATTGTCCAGATTTTTATTTTGCAGATAAAAATAGATATTATGAGATAAAGGGGCATGCAAGATCTTCTAGTGAGTGGATTTGCCCGTGTAAGACATGTGTTAAAAATAGAGCGATAATGAAAGAAGTTGTGAAGAAATTTGGAGTTAAAATAACAATTGTTGGCAAAAAAGAATATGATATGTTTAAAAGGCGATTTAAAGACGAAATTAATTGGGAGAAATAATATGGAAAAATCAAGCAACATACTTCTTCGGATAAGTGAAGAAGATCACAGGACAATTAAAATAAAATCTGCTTTATTCGGGAAAAGCAAGAGTAATTTTATTAGAGATGCCGCTTTATCCTATATAAATGACAAAAATGATTTTAAAAAACTTTTAAAAGCGTACCACGAAAACGAAGAATATCGGAATTCTATTATTGATATTATTTTTAAGCATTATAGAGACGCTGGATTTCCCTATTATAAACCGTCTGATGAAGAAAAGAATAAAAAAATGTTATCTCTTTCTCGTTCATCTTCTCCGCTTTTAGATAATAATCTTTTACAGTCGAATTATTCTGGCACATCATTAGCGAGTTCGTTTCACAATCACATGTTAGAAGTTGGACACGGAAATCGTAGTCGTTTCAGTCCTATAACAGCTTTTTTGGATGATAAGAAGTTTAGAGATTGTATAAAAAGAGCATTAGATTTAGACATTGTTCCTAGTAACGTTGGGATGAGGAAGATTTTAAAAACTCGGAATGGAGTTAGAACTGTTTGTAATTTTAAACCAGTAATAGCAAAATTTATTTATGATACTTATATCCCATTGAACGGGAATATAATAGATCCTTGTGCTGGATTCTCTGGAAGATTGTGTGGAGTCATATCTGCTAATAAAAATATTAATTATACAGGTATAGACCCAGATGAAAGAACAATAAAAGGGAACATAGAGTGTGCTTCATTTTTTAAGAATGATTACTCCTTTAGAACAGGATTCCATCTTGGATGTGCAGAGGAGGTAATGCCCTTGTTACGGAGTGATTATTATGATTTAGTTTTTACGTCTCCTCCTTATTTTGATGTAGAAGAGTATTCTAAAGATAAAAATCAAAGTTCTGTAAAATTCCCTATTTATCAAGACTGGCTGGATGGATTTTTGTATAAAATTGTAGATGAGAGTTATAGGGTTTTAAAGGCTGGATCTTATTTAGCCATAAACATAAAAAACTACGATAAGTTTTCAATTGCTGATGATTTTCTCTCATATTCGCAAAAAATTGGTTTTGTATTGGAAAAAACATATCAAATGAAATTAGCGAATAATGAATTCCATAGGAAAAAGGGACAAGTAAATTACCATACTGAACCGATCTTTATTTTGAAAAAATAATTTTGCCGATAATATATGTAATACTTTTAAGGAGAACAAAATGGAAATTAAAATTGTTGTATCAGGTAGTGAAACATCGGTATCTATTCCTTGGAAAAGTTCTGAAAATTGCATGCTTACTTTGATAAAAGTAGGAGATAATATTCGTCCGGCTAAACCAGAAGATCTTAAAGACGTTGCTAGATGTTTAGGAGAGGCTCTTAAAGACTCTGAAAAAACAGGACGGTCTCCTATTCTTATTACACATCATGCTATAACCACAGAAATGGTGCCGATCTATTATGCTCCATATCAAGGTCTTGGTGGCAATCCCATTGCCGCACAATCGTCTGGGCCCGTAACAGATGAATAAAAATATAGATAATCACGTTTGCTCCAAGTGCGGAACAGCTTTTAACAATATGAGTAGTTCTTGGCAAAAGCATCCATTTGGTATTCATTATTGTTGGGAATATGAATTAGAAAACACATGGTATCATAGGTGTGGCTCGCCAGGAACTTGTGGATGTGGTTGTGCTATACCAAAACAAGAATATAATTTAAAAAGGGAAATAAAAAATGGATAAAATTGCTTTATTTATGAAGACACTTCCTTGGCGCAAAAAACTATTATTGAAGCAAATCGCTGAGATTAATGTAAAGATAGTAGAAACAAAGAAAGAGATAAAAAGATTAAAAGAAGAGATAATAGAAGCAAAACTAGCCGAACAGGAAGGAGAAGAGTGGAAAAAATAATATTTTTCCTTGTAGATTTTTAATTTTGTTCGCGTTGTTATAGTTAGATAAGTGTCTATTCATATAGTTAATAGAAAGGGAAAATTATGAACAAAATACTTTGTATCGCGATTTTGACTCTTGGATTGGCAAGTTCTGTGTTGTATGGCTGTGATGAACGTGGGCGAACGAATATGCGGTATACCAGTCATCCAACAATAGTATATCCTAGATATAGTCCTCCAGTTCGCACAATGCATCGTCCTCCGATAACTGTCCATCGTCCTCCTATTACGATCTATAGACCCAATCCTATGAATCCTCATATGCAGTCTAGAACGATACCATATAGAACAGCACCGGTAATGCCTCATAGAGTTATGCCATCGCCTAGATTGACTCCATCGCCTAGATTGACTCCATCGCCTAGATTGACTCCATCGCCTAGATTGACTCCAATAGTTCCTCATGGTAATATGCCATCTAGACCTGGTATGTCTCCTAAAGTATCTCCGATGAGACCTAACAGTATGTCTCCTTCGCATAGTAATATTCCAACAAGACCTCGGAGTGATACTTCTGGCAGAGCTGTTCATCCGGGCTCTCGCAGATAGCTTGTTGTCAAAAAATAAATAATTTTCAAAATACTTAAAGGTATTTTATTTGTTCTATATAATACATAGATACCGATTCGTATAATTTTAGGAGATAAAAATATGACCCAAGCTATTAGACCAATTAGGGCTCCCGCTATCCAGCTTGCTGGTGACTTGAGAAAAACAGACGGTACGTGGGTTCCATCATTTGTAGGAACAGTAAGAAATCAAGCGACTCAAAGCGGAACACCCATCGATGTTTACAATGATGATGTATATGTTTTTCAGAAGAGAGTCAGAATTACTCTGACCGGTTCTGGACCTGGCTATTTTGACGAGAATAATGTTCCAGTAAGATTAAGAACTTACGCTCCTGCGCCAACGCGTGACACCAATCACACAACTGGCTTGCTTCCAGATAAGAATGGCCTTGGAAATATTTTGTATGCGTTTGGCGGGAGAATGCCTACTTTAACAGAAGGTGAAGTCTATACGGAGCCATTTACTCTTGCCCGTCTTGACGAGCATCTTTCTAAGGGCGATACTAGAGCTTATGTTTTTGCTGATGATGTTATCACTTTAACGGCAGCTATTTTCTGGGGCGGAAGAATTAGTTACGAAGCCGTTGTTCGCATTAAAATAGCTTAAATTAAAATATAGTTCAAAATAATGATTCAAGGGACTTGTCTCTTGAATCTTATTTTGATGTACTAGAAAAAAAAAGAGGAACTCAAAACATCTTGTTGAAAAAGTGATTAGTGATTGAGCTCTATCTGTTAAAAATGGAGAGAAATATGGGAAATATAATGAAAAGAATATTGACGTATGGTTTTCTTTTAATGATTGGATTGTCCAGTATTGGCTGTTCTCATGCGATCATAAAGAATCAGATAGGTGGACCTGACGGAATAACTCATTCTTATAAAGAAACGACTGCTCCTATTAAAACCAGAATAATAACTATTAAAAAAATAAATGGCAAAACAGTTATATCAAAGGAGTATAAATAATGAATAAATTAAGTGTAATATTTCTTTGTATTGTCGTAGGATTAGGCAGCTCGATTCTTGGCTATTCGGTTGGACAGATTAAATCTAACATCACTCAATCTCAAACCTCGTCACAGACCTCTTCAGACCTAATTAGCCGAATTAATTCAATGCCCGAGGGTTCAGAGATCACAATTGAGGAAAACGAGTTACAAACCGTTGTAGAAGAAAAAGAATGGAGGGGGGCTACTTCCGAGAAAATTTATTTTAGAGCTTTTAGTTGGTTTGGTTTAGGTGGTCCAGAAGCTGCTGCCGGTGATCAAGGTATTCAAAATGACAATATATCAATTGGAAAATCTAAAGGACAAAGTTGGATAACTGGATTATGGAACTTTGTTAAATCCATATTCTGGTTTATTGTTCTTTATTTTGCTATTTGGCTTATATTGTCTGCTGTTTCAATTGTTTGGCCTCCAGCAGGAGTAATCGCTGGGATTATGGCGGCAATTGCGACAGGAGGTATATCTGCGATATCCGGTTTAATCACTTGGGTTAAAACTAAGAAAACAGAAACCGCATTGGTTCAAACGGTACAAGGCGTTGACGCTTTTAAAGCCGCGAATCCTGATGCAAAAGATGCTATTAACAACGAGTTAAAGAAAGCACAAGACTCTAATAGCAAAGATGTTATAGACGTTATTAGAAAATAATATAAACATACGAAAAGGTTTGCCCTAAAAAGTGAACCTTTTTGTATGTACACTATTATTAATACAAGGGAAAATAATATGTCAGCAATAGTCGATTTTTATAGTGAAAAACCCGATCATACTGGAAGATCGATAGAAGATATATGGAAATATAGCTATAAAGAGCTTGAGCATACGCATGATTATATACAATATCTATTTCCTATTATTGAACCTTCCTATTTTAATAGATCTACCCCTAAATTATTAATTTCTGATATTAGTCAATTTAAAAATAATAAAAGCCTTCGACATAATTTATTGATTTCGTTTTTAATTATGTTAGACTTTTATGGTTTGTCTTGTGATTTAAACAATTCTAATATTCTTATTTATAAAGGTGAGAATTATGAGGAAAGAAAAGGAAATTGGCAGACAGGTAAAAATCATAATTTTCTACGAATAACAAGAATTTTAATAAGTTTAAAAACATTGGGGCTAGAAAACGTCAGTTTGGCATTCTATAAGTGTTTAATTAAATTAGTAGAAGAAAATCCTATTGGATTTAATTTCACATCATTAGAGTACTGGAAAGACGCAGTTAAGGAGTTATTATTAGATGCCGTGGATTGAAGTTAAACCTGTAATTGATTCAAAAATGAGGGGGTTATGTGTTAAACCATATCCTCTTCATAAAAAAGGTTGCCCGAATTTCGGGGTCAAGAAAGGTTGCCCTCCTCAAGCTCCTCATTTTAAAAGCAATTATTCCTCTGTTTTCGCAATATATAATATATTTGATTTTAAAGCTCATACTGACAAAATGAGATTAAAACACAAAGACTGGTCAGAACGACAAGTTCGATGTGTTCTTTACTGGCAGGGTACTGCTAGATTAGCCTTGAGAAGCTAGATTAGCCTTGAGAAGCGAGATTAAGTCTTTTTTGAGGCAACATAGGGATTATAAAATTATTGGCTGTCCCGAGGCTCAGGGCGTCAATTTAACAGAGACAATGAAGAACTCTGGAATAATATTGGAATGGCCGCCGGTTGCTATCTCATATCAAATAGTTTTAGCCGTTAAAAATTAATACATTTTGCCGATAATGTAAATATGATTAACGAATTAAAAGACATAGAGGGGATTTCTGAGGTTGCGAGCAAATCTTTCTGTCAAAGTCTACATTCGCAATCATTGTGTCGCAAAATCTGCCCTGTTGATATTATCGATAAAAATAAGTTTTATCTAGCACCCATCCCTCAGCAAGATGTTTATTACTTCGACTGTGATAAAAACGATACTATTTTTCTCGAAACAAGTAAACCTATTGAAACCTCTTCTAATTGCATCTCTTATTCGATTTCAAAAGTGGAATTAGAGATGAACAAAGTAAATATAATAACGATAATTACGGGACTTATAGATAAGTTAATTAAAAAAGAAAATGAAAATTTTCTTTCTTTTATCAAATCTCTTTGTCCAGAAGATACATCTTATCAATTTAGCGAAGAAGATGATTGTTATATTACTTCTGATTTTTTTCCAAAAGATAATATTAAAAAATATCCTGCTAAAGTTTTTAAAACTAATAAATTACAAAAAACAGAGGTTTTGGCTTTAAGACACGCTAATATTTCTGTATTTTCTGGAAAACCTTTTATTCAGATATATGACACTCCCTGGTGTTCAGCGACTTTAGCGACTGACACGCCTGACTGTTTCTATCATAATCCTTCTTTTTCTAATTCGATAAGCATTATCGCGTCTATTCCCAATTTCACTATGGTTTTTAGGAAGAATAACGAATATGATATAAGAAAAATACTACTACCAGAAAGCTATGCTTTTACTAGTAATATCGAAGAAGATTTAACTATAAAAATTTCTCAAGAAGAACTTGTTTTCCGGGCGATGAATAGAGAAACTTTATTACTTGATATATAATTTTTTAAAGGAAAAACAGAATATAATCGCAACATAATAGGAATCCGTTGCTTTTTGTACGAAAAAAGAAAAATATGACTATAAATAACGAAAATAATAGAGAGCGATGGGTACTCACTAATATAAGCCTATCTGAACTAGCCTTCGGTGAATTACCCCTACTTCCAACAATTTCATCTGGTGAATCTGTAGACCTGCTAATATATTACGAAAAAGACGAAATTCAACAATGTAAACAGATTCCTATGGCTCTAACTGCTGGTTTTATCTCGATGCAAAAGATTTTAGATAATAGTTCTACAGACGTGGAAAGTTCAGATTATGTTACGGTTGCAGAAAGAAGTATTATAGAAGAAATAAAAGACGAGACAACATTTGATTTTCTTAAATTAAATCCAGATTTAGCAGCTAATCCAGACTACGAAGAAGGTCTGATTTTTTATGACACCGTAAATAAATGTTTAGCGGTATATAACAGCGAGTCAGACATAGCCTTGCAGGTGGGGCAAGAACAATGGGTTTATGTTTATAATGACACTGGATCTGATCTCGTTGATGGTCAGGCTGTCTATATCAGCGGAGCAGATGTTGTCACGGGGCTTCCAACGGTTGCTTTGGCCCAAGCTTCGTCAGAAACTACTTATATTGTTGCCGGGTTGACGACACAACATATCGCAGATGGAACTTCTGGCTTTATAACCGCATTAGGAATTGTTAATGATCTAGATACCTCAGCTTTTGCTGCTGGGGCAGATGTATGGGTTTCTGCTGCAACTGCCGGAGCCCTTACTGATGACGAACCGAACTCATTTATTTACAAAGTAGGTAGAATAGTCGTCTCTTCGGCAACAGAAGGTTCTATTTTTGTGAGTCCGAAAAATTATGATTTTTATACTAAAGATCAAGTTAATAATCTCATCGCCGCCGTTGAGGTCGGTGGAGAAGCTAATCTTAATGTTTTAATCGTAACACAAGTAACAGGTTCTGCTGGCACGACTTTTGCCTCAGTTGAAGAGGCTATAGACGAAATTAACAGTTATGCTGGAGGTCCGGACGAGGCGAGTACTACCAACAGATATGTTATCGAAGTAACTCCTGGAACATATGTGGAAAATAATCCGCTAGTTGTCCCATCTTATGTAACGGTACAAGGGTATAATGATGAGGCTTCTGTCATTCAAGCTAATGATAACGCTTCAGTTTTATTGACAATGTCTGATGACTCGCAAGTTTACAGTCTAAGAACAAGTGGTCCGGCTAACAATGATGCTATTTTGCTGAATAGCGGAAATGAGGGTGAAATTGTTCGTGTTGTTTGCACAAATTCTTTGTCAGGTATACATGCCGATGGGGCTGGGACAAAGCTTACAATTGAGGAATCGAAGTTTAAGCCAGATGTAATCACGGGCATCCGAGCTACTGATGGTGCATCTATAAGTTGCAGTAACATTCTGTCGAAGGCCACTACTACTCATTTTTATGCTGACGGCGGCAATATTTGGATTCAGAATAGTGGCACACAGGGAGGAACTAATGGAATCTATGCCAATAATGGTGGCGCAATTTATCCGCATTTAACATCTTGCATGGGAACGACTAATATTATTAGGGTAAATAATACTAGTAAGGTTCTAGGAAATACCGTTAGTTCTAGGGAGAATGCTCTGGGAGCATCATCGACATGGGATATATTACAAGAGGATGCTTCCTCCACTATTAATTTAGCGTTCTGTAAGTTTTTGGCTACCAAAATTTCTAGGGTAGACTCTTCAGCGACAAACTTATCCTTTGATAGTGAATTAGAGGGAGACGAAGGGCTTCTATTATATGAAGAATTACAAGTCGGTTCTCCAGAACGAGGCCGCGAATCGGTTTTTGGCGAAGGAGATAGTTACATTCGCGGTATGCTGGTTTATACCGAAACTGCTGGCAATGTGTTTACGAACGTTAGCACAGAAGCCGCAAGCTCGTCTGGATCAACATTTACGTTCCCGGCAATTGCAGCAGATAATGCCATTTATGTATCATCTGATTTGCAAGACGCTACTGATTATAAACAATTTTTAGGGATTAAAGCCTCTATTACAACAGCTGCGGTCCTTGGAGCTGGAGAAATAGTTGCAGAATATTGGGATGGAACAGCCGGAGGAGGATCGTGGGTTGAATATGCTACAATGTCTTGTCTATCTAATTCTCCGTATACCGAATATTCTAATCTTATATTCGAAAGGGTTAATTCAGAACAAATAAGATTTGATGACCTTACTGATACTACTAGATTTGATTGGGCTAAAAATGATCCTCCGGCTACAGGAACCAACCGATTTTGGGTAAGATTTAGAGTAAAGACTGATGTAACTACAGTTCCTATTTTTGAGCAGTTTAAAGTTCACAGTAACAGAACAGAAATAAATGCAGACGGTTTTGTTGAGTACATGGGAAAAGCCAGGAAACTTCGCAAGCTTCCTGAGGTCCATATCGGAAATAAACAAGAACTGGTAGGAGCATCGCCTGCTAACGAGAACATATCATATGGTGCTGTGGCTCGTTTTGTTGTTACGGATAATGAATTTGCTAATGGAACAACAGACGGCTTTGGTCAAACAGTTGCTATTCCAGAAGGTCTTGATACTTCATTACCATTAGAGTTTAAAACAAGGTGGGCTCCTACCACTGATGTCGCGTCTGGAGATGTCGTTCTTGATCTAACATATGGCACCATTAAAGTTGGAACAGTTCTTAATGGGGCGAATACGGAGCAAGAAAAATCTGACTCAGTAACAACGACGGCTAATACTGCCGAACAAGTGTATGAATCGACAATACAATTCAGTATTCCAGATGCTATTTTGGGTGATACTATAGTATTAGCTTTGCGAAGGCAGGCCGCTGGATCTCCAGGTCCAACTGGCGATACTTACAACGGCAATATCTATATCGTATCTGTTTTATTGCAAGGTTATTTCTGGCATTAATAAAATTTTATTTTGGAGATAAAAATGAGAATTTTAAAAACAGCGAAATGGAAAGATAAAATAAAAGGCGGATTAGCAGATAAAAATAAGCCTGAAGACTTTGATAAAGATCAGATAGATAAAGGGGTTAAGGTTGAGAAAGAACATACAGATGATCCTGAAAAAGCAAAAGAAATTGTTATGGATCATTTAGAAGAATCTGGTGACAAAAAGGGTAAAGACGGTGGAAAATATTATGACAAACTAGATAAAATGGAAAAAGAAATAGAGAAGGACAAAAAGGCTAAAAAAGCCAAGAACCTTTTCAATTTATTGAAGTCTGCTAAAAAGTCAAAAAAAGTAAATGAATATGCTGTCTGCAATACAAGTGTCGGAGGAAAAGAAGGCACAAATAAACGTTCAGAATGGAGCGAAGATGCCAAGAATAGATATGATAGATGTCTAAAAGATATAAATCCTAAAAAGCATAAACCCAGAAAAAAATCAGAAACAAGTGAAAATATAAAAGTAGCAAGGCTTAGCTCTAAAAAACTGTCATTTAGATGGAATATGCCGTATGAGATAGATCCAACAGAGTCCGATATCGTTGTCATATTCTATTTTACTCCAGGAAGCCCAGGTTGGCAGCACAAGCATAATCATGACCCAGATAGACAAGAACCTCTCGTAGAGGATATACGCATTCAGGACAAGTCTGGTAGGGAAACTGAAATAGACGAATCAAATATAATGTGGAAAGATATGCTGGAAGCCTGTTGGGACTATATCGAAAGAATAACACCAAATTAAATATTTCACCGCGAAATTAAAATACTCCTGATTTTTAGGGGTATTTTTTTTGTACAAAAAATAGAATTTTGCCGAAAATAATAATATGAGATTTATAAATACAACTAAAAATACTGTTGTCGTTGGAGATATCGATTTAGTTGTTCCTTATATCGAAGATGAACCCCAGACTGTCAATGCCGATTTAGTAAAAAAATCGGATAACTTTAGACTATTAGTTAAATTAGGTAAATTCCAGATTGTAGAACATGACGATACCGTTTTTGAAAAAAATTTAACCAATATGCAAGATCAATATAAGGTTCCTATAAAAAAAGTAGAAGAAGAAAAACTTCCAGAAAAAGATGACGCAATAGAAGTTAAAATATGTGGACATATGTACGAAGCGGGTGGATATGCAAAAGTTAATCGAAATTTGGCGTTTGGTTTAAATAAATTAGGATGTAAAGTCCAGTTAGATCCCGTAAACAAGTCTTTTAATAATCTTGAAGAAGATGAAATTCGAGCATTAAATAAAATAAATAAAACAGTAAGTAGGTCTGCAATTGTTATTGATAGTATGATTCCCACTTTTAGTAATATGTCAGGTGGGGCTTATAGAATTTTATATACGACGATTGAAGCAAGTTCTATCCCGCAACAATTTGTAGATATCTGCAACAGTTATAATGAGATTTGGGTGGCCTCGGATTTTTGTAAAGAAATATTGGATAAATATAATATACAAAGACCAATATTCGTTATTCCAGACTCGATTAATATTACTGATTATCAACCGAATGGTGATAAATTCCAATTTAATCCTCCGCTCGGTAATTTTACATTTTTAAGCGTTTTTGGGTGGAGTTATAGAAAAGGATACGATGTACTACTTAAAGCTTATCTGCGAGAGTTTAATAGTCAAGATGATGTGTCTTTGCTGCTGGCGACAAGGGTAAATTATAATACTAATAAAAATGTAGGAATAAAAAAGACTATTAAAGATTATATTAGTAGATATGCACCAGAGAATACTCCTCATATCTCTTTATATTCAAATATAATTCCAGAAAATAATATGGCAAGTCTGTATAGGTCGGCTAATGCCTTTGCACTTTTTTCGAGAGGCGAGGGTTTTAACATTCCAGCCTGTGAGGCTTCTCTTTGCGGTTTACCTGTTATTTGCACTAACCACAGCGGTCATACGATGTTTTTGAAAAATAATAATTCATATTTAATCGATATAGATAGTGTAAGTCCTTTACCACAAGGATTAATGGATGTTCATTACTGGGATGGGCAACTATTTCCAGAATTGACTTCTGAAAAAGTCATCGCAGATGCTCAAAAAATTATGAGAAAAGTTTTTGAAGAAAGAGATGATAGAAATAAAATCTTGCAGGAATATGTAAAAGAAAATTATAGTATAGAAAATGTTTCTAAAATGGCTTACGCTAGGCTGGAACAAGTTTGGAGAAAACTGAAATGAAAATAGTATTTTTAAATGTAAGGGGTAGAGTAGTAGAAATTTATACAGAAACTGGTGTAAGTAATATACCGTTTTCTGGAATACAAAGAATTAAAGAAGTCCTTGGAGATGATAATGATCTACTATATATAACTAATGCAGTTAGAACTAATAGCAAAGATGTTATTAAAATGGTTAATGGGATAAACACAAATAGTCTACAATCTGCAATAGAAAATGAAGAGCCACTATATATTAGATCTACAGGGCGCGGTGTTATAAGAATAGAATCACTAGATCTGTCTTTTAACGGTCCAGACGATTTTAAACCGTTAGATGATATTCTTGCTAAGTTCGGGAAAAATGTACTCGATAAAAATCTTACGCTGAAGAAACTAAGAGACAGCGGGACAATCGAAATATTATCTCAACAGGATATACAATCTGTTAAAGGTTATTTAAATACTGAAAAAATGAAGAAACAAGAAAAAATTAAAGTAGAAAAACAGAAGAGAGAGGGAAAAACAAAGGGATCGGATTCCGATGAGGATATGTGGTCAGATGGAAATCCTCTCGCCCTTTCTGCGACATCTTTGGGGAGAGGTTCAGCTAACGATAATGAAGGTAGCCTAATTACAGATGATCTGCTTGGCGGGTAAAAGTTTATGAGAAATATTCTAATAATCAATTATGGGAATACTAACGAGTGTTTAATCTCTACAAGCCTATTAAAGAGATTTAAGAATGATAGTGTATCTATTCTTGTCGCCAACACAGATGCGGCAGCACCTTTTAGATATAATCCAAGCGTTAAAAATATATATTTGAAAAATAAATTACCTAATAATTTTTCGGATATAAAATTTGATTTATTGATAAATTTACACCCCAGTTTTGATAAGAATAATCTAAAAATTTCTTATGACAAGGCTGTGGGCTTTAATTTCTCTGATGATAGTTTTAAGTATGAAAAAGTTTTATATTATGATCAAGAAACAGAACGTAATATTTTTCAAATATATTATAGCTTGGCTGGACTTAAATGGGCCGGAGAAGGATTTGAATTACATTATTATCCACAAAATAGATCAAAAGCAAATAGAGTCGGACTAGCAATGTCAAATATTAAATTAAAAGATTTTGTTGATTCAAACTTGTCTTTAAAAGATCTAAGATTATGGAATATCCCATATAGGAAAAACTTTTTTAAGAAGGTAGATGAAATAAACCGATGTAATACTATAATAACAGATGACTTATATTCGTTGAACATCGCTTTAGCATTGAGAAAAGAAATATATTTTTTAGAAACTATTAAATTCAATTTTAAATTAGAATTTTTTGGAAAAGGGAGTGTGTTTAGAGTTCCTAAACATTTAATTTAATTTATGCAAGAAATCAAATTAGGAAAAATTAATAGAATAAGTCCTAGCCGAATTACCGATAAGGCCGAGGCAGATAAAGATTTGCATGTAAGCTCTTTTGGAATATCAAAAAGATGTCAAGGAGAAGGTATTACAGTCTGTGTTTTCGGGTCAGGTTTTCCATCTCACGATAAAATACCAAAAGTGTCTATATTCGAAAATTTTACATCAGAAAAAGACCCAATGATCGATGTTATTAATTTTTCGACTATTGGGGCAGGACTTATTACCGGAGAAGATTTTGGACTATTGCCAGATGCAGAAGTCGTTTTTCCAAAAGTAATAGATAATAAAGGAAATATTCTAATATCTTCTTTGCTTTCTGGGTTTATTTGGGCTTGTATAAAACAAGTAAATATTGTAGTTCTTCCTTGTAGTATCCAAAATGAATGTTTGCCAGACTTCCAAGAGATTTTACAGAAAATAAATAAATTGGGCATTATTGTAGTTATGCCTATCGATAAAAATGATAGCGACTTGGATATTTTAAACACAGATTATGTTCTGGGAGTTCGTACTGATACGGTAAAAGATGAGATCTGGTCGATTATAGAAGAAAAAAAGAATTTAGTAGTCATGTCTTATCCGAAAAGCCTAAAAATTACATCTCCTTATGGAGTACATAAATATGCCCGACTTTTGCCCAGAGAGGCATCTCCATTTGTTTTTGCGTCTGTAGTTGGGGCAATATGCTCAAGACGTAAGAAAAAATCATTAAGCATCTCATATAAGAGCGTATATCCTGATTTAATTAGCCTAAAGAAATAAAAACTTTTTAAAGGATTATTTCATTTAGAGAAGTAATAAATTATTAGAAAAAGATATTTTTCGCGCAAAAATTTATAGATTAAGGAGTATTTGTTTATGCAAAGATTTAAAGCAGTTATAGTAGGGAATACAACAGAAGAAACAGTAGCTCAGGCTGCTGTAGATGCTATTATAGCAGTTCTTCCAGATGGATTTAGAACAGTTGCTGCTCCTTGGAAAAAAACTCTTCTTTCTACTGGCGAAAAACGTGAAGTAAGAATAATAATAACAGGTTCCTGTTTAGATGATGCTGCTGCCGAAGCTGCTTGGACTATAATAAAAACAGCTATTCCTGCTGGATTTGTTATTGTTGCTGCTAAATGGGAAAAAGATTTGAGTGCTGATAGTAAGGCTATATGGGTAGCTGAACAATCTGCTGCACTTGCTGCTAAAGAACTTGTAGATAAAACTGTTGCGGAGAAAATACTTACAGCGATAGATAAAAATGTTACATTTGATCAAACAACTAAAGATGCTATAGTAGCAATTGTAAATAAAGAAGCAAATATTATTACTGAAGAAGAAAAAGTTTCATAAAAAGGAGAAAATATGTTCTTAAATTATTTTAAAAATGAGACGCTCAAAGACCAGATGCGGGCGCGGGCGCTGGTGCTGGCCGCGACGGGCAAGGCGGAAGAGGTGTAAGGCATGGCGATTACATCAAACGCAAGTGGTAATTATAGTGTGGGGGCCACATGGGTTGGTGGCGTTGCGCCAGCGGATACAGACGACGCTATTATCGCTACCGGTCACGCGATTGCTATGGATGCTCGCATTCCAGCAACGGGTTCGCTGGCGTCTCTGACGTTCCAGGGCACGGGCAGTCTTACGGTGGATATGACGGCGGGACTGTTCGATGACCCAGGCAGCAGTATGAAT
>Ga0210003_1000040_pt1 | contig 119124 bp, 101 predicted proteins | sample LantaG_FD_182804 | JGI IMG/M metagenome (GOLD analysis project Ga0210003, IMG submission 182804) | Deep subsurface microbial communities from Baltic Sea to uncover new lineages of life (NeLLi) - Landsort_02402 metaG (SPAdes) (version 2) | ecosystem: Environmental > Aquatic > Marine > Oceanic >... | reverse complement strand
AGAGCAGGGAACAGGTTTTTATCAAATCAACTGGGATGGACGAGACAGGTATGGCAAGGACATATCCAGTGGAGTATACTTTGCGAGATTAACAGCAGGTAGTTTTGTAAAGACAGGCAAGATGCTGCTTGTAAAATAAGGGACAGCAAGGGACAGGTCCTTAAAAGCCTTTAGGACCTGTCCCATCAAGGACCTGTCCCATTAAGGACCTGTCGCTTTTGTAGGAGCGGACCTATGTGTCCGCCCTTTTTTTCTTGACATTTAGAGAAATGTTTCCTATAATATTTTCAAGATAGGTTTTTATCAGTTAGCTTATAGCAAGGAGCAAATATGGGACTCTTAGACCTAAAGATAATCAAGAAAATAAAACTGACAGTAGAGGAAAAATTCCCTGATATGAAAGGTGTTGAACCAACCGAGAAACGAATTTCGACAAAACAAGAAGAAAACCTGTATAACAAACTTGGCGTTTCCCTTCCAAAGTATTACGAAATAGAAGAACTTTTCCGACTAAGCTTCAAAAAACTGATTACAACGGAAGATGGATTTGAAATACCCAGGATTGTAAAAGTCCTTGTGGATAAAACAGGGAATATTTTCAAAATTTCAACGACAAAATAAGAACAAAAGAGAGCACAGAGAAAAATCATAAATGATAAGGAGGCATAATGCATAAATACTCTTTTTTCATTCTTCTTCTTTCTGCAGTGTCAGCACTTTATGGGCTCGAGCCTGAGAAAACGAACCTCCCTGGATATTACACAGAGTGCAACATAAACACAGAAGGTCATATTTCTTCCTATTCTTATACATTCACCGGAAGTGAAATGATTCCGGAAAAACCATTTCAGAATGTCATTGTAAGCATTCCTCTATACTCCGATACAGCTGTCTTATGGGTTGACAGAAATCACCTCAATGCCGTTGCCGAAAATGTTACTATTACAGGAGATGGTATGTCTATTTTCGCTGGATGGTGGTTGAATAATGAGCGAGCTTCTCTATACAGAACTCTTGGCAATGGAACTCCTCTCTGGACCTATCCTACGCCACTTGCAAATTGGCAGATAGATGTATCATCTTCGGAAGATGGTCATCTTCTTTCAGCAGCAAGTTCTGGTTCACCTTTTGTTATATGGGACAAATCCTGCTCCATCCCTATAAAGGAATTCTACTACCCTTCTGGCTTCCTGGGCAGGCAATGTGCCGTTTCAAAAGATGGTTCCACTGCTGCAGTTGCAACAGATAACGGCTCAACCGGACGACTTTTTGTGTTTTCGGCAAATGGTGATTCACTCTATACCGCAGACTTCGACAGAGGAAATGGCGTTTACGGAGTGGAACTTTCTCAGAATGGCACGATTGCTCTTGTTTCTACTTACTATGTTCTCTCAATCTTTGAGAATGCTTCGTTGCGTGATACAATCTCCAATTATGGACAGACGGCTGCAAAGCTCTCAGGTGATGGAAGTAAAATTGTTAAGGGTGACTTCTCTGGCAGAGTAACACTGTACGAATGGAATGGGGCAAGTTATGCTCAACAGTGGCAGAGCACAATAGGAGGACCCTGGGTTGTTGCGGTCGATATATCAAGCGATGGTTCAACCATTATGGCAGGTACAGGTTACAGTAATGGCAAGTCCGTTATGTTTGATGCCGCATCTTCTACCCCACTCTGGACATACCAGAATTACGGAAGTTATGGTGCATACGTTCACGCTGTTTCACTATCAGGTGATGGTTCCATTGGTGCTGCAGCCTCCTGGGGCGACACAGCACAAACGGGAACCTTTTATGTTTTGACAGTGCACTCAAAGACTGTTTCGACTCCCATTATTGGTGTAACGAGAAATAGCGAAATAGGTTCACTTTTTGACTGTGATGTTTCTTCCGACGGTCAGTATATAACCGCAGGTGGTAAGGCAGTTCACGCATACCAAATGGGAAATGGAGGAGAGGTTTATTCAGTACTTGTAGGAAATACACCTTCCGCTAATGCTGCTACAGAATCCATTGACGCACCTGTTCACCTGATTCAGACCGGCAATGTTATCACACCGACGGCAACTTTCAAGAACTATGGAGACAATGCTGTATCTTTTAATGTCCATTTCACTATCGAAGACTCTACTGGAACAACCGTTTATTCATCCGAGGACTCGATATCCAATCTCTCTTCCGGCGCATCAACCCAGAAAGCATTTTCACCCACATGGACACCATCCAACTACAATTACTTCCATGCCATTGTCTGGTGCGAACTCTCTGGAGACCAGTATCCTGGTGACGATACACTAACACTTGCTGTAAAATGTTTTCATGATGCAGAGGCAAGGGCGATACTGGTTCCTTTTAATGAGACAACCGTAAATATGCAGATTATCCCCCAGGCACTTGTTTATAACAATGGTTCATACACTGAATCCTTCGAAGCAATCCTCACAGTAAAGGATAGCCTTGGAAATCCCGTTTATGTTGATACGACGAACTCCTCTGCTGTTTCACCCGAAACAGAGGCAACTATTCTATTTTCCAACCTAACCCCGGCAACGATAGGCAACCACACCTGTGAGCTTAAGGTAAATGTCAGCAACGATATAAACCCGGAAAACAACACAAAGTCAAAAACTTCCTATATAAGTTATGAAATTATCTATGATGATGGGGCAGCTGAAGCATACTATATTGTCGGTTCAACCTATGACAACAATAAATTTGCAGTAAGATTCACCCCGACCCTTTCCGTCCCTTTCTACTTTACAGGCGGAAGAATATTTGTTAACGCAACCAATACATTCGACTATGTTGCACTGTGCAACGACGCATCGGGTCTCCCTGATACAGTCTCACCACTTATAGAGGATTACAATGTAGGTGCTACATCGGCTCCTGAATGGGCTTACTTTATATTTGATTCATTCGAAGTAACTACGCCAAGAGATTTCTGGGTTGTTCTGCACTGGTCACCATCTTCCCCAAATTCACCGGGTGTTGGCGCTGATAACTTCTCGCCAAATTTACGCTCCTGGTGGTACAATAATACCGACGGATGGAACAACTGGACGATGCACAACTGGATGGTTCGATTAATGCAATCACCTGGTGCTGGCGCTGTTAAGACAATTTCACCTTCCCTTCCTATCTGTTATAAACTCTACAATGCCTCTCCAAATCCTTTTCGGAAAAACACTCTAATTGTTTTTGACATTCCGAAAAAGGAAAAAGTGACATTAGAAATTTTTGATGCATCGGGAAGAAAAATCAGAGAGCTCGTAAATTGTGTAATAAAACCCGGTCATTATTCAAAACGATGGAATGGAAAAAATACAAAAGACGGGAATGTTGCCAGTGGAATTTACTTCATTAGACTAAAAACAAATATCTTTAAGAGCGTGAGAAAAATACTTCTTATAAGATAAGACAAAAATAAAAAGGGGTAAGCAATAAGCTTACCCCTTAACTGCAGAAATTCCCTTCTACTTGATGGTATCTTTCAAAGCCTTACCTGCTGAGAATTTCGGGACTCTTCTTGCTTTGATGGTGATTGTCGCACCGGTTCTCGGATTTCTTCCCTTTCTTTGTTTTCTCTTTCTTGTCGAGAATGTTCCGAATCCGACGAATGTAACTTTTTGACTCTTTTTCAAAGCCTTTGTGATTTCTTCGAAGAGCGTGTTGATAGAATCATTTGCTTCTCTTTTTGAAATTCCTGCTTTCGCTGAAATCTTGTCTATAAAATCTGCCTTGTTCATATGTTTCACCTCCTTTCCTTCGAAAACTATTGACAGTATTAGTTTTAGCAGGTTTTTGCTTTTTTGTCAAGTAAAAAATGTAGTAAAATCAAGCGTTTCGAGCTATCCCTATGTAATGTAACGCTTTACGAAATACTTTTTTATGGAATAAAAATGCCGAAAACCCCTTTGGTTACTTTGATTTCAGGGATTTTATTAATTATTATCTTGAAGTCATACTTCCATTTCCCGCCATATGAGTTCCAGCTAAACTGTGCTTCCCAGCAATGAAGATTCCTATAAATCGATAAACTCTGGTTTATAAAACTCTTCTCATTGAAATCATATCGTGTCCCAAAACCTATTCTCCAGTTCTTCGTAACCCAAGTGTCGACTCCGCCAAACAACTGTTGAGAATCTATGTTCTCTCCTATTCCCTTTACAAAATTGTGTGTCACATTAACTTTCCAGGCTTTCTTTGTCGTCCCTTCTGTGCTGTATGTATTTTTCCCTTCCTGCTTAAGCATACCCTGCAATTCAACAGAAGTTTTTACGGTAAACCTTTTAAGTTCCCTCGTATATGGATTATGTTCAAACTGAATGCGCGTAGAAAATAATTTCACAGGTTCCACTTCGATGGTATTTGTTATATTAGAAAGAGGATACTCTGTCTTCTTGAAATTGTACGACGAGGATGTTTTTAGACTAATCAGGTCAATCTTCCTATCCTTCTCTCCGCTCGTATATTTCATCTGTAGTAAATTCGAAAGAGAAAATGATACATTTTTGACCGGGTAGCCAATGTTCATCCCTTCCAATGTATAGTATTTTTCTGCATCGTTTTCATTCGGAGCATAGTTGTATGACATACTTGGTTTTATAATGTGCCTGAATTTTGCAAGCCTGCTTATTCCTCCCTTTGAAATACCATAGATTACAGTGCTGAAAGCAACCGATGTTGAATAGTATGACCTAACGGGAAATGATGAGCCATACACATCCCTATCGTAGATATTCTCCCATAATATCAAAGAAGGTGAAATATTAAAATATGAAAACACTTTCTCTGGGGACTGCAGTCTAATATTGTTTGCCAATCCATAATGGGTCACTGTGGAATCCCCATCCTTGTGCACCTTATTGATGAAGCTCGATGAGTAAGATAGATAAGGCGAATTGTACCATTTGGGACTGTCACTCGTTTTGACAGGAATTAGTCTTCTTGAACTCAGCGAAAACCCTATTCGAGGTATCCGCCTATCATTTGTTTTTTTTGCAAGGTCTCTTCTCTCATTAACAAGGAAATTCACATTTGCCCCACTCCAACTCTTTGAGAGTGACACATAAGACTCGATTTCCTTATTCAACTGTACAATCTCCTCTTCACTATAATCAACATTATAATTCACATCACTGATAAATTCAGCGTGAGCAGTAAGATTCGTTCTTCTGGCAAGACTCTGTTGATGATTAAGGTTGAAATTCCACCGTTTGGATTTGATGGATGTGTCGTTAATGTAAGAACCGTTGACACTGCCAGTAAGAAAAGGTGTTACAATATATCTTCCCGCTACATTTGTTTTTATCCCTTTTTTCTCATAAAGGTCGAATGTAAAGGTAACATCGGAATAATCATTGGTTGCCCAGAAGTATGACAGATTCCTGACATACCGACCTTCACCGGACCCCTTCCCAATCTTGGGGAAAAGAAAACCTGAATGTCTTCCTTTCTTGATTGGGAAAAACCAGAATGGCACAAAAAAAACTGGAATTGTCTGTATCTTAAGAACCACAGGTTCGCAAACAACCATATCGTTCCCATAAACTTTCATTCTCTTTGAATAAAAATCGTAATGCGGGGGTTTAAGCGAACAGGTCGTGAAGCTGCCTTCTTTAACATTGAGCACCTTTTCTCCAACTTTCAATATTGTATCACCTGTAAAGTAACCTTTTTCAATCTCCGTTTCTCCGCGAGTTACAATTCCTTTTTTTGTCTCTATATTATATACCATTAATATTCCGGAAATAGTATCTTCTTTGTCGATAAGAAATGGATGTCCGTATGCTCTGAGGATTTTCGTTTTCACATTGTACTCGATAGTGTCGGCAGTAACAACTATGTCCTTGTGTCTCGCCATTGCACTATCGCTTAAGATGATTAGGTCTTTATCTATGATATATTCGATTTTCTTTGCAGAATAAGAAGTCTCTTCAACTTCTTCCGATTTCTCCCCTGTTTCCTTGTCCTTGACGACTTCTGTTGTATCAGTGGAGGTCTTGGTTGTGTCCTTGTCTGTTTCCCCTTGTTCTGCTTGTGCCTCTTCTCCTTCTTTTCCTTCCTCTTCGGCAAAAGCAAACAGTATCGAAAGAGACAAAATGCAAATGATTACAAGAGTTTTTTTCATCCTGAAAAAGTTACCACATAACCACACTGATGTCAAGACAAACTGGGAAACAAGTCCCCTCCATCAAATCCCCGTCTTGTGAACAAGATTATTTTCAGCAAATTCTCTTCTTGAATTTTCAGTTTCTCCGACTTCAACTTGCATATCTCTTTTTTCAAACTTTCCTTTTCCCTTAATGCCATAGCGATACCATTTCTGATCGAAAGCACCGTATTCTCTACAAACACTGCACCATAAGGAAAATAATAGCGCATTGTTACAGTGTCTGAAAGAACGAGAGGAGTTTCGGCAGAAATTGACTCATAGGCACCAAGGAGAGCAGATTCTTTTCTGTCCGTCAGAACGATGACAATATCCATTGCCTTTAAAAACTCATAGTATGTTTCTCCTTTAATAAACCCCATAAAAAAAACATTCTCAGGACTCTGAGCCTTGAGCCTTTGTGGAAGTTTTTCCTTCCAACCTGTTATATAAAACGAAACTCCATCTAATCCCTTCGCAGCCTCAATCACATCAGTTAAATGCTCGTCCGGAGAGAAACTGGATATCATTCCAATACTTGGTCTCTTCTTGACAGGAAAATTCGTCCCCTTCTCGATTCTTCTAACAGGATTCTCAAACACCATGCAGTTGCATTTCCAGCCTTTTAGTTTTTCAAGTATTGCTCTGCTGTGGAAGAGCGTTACAGCGGCGAGGTAGGAATATACTCTGTGAAGCAGTAGATATAGGTAATGATAAGGTTTTTCAACAAGGGTTGTTCCCGGGGTAATATGAGAATCGATTATAAAATGCGCACCAGAAACAAACGAATACAGAGCAACGGGAAGGATGGAATGAACAGGTGGATTTTGTATAAAAATAACTGCGGGCTGTTTCCTTAAAAGGAAGAGAAATGATTTAACAAAAAGTAAAGGAAACTGTATTAACCGTAATTTCTGGCTTAAAGGAAAACAGAAATATTCAATCCCGAAAATCGCTGCAATATCCTCACTTCTCCTTGAATAAGACCAGCTCAAGAATAACCATCTCTTACGAGTTTTCTTAGTCTCTCTGGTCTTTTCGGTTTTTTTGGTCATATAATCCCCTCTAACAAGAGGGGTGGCATATACCGTATGGTATATGGCGGGGTGTGTATTTTACCCATTTACTGTCTTTAAGTGCCGAGGGCCGGACTTGAACCGGCACGCTCTAAAAGAGCAGCGGATTTTAAGTCCGCTATGTCTACCAATTCCATCACCCCGGCATCACAATTTTCTATGGTTTCATTATACACAAAACAAACTGTGAATTCAAGGGAAAAATATCTCCTCCCCTTGATGGTCAGGATTAAGGGATGGCTATTATGGAGTGCAACAACTCCCCTTGTGGCAGAAATAGTGTGTCATTGCGAGTAAACTCTCATACTGACAATGGAAGCAATCTCATACTATCGCGGCACATAGCATATACTGTATGGCTTATAGAGAAAAACATAAACAGTTAATGTCTCATCTCAAAATCCCAATCTATGTTAAAAAGCTGTAGTGGGACTTATTTCTATTTTTCAGCCTGACCCTGCTTTGGACCCAGATCATCTATTGCTCTATTATGTGCTCATTTAGCGTACAACACCATACTGGGGGAAGTAGTTTGCTGAACATCCCCTGTTTCTAAATTGACTTTAACAGCGGAACTCCTCGCTTTCGATGGGCTGTAATTCCCTACCAAAAAAATGAAATTATCCATTTCATCTTTCTTTTCAGGAATCCAAATCTCGACATAGATGGATGAAAACAGTCTGTTTTCTGGCAGAAAAGAATACAACTTTTCTCTTGCTTCACTCTCTGAAATAAGCTGTGTAATAGGTTTTAAGTAGAATCTCTTCCGATCAATATTCTTCCACTTTCCAACTTTTCTCTTACCCGGCTTTCCAAGACATTTTCCCAGTTGTTTAGATATTCCAGAATATTCATAGGAGACCACAAAACGTATTCCCACGCCTTTATTACATTTATCTACCCATTCGTAGCCCGTATTCCATTTTATCTGGGCTTCAAGGATTGTCTTATCACCTTCATTTGTAAAATAATCAGGTTTTCTCATTCCTATTGATGAAATGACTTGTAAATGACCCTTTATATAGTCAGATGGCAATCCAGCTTTTTCAAACTCATAATATAACTGTTCATTTATGGATTGAGGTGGGGATTCTGATCTTGGAATAGGTATCCATTTATAGCCGAAGTCCCATGGTTTATCCAAATAAAACCACATCCATAGGGTATCGCTGCCTCCCCCTTGAATTAGTGTTGCATATCCTTTGTATTGCTTTCGTTTTCCATAGTATTTATATTTTATGCATTTGCCGTACTGTATAGGATGACCGGCATATCGACAACGTTTTCTTATTGTATCAAGTTCAGGGAATAGAGAGTCTGAAAAATACGACGGGACAGTAAAAGTAGTAATTACTTTATTTTCATTGTTATATTGAAGGTTAATGGGATATTGAACGTTTCCTTGCGCAACTGTATCATTAATGCTTACTAGTAGCTCTTCACCTCTCTTTTCCAAATCCACTCTTTTTGCTTTCAGCTTAGTAATAAACGAGACAATTTGTTCATTCTCCTCGAAGTTCCTTTCTATTTCCTCAAAATCATAATCAGAGTTGATGATCTTATATTTTCCCTCTTTGGTTGGATATACTTTAACCAAAAAATGGTATTCAATATTCATCTTTGAATGTAATGTGTCTCTGTATCTAAAATTTCCTCCGATGCCGTATTTTGTACCAACAGGTGACTTATGTACTAAAGAATAATTCTCATAATTTTCAAGTATGTCCAACTGCAGAATTTTTTCAACAGCCTCCCAATTTTCTCTTTCTATTTTTTTAATCTCGCGTAGCCTCTTTCTTCTAGAGAATTTTTCATCAAGAGAAAGGTAGGGATATGCAAAATAGATTGCGGCACCAACAATGAATAAATAAATAAGATATTTTACAAACTTGTCAAAGATGGTTGGAGTAATTGACCTTGAGTTAACCCGTTTCTGTAATCGCAGAAGAAAAACAAGAACGACAATAAGCAGTATCACTGGTATTAGCCAGGAGAGCGACCAGAAAAACACTCTTCTATTTCGATGTCGTTGCTTTTGATGTGACAAAGATTGCTCCTCTTCTATTATCTTTTGGTTCAAAAGCAGAAAGAAATTATTCCGCTCATTTTCATTGAGATCACCTGACCATCCATGATGAAGCAAGAATTTTGCCTTTTTCATCCATGTATTTATATTCCTCGGATAGTTAGCTTTCGGAATATCAGCATAAAGTACTAATGCAAGAGAGTCAGAAATTGCTCCATTTATAATGTTAACTGTGTCGATAATAGCTCTGTTCTTTGCCCATCTTTCATTCTCAAATCGAAAGATTTCCCGCTCAAAAGTTCTCTTCTTTGTATTAAAGCGATATTCAAGAGGTCTATAGTACTGCATATCCCTTTTTGTTCCGTACTTCCCCGTGCTCATATCTAACAAGTATCGTGAAAAAGTTAATCCATTCGGACGTCCTCTTGACTTGGCTATTTTCACCTTGAAGATCGCTGGTGTAGAAATAAAAACAATATCAACATTGAATGTTTTCTTTTCTCCCTTAATAGCATCATAATTGAATGCAGTATCTGTCGTTGCTTTTGTACCATCAAATCCAAAGAAAATTACCTTTAGATTTTCCTTTGTTTCCTTCGGGATAACTTCAAAAACAGCTGTAACAGTATCCCCCAATATAGGTTCTTTTGCCAATGTCACAGACTTTCTTTCAGTATCAATGACATAGGGAATCTGATTCTGTATTTTCATTTGAAAAACGAGCAGGAACAAGCCAATATAAATCATTTCGATTCAATAAAATCTATAAAAAATCATTTGAAAAATCAAGAAAAAGGTTGATTGTTGTAACAACTCAAAAAGAGAATTGTCTAATTTTCTCATCTCATTCCAAAACCTCGATTGCAGTTTTGCCGTAAAAAAAATTTAGGTCCAATTCTGATGACCATATGGTGTCCAGAACAGAGCCAAATTGGTACAAATTGAGCTAAATAGAGACAAATTAAGACAAATTCTAAATTTATTTACCATAATGCATTATGTTGAAATAAAAGGGGTTATAAAAACGGGAGCAGCGGATTTTAAGTCCGCTAAGTCTACCAATTCCATCACCCCGGCATCACAATTTTCTATGGTTTCATTATACACAAATCAAAATGCAAATTCAAGGGAAAAATATCTCCTCTAATGTCTCATCCCAAAATCCCAATCTATGTTAAAAAGCTGTAGTGGGACTTATTTCTATTTTTCAGCCTGACCCTCCACCGCGCCTGACCCCGCACCGCGCATATTCCTCTTCATTACATCATAAAAAAGGTAACTTTTATATCTCATTTTTTAATTATAGACCCCAGTTCCTTCCTTTAGCAAATTCTTATTGGAGGTCCTTGGAAATCTTCTCAAGTATATGTTCCTTATATTTTTTACGAAAATACTTTCTCTTTCTAATATCCTCTTTTACCTCCATTGCTTTTCCAAATACCTCACTTGCCTTCTCATGCTTCTCCCAATAAGTATATAGCATAGCTAAATTATTGTACACTCCAAATATACCTCTTAAATGGATCATTCTATCCATTTCAATCAATTGTGCATAAATACCTAATGCATCATAAAACTGCTTCTCCGCAATCGGGAATTTTCTTTCCATTGAATATAAAATGCCAATATTTGATTTTACATCTGCTATATCATCTAGGTGAATTTTGGGTGTTTCATTTTCCAATTTTAAGAATATGACTAACGAGTCATTATAGGCTTTCTTAGCCTTCTCAAATTCTTTGCAATCTCTGTATGTGTTTCCAAGATTTCTCAATGTATTTGCCATTTCTATCAAATTTGCATCATCCTGTTCCTTACACAATTTTTTTCGTAAGCGCAATGATTGCTTTAGTGCTCGCTCTGCCTTTTTGCATTTACCAAGAATTCCATATAATGTACCGCAGTTTGATTTGGTTGCTGCAATATAAGGCAGGAAGGCGTCTTGGCTTTTGCCTTTTAACTTAAGTAGCAATTTTAAGGACTTCTCATATAGGTTTTCAGCCTCTTTGTATTTTCTTTTGTGCAACAGCATATCAGCTAAATTGTTTTGAGATTGTGCTAGCAATGAAAGGTATTTTTCAGGATTTTTAGAAGCAAGAAGATAGCTTTTCTCTAAAGTCCTTTCAAAAATCTCTTTTGCGGCATCATACTTCCCAATGCTACTATACAATGCTCCTAAATTGATTAGTGCTTGCACCTTGCGATTCAAATATTTTCCTGGGTTTTGTCTTTCTAATTCACTATAGATTTTTAATCCGCTTTTCAATATTGACTCAGACTTTAAATATTGTTTGGTAATCCGAAACAAATTTCCCAAATTGATTTGAGTCATCGCTAATTCAGCAAGATGTTTGCTTGGATGTTTCTTGGCAAGTGCTTCCTTGATTTCTAATGATTTCGAAAATTCGATTTTAGCACGATTATACATCCTCAATTGCGAATATACGTTACCAAGATTATTTCTAATAAATGCTATTTCTCTCTCATGAGCTTTTGGATTCTCCCTATGCAATTTATCATAGATATCCAATGCTTCATTATAGTGTTTCTCCGATTGCTTTGTTCTATATAGAGCATTATTCATATTGCCTAGCGCTACGAGTATAATTGCCTTTTCTTTATTTTTGAAATATCTCTTCAGCAATTCACCAATATTTATAAGCCTTTTAAAGCATTTATCTGACTGTGAAATATGTTCAGCTAAATAAATAAAATTCTTAATTAGATTTTTAGTTGAGCCACAATTCATTCTGTGAAATAATATCTCGGTTAAGTCCTCATAATTTTCACCAAATTGCTTAATCTTGCTTTTGTAGTAAAAAACTGCTTTCTCATGAAAATGAATGTTTTCTTCATTTCTTATTGCACTAATAATATGATGGAAGGAAAAACCATATATTCCCTCAATTCCATCTTTTTTGACCAAAATTCCAGCATCAATGAGTTCATTAAAAACCTCAGAGAAGCGGTCGAAATTGAAGATATTGCTTAACACCAATCTGCTAATATTTGAATGAAGATCCACGTTCAATATTGATAGAAATTGGAGAAGATTCCACGCTTCTTCACTCAATATATCGATTATTACCCTGTTAAGGAATTCGTCAACATGATTTTTATTCGAAAAGCTAAGACCACTCTTAAATTGATCAACTTTATCAAAGTTAATTTTTTCAAGATTTCTAACTAGAATCTCAGTGGAAACTGGATGCCCCTCTGCAATTCTCCCAATTATCTCAATATTTTTTTTACTAATGCGCTTGTTAAATCTGTTAGAAATACAACCGATGAAGCCATTTCTTTCTTTGGTAGATATGCCATTTATTGCTAATTCCTTTCTCACCAAGCCAGTATTCTTCCGCGTCGCAATTACTATATTGCTACGAGATTGCTTAACAAGTTCCTTTACCTCGCGATCAGCCAGTTGAAAATCATCAATGAAAAGAATAATTTTCTTGAGGAAAATATTATTGAGAATATATGATATTTTGCTTTTTGTATCCTGTATTCTTATCTTGTCTGGTATTTCTAACACATCAATAATATCATTTAGTGTTATCTTTTCTTCAATGGTCTTTAATCTTATATCTCGGTTATTTCTTTTGAAAAAATTATAGCCAGATCCGGTAATGTATGATTGCCTTTCACCAATAGTGTAAATTCTCATTCCTGCCAAACATCTTATCAATAAAGAAATTTGAATTAGGGTTGTTTTTCCAATTCCACCAATACCATAAACTTCGACACTCTCATTCATTTTGCTAATTAATTCTGCCAATTCCTTACGGCGACCATAGAAATTTCTGAATCCTATCCTTCCCGAGCTATACCATTTAACCAAATTTTCGCTAATGTGTTGAGTAATTGTTTCAATCTCTTTCCCTTTTCTAATCCTTAGACAAAATTCTTTCTCTACTTGTTCCTTAAATGCTATTGCGTATGGGGCAATAGAATAATAATGACTTAGTTCTTCATCTGTTAGATGCATGAACGAGTTATTTTTCCTAAGCTCATCAACACCAGTATTTGAATCTCGCATTTGGCTTAATTTCTGGAGCAATTCCCAATTTTCATCAATAACATAAGTTTTGTGTGGTTTATCTAACATTAATCCAATATTGTATTCACAATGTGTATAGGATATTCTGGCGAGATTCTTACTTTTCATTGGACAATTTGCATTACATCCCTCAAACTGGCATTCTTCAAGTATACTTCCATAGTATGAGGATACTATATATATTACTATATCACTGTCTCTTAGCTCTTCTATAGATTTTTCTTGGGATGTTTTCCCATCTGGTATGAAATTTTCCATTCCAGTTGTAATTAAGGTTTCTTTTATTTTATTGGTTAGGAATAACCTTTCTCTTTCCAAATCACGAAATGTCGAACTTATGAAAACTTTCAGCATTTTTCCTTTGGCGGTTTTATGAATTCGCTACTGCATAATTTTTCCAATATTGTAGACGAAATTAGCATTTTGAATTAAGAACTACTCATTCTATTCACACATCTTTCGTGTACGAAAATATTGTGTTTCAGACAAAATTGGACAATTGCGATTTAGTGCTTATCTGTATAACTCCAGTCAAGACTTTCAGAGGTCATGATTACCACCTTGACACCATGAAGTAAATTAGAGCAATAGCAGTGATTGTGCCAATTAAGCTTGTAAATTTTTGTATTTTGTTGTACATATGCGCTTCCATTGAAGCAAAAGAATATTTTTGAAGCATATATGAAAAACTTGACAAGATTACCATAATATATAAGGCTGGCATAAATTTCAAATTCCCTGATTTTCGTAATATTAAAGCACCTAAAATAAGTCCACAGAAATCTGCGATAGAATATGAAATGTATTGACTGGTGAAAATTATCATAAGCTTTATTGCTTTTTGTTTGATTACATAACCTATTGTGCCACTAATTGTAATGCTAAAAAGCAATCCTGCAATAGGTGTTGAAATTAATGAAATAATTAATGTTACTATACATGATGACATTACTATTAGAAATCTTATCATTTCAATATTGGTAAATTGTTCAAGTCTTTAATTCATTAAAGATGAGCGGGGTCGGGCTAGAATCTGGAATCTATTATCATTAATGGATAAAACTCTTTTAACCTCGTCAAGTTGTGTAACAAAAATATCTTCTATGTGTGATTCCCTAAATTCAAGATTCACTTTGGCTCCCTTAAACTTAAATTATATAATTCTTCTTCGCATTCTCGACAAATATAATCACCTTTTGGAAAAGGCTTATTATTTGCTTTTCTTATTTTATAATCATCCATATCTAAAACTCTATTTACAAATAAACCACTGTTCCAGCTTACACTTCTTCCGCATTCATTACAAATTTCTATGTTCTTCATATTAAGACCCAGTTAAATGCTTTTAGCCACATTTTATTTTATAAATTTTAATTAACTCCATAATTGTAGCATTTTATTACATTTCATTCCATTATTCAAGAACTATTTTCGTATTTTTCTCAAGAACTTATCTATTCTTTCTTTGATCACATTTTGCCACCTTCGGGTCATGACAACCGGGGTTTCGACCTTGCTATAAATGAAACGCAAATTTGCCTTGACATGACTAGGATTTTGCTTGACTTTTCAGCTATTCGGTGCTATTAGAGTTAAAACATTTGAAATGAAACAAAGACGAATTCAAACCCTAATTTATGTCTATAATCAAGAAATATGGATAGAGTAGATATCTGGTCAAAAGGAGAAGTTCTTAGCTTTCTAAAAGTTTTACTTAAAGAAGGTCAGATTAAGCCCTGTGAAAATTTAAGAATAATAAGAGGAGCTTGGAGTGAATTTTATCCTCAATGTGTTGAGAACCTAGCAAGCAGAAAACCTGCCAATAATGTATATACAATTTCTACTGGTTACGGGGCGCCAAGTAGTTATCACTGGCCTGTTTGCCCAGAAGATTGTCCTCGTTTTCAAAAAACTGAAAACTTTACAGAATCACTTATTAGTGAAGAAATGACTGAGCAAGAAGAAATAAAATCAGAAATTACTCCATTTATTGCCATGAGTTTTAATGATTTGGACAAAGAGATTAATCAATACATTACTGGTATCCTCGAAGCTTTGGAAATCAAATACCTAACAGGCGAACGATACTCTAAGAATAGTGTGCCCCGCAAAGTCAAGAGTAGGATTTTAGAATCTGACCTCTTTATTGACATATTTGTCAAACGCGATAAAATTAAAGATGGAGGATACACAACCCCCTCTTGGTTAATCAAGGAACTCGGTATTGCACAAGGAGCCAAAAAAGATGTAATCGCTTTGGTAGAGAGAGGGATAAAAGATATGGCTGATTTGGATTACGAGAAGGAAGTCATTTATTTCGAACGCAATAATATTAATTCGATTATGAAAGCAACAATAAAATTTCTTGAAGCTTTGAAAGAGCATAAGTTAATATGAATGAACTCCTTCAGACCAATCAAAATTACGGATAGAGACCATCAGCAAGGTAATTTATGAAACATTAAAATGTAGATAAAATAATAATGGCAATGGGACGCTGTCCCCATTTCCCCGAAATTGCATCGGGAAATATCTTAGGAACGCCAAAGTAAAACTGAGGTTTATATGACTAAAAATAAAACTGGAAAAGTAAGGTCGAAAATCGAGTCTCAAGAGGTGATAGCAGAAGCGTCTCGAAAAAATTATGAAGTTATCCGGTTAACAAGAATAAGATATAAAGATAATCCATACTCTTTTATAGACCTTCGGCTGTATCAATCGGATCCAAGCAAAGAGGAAGAAATCCTTTACCCAACAAAAAAAGGCATTCAATTTCGAGAAGACCATTTTCAAAAGCTAATTGGAAAATGGACCCTAATTCCTTCATTACTATTCAATAAAACTATCATAGAAAAAGCATGGCCATATGTTGAACAATCCAAATTTGACGACGCAGTATTTAAGGCATTTAAAGCCGTTGAAATAAACGTTAGAAAAGCTTGTCGCTATTCTGCCGAATTAATAGGGGTAAAACTGATGCGTAAAGCTTTTGACCCTGGAAACGGATTATTAACAGATTACTCGGTACCTAAGGCAGAAAGACAAGCTGTATCAGATTTATTTTGCGGAACAATAGGGTTATATAAAAATCCACATAGTCATAGAGATGTTCAAGTTGAATTTAATGATGCATTCGAAATGTTAATGCTTGCTAGCCATCTTCTAAATATTGTTGGAAAAAGAAAAAATCAAAGAAGTCAAAACAAATCAACGTAGGGCGAGTACAAAAAACGGGCTCAGCTGGCTTAGAATAGTCAAGACAAATATTATTGCTTTTCATTTTTTTTCAACCGTTTTCTCCCCCTTTTGCTTTCATTATACACTTATTATAGAGACATTTCTAAGGGAAAATAGATGAATGCATATTTTTTTGAGAACAACAAATTGTTTGACAATACTCAAATTATATAATAGTGTCAAATACTCTGAAGAAGAAGCATTTTTAAACACAACCAAGACGCTGGTCTTCTTCTATGAATCAATAAGGGGGTTTTAAATATGCTTTATAAAATCATTGATAGCTGGAATGCCCCATACATTTTCAGTGCAATAGCCCAGGTCATTGGTACGATCTTGGCAATCACATTAACATTTAGAATTATCCTCTCTCAAAGACTCAAATACCGTTTTCCCCTTAAAATATCGGGAATATTAAGCAAATTTGAAATTGTATATTTCTTTTCAGGTGTATTCTTAACATTACTGTCATTGATTTTTTTAATGATTGATTGTGTAATTGCATCGCCGTTTATTGTTGCTGTCACAATTATCTGGATGGGCATGCTTTATGTATACTATCGTAAAACCGCATCATCTTTATCCTTAGAAAAGCTTTTAGAAAAGGCAAAGCGAGTAGACGAGGAATCACTAAGAATATGGGGAGAGAAATATCATGGAGCTATCTCAAAAAGACCTAAATTAGTTCTCTATGATATTGCAACACAAGCAGTAGATCAGAAAGATTTTCAATATATGGAGGATGCACTTGCCTACCTTATATTCCTTCCGGATAGATTTGAGTCCTTTATTGTTAGAGATAATATTGGAGTACTACTTAGACAATATATCGATAATTCAAGAGTGTTTGAATCCTGCATGACCGTATATTATCATATGATTTCACCAACTGCCGCTGGCATTAAGACAAAGACCTACTTCTTTGATGAAGAAGAGGAAAAAGAGGAATATGATACACCGGAAATGTACGTAAATAATATCGCTTTTCGGGCATCACTACTTTTTTCAGAAAAGAAATGCTCTCAAGTAGCATTTGATCTTGAAGAGCTTTCTATAAGGCATTTCCCTGCTCCTGTAGGTGCCCGAAGAGAAAAGCAATATATGCTTAAGGACATTTTGAGTGCCATTTTATCTGCCTTGGTAGATTTTGAATGCTTACAGAATGCAAAAACTCAGGTAGATGAGGAAACTCAAAATAGTCATAATAAAAGTAAGAATTACTTGATAAATCTTCTAATTAAATTCTCCAGTTTATTCGGCGACGAAATGCAATATCCCTTACTGGAAGTGGTAAAGGACCTATCAAAGAGCTTGAATTCTATAACATTGATTCAATCTTATCCAGATGTAAAGGGGAGAGAGTTTTGGCAAAAAGCAGGTGAATATGAAAGCAGTATACGCAAAAAAACAGCGAAGTCTCTTGCAATACTTCTAAGAGAAAGGCTTCTACCAAAATACGGTAACACTGACTTTTTTGATATGGTTGAACGTTTTTTAACAACAACCGAATGGTGGTCAGAGGAAGGGGGTCAGTAGGGTCAGGACGGAAATTGGTAATTGAATCCAATAGAAAATGGGAACATAATCCCTTTAGATTCAAACATTGCATCAAAATCAAATTCGATGGACAATGACTTAAGCTAAACAAAATGATTCATTTTTTTCACTCGAATATACTTTATCATAAGATGAAAAATCTGCAATATCAATAAAAAATATTAAATTCCTGAAAAGCAATGTAGATGTTGAGAAAATCCGAGAATATGAATCTGAAGAGCAATATAAAAAAGATACCGAAGAACTTAACGAACTTATAAACAAAAAAAGTAAGAAGATAAAAAATCACCCAATTAGATTTTTCATTTGGGTAAATTCTAATTGTGGTCGAGAGATTGAAATGTTTCTGGATTCAGAAATCCTGAGAGAGTCGAAAGAATGGCTCAAAGAGCGTGATTTGTCAGAAAAAACTTTTAAAATGTGTCGTTATGGAAAACGTATAGTCACAGATGATTTAAAATTAGCTCGGTTATCCCTTGAAAGCGTTGCCAGACAATTAGAAGAAGAACAAAAAGAGATAAAAATGCTAAAAACAATTCAACCTGAGATTGCTTCGTATAGGTGGCATGAACCAAAAACAGGTAAAGAATTAGCAGTTGCGAAGAAGTTAGAACAAACTTTTGAAAGAGTTATGTCTGAATATCCTAATCTCATAGACTCTAAACATCAGCAGATTGAGACACTCTATTGGTCTGCTCTTAAGGCTGGCATTATTGAGGAAAAAGACATGGTTAAATTGTATGAATTTATTCATACAGATCCGCATTTCCCATCCACGCCGTGGTTCCACGAAGAATCTAAAAGTACTCGGTCAATGCTTGTAAAAATGTTGCAAAGTGATAGATTGGAAGTATCTCGTTTGGCAGCAGTTTCGTTATCAGCGATTTATCGACGTACACTTTTCCCACACGAACCAAAAAGAATTGAAGACATTTGGGTTGGTGAAAAGTATTGGAAACTTGCTCAGGATAAAAAAGATATCTGGCATCTAAAATACATAGAGGGTATGGCATGTTGTCAACTAAAATGGGCAGAACATGGTCAGAAATGGCTTAAAACAATTAAAGAAGCTAACACCGCGGAAGCTCGACGTGCTTGGTGCAAAGTGATTGAAGAATCGGGTTATTGTGAGGCTGAAGATCGAGATGCTTTTTTCCATTTACTTCTCCATATTTTAGAATTGGGAGATGCTTTTGCAAAATCTATTCGGTTTGCAGCCTTACGCCGATTAGATGAAATAGTTTCCGAGATGGAACCTGTAGGATTTGATGAGAGACCACTTAACTTGCCTTTGTCTCGAAGGTGAGGACATCGCTTTCATGACAAAGATAAATTCTTTATCAATATCAAGAAAGATACAGCAACTTCACTTAACAGAACATATCTGGCTTTGTGCCTTCAGCACTTCGCCCAAATCCAGCCTTACGGCTGGACTTCGCATGTCCGAAAAACGTTTATATGCCATTCTACCTGTCTCTAAAGGAGTTAAGTTTAAAGGGTTTTCGTGGCAAAGGAAGAGTTTATATTATTTATACAATTTGAATTATTTATGAAAGAGGAAATTATAAGAATAAGGAGAGATAAATAATTATGGAAAGTGCTTTCAATATAGAAAAAACTATAGGAAGTTACCTGGAACACCCGACTTTGGCCTACCTAAATATAGGATAGCCATTTTTTGTGATAGCTCATTTTGGCACGGGTATAAGAATATGCATACAAAGATACATAGGTTCAAAACGAACAAGCCATTTTGGACTCAAAAAATCAAGCGAAATATCCGACGAGACAAAGAGGTTAACCAGAAGCTAAAAACTCAAGGATGGACAGTGTTTCGATTTTGGGATTTCGATATCAAAGAAAACCTTGATGATTGTATCAAACTAGTCATTGCAGTCACAAAATAAATCCAATCTCCCAGATTATATAGTTTCCCTTTATTGCCGAATCCTCATTTTCCAATATTTATCCTATGAAATTGATTTTTGGCCTTTTGAAAATCCACATATTATCTATATTTCTATAAATCCTTCAAGCAATCCATTTAGCTAACTTTTTCTCCCACACAAGGCTCAAACAATCCAAAAACCGCTTAAAATTTGACTCATCCATAATTTAGGTCTTGACAGAAATTTTTTTGTAATAAGATAAAAATGGAATAAGTAGCATAAACACATTGGTATGATTGGAGAGAACACTGGGTAATTTTCAAAGCAAAGAGGTTTGAAAAGAAGAACGCCAAAATTATTGAAATTACGGATTACGAAAGGTTTGAATATGAAAGTGAAGATTTAGCAAGAGGGAAATTGTTAAACCTGCTTGATTAAAAGCATTGAAAACATGTTAGAGGATTTCATTCTTGCCCTCGTATGCTATAATAGATTTGGTACAGCCTTCTGCAATCCTCCTTAAGCAGGGGCTGTCTCTTTTTGTTGTATTAAGGAAGTTAAAGGTCATGTTAGATTATGGATTGCAATACTTTCTAAATAGTCTTCTTGCTACATTTACAATGTATGGAATCTTCCATTGCTTGATATATGGTTCATTTGGTATCATGTAGTCACTATGTACACATGTGTTTGTTTCCTTCTTAAATGGTTTCACTAAACTAATGAATTCCAAGATTATATCTTTATCTTCATGAAATTTACTAGCTTTCGATTTCATGTTATCTAAAATGTTACCAAGGTTATGATACTTACCTCTACCTTTGTCATACCAAAGAGAATGATTCTTTTTAGTATATTTTTTATTAACCAATTTTGGAAATACAACCTCCATTATACGAATACAAACAACCTCAAGAATTTTCCTTGCCAGAAACATAGTTGATAACATAAGATTGGACTTAAAGCTCTCATTCAACTCTTTCAGTATATAATCAATAAAATTATCTCCGAATTGACCAGAAACGAAATCGGTTGATTCTGTAGATTTTTCTTCCTCCTCTTCAAATATCAGCCTCTTTTTTTTTCTATCTATGATAACCCCAGCCAATTTTATTAAATCAAGTAGTGATGGATACCAGTATTTAATATCTTCTCCATAATAATTCCACTTATCCGATCTAGTTCTTTTAACACACTCATCAAATACTATTCCTTCAAGTAAGGGCAAGTATTTATATGTAGCGATTAGTTCCATGAAGTTCGCGAATGCATAGTTTTCTTCGCTCATAAATGTATACCGTGGTCCTGTCAGCTTTAACAAGTTCTCATATTCATTCTCTTCATAGTCAATGTCAAATCGTTTCAATAAATTCAATAATTCGCCATAATCACAATCGTGACAATGAAGGAATAACCTTTCGGCAAGAACCCATACACGCTTATTAAGTGTTAAAGCCATGCTTTTATCCTCCTGAATTTAATATTTCAAATATCTCTGCATCCGAAGAATTTTCCGTTTAACTTTTTTATTTAACTCCCAATATTGCTCTAAACTCCCCTTTCAGTTCTTTCTTTATTATTTTCTCAATCCCTTCGAATTTATCTAAAGCCGCATTCCATTCATCAACTAATGGCATTGTTTCTTGTGTGAAATCTTTTGAACGAAAAATCCTAATCACTTCCTTATTTTCTAATATAAACTTATTCAAAAGCGAACATGTTTCTTCATTAAAGAAAATTTCATTTTCTCCAAAGTAATGTATTAAATCATTGAATGTATTAACAGCAATTTTGTTTCTTTTAATTTCAGATAAATCATTGGCTCTTACAAAGGATTTTATTAGCTTAGCCAAGGTATCACTTGTATTATATAATTTACTGTAAAGACTTATTATTATTTCTGCTCTTTTTTCATGCAAATTGGAAAAAATTACTTTATGTTCAAATGCACGCATTTCAAGATTATGCTTAAACTCCTCAATTTGGCGATTAAGAACTTGCTTAATTAATGATCTAGAAAGAAAACCCAGTGCTGTTGTCAATACAGTAAAAAAACCAAGGTTTTTCAAAATACCAATCCAGTCCATACGAACCCCCTTTTACTTCTTCAAGTTATTGAATCTCCTACCGTATTGAATTACTTTTCTCATTGTACCAGCCAGACCTTCCGTATTTAGGACATTTGTATTCTATATCGTGAAGCAGTATTCTCTCATAGATTTGAATATCAGCACTGAGATTTATCCCTTTATAGAGATCTGCCTTATATACCACATTTTTCTTCCCTGTTCTCCTCATTCTCGTTCTACAATTGGGAGAACTCAAATAATACTTCTTGGCCATTTTTCTTTTTTCTTAATCAAATGGCATAATTAGCCAATATCCATCTTTGATAGTAGTGATTCTATAGATATGTCTTTTGGTTTTAGATGAATAATGCTACATTTACTTCCAATCGATCTCAGATACCTCTTCAGTAAACTATCTGATAGTATTTTATAAAAATCCTTATCGCAAGTAAAAAAGTAGTCCAGTTCTTTAACATACGAAGCATGCTGTTGATCGAAGACATTACTTCTTTTTATTCCTTGTGTTTCCTGCAATAAAGTTACAAAAATACTAGTCCATAAGGTTGGTATGCTCTTATATTCAATTTTTTCCTTGACACAATCAAGTAATTTTTTAGCTTCGCCCGCATTTTGAATATTCAAAGGTTTTAAAAATTGCTCAGCCTTGCGTAACCTATTAATTTTAGAATAGCCAAATGGTGCAATATACTCATGAATCACCTGAGATATACAGTACTTCTGTATAATCTGTTCCTTTTCTCTGTCTTTTTTCTTATCCCATTCTGATTTCTTAACAAAAGAATCTTTATTCTTTTCTTTCTTAATTTTCTCCTTTAACTGTCCTATGGAGGAATTCTGGGCACGAATCCTAACTTCTAAATAGTCATTTATCTTCTCCTGTGCTTGTTCATCGGATAGTTTTACTTCTTCAAGGTCAAATGCTTTTTCCGAGTTCTTTAGCTGATTTTGATAATACTCATTAATTAACTTATTTTTTATTAAACGCTGCACTATCACGCTATTAACGTAAGGGAATTCTGAACTTCGGAGCTCATTCCAATCTCTATCAGCCAAACTATTTCCGTCACCAAATATTGAACAATTGAAATTTGAACGTTCTAACCTCATTTCTTCGCAAGATTGAGCTATTTGAAAAAGCAATTCATTCACTTCGATCTCATTGGGATGTCTTAAGATTGGGCTTTTTATTATATTTCGCATTGTCTCCAGATTTGAACTTATCACATCCTGGGGAGATTGGCACATTTCCTCTATAATTGCTGGACTAATAAAAAATTCCAGTCTACCTTCACTACTTTTTTGTACCAAAATGTCAATTTCCAAACACTCACGAGTTATATTACTCCATAAATTCCAATCAAAATATACTTTTGGAATCGATGCCATTTTCCCTAGACTTTCAGGATATTGTAAGCTAAAATATACATTCTTTTCATACTACTTCCTGTTCCTTCCTTCGAAACATCTTGTTTCGTTTACCAAATTTACCCATCTTGGAGGGATAACTCATTTTGGCTTCTTTTTCATCAAAGTTAGGTGATTCAAAAATTTTTGAAGTTCTAATGAATCCGCATTATTATTCATTGCCTGCTTATACCAATACTTTTCTTCTTTTTGGTTTCCTTTTCTACGATAGACAATGCAGAGATTTATCATCGCTTCAATACCTTGAGTGTCAAGGTCAACCGCCTTTTTGTAATTCTCTATTGCTTTATCAGTTTCCCCTTTCTTAAAATAAAGATTTCCAAGATTGTTATAAGCTGGAGGATATTTAGAATCGAGTTTCAGTACCATTTCATAATCATGCAAAGCCTTTCCAAAATCCTTTCTCTTTGCAAATGTGTTACCTCTATTGTTGTAAGCTTCAATATATTTTGGATTAAGCTCAATTGCTTTATCGAAGTCTTTTATTGCTTTATCAAGTTCATTTTGTTTTACATATGCAACTCCCCTGTTATTGTATGCATAATCATATTTTGGTTCCAGTTTAATTGCCACGCTATAGTCCTTTATTGCTTTATCTATCTCTCCTTTTTTATAGTAAGCACTCGCTCTGTTGTTGAAGGCAAAAGCAAATTCTGGGTCAAGTAGGAGTGCAATGTTATAGTCTTCAATTGCCTTATCAAGTTTCCCCTTATCTGCATAAGCATTTCCTCTGTTGTTGAATGTCATTCCCATGTCTGGGGCAAGTTTGATGGCAGTATCATAATCCGACAACGCCTTATCAAGTTCTCCCTTTTTTGCATATGCGAATCCTCTGTTATTATAAACTTCTGCAATCATTGAATCAATTTCCAGTGCTTTATTGTAATCTTCTATTGCTTCATCTATCTCTCCTTTGTCTGTAAATACATTGCCTCTATTTATATATGCATCACTAAAATATCTGTTTAGGCTTAATGCCGCATTATAACCTGCAATTGCTTTATCAAGATGACCTTCATAATAGTAAATATTTCCCCTATTGAAGTATGGTCGATAGTCCTTGGGATTCAATTCGAGAGCTCTATTATAGTCGCCCATTGCTTTCTTTATAAATCCCTTTTTTTGATAAGAACTACCCCTATTATTAAACGCTTCAACATATTGCGGATTGAGTTTTATTGCTTTGTTATAATACCTTATTGATTTATTTGGTTTATTAAGGAAGTATAAACAGACACCTAAATTACAATATATTTGACTGAGTGCTGACGACTTCATTTGCTTTTTGTATTTGAGACATTGCCTCAGACAGGAAAAAGCCTCTTTATAATTGCATTGCTTACCTTCCACAATTCCAATGCCCATTAATGCAAGTCCAATCAGTTCCCTCTTTTTTGAATCCAACGCAAGGCTAAGTGCTTGTTTATATAAAGGCTTGGCTTTCTCATAATCTTCTGCTTGAAAAAACGAATCTGCTCTTTCCGTTAATAAACTGAATCTAAATTCATCTTTTGGCACAAACTCTTTAATATTATCTTGAAGTGGAGATGGAACTTCAACCATATTTTTCATTGTTTCCTCAATATCATATTTTGTTGCCAGTTTGGGAGAAAATACCCATATAGAAAACCACACTATTCCTATAATCGCAGCCAAGATAGTAATTACTGTTCTCAAAAGACCAATCGGACTAATTTTTAATTTTGAAGATTTTTGAGAAATGTCTCTTCTCTTTTTCAATTATATTCTTTCTGTAAAGTCATCTCACCTTCACGGCTTTCCCGACATTCTTTCCATCAAGCTTTAAGAAATAGCCAGTTGCAAAAGAAACACCAGGTTTTTTGGCAAGTTCTTGTTGCCAAATTTTATTCTCTAATCTTTTTGTTAAATCTATATTTATAGTATTATATAACATTTTACTCTATTTGTCAAACTATTTTTCAAAAGTTTTTCAACACTTTATCCGCTCTTCCTTTAGTCAAATTTTACCACCTTCACATCAAGATAACCAAGATTGCGACTTCGTCGTAAGCAGGCGCAAATTCAAGAAAAAATCTCCGAAATGGCAGTGTTTGTTATTCTGATTAAAATGAAGATGCATGTGAACCTCAAAATAGGACATTTTCATTTCGCACAAAATAGGACATTTCTATTTTGCCTTGACAAGCTCTTTCAAATATCTTGACTTTTTTATTTTATTGTGATATGAACCAAAAAAGATGAACGGATAAAATAAAAAAGTGAAGCAATGAAGAAAATAATATTTTATGGTTTTATCATAATTGCAATCGTAGGTTTTGTAACTAAGAGTAATCCGCAGGAAATCCTCGTTCCGTTGGATGAAGAGGGTAAACTCGAACGAATTGATTCTAACCTTGAAAACAAGTTGGGCTTTTTCCCCGACTACAAAAACTTTCATGAAGCCCGTCTGTTTCAAATTACGGATACAACCTTCGTACTTGAGATTTTTTATAGATCACAGAAAGCATTATTGAAGGATAGAGTGGAGTTTACTGCTGAAGATGTTCAGGACTTTCGCAGGAAAGTATCGGAACAAATAAAAAAACAGGTGCCCCAAGCCGTTCTTAATCAAGAGGGAAAACCTGAACTACTGAGAGGGACCCTCGCCCTATCATTGGGCTATTATGGATGGGCACTCCCTGCTGCATTGGATGTGCAAGAGCAGAAATTGGCAGTGGCTCTTTACATGTTTACGAGTAGTGGAAGTTTTTTTCTTCCCTTCTGGTTAACAAGAGAGATTTCTGTTACCAGGGCAGAAGCCTCTCTCAGTTTCTATGGTGGAACAAGAGGGATAGCACATGGAATATTGATGAACATGCTTCTTTTCGGTAAAGAATCAAGTGATAGAGGAGTAATTGCATCCGGAATGTTCGCGAGTATTGCGGAAACTGTTTTGGGTTTTTATATTGCTGGTAAAACCGATATGGAGCCCGGAAAGGCTGCGGTAATTGGTGTTGGCGGAGATTTTGGTTTTGGTTGGGGACTCGGTATGGCACATTTAGCCAATTTTTTAGAGACAGATAATAATGAACGATCTATTGCCGGAACTGTTCTGCTTGGTTCTGCGACCGGGCTTTTAACAGGAACATTTTTAGCCAACCAACAACCCTATTCGAGAGGTGATGCCGCCGTTCTCCGAGCCGTGGGAATTCTTGGAGCCTATGTTCCTTTAGCAATGGTTGATTTTACAAATCCAAAAGACAAAAGATACTATACTGCAACTTCAATGATTGGTTCAATTGTTGGACTCCGCTTAGGACATACCCTTGTCAAAGGGAAAGACTTTTCCACAGGTTATGGAACGCTCATTACTCTGGGTGAACTTGCAGGAGGATTGGTCGGGTTGGGTGGTGCCTATCTTGTATCTTCCGAAAATGCAGAGAATAGTTCACTTTTCTTAACATCAAGTTCTATCGGCGCAATGGCTGGATTCTGGTTGATGTATCGGTCGTTTGAACAGGAAGCACAAATATCCGAGAAGGGCTCTTCATGGAACCTTAACTTCAATCCAGAAGGACTGGTCTTTCTTGCCTTAAGTAGAAGTTCTGTCCAGAAGAGACCAGTTCCATTACTAACATGCAATTTCAGATTTTAAACTGGACGAAAACAAGCGGGTTCAGCCTGGAATCTGGAATTTAGCCTGTTAGATAAATAAGAATTATTCTAATCCTTAAGCACCTTCATAATTGCCGCAGGGATTGCATCGAGCAAATCGCTTGCAATGATTGAGTGTTCACCCATTTTCTCCTTCAAGATTTCTCCTGCAGAAGCGTGAATATAAACACCGGAAACAGCAGCAGCAAGCGGGCTTGTTTTCTGGGCAAGAAAACCTATAATAAGACCGCTGAGCACATCTCCCGAACCCCCTGTTGCAAGACCAGAATTAGCATAATTGTTCAACCAATATGCACCATCATATTTTGAAATAATAGTTGGTACACCTTTTAGAACAAGAATTATTCCCCATTTGGATGCATATCTCTGTGCAATCTCAAGCCTGTTACTATCAACCTTGCGAGCAGAACTCTCAATAAGCCTTGCCATCTCCCCCGGGTGAGGTGTTAGGATTGTTGGTTTTTTTCTTTTCTTTAAAATATCTGTGTAGCCTTCAAAAGCATTGATGCCGTCGGCGTCAACGAGCAGAGGAATTGCAGCGTCCTTAACGACTTTCCTTATAAGTTTCTGCGTTTCTGCGTTCCTTGACATACCAGGACCTATAGCAAGAACATCGACATTAGATACCTGCTCCATTATTTGTTTATATGCTTCGAGACCGATGCTACCTTTAGCCGTTTCAGAAACCGGTATCGTAATGGTTTCCGTGCACTTTTCCTCAAGTATTGGATTAAGGTGCTCAGGAATTGCAAGATAAACCAAACCAGCGCCTGCACGAAGTGCAGAATTCGCAGTCATCGCTGCTGCACCTGTCATCCCGGTACTACCCGCAATTATTAAGATACGCCCAAATGCCCCTTTGTGCGAATTGGAAGCACGCCATGGAATAAACCTCTTGATAACATCCTTGTCCACAAGAGTCCCCATAGGAGATACTTTGTCTATTACCTGCTCGGGAAATCCAATATCTGCAACATATAGTTCTCCCACATAATTCTTAGCAGGATATAGAAACTGCCCCATCTTAGGTAATCCCATTGTAACAGTCATATCAGCCTTAACCGCAACACCGGAAACCTGCCCTGTATTTGAATCTATTCCGCTCGGCGTATCGACAGAAACAATAGGTAAACCTGACTCATTAATATCCACAACAATTTTGCTACTAATGCCTGCGATTTCTCCCTTGAATCCTGTTCCAAATATTGCATCAACAACAATTTCCGAATGCAAGAGTGAAAGCGAGAGTTCTTTCAGGTCTTTTGCTGACCTTATGGTTTTTGGTTTTACACCAATGCCTTTAAGGATGTCAAGATTCTTCTTTGCATCACCCTTAATATCTTTCTCATCTCCAATGATAAAGATGTCAACATATTTACCCTGATTCAGAAGATACCTTGATACGACAAAACCATCTCCACCATTATTTCCTTTGCCGCATACTACCGTAAGTTCAGTGACAGTGTCCATTTCAAAGTAGTCTTCCATAGCACTTACCACGCTTTGCCCGGCATTCTCCATCAATACTACTCCTGGGATACCGAGCTCCTTGATTGCAATTCTATCGATTTTGCGCATTTCTCTGACACTTACAATCTTCATTTCCTACCTCCTGGCATAATGTTAATTATGCCTGATTACTCAGATTTTAGAATACGATTACACAGATTAGTTTCGTGTTTTTGTGATTTCATAAATCACAGTATCAGCATTGCGTCGCCGTATGAAAAAAACCTGTAACCCTGTTTTTTTGCTTCTTCGTATGCATTGAGAATTAACTTCCTATCTGCGAATGCTGAAACAAGCATCAATAGTGTTGTTCGCGGCAGATGAAAGTTTGTAATCAAACGGTCAATAACCTTGAATTTATACGGTGGATAGATGAACTTTTCCGTCCATCTGCTTTCAGCCATCACTGCCCCATCCCTGCAGGCTGTCTCAAGAGCCCTTGTTGTCGATGTCCCCACTGCAAAAACCGCATTACCATTTTTCTTTGCTGCATTAATCGCCATAGCACTTTTTCTATTTATTTCGTAGTATTCACTATCCATCTTATGCAAACTTATATCCTGGGTCTTTACAGAACGAAAAGTCCCCAGACCTATGTGCAGAAACATCCGAATAACCTTAACTCCATTTCTTTCTATGCGAGCAAGCATCCTCTCTGTGAAATGCAACCCTGCAGTGGGAGAAGCGACGGAACCTTGCCGTCTTGCATAAACTGTTTGATATCTATCATAATCACCCCTTTCCACCTTTCTCTTAATATAAGGTGGAAGAGGAACTTCTCCAAGTGAGAAAATATCCTTTTCCGTTAAGGTTTCTGGATAGAATTTTATTTTCCACTTCCCGTCTCTACCTCTCTCTTCTATGTTACACCCTATTTGTTCGTTAAAGACAATCTTTACGCCAGGTCTAAGTCTTTTTGCTGGCTTCAGAAGTGCATTCCATAATGTTCCATTAATCCTGTTTAAAAGAAATACTTCCACTCTACCTTTTGTGCTTTCTTTGTTACCATAAAGCCTTGCTGGAATGACCTTCGTATTATTTATGCATAAAACATCATTGGGAGAAAAATAATCCACAATCTCCCCGAACATTCTATGCTCAATTTCTCCTGTTTTTCGATCGAGGACGAGCAATTTCGATGTTCCCCTGTCTTCAGGGGGATACTGCGCAATGAATTTTCGCGGGAGAGAAAAAACAAAATCATCAAGGTTCATTTTCGTTTGACAGAAAACCTCCTATCAGGTCCTTCGCCTCTTGAGAATCTTCTTTCCTTACAAAAATCTCACCCCAATTGCCTTTCATCAAGGTGCCAATACTATCATACATCGAAATTTGATTCGATTTTAGGAATGTAATTATGCTATTTTTATTCAATAAACTCTCGATGGTCTTTGCCATAAACTCATCGGGTGCTTTATATACACTTTCTAATGCAACATCACTATTTTCTTCTTTGCTCAAAACAAACTACCTTCCGCATCTTTCTTGAGTCCGAAATGTTTGTATGCAAGTGGAGTTGCTACCCTCCCCCTTAAGGTTCTATCTACAAATCCTTCGAGAATAAGAAACGGCTCGAAAACTTCCTCTATTGTATCCTTCTCCTCCCCAACAGCAACGGCAATTGATTTCAGTCCTACTGGCCCACCGTTGAACTTCTCTATTATTGTCTTGAGAATTAGTTTATCCATTGCATCAAGCCCTTTTTCATCGACTTCCAAGAGTTTCAAAGACTTTAGAACAACGCTATATGTAATATCGCCTTTCTCTTTTACTTCGGCATAATCCCTTATCCTTCTCAATAACCTATTTGCTACACGCGGGGTTCCCCTTGCTCGTTTTGCAATCTCCGCTGCCGCATCATCTCGGATAGTGACATTGAGAATTTCCGCAGTCCTTTTGATTATTAGAGCAAGCTCCAGAGGTGGATAAAAATCAACCCTGTGGACAATGCCAAATCGCGCCCTCATAGGAGAAGTCAATAATCCTGACCTTGTCGTTGCACCAACCAGTGTAAATGGTTTCAAATTTATCTTTACACCACGTGCTTTTGGTCCCGTATCAACCAATATATCCAGAGAGAAATCCTCCATTGCAGAATAGAGATATTCCTCAACCGCCCTGCTCAACCTGTGAATTTCATCAATAAACAACACATCTCGCTCCGAAAGATTAGTCAGTATCCCAGCAAGGTCACCTGGTCTTTCCAGAATCGGACCGGAAGTCGACGAAACATTTACTCCAAGTTCATTGGCAATTACAAAAGCAAGCGTGGTTTTTCCCAATCCCGGCGGACCAAAGAAAAGGGTGTGGTCCATTGCTTCATTGCGTGATTTTGCAGCCTCGATGGAGATTTTCAAATTCTCCTTCAGATTTTTTTTCCCTATGAAATCATCGAGCGTCTTTGGCCTTAAATTGCTGTCAAAATCGTGGTCTTCAACAAAAGGTTCAGGATTGGTTATTCTCTCTTCCATAAGATATAATTATATCATACATCCCCAAAAGTCAAGCAAAAACATTGTTAAGTTCGCTTAAAACCTAATTTCAACGGTATTACTTATGATAATTTACTAAAAAGGAAATCACCCTTACTAACTCCAATTACTTTTGCGACTACATCACATTTGGCTCTAAGGAGAAAATATATGTCATTCCTTGTACCGTGCAGCGCTTCAAAATTCGCATGACCTTTTGAGATAATTAAATCAGCTCTCTTAAAAATATCCTTAAACTGCTTGTCGAGCGTTGAGGAATCGAAATCAAGGTTACAGGTTCCTGTCTCGACAATCTCGGCAATCTCGGGAATGCCTGTTTCCTTTATCTCTTTGATTGTAACATCGTTTATGAAAGGAATACTCTTGACTGCAACAATCTTTTTTATACTATCTAACTCTTCAAGCAGAATTCTGTCGAAGATTATCTCTCCACAGTTATCAGCTATGAAGAGCAATGTTTCAGACCGGGGTAACTTCGTGCGGAATTCCTCGAAGTCGTTCTTCGCAAATTCAATATTAGAAAAGTCCTCAAGAATTTCATCCACATCAAAATCTGCATGAGCACCTAAGTCTATTACGTTGCCTATTGCCGATATCATAAATGCGGTCTTCAATCTATCCGTAGAAGTCGAGACCATCTCTTTCAGCCTTGGATATACTTTGAGAGCTTTCGCATTTTGTTTCATCTTTTCAACTTCATACGGGTCTTCTATGCCAATCTCTTCCTTAATAATGCTTGTAGCAAAATCTGCCAATGCTGCAGGTGATTTCTCCAGCGGATAATCTGCGATTCTCCTTACTATTTTTTTGAATACTTTTTCCTTTGCCGAATCACTCTTACTTGAGAAATTCAAGGTTCTTATGCAGAAATTCAGTATACAGGGGATGCAAATTATATCAGCTTTCATACGTTAATCCTTTCAAACCTCATCCTTTTATCACACCCAGGGGTCGCAATCTTACAATCTTTTTACCAATTCCAGCCTTATCGACAGTATCGACAACTTCGTCCACATCTTTGTATGCCTCTGGTGCTTCTTCCCTCAATGTTTTTAATGATGCTGACCGCACATATATTCCAATATCTTCTAATTCTCTGTCTATTGCTCTTCCTTTCGTTATTTTAAGCGCTTTGTGCCTCGACATTACCCTTCCTGCTCCATGACAGGTGGAACCGAAAGTTTCATCCATAGCCTTGTTTGTTCCAACAAGAATGTATGAATGTGTGCCCATATCACCGGGTATTATGACTGGTTGTCCGATTTTTCTGTATTTTTCAGGAATTTTAGGATGACCCGGAGGAAAAGCCCTTGTTGCACCCTTTCTATGAACACAAAGAGTTTTTGTTTCGCCATTGACCTTATGCTTTTCAAATTTCGCAATATTGTGAGCCACATCGTAAATCAAGTGCATACCAAGTTTTTCTGCAGATACTCCCATCTCTTTCTCAAACGCTTCCCTAACCCAGAACATAATCATTTGTCTGTTTACCCAGGCATAGTTTGCAGCGGAAGCCATTGCTCCAAGATACTTTTTCCCTTCTTTTGACTTTATCGGAACACATGCAAGCTGTCTATCTGGAACACTTATACCATATTTCTGCATGGCACTGCCCATAACCTTTACGCTGTCATCGCAGACCTGATAACCAAGTCCTCTTGAGCCTGTGTGTATCATAACCGTTATGAAACCTTTTTCAAGACCCATAACTTTGGCAGCAGCCTCATCATACACTTCATCCACCTCCTGTATTTCAAGAAAGTGATTGCCAGCACCAAGAGTTCCTATTTGTGGTTTCCCTCTCTCGATTGCCCGCTCACTCAGCGTTTCAGGGTCAGCAAAGTCAAGGCGTCCGTGCTCTTCGGTAAACTCTACATCTTCATCCCAGCCAAAACCTTTTTCTACAATCCACTTAGAGCCATTTCTCATCGCATCCTTTAGTTCTCTCTCAGAAAATTTCCTCTTTGTCTTAGAACCAACACCACAGGGAACATTTGCAAAAAGCGCATTAACAAGATTTTTTATCCTGCCTTTCACATCATCTATCTTTAGATTTGTCCTCAAAACTCGAACACCGCAGTTAATGTCGTATCCGACACCCCCTGGCGAAACAACACCAATATCAGGGTCAATTGCTGCAACTCCACCTATAGGAAAACCGTAGCCCCAATGAATATCCGGCATTGCAAGTGAATACTTAACTATACCAGGAAGATGCGCAACATTGGAGACCTGCAATGGGGTTTCGTCCATCCTTATATGGGAAAGCAAACTCTCATTTGCATATATGATACCGTCAACCCTCATACCCGGATGGTCCTTCTTTGGAATTCTCCATCTGTAATCGTCGAGCTTTTCAAGTACACCTTTCCATTTTTCCATAATAACACTCACATTTTCTTTGAATATAACCAAGAACCAACACCCTGTCAAGACATTTCTTCGGAGAAATTGTGATTCAGAATGACAAGCGGTGGATGTCATTCTGAGGAATGCTATCGTTCCTCGCTCACGAAGAATCTCGCTGTTTTTGGCTGTGAGATTTCGTCTTTAACTTTCTTATCAACAAGTAGCCAATTCCAAATGCAACCAAACCAATAACCGGCGCAGTAATTGCACTGCCCAGAAAAAGGGGTTTTAAAATACTCCCTAAAACCGTATAAAAATTCTTGAAATTAGCAGTATGCAGAACCTGCCTGAGAGAGGATAATGTTACGACCGAACTGTTTCCAATAAGCTTCTGACCAACCTTAAAATTGAAAAAAAAGAGAAACGGAAGCGTCACAGGATTACAAACCAACTGTGTGGTAACAACGACAGCAACCTTATTTACCCTGAAGATAAAGGAAAGTAATACACCCGTTAGAAATTGAAAGCCGGTTATCGGCATCATAGCAATCAAAGCACCAATCCCTATTCCCACTGCTATTTTAACAGGAGTGCTATCAATCCTTGCGATTTTGATAAAACTACTTCGTATCCATCTCCATATACGCTTCATAAAACACCTTCCGCCACGGATAAACAATTCACCACAGAGACACAGAGGAAACACTTATTTCATTTTTCCCTACCACCTAACACCTATCACCTAACATCTGGCATCTAAAACCAATCCAACCAATTAAACAAATTCAACTAATTCAGCTTTTCCACAGTCAACTGGATTCCTGCTTTCGCAGGAATGACAATCTTTCTGCCACGGTTACTGCACGGTCAACATGTCATCTCAGGCTTAGGTCTGAAACAATGCCGGTTAGAATCTAAATATAACCTCAATATTCGGGGTTTTTCTATTCTGATTGAACCCCACTGACACTCCAACATCTTCATTGAATCCATAGAAATGTGCATCAGTGAATGCATCTGCGCAGGCAAAAAACCATATACCAGTATCCCACCAGAGAAGGTTCTTAACTCTGCTTTTGTGCTTATTATATTTAGTCCATGTGGTCTGTTCTTTATCCTGCTCATATAGATGCCAATAATCTCTTTCCTGCATTTTCTCATAAACAGTCATAGATGCGAGCGAAATCTGAAGAGTGGAGAAAAACAACCCTCTTGCATAATTCTCCACATAGAACTGTCCACCACCTGGAAGAACCGCAGTTGCAATAATAGCCCACCCCGGATGCTTCTTCATCTCCTCACCTTTAAGAGGAATAACGCCCAGAAAAAATAACAAGCAAATAATGATTTTCTTCATTTCTCCTCCATATTACAATTCATACAATAAGAGTCACAGAAAGTCAATAACTTTTGTAGTATCTATAAAAGGTTTCAATCGGTAAAATATTCCAGGAAAAGGCAGCCTGCCCCTTTTTGCATTATCGCGTTATAAATATCCATCCCAAAAAAATCTGAACCTTTTCATCCTTTCCTGGGTTATTTATAGAAAAGGAGGAATCGTGAAAAGACTATTTCTAACATTTATCGTGCTATTTCTACTCTCTTGTAGTAATAAGCACATCGAAACCAAGGTCGGCCCTGAAGGAAGAATAGTGTGTCTTGAGAATATAGTTTTCAATTTTCCCGAAGGCACTTTTTCGAAACCCACAGAGTTGCAAATTGGAAGGGTAAGAGAGCGCATCCAACACTTCAAAGAAGGATATGCAATATTAAAGACTACTTTCTATATCAAACCGGAGAGTCTTGTCTTTGAAAAACCTGTATTGATTTCCATACCCGCAAAAAACAAAAGAGTAAACTTAGCAGCAAAACTTCAAGGAGTATACATACCGCTCTCCGATTCAAAAATGGAAAACGATACATTGTTTGCATCTATTAATCATCCTGGAAAATATTGTCTTGTTGAAATGCCAGAAAAATATGGCATACTGAGCGATTCTAAAACGAAAGAAGCGCTTTTGCTCATAAGCGATCTACATACAGGTTCATACCTCGAGCTCTTTCGTAAATATCTCAAAGAACAAGACTATGCCCTTCACATCTGGACATTTATTTATCCCCCGGGCAATACAATCAAAGAAGATGCCGAGTTCCTGCATAAAGAGTTAGAAAAATTACACAAAAAATACGGTGATTTTAGATTGGATGTCGTGGCATTTGGAATTGGTGGGTTAATATGCCAGAGATACGAGCATGATGCACAATTCTATCAGAAAGACTTCGGCAGCGCAATTATCGCTGTTGGAACACCATTCAAGGGCACCAACCTGGCGAATTCGGAGAACGCAAGGAATAGCAATAGTCCTTTTAAATTTTACTTTATTGATGGTATGGCTAAGAACACAGCAAACTTACTTCCGGATTCTCCGTTAGTAAAGTGGATAAAGCAGAATCGATTTAGAGTTCGCGGTTCAAGTTTCTTTGACACAGAGGAAAATAGCAATTTTGCTTCTATTAGTGGAGTTTTACCTTCCTCTTCGCCAAAAGCAGAAGAAACTGATGGAGATGGTCTTATTTCTCTATCATCTACGCATCTAACACCGCTTGAACCAGAACCATTCCATCTGAATCATTTTCAATTGTATGAGAATCAAGATGTATACAAAACAATCAAGGGTTTTTTGGACCTGTATCATCATTTCAACTGGCCCGAGTTATTTCTTGCCGTCTGGAGAGGAAAAGAAAAGTCCAGCAAAATCAATGAAATCTGGGAAAAAGAGGTTAACCTTCATTTCAGAAATCATCTGAATTTCAATCTGCTTCTTGAGTTCAATAGAAATCTGCTGTTGAGCGTGCCTGAAAATGGCATCCTTATAACCAATGGTGATAATGATACATATCCCGGTTGGTATTTGCAGGCCAAGGGCATCAGGAAGGATGTGCTGATTGTAAATTGGTCTCTTCTAAATATTGCTGAAAATGCTATCTACTTAAAAAAACAGGGATTACTCATTCCTCTCAGTTCAGAACAAATAAAGGGTCTCAAGCCAAGAAGGAAAAAATCAGGTGAAATAGTATTCCCTGCCGATTCACTGGTCAAACTTCTGGTAGCCAATTCAGAGAGACCCGTTGTCTTCGCATCCACTGTTACTCCTTCCAGAATAAAAGAATATTCATTAAGACTTAGAGGCCTTGTTTTCGAATCCGGGAGAGAAAAAGTGAATATTGAAAAAACAAAAGAGCTTTTCCACAGTACATATGAACTCGAAAATACACTTTCAACATCTCCCGAATCACTAAATCTTGTCTGCAAGATGATGGTAACAAACTATAACGCGGCACTTTTCAAGCTCGTCAATGCATTGGTGGAACACGGAAGATACGATGAAGCACTAAGCGAAATTCAATATGCAAGAAAATTCCCCGTTGAAGATCAATATGTTCTTCCCCTGTATCCTGTAGAAGCATCTATATATTATAAGAAGGAGAATCCCAAGAAAGCAGATGATATCTTAAAAAAAGCACTTGACATAGGAAACAGTAGTAATATAATAAGAGATGTGGCTGAAACATATTTCGATAATGGACAAAAAGATGAAGCAGTCAGGGTGCTTGCAGATTGGCTTAAGGACCATCCTGATGACAAGAAAGTTTTCGAACAACTGATAAAATACGGAGAGGAATAATCGGCAGAAATTATACCAAATTAAAACCTTTTCAACTTTACCGTTTATTCAAGAATGGTGATACAAAAGCCTTCGAAGTACTTTACAACCGCTTTAGCACGAATATTTTTAACTATATATTAAGACTTGTGGGCGACTGGCACCTGTCAGAGGATATCCTTGAAGAGACCTTCATAAGACTCTGTAAATCTACTCTTGAAGAAAGGGGTAAACTTAAGAATTGGCTTTTCCGCGTGGCAACAAACCTTTCTTACAAGACTTTGAGAAAAAAGAATTACCAAATCGCCGATTGTAATGAAATTGCAGAAACTCTGAAATGTGATTTTCAGGAACGAATAACTAAACGCATTGAGATTCAAAGGTCACTGATGAAGCTGCCTGAAGCGCAGCGAGTGGTTATTGTTCTTAAGTTTTATCAAGGGATGAAGTACGGAGAAATATCCGAGATTCTTGGCTGTCCGCTCGGAACCGTAAAAACAAGGATGCACAACGGCTTGAAAAAGATGCGAAAACTATTAAAAACGCCGTAACCCCAGCAAACGCAGTGAAAAACACAATCGACAGTGATTATTAGAGAATGTGAGATAAATGAAAATCTCTTTGAATCTCTTCAATTCCCTGTTAGAGTTAAAGAGGAGGAAAAATGGAATGTAAAGAAATAAAAGAATACATCACAGATTATCTCCTGGGAGAACTTGATTCGGTCACAGAAATGAAAATAAGCGAACATCTTCTGGAATGCAGGGTGTGTCAGGAAGAGTTAAGAAACTTAGAAACACTCCTCGCAACTATGAAAGATAACAAGGAATTCACTCCTCGTAAACTGGTATTAAGACACATAAAAAAGAGTGTTCAAAGCGAGAAACGATTCAGCACTTTTGCTTTTTTCAATAAACCCGTGAAATTATACTACGCAGTGGCAATGTTTCTCCTCGGTATTTTTCTTATGTCAATTCCTACCATTCTCATTAAAAACAGGGATATCAAGTCAGAAGAGATAGAAATCAGACCAAAAGCAAGATATGAAACTACAACTCCTGACACTATTGCCTTCTATGCAGCACCCTCACACAAACTCGGAGGAACATAGAAGAAAAGATGATTCACGTATTTCCGTAAGTTACCCTCCCTTTGTTCTTCGGTTAATCTTGGGTTTTTTGGATAAATAACTATAGTGTTTCCAATGAATTAAGATACAATCCCCTATCAACCTATAAAAAAAAGACTTGACAATTTCCAATTACCGACATATAAATAGTAGTAGAAAAAATGATATATTTACCTCAAGTGATTTTCCGGAGGTTCTTATTTGAAAAAACATAAGTCAGCAAAAAAGAGCATAGTGAACAGCGATTTCGAGTCTCGTGAAATTCTGAAGAGCACATTAGACGCATCTGACCAAATTATTTTTGTAAAAAACTCAAAAGGTGTTTATATCCTTGCAAACACCGCATTTTCTGTTAAATTCCGAAGACCTCTGAGCAAGATAGTCGGAATGACAGATAAGGACATTTTTACAGAAAAGGATGCCCGGAAGTTGATAGAAATAGACAGAAGTATAATAAAAAGCGGCCGTCGTAACACGCGTGAAGATGTTCTAGTCATTGATGGTAAGGAACGCATTTTTAGAGCAACAAAGGTCCCTATCTGGAGTACAGAAGGTAAGATAGTTGGTTTGTGTGGCTTTGCAGAAGAGATTACCGAACAGAAAAGAACACAATTGCTGCAGGATATTACATACAAAATTACCAATGCTGCAGTCCAACATAACAGCCTTACGAAACTCTATCGGATAATTCATAACGAATTAAACAGATTACTAAATGCAGACAATTTCTATATTTCTCTTTACGATAGAGAAAATGATTTAATTACATTCCCATATTATGTTGACGAGAACGCTCCGGGAAGAGACCCAGCTTCTACAACTTCCAGGAAAAGAAGAAAAGGTCTCACAGAATATGTTATGAAATCAGGAAAAGCTGTCGTTCTGGACCAGAAAAAAATTAAAGAACTGCTCAAAAAAGGAAAAATAAAAAAATTCGGCACATTCCCGCAAATATGGTTAGGGGCACCACTTAAGAGCAACAAAAAGGTCTTTGGTGTTATTGCAGTGCAAAGCTATAAGGATTCGGAAACTTACACAAAAGAGGATTTAGAACTTTTCAAGTTTATATCAGACCAGATTTCAATCGCCATGGAGCAAACTCAATCAAATGCCTTGCTTCAAAATTCTGAAGCAAATTATCGTGCTCTTGCCGACCGCTCCATTCAGGGGATATTAATAGTTCAGGACTATAGAATTGTATATGCAAATAAAGCCTTTGCACAAATCTCGGGTTATTCTATCAAAGAACTTCTATCACTGCCATCCCGTGGGATTAAGAATCTCGTTCATCCTGATGACCAGAAATTTGTCTGGGACAATTGGCAGAAGCGGCTTTCAGGAGAAAAGGTTCCTCCGCACTACGAATATAGAGGCGTAAAGAAGGACGGGAAGGTTGTCTGGCTTGAGATGTTTGCAAGCAGGGTTATGCACGATGAAAAACCTGCTGTCCAGGGAAGCATAATTGAAACTACCAAAAGGAAAAAAACTGAAGAAGCCCTTAGAGAAAGCGAACAGAAATACCGCTCACTGATTGAAAATAGTCCCGATGGGATATTTATAGCCAGTAAAAGTGGAAATTTTCTTTCTGTTAATAAAGCGATAAGTGAGAAGCTTGGTTATTCTGAGAAAGAAATCACCTCGATGAACTTCGAGGACATAATGACGAAAGAATATAGGGAATTTTTTAGAAAAAGAATAGTAAGAATCTTAAAAGGAGAAACTTCAGCAGAACCAGGAGAGTACAAAATAAAAGCAAAGAATGGAAAAGAATATATTGTAGAAGTTAGTTCCGTTCCTTGCATCAGGGAAGGGAAAAATATTGGTTTTCAAGGTTTAGTAAGGGATATTACCCGACGCAGAAAGTTAAAAGAAGAATTATTAAGAATCCAGAAACTGGAATCACTTGGGACTCTTGCAGGAGGCATAGCACACGACTTCAACAACATTCTCACAGGTATCCTTGCAGGCGTCTCCATAGTTAAGATGCAAATGGACCCACAGAGCAAGATGTACGATGTGCTCAAAGACACAGAAAAAGCCTGTATGCGTGCAAGCGAATTAACACAGCAACTATTAACCTTTTCAAAAGGAGGAATACCCATCAAGGAATTTCTCAATGTGAAACAACTGATAGAGGATTCTGCGAAATTTGCACTGAGGGGTTCAAAACACGAATGCAAAGTATCAATACCTACCGATTTATGGACTGTGAATGCCGATAAAGGACAGATGAGTCAGGTGATTCAAAATCTCGTTATTAATGCCAGCCAGGCAACACCTGAAAGTGGTGTTATAGTTGTGAAAGCAGAAAATGTTTATATTGATAATAAGAGCAGTCTACCGCTCAAGGAAGGTAAATATATAAAAGTGTCTGTTGAGGATTATGGCATAGGCATATCAAGTGAACACATAAACAAGATATTTGACCCCTATTTTACGACAAAACAGAAAGGCAGTGGTCTCGGTTTATCCGTCTGCTATTCTATAATCAAGAACCACAATGGATACATTTCTGCTAATTCAGAGTTAGACGTTGGTGCAACATTTACTTTTTATCTACCTGCTGTTGGTGAAACTACTCCTGAGAGTGATACAGAAAAAGAGGGAGTGATATATGGTGAGGGTAGAATATTGGTAATGGATGACGAGGAGATGGTGAGGAATGCGGTAGGTATGATGCTCAAAAATCTTGGATATGAAGTAGAGTTTGCTTTTGATGGTGCTGAGGCAGTAGAAAAGTATCACAATGCTAATGAGCAGGGGCAACCATTTGATGTTGTAATAATGGACCTTGTAATACCGGGACGAATGGGAGGCAAGGATGCCATAAAAGAACTGCTGAAGATAGACTCTAATGTGAAAGCGATTGTATCAAGTGGATATTCAACTGACCCTGTGATGAGTAATTACTCGGAATATGGCTTTAGTGCAGTTGCTGTAAAACCTTTCAACTTGAATACGCTTAGTAAAATAGTCCGTAGTCTCATTACCAAAAAAAAAGATAAAAACCAGGGAAATTTGTTCTAAAAAAATCTGAAGTTTTTCTTGACTATTTCTCACATTTATGACATTCTTGTTTGTATGAACTTAAACTACTGCCCTGAATGCGGCAAGCCCCTCGAGGTCAAGAAAGAGAACAATAGGGAACAACTATTTTGTCCTGAGTGTGCTAAATTTGTCTACCAAAACCCTGTCCCGGTAGTTGCGGGGATGATACAAAATCAAAAAAAAGAAATCCTTCTCATAAAGCGTGGCATAGAACCCTGCAAAGGTAGCTGGGCACTTCCAAGCGGCTTTATGGAACTTGGCGAAACCCCGCAGGAATGCGTCATTAGAGAGATGAAAGAAGAAACCAATCTTGATTGCAAAATAGCACGACTGCTTGGTGTTTATCAGCAGAAGGGTTGGAGATACAAAAGCATTATTGTCATTGCTTACATACTCGAACCAATTGGTGGAAAACCCGTAGCGGGTGACGATGCAGTTGACCTTCGATATGTTCACTTCCGGAAGCTTCCGGAAATTCCCTTCAAAAGCCACAGGGAAATCATCAATGATATTTTTGGAAAAACCTGATTTTTAAACCCACATAGCCTATGGCTCTGGAACACATAAAAAAAACAGATGCAATTATTCTCAAGGGAATGGATTATCGGGAAACAAGCCGCATACTTACAGTATTCACCGAAGAACTTGGCAAGATTAACCTGATAGCAAAAGGCGTTAGAAACCCGAAAAGCAGACTAAGTGCATCGCTTCAGAGCCTTATTCACTCAGAACTTGTATTGTACAAAAGTGAAAACAGTGATTTGCACCTTGTAAAAGAAGCAGAAATCATTGAATTTTTCAAGAATATTCATAAGAATCTTGAGAGGTTTAACTATGCTTCGGTTATTGCAGATTTCCTATTCAGTTTTCTTGCAGAAGGGCAGGTCTCGAAAATACTGTTTCAATATGCACTATTCACAGAGAGGGAGATTGACCAGAAAGAAAACGAATATCTACCGGGAATTCTTATGCGATTCTTCTTAAAAGCAAATACACTGCTTGGTTTCAGGATTGAACTTTCTAAGTGCATTTCGTGCGGCAAGAGCTTGACATATCCAATTTACATCTCGAATGCAAAAGGTGGAGCAATTTGCTCAAACTGCAGAAAATCGACAAGTGAAACCATCTCTTTGACAAAAGATGCTTACACCTTTATACTGTCAAACATACCTGATACGGTAGAAGCAACACCTGAAGTGCCAAACAAGTCAGTGTTGAAGGAGATACTTACATTTTTCTCGAACTGGTTTCTCTATCACAATCACAGAACGCTTAAAACACTTGACAACCTAACGAAACTATGAGTGTGCAATCCCCCTAAATCCCCCTTTTATAAAGGGGGACTTACGGAGGTACATTTCATCATTTTTTCCTTGACTAATCTTTATAAAACTGTTAAAATTAATTATCTTATTGAATGAAGGAAACAAAAAGGAGGAATGATGAAACTCAATTTTTTGATTTTTGTTTTGTGTCTATCGCTTGTGTCTGTTGGCTCACACGCTCAAACCATTACCATACTCTCACCGAATGGCGGTGAGAATCTGCTCGTTGGGGATATAGTTCCGATCAACTGGACCTGGACAGGTGTAATAGATAGTGTTAAAGTCGAATATTCCACAAACGGTGGAGGAACCTGGACTCTTGTCGAGACAAAGACACTCAATGACAGTATTTGCGGATGGAATATTCCGAACAAACCTGGCAATTCATACCTTGTAAAGGTGACTGACGCGTCAAACCCGTCTATACTTGACATATCAGACAATCTTTTTTCGGTCACAAGTTCAATAACTGTAACAGCTCCAGTTGGAGGAGATAATTGGGAAGTAGGAAGTTTGCATTCAATTACCTGGGATGCAACGAGTGGCATTACTGATGTAAAATTAGAGTACTCCACAAACTCAGGCACAAACTGGACAAACATAGTAACCTCAACACCAAACACAGGCTACTTTCCCTGGAACATCCCAAATAAACCATCATCAAATACTGCTTTAATTAGAGTCACTGATGTAAGCAATACTTCCGTACTTGATATGTCTGACCTGTTCAGTATCTCAACTTCTCTAACAGTTACTTCTCCGAATGGCGGAGAAAACTGGGAAGTTGGAAGCCTTCAAAATATTACCTGGAATGCCTCCTCCGGTATTTCGAATGTGAAAATTGAATATTCGACAAATGGAGGTGGTTCATGGCTGAGTCTTGTGGCGTCCACTTTTAATACAGGCGTTTATGGATGGAAAATCCCTGATGCACCTTACAACACTTGTAGAATAAAAATAACGGACGTTAATAATACCTCAATAACTGATATGAGTAACAACAATTTCGCAATGACGAGTTCTATCAATGTTATTTACCCGAACGGTGGAGAAATCTTCTATGTCGGGGAAGAACAAATTATTTCATACGGCGCCTCTCCTGGAATAAGTATGGTAAAAATTGAATATTCAATAAATAATGGTTCTACCTGGGCTCCCATTATTACAGCTGAAAATGATAGTTCGGTCGTGTGGAATATACCTAACAAGCCTTCTACTCAGTGTTTTGTGAGGATTTCAGACAATGCGGTAACTACCGTTTACGATGCTTCTGATGACACTTTCGAGATAAATACAGGAGTCAAGATCGAGGAAGAAAAAAACGATAAACCTGTCCCAAAGTTCTTTTCCCAATCCCAGAACGTCCCCAATCCATTTGGAAGAGAAACCATAATGAGATATGCTATTCCGGAAAACTGCATGGTAATACTGAACATCTACGATGTTAGTGGAAAAAAGATAAGGACATTGGTGCAAGAAAAAGAGGAAGCAGGTTACAAAATTGTCCGATGGAATGGGACCGATGAAGATGGCAGGAAACTACCAACCGGTGTTTACTTCTACATAATAAAAGCAGGGAGATTTTCAGATACAAAAAAATTCATACTCCTCAATTAAATTAACTAAAGGAAAAAGATGCAGTAAAACAAAATAATGTTGAATAAGGAAAATCAAAAATGAAAAAGTTAATACTTGTTGTGTTATTTGTTACATTCTCTATATCTCGTTCCTTCGCAGATATGCCTGTAGAATTTTTCAAGGAAGAAGTGAACATAAAATTAGGCAAGAATACTGCGACTATCAAGGGTCTGTACTTCTTTGAGAACAATTCGGACTTCCATATTGACGCAACAATATCCTATCCATTCTCCGTAGATAGCAACCATCAGTATCCTACAAAAATCAAGATTTTGGACCCAAGACAACCGCTTCGGTTCACAAAAACAAAAAAAGGAATAAAGTGGATGCTGCATCTTGACCCAAATGGAATCATGAAAGTATCCGTTGAATACTCTCAAAAGGTAAAAGGGAATACGATAACCTATATCCTTACAAGTACCAAGTTCTGGAAAAAGAAGATGGACAAGGCGATGTTCACGATAGAAACACCAACAGACTTTCCCAAACTGAACATTTCTTTAGAACCAGATAGCGTAAAAGATAGAGAAAACAAAATCTTCTACTTTATAACAAAAAGATACTTCCTTCCCGAAAAAGACCTTAAGGTCATCTGGTAAAACCTGTTTCCTGAAATACTTTTTTCCTTGACATTTCACTAAATCATATCTATATTCTTGAAGTATTTATGGAGTAATTAAAAACAATGAAACTAACGAAAATGCTTAGGCTTTTACTTTTTCTAATGGTCTTTTTGCCTTTCTCTGGGTGCAGAAAAACCCCACCACAACCCCTTTATCCACCCAACACAAAAATCATTAGCCCAACAGATTATGATACCTTGACAAATGCACAAGTTCTATGTGAATGGGAAGGTTTAGAAAACGCAGTTGAATATCAATATAAACTGGACTCTCTTAACTGGTCGGATTGGATAAACAACACCAAGGAAACATTCTTCCTCGATGAAGCGATGCATATATTTACAGTCACCTCAAGAAATGAGTTTAACAGAGAAGACCCCAGCCCTGCCATTGTGAATTTCTATGTGGATGCGATAACAGGACCAGCGCTGTGGTTGAAGAAACGAGAAATGGAAGTAGATGTTTTACAGGCATCCTCACTTAAAGTATTTGTGGAGGACATAACAAACCTTATGTTAGCTAACCTTGAACTCCTTTATGACAATTCAAAGCTCAAGATTGAAAATGTACTTTCTGATTCTTCTTTTCTGGCAAAAAACGGTGGGCAGATTCAGATGATCTCCGAATTTAGCGATTCGCTTCCGGAAATTAAGATAAATATTGGTATTACGGGAGGAACACCCGGAGGAGTTTCAGGCTCCGGACCGCTCGTCAAACTACTCTTCTTTCTAAAATCAGCCGATACAACAGAAATTACTTTCTCATCATCCTCCGAACTTAGAGATACTTTGAATAGTTCCATAACCCTTACAGGAGGATTGTTCTCCTGCAAGGTTATTCCCAAGCAATAAAAGTGAAAAAAAAAGGGGGAGATTAGAAGAACGTTGAAAACCATAACTCAAGGGAAATAATGAAATATAGAGATGCAGGTGTCAATATTGATGTTGCTCAAAAATCAGTAAAAATGATTCGTAGGTTAGCCAGAGAAACCTTTTCCCCTTCCGTTCTAACCGATATTGGTAGTTTTGGAGCACTCTTCGAAATGAGTATGAAGTATGCCGAACCTGTCCTTGTTTCAAGCGCCGATGGAGTTGGTACGAAACTTGAAATATCTTCAATGACTGAAAGATATGATACGACAGGTTACGACCTTGTAAACCACTGTGTTAATGACATCCTGACTGTTGGCGCAATCCCGTTATTTTTCCTTGATTACATAGCCACAGCAAAACTTGACGATAGGATGATTGAAGAGATAATAAAGGGTCTTGCAAAAGGCTGCAAGGAGAATAAATGCTCTCTTGTTGGGGGTGAAATGGCAGAAATGCCTGATTTTTACAAAGAAAAACACTATGATATCGCTGGATTCATCGTTGGAATTGTCGAAAAAAAGAAGATACCGGACATCAGCAAGATAAAACCCGGAGATATTCTTATTGGCTTAAAATCAAATGGTCTTCACACAAATGGGTTTTCCCTTGTAAGGAAGATTATTTTTGGTAAACTTAAGCTGACAGTTGAAGAATATGTCCCGGAGATAAAAAACTATGTGGGAGATGAATTACTGCGAAGCCACAGGTCTTACTTTCCTCTTCTTTCCTCATTAGGAGGAACAGGAATTATCAAGGGATATGCTCACATAACTGGTGGCGGTTTTATTGATAATCTACCGAGAATATTACCACACAACTGTTCTTGCAAAATCGACTCTTCACAATGGGAAATACCTCCCATATTTGACTTCTTGAGAGAACATGGAGAAGTACCAACTACTGAGATGTTCAGAACATTCAATATGGGTATTGGAATGGTAATAGTTATCGAACCAAAAAACAGGGAAAAAATCGAGAAACACTTTAAGGAAAAAGATGAGGAGTTTCTTGAAATCGGAAATGTGACAGAAGGAAACAGAGAAGTTGAAATAGCATTTTGACTGGAGGATACCATGGCTGATGACGAAACAATGAAGAGAATTAAGGAAACGCAACTTAGAATGGAAAAGATATTCAAGAGATTTTTTTCAGAATCTTTCCCATTCTCTGGAAAAGGAGAATGGTTACCAGCCTGTGATGTTTATGAGACAGAGACCGATATTATGATTCTTATGGAAATCGCTGGTATTGATAAAAAAGATCTTAAGATAACACTTGAAGGAAACTACTTAAATATAAAAGGAATAAGGGATGACCCCTCCAAGGTTGACGGAAGAAGAAATTATTACAATATGGAGTTGAATTTTGGTCCCTTCCAGAGACTTGTCTTTATACCCTGCTCTGTTAAAGCAAAGGGAGTCAGAGTTGACTATGAGCATGGATTCCTTAAAATTGCACTTCCTAAAACAAAAAAGGGGAGAAAAGAAGAAAAGATTATTGAAATTGAATAAGTAAAGGAGAGACAATGAACAAAAAAAACGGTAATTCATTTAACATTCTAGATGCTGCCGAAAAAAGAACAGAGGTTAAAAAAATACCGGAAGAATTACCTATTTTGCCAATAAAAGGAACAATCGTTTTCCCACAAATAATTGTCCCCCTTGTTGCCGTCAAAGAGCGAGCAATAAAACTCATTGATGATGCTTTAGCCGGGAATAAGATACTTGCTCTTGTGGCACAGAAAAATCTGAAGAAGGAAATTCCAGGTAAGGATGACATACATATGATAGGCACAGCTTCTTCCATAGCAAAAATGCTTAGATTTCCAGATGGAAGTTTAAGACTTCTTGTTCAGGGATTATCAAGAATAAGAATAAAGGAATTCGTACAGGAAAAACCCTATTTGATAGCAAAGATTGAAATTGTGGAGGATAGATGGAAGAAAGGGGTGAAGGTTGAAGCACTTATGAGAAATGTCGTCTCAATGTTCCAGAGGCTTATTGAATTGTCACCACATCTTCCGGAAGAACTCGAAGCAATTGTTATTAACATCGAGGAACCTGGAAGACTGGCAGACTTTATTATCGCCAATCTTAATTTTGAGGTGCAGGATAAGCAAACAATACTTGAGGCATTTGACCCCGTAGTAAGGCTGCAAAAACTAACTCCCATTCTTATGAAGGAAATAAATATTCTTGAGATTGGAGCAAAGATACGCTCTCAAGTCAAGGACGAAATTGATGAAGACCAAAGAAAATTCTACTTGAGGGAACAATTGAAAGCAATCCAGAAGGAACTGGGAGAAAAAGACGAAAAAACAATTGAAGTAGAAGAACTGAAGAAAAAGATAAAAAAGGCAAAAATGCCCAAAAAAGTTACAAAGGTCGCAATGAAAGAATTGGACAGACTGGAAGTTATCCCCGTGCAGGCTGCAGAATACCATGTAATAAGAACATACCTTGACTGGTTAATTACGCTTCCATGGTCAACGGAGACAAAGGACAATCTGAATATCAAAAAAGTGGCAAAGATTCTCAACACAGACCATTATGACCTTGAAGATGTCAAGGAAAGAGTCATTGAATTTATGGCTGTCAGGAAACTCAAGAAAGACTCAAAAGGACCAATTCTCTGCTTTATCGGACCACCTGGTGTGGGTAAGACCTCACTGGGAAAGTCTATTGCTCGAGCACTTGGAAGAAATTTCGTGAGGTTTTCTCTGGGAGGAATAAGGGATGAAGCGGAAATTAGAGGTCACCGGAGAACATATGTTGCTGCACTACCTGGAAGAATTATTCAGGGAATAAAGCAGGCAGGTTCAAGAAATCCGGTTTTTATGCTCGATGAAGTAGATAAGATAGGTACTGATTTCAGAGGAGACCCAGCCGCTGCATTACTCGAAGTACTCGACCCAGAGCAAAACAACTCTTTCAGTGACCATTACCTTGAAGTTCCCTTTGACCTATCAGCAGTAATGTTCATTACAACGGGAAACATAATCGACCCCATTCCTCCTGCACTTAAAGACAGAATGGAAATCATTAGACTGCCTGGTTATATTCTCCAGGAAAAACTCGAAATAGCCAAAAACTTCCTTCTGCCAAGACAGGTGAAAGAAAATGGACTATCCAGAAAACTTATCAGTTTTTCCGATGAGGCAATACTTGAACTTATAAATGACTACACAGGGGAAGCTGGGGTGAGGAATCTCGAGAGGTCCATTGGCTCCATCTGCAGGAAAGTAGCAAGAAAAGTAGCTGAAGGATATAAAGTCATAACAACAATAAAAAAAGGAGACCCCAAAAAATACCTTGGTCCAATAAAATTCTATTCCGAAATTGCGGAAAGAACAGGGGAAATTGGAATTGCAACTGGACTCGCATGGACTAGCGCTGGAGGAGTGATACTTTTCGTAGAAGCAACAAAAATGCGAGGGAAGAAATCCCTCACATTAACGGGCCAGTTGGGTGAAGTGATGCAAGAATCAGCAGAAGCAGCACTTTCCTATATCAGGTCCAATGCGAAGCGACTCAAAATAGAAGAAAACTTTTATGACAAATATGATATTCACATTCACATTCCAGAGGGAGCAATCCCGAAGGATGGTCCTTCGGCAGGGATTACAATGTCCGTTGCCCTTGCATCACTACTTACGGAAAAACCTGTAAAACCTTTTGTTGCAATGACAGGGGAAATAACGCTTCGTGGAAAGATTCTGCCGATCGGAGGCGTTAAGGAAAAAGTGATGGCAGCAAAAAGGGCAGGTATAAAAGAAATTCTTCTTCCTGCAAAAAACAAACCTAATTTAGAGGAGATATCCGACAATGTAAAACATGGTATCAAATTTGTTTTCATAGACACTATCGATGATGCAATAAAAGAAGCACTGGAAACCAAAAAAACCAAACCGAGAAAAAAATTAAGAAAAAAGAGGAGTAAGAAATGAAAACTTTATTTCTCACAGTTCTTGGTCTATTTTTTATTTTCAGAGTCTCAGCCGAAGAGCTGAATACTGACACTTTGGTTAGCAATATCGAAAATGCCTGGAAAAAGGTAAATAACTATACTCTCACTATGAAGACTTATTCTCTGAAAGGTGACAAGAAAGAAGAAAGCACGATAGAACAAAAATTTCTTAAACCTATTTGGATATATGCAAAAATCGTTGATGGACACAATAAGGGGTCAGTTGGTGTTTACAATCCTAATACAAAAAAGGTAAAAGGACATCAAGGTGGGATATTGAAGTTTATCGTTCTCACATTAGACCCATCTGATAAAAAATCCTCCTCAATAAGAGGCCACAGAATTGACCAGAGTGGCTGTGGAACAATTGTTGAAAGGATAATAAATTGTAAGAAGCAGGATGAATTCATATCAATTTCCGAGACAAAATATGAGGATAAACCTGCATACCTTTTCACAGCAGAGGTTAAGGATACCCACGAACTATGGGGAGCAAAAAAAGAAAAAATCTGGATTAATAAAGAGACTCTACTCCCCTTGCACCTGGAGCAATTTTCAGCGAATGATAAACTCGTCCATTACTCCACTTACTGGAATATTGAAATTAATACAGGCTTAACCGAGGAAGACTTCAAGCCATAGGTGTAAATGAGTAAGAAAAACCGAAGACCATGAAAGACGAGGAGCAAACCTGAGAAACGGTGAGACGGAGAAACGGAAAACCAGAAGAGGGAAAGGTGAAGAGCGAGGAGAGAAGAGATAAACGGAGAAGTTAGATGAAAAAAGATTTTATATCAATAACAGATTTTTCAAAAGACGAAATTGATGAAACATTCGATATTGCAGCAAGACTAAAAAAGGAAACGAAAAAAGGGATAGAACACCATATGCTTAGCGACAAAGTTCTTGCAATGATTTTCGAAAAACCATCCTTAAGAACCAGAGTGACATTTGAAACAGGAATGATACAACTCGGAGGACATGCAATATACTTAAGCCCTCAGGATATACAGCTTGGAAAAAGGGAATCGGTCCCGGATGCTGCACGAAATCTATCACGCTGGGTAAATTGTATTATGGCGAGAACATTTGCTCACTGCACCGTAGAACAACTTGCGGAGAATTCAACCGTGCCTGTCATCAATGCCCTTTCCAATAGGGAGCATCCCTGTCAGATACTTGCAGATTTCCTGACGATACTTGAACACAAGAAACAACTTGAAGGATTAAATATTGCTTATGTGGGTGACAGTAATAATGTTTGCAACTCGATTATACTTTTCTCAAGTATATATGGTTTGAACTTGAGAGTGGCATCTCCAAAAGGATATGAACCTGACATCTCAATCCTGAAAAAAACAGAAGAAATAAAGAACGCTTCCTTCAATTTGGTGGTTACAAACAATCCCGGGTCTGCTGTAGAGGATGCAGATGTAATATACACGGATATATGGACATCTATGGGACAGGAAGCGGAAAAAGAAAAAAGAGCAAACATCTTTAAGGAATTTCAAGTAAATACTAATCTTGTTTCAAAAGCAAAAGAGGATGTAATCGTTATGCACTGTCTCCCTGCACACAGAGGAGAAGAGATCACATCCGAGGTGCTCGATGGACCTCATTCCGTAGTTCTTGATGAAGCAGAAAACAGATTGCATACAGAAAAAGCACTCCTTGTAAAACTCTTAACACGATATTAAAAATTCTCCATAACAAGGTGACCTACACTATCCCCCCTTTGAAAAAGGGGGTTAGGGGGATTTATTAGAAGGAGGAAAGATGGATAAAAAAGTTATAAGCACAAAAGATGCCCCAGAAGCACTTGGTCCATACAGCCAGGCTGTGAAAGTTGGCAACTTTGTTTTTACGGCAGGCCAGATCGCAATAGACCCTCAAACTCAGAAGATGGTTGATGGTGGAATAGCCGAGCAGACAGAAAGGGTAATGAAAAACCTCTCTGCAGTTCTTAAAGCGGCAGGGCTTCCACTTCTTAATGTCGTCAAAGCGGATGTATTCCTGAAAGATTTGGGGGATTTCTCACAAATGAACGAAGTTTATACAAGTTTCCTTGGTGAATCCAAACCTGCCCGAACAACGGTTGCGGTCAGTGACTTGCCTAAAGGTGCGCTCGTAGAAATTTCCGTAATCGCAGTAGAATGACAAAAAAAAGATGTCATAGCGAATGAAAATAAAATTTACAAAGATTGAAGGTTCGGGAAATGATTTCGTTCTTATTGACAATATAAAAGGTAACATTCCCAACTTGTCAAGAAGATTAAGGTCAATACTCTGTGATAGAAAAAGCGGTATAGGTGCGGACGGGATATTGGTATTGGAGAAAGATAGAGAATTCCCTTTTATGATGAGGTATTTCAACGCAGACGGAAGGGAAGCAGAAATGTGCGGAAATGGTGCAAGATGCTCTGCCTTTTATGCATTTAGTAAAGGTTATGTTCAACGGAAATTTTGTTTCCGTTCAAAATCCGGTATCCACAATGCACAGGTTTTCAAGAACAATCTAATCAAGGTGGAACTTCCTCCCTGTAACTTCAAGGGAAAAGTATCGCTTCGAGTTAAAGAAAAGACTCTTGAGGGTTTCTTTCTACAAGTAGGAGTACCACATCTGGTAATTTTGGCAAAAAATATTGAGAAGGTCGATGTTCAGAAAATTGGAAAAAGAATCCGTAAGCTTAAAAGATTTGCCCCCAAAGGCACTAATGTAAATTTCGTTAAGATTAAAAACAGAAACAGGTTGAGTATTAGAACATACGAAAGAGGTGTAGAAGCAGAAACACTCTCCTGTGGAACAGGTGCAGCAGCCTCTGCTTGCATTGCATATAAGGAAAAAAACTTTCCTTCAACAATCTATGTTGACCCACCTTCCGAAGAAACCATTAAGGTTTCCATTGTGGGAGTGAAAGACAAATTAATACCTTACATAACTGCAAAATCTCATATTGTTTTTTCCGGCACTGTGGAACTTCCAGGGATATAATCTGTTCTTTTTGTTTTCACAAGATAAAACAATGTATATGCTACAATACCAAAAAGAGAAAGATAGAGATTCAATGCCATCTGAATGGGTGAAAGAACAAGACTTGCCATAGCTCCCACATACGGAATAATCCTTATGGGCATAGTTACAATAGCGTATGCCATTCCAACTCCAAGACCTATTGCCAGAAGTATTAGAAAAACGAGAAAAGTATGACCCGGATACTTCTTTATGAAAGCCATACCGCCTCTCATTGATTCACCCACCTGGGCATCTTCTACAATAAGGTAGGTGTTTGCGATAATGGAATAAACGGCAAAAAGAATAGCTATAACCACATATATGAGCAGCAGAATTCCTCCTCCTGCAATGCCAGTGGTTATTGCAGCTGCTTGCGAGGATTGATACAATCTATAACAGAAGAAGAATATTGCAGCAGCAAAACCTCCAAAGATTACAAAAATTCCCGTATAGATTAGACCAAAAAGACTCCACAGCCCAATCAACCTGGCAAAAAACTTTCTGCAGTTTTCCATAAATGTTTTCATTTCAAAGACCTTGCCCTTAAGAATGTTCTCAACCACAGTTGCTCTTATCCCACCTGCAACAAATGCCCACAGCAACAACACAATTAATAGGAAAATAAGAAATATGAGCACCCCAAAAAGAACAATAACTATGTTGCTAAAAATATAAGGAGCAAAATCTTCCACCTCATAATGATTGGTGGCAATTGGAATGACGATAATTAGAGCAGGAACTATAACCCCTATGGCAAGAATGGGAATCATTATAAGATATGTAACAAATTGAACTATTAAGAGTTTCCAGTTCTTATTGGTCCTTCTAAATACAGATTTCAAGAAAACTATAATATCCATCTAAACACCTCTCTCTGCCACGGTTTCTACACGGTTAACATCAATTCAATGGTATACAACCACCCCATCAAGACAATTTTCGCCACAGATTTACACAGATTCTTTCTCTATTCCCCCCGTTTCCCCGTTCCGCTCCTCACAATCACATGTTCCGAGATTCTTCCATAGTCAACAATCGTTGCTTACTCAGAATGACACATTACAACACGAAGTGCGTTAGTTTCCAGCGTAGCGTTTGTTTCACAGGCAAAGGTGTTTTCTCTCCGTTTCACCGATTCTCCGTCTCACCGTTTCCCACTTTCCCCGTTTCCCCGTTCCGCTCCTCACAATCACATGTTCCGAGATTCTTCCATAGTCAACAATCATTGCTTACTCAGAATGACACATTACAACACGAAGTGCGTTCGTTTCCAGCGAAGCCTCTAATCACCGATTGCACCAAGACAGGAACCTATGAGTGCAGGTAAATTCGCACCCCCAATTCCAATACCGAACATAAATGTCTTCTTCTCCACATCCAGTGGATAACCAAACTCTATGAACAAAGAATTAGGAATCCAGTCCAGTCCAGGAGAAATATTATCCCCCCTTCTCACATTGAAACCCATAAAAATCTCCCTGTTCACAAACTTGTTAAGTTCAATATCTGTTAACTTGGGCGCATAGAATATTTCCCCTCCACCGTAAAGAGAAAAATACTCTCCAAATCGAAAACTTCCAACCAGGTCAGCCTTTGGAACAAGACCTCCATGCCAGAGATCATAGTTCAACGAAACAATAGCGGCTGCATCAAATGGATTGTAGCTTCTCTTTGCGCTTCTTCTTCCTCCAGAGTGTGTTCTACCACTACTTTTTCTCTTCAATGTTTTCCCTCCAGGTGTAAAACGCAACTTAGCCTGAGCACCTATACCGGCGGTTCCAAAGAACAAACCCGCATCGAAATTGTCGGTTGCTCCTATCTGAAAAAACCCACCCGCACTCATACTCGCAAGAATATCCTCCATCGTGCTGTCAGAATAGGCATAAGTCGGAACTGTAACATATGCTGTACTCCCAACATTCCCGGCGCCAAGTGTCTCTCCCGTTTGAAATGTGCCAAAGAAACAACCAGAAGAGACGATTACAAAAAGCACCCCACAACCAACTGCAATGGCAAATCTCTTCTTAATCTTTTTCATATATGCTCCTGTTAAAATCCTTTCCTGTTTACCGTTTCCCTGTCCAGTTTTTCGAAGTAAAATGGGTCATACAAAAACCTGTTGGGCAAAACCCCTTCCTTTGAATGAACATCGCATATCTCGATAGGCTCCGTTCCAGCAATGTAAACCTCTGTTCTCGCATGAGGGCAGTATTCATTTGCCAGTTTGTTGGTAAGCACGCAAATCTTTCTTGTGACTACTCCATTCGGAACTTTGAAATTCTTCACTGGTTTGTTCTTGGTTGCATCCTTCATAAATCTTGTCCATAAAGGAACTGCAAAGGTTGCACCTGAAGCACCCCTTGCTATCTTCTTCCTCGTATCAAAACCAACCCATACGCCACAAACAAGGTCTGGTGTGAAACCTATGAACCAGGCATCACTGTAATTATCGGTTGTTCCCGTCTTTCCTGCTGCAGGTATTGAAAATCCTTCGAGTCTTGCTCCTATGGCTGTTCCTTCATCAATAACACTTCTCAATAGACTGGTCATTACATAAGCCGTCGCAGGAGGGATTACTTGCTCCTTCTGAGTTTCATGCTCATAGACGACATCTCCCCCCCTCTGCACAATTCTTTCTATGAAATATGGATCAACCCTTACACCTAAATTTGGGAATACACCATAAGCAGCAGTTATTTCAAGAGGAGTTACTTCGGAACTTCCAAGTGCCAAAGATGGAACTGCTTTCAATCTCGACTCTATACCCATTTTCTTTGCATACTCTACCACAGTTTGTTCACCAATATACCTAATCAATCTAACCGCAGCTAAATTCCTTGATAGTGCGAGTGCTTTTCTGAGAGTGACAGGTCCCTTGAACTTATGGTCATAGTTTGCAGGACTATACTCGACGCCACCGGACATAATCACAATGGGAATATCCATTATTTCATCCGTTGGAGTAAAACCGTTATCAATACATGCAGTATAGACAAAAGGTTTGAAAGCAGAACCAGGCTGTCTTTTTGCTTGTGTTGCCCTATTGAACTCGCTATCCATATAGTCTCGCCCACCCACAAGAGCACGCACAGCACCCGTTTGCGGTTCAATAGCAATCAATGCACCTTGAATATACTTCGTAATTTCCTTAAGACTGTCTCTTTTTGTAGAATCTCTTTCCACCTTGAATCTATATATGTCTTCCGTTTGTTTCAACCATTTCTCGGTATCTTTGTTAGCCATCTCCTGCATATCTGAGTCAAGCGCTGTAAATATGTCTAAACCATTTCTGTAAAGCATATTCTCTCCGTACCGCTCAAGTACCCTTCTCCTGACTTCCTCAACATAATACGGAGCCTTCTTAAATGTACCAATATAAGTATGCAAACCCAAGGGTGCGTTCTTGGCTCTTTCACCCTCACTTTCACTAACCGAGCCTGTCTCAATCATTGCATTTAAAACGATATTTCTTCTCTTCAGCGCTTTTTCAGGATTCTTGAAAGGGTCATAATAGGTTGGTGATCTCGGCAAAGCAGCAAGCAAAGCAGACTCCGAAATACTCAGGTCTTCTGTATGTTTGTTGAAAAAAGACTGAGCTGCTGCTTCGACACCATATGCCCCATTTCCATAATATATCTGATTGAAATACATCGTAAGTATTTCATCTTTGCTGTATCGCCTTTCTATCTCAATCGCAAGAAGCGCTTCTTTCATCTTTCTATCAATTGTTCTTTTCTGTGTAAGAAAAAGGTCCCTTGCAAGCTGTTGGGTAATTGTGCTGGCGCCCTGCACAGTTCTCCTTGCCTTGATGTTCTGAATGACCGCTCGGAGGATACCTGTAATATCTATACCCCAGTGTTTGTAAAATTTTCTATCTTCAATAGCAATAGTGGCATCTACCATCGTCCTCGGAATATCATTCAATGAGACACGCAGTCTCTTCTGGAAAAAGAATTCGCCTATTAAATCGCCTCTTTTGTCATAAACACGAGTAACAACCGGAGGCGAAAAATCCTCCAACATCTTAATGTCTGGAAGATCCCTTTTTAGCAAAACTATCGTAGTCCCGAATACACCAAGAAGTAGGAAAAACAATACAAAAAGCAGAATCCCGATAAGCCGCAATATTCTCAAGTTAATACTCCATTTCAGTCTTTGTCATTATTCTATATCGCTTCCCCCCTCATCAACAAACTTTGTTCTTTCTTCTTCCTTCTTTGTGAGAAAGTCAACTTTTGCTTCAAGATCTCTCACCTTCTTTGAAAGCATCTCCTTCTCTCCAATTCGGTAAAGAATGATTGTCCTTACAAGAACAATAAGAGAAAAAATAAAAAGTAAAACATCAAGCCCTATTGGAAGAACATTGGGATAATTTTTGATAATTCCGGTATCAAAAAGAAGGGAAAGAAAGGCAATAGTTATCAACACAACTGAAACTGCAATCATCAATCCTCCTTATTCTTGAGGCGATACTGTGAAAAACTTCACCACAGAGACATTTTTTGCTCTGTGTCTCCTTCGACGGAGTTTAGGACAGGCTCTGTGGTTTCTTTCATCTTGCTATTCTTCACACATCTACCTTTTATTTATAACCACATTACAAAAGAAAGTCAAGTGAAATTTGACCTAATGAAGGTACTGTGCTATGAATTGACACTAACGCCAATATAACAGCATAAGAAAAGGGGGAAGGAACAGAGTCCTTCCCCCAGATAAACTCTCGGACAAAAAGCTACTTTACAAGCAGGAGTTTTCTTGTGGCTTTCTGTTCGTCTCCGTTCACAGTGAGTCTTGCGAAGTAAACACCCGAAGTGACACTCCTACCATAGCTGTTCTTTCCATCCCATCGTGTATTGTAAACACCCGGTGCTTGTTTCATATTTAGGACAGTTCTAACCAACCTGCCACTCACATCATACACCTTAAGTGAGATTTTGCTTCCAACAGGAACCGTGTATTGAATATTGACATTGGAAGAAAATGGCTGTGGATAGACCTTCGAAATGCCAAAAACAAAAGGCTTATCGGATGCACCTGGTTGCTCTTCAACACCGACTGGAGGATACCTTGCCTGGGCACTGTCATAGTTCTGCTGAATATCACCAAGATTCTCGCCACCGAGTATTACAACCGCAAATGATACAGTATCACCAGGACTTAAATTAAATGGACCTGCTGCCACACACATACTCCAGTCAGAATCAGGAGATGGGTTGTGATTGCTGATAGAACCATTCAGGAACTGTATCTTGTCTGAGTCCAGAACATAGGAGCTGTTCCATACATACTGTGGATTGTAAACAAGCGTCACATTGGAAGCAGTTGATGGGTCAAGTAATCCTACACCTACATACTTTGTTCCAGAACCATACATATATGCCAGATTTCTTGTAAGGTCAACACCACCAAAGTCATTGTATGCATCTCCCACATCCCAATCCATAAACTGTCCACCGTAAAGCCCATTAATTGCGGATGAACCCTCGTTCTTGAATGTATATTTCACTATTACATAGTCTTCTCCACCAACATCCGACCAAGCCCATCCATCCTGGGTGCAGCTAAGCCCCTTTGGAGAGCTCATTCCAGAATCATCATATTTTGCCCAGGAATCCTGGTCCGAATAGACAGTTCCATCACCGTAAACACCGTCAACTGGCTGCCAGTCTCCTGAATTCTCTGCTGAATAATCTCTGTTTACAACATAGTTGGCAGCATTGCCTGCCCAGATTGAACCAATAAACAGATGCTGAGCACCTGAGATTGGATAATGGAATCCACTACCTATTGTTTGTCCGTCATCCATAAATCCACAAATACCTCTGTTGGTAACGGTGTATTTCACATTACCAATATCATGTGTATAATAATCAACCGGTGGATTGCCAACTGCCAGTGTAAATGTGACATCCCATGAGTAACCGCCATCAGCAGTTATGTGTAGAGTGAAGCCAATAATTGTTCCGCTTGGAGTGCTTGCACTTGCTGTCATTTTATATGGGTCAGAAGTATTGTTTGCAGAGCCGCCCACAGTTATGTTTCCAAAGGAAGAAGTGGAATCACTGATGGTTACATACTGTCCGTTTGTTGTTTTCCTGAGTACTGCCTGAACATTATTTGCATCCATACTCCCACCATTGGACAGTGTTGTAATCAATTCTGCATACTCACCTGGGTCCCAGATACCATTATTGTTCTGGTCATTCAGAACCTTGTCTGAAAGGTAAACATAAGGCTCATTGGCTGAGGTAAGTCTGACAGTCATTTCCGGGTCACCAAAAAGGTTAAGTTCGGTCCCGCAGTAGTGCCAGACGCCATTGGACCAGATAAGGTTTCTGAAGTGGTTTTTTGTCGCTCCGTGGATTATTCCTATATGCAGGGTATCCTTGAGCATTAATCCATAGAAAAGGGTATCCATATGCTCCGAAGGACCCATCTGAGGAGGACTCCCCCATCCATACCTTGAATTCATTGCAACGGCAACACAGCCAGCACCACCGGATTTGTTGAGCAGTTGCTCGGCAAAACAATTGGCATACTCATCGAAATCACCAGAGTAGCAGGCTATGGTGTTTATAATGGTTGGCATTGTATTTGTAAGACTGGGCACATCGGAATTGGTAAAAACAGGATTTCCGTAAGCACTGTAGGTTCCATCCTGGTCTCCGTGAGCCGCAATATGCATAAAGTTATAGTTCTGATTAAATGCATTTCTTGTATTTGGTGCATAAGCCTGGGAATCCTCTAATTTCGTAATCGTCCATCCAGGAAACATAGCTCCTATTGCATTATTTACTACTCTACCATGATAATTGGAAGAAGAGAAGAGCATAACCGAAGGAAGCAGGAGTTTCTGAATATAAGAGGCAGGCGGGTCATAGATATAGACGGAATCTTTCTGAAGAAAGGAATTGATATCTGTCGTATTATCGATAGGCGGTCTGCCTACATAAATATCGAAATACCCGTCAACACCGTCACCTGTTCTTTCACCATATTGATGGTTACCATTTAGGTCCCAGGTCCCATCAAGGTCGGAGTAATAATAATCGGAAGCAGTATTGTACGGAGAATAGAAATCAGTGTAAATGTCCCTTTCTGGAACGATACCGTTATCACCGCCAAGGACTGCATAGATAAGCCCCTCGTTGTTGAAATAATCAATAAGAAAATTTCGTATCTTCTCAGGATTGTCATACCCTGTGTAATTCGAATATATCCAGGTAGTTGTGAAAACCTGAGCAGTGTAACCAGCAGCAATTTTCCAATCTGCAAGTCTCTGCCATGCAGTTGTGTAACTCGAACCTGTAATGATGGCATAATCACATGCCCTTGTTGGATATGCTTTCACAGGAGGAGAGAAACTCTTGATATCTTCAGTGTTAAGAACTATGGTCTTGACTCCCTGTGCAAATACATCCCTTTGTTTCTCTGTTAAGGCAATAGAATTATGAACACCATTAGCATACTGAATTCTTACTGTAAACTCAGTTGAAAGGATAAGTTTTTTCTCACCTGGAATATACTTTAAAGGATTTATTAATATCCCGGCAACTCTGTAACCACCCATCGAGCCTGACGGATAAGAAATGATATTCTTTTCTGGATACGGATTGGATTGATAATAAACAGAAGGATCTGACACAACAAACGGAATCTTCTCATTCTTTGAAATAGGTCTCGGCGTCTGTGTCGGACAAATATCGTAGGCTCCCTGAATCTCCTGTGTCTGATTTGAAAGTATCTCAACACCGGTCACTTCCGCATCAGATGGAATGACGAAGTTAGCTACAACGGAAGGAATAGATGGTTTTCCAATATCTTGATTACTAACCCCACCTTTAATGGAAACGACATCGTATCCATTGTAAGTTGAAAAACTGAGGTCTGCCTGTGAAAAGTGAAAAGTATAAGTGAGTGAACCTGCAAGGAGAAGGGCTGGAACCAAAAGAATGACAGAAAGAAGGATAAATTTTATCCTCATTTAACACCTCCTTAAGCTTTCGCATTTACAAGGGAAAATAATCATCACCTCCTTTCAAAGGTTCTTATAGTAATTTACTTAAGTTATAATTTTACTGCTCTAATCTTATTTTGTCAAGAAAAAAATTTGACAAAGCCTGATTATTATGTTAGCCTAATTGAATGAGAAAAAGATTCAAAGATTTTTGGATTGCATACCAGAAGTTTATCCTGATATGGCTTATTATCATTCTCTTTGTTATAGTAAGCATTGCACTGGGGTTCGATAAGAAAATTATCGCCCTTATTGTGATCCTCGCAGGATTTTTAACCCAGGCATTCAGCGGACTTCTTGGAATGGTTGGAACAATACCTACAATCGGTCCGTTAATAGTTAAGATAGTGTCTCTCCCATTCTTCCTGCTTCTCAATGCACTTGCCTATATCCTGACATTCTTTGCACTGAAAATGGGTTTTAAGAAAGACATTGTTCGTTCAAAAATAATTGTAGCTGCATTTCTTGTCGGTGTAGTAATCGGTTTTATATTGGGGAGGATATTTTGAAAAAGATAGCTTTCATAATTTCGTTATTTTTACTTACACAAACTCTGCTCCTCGCACAGGAATTTGGCCAGAATAAGATTCAGTACAAAAATTTCGACTGGAAGAGCATCAAAACACCACACTTCATTATATACTATTACCAGGGTGAAGAAGACCTCGTCAAATTTGCTGCACAGGTTGCAGAGGACTCATATATCGAGTTAAAAGAAGATATGAGTCACAACTTTAAGAAGAGAATACCAGTAATCATTTATAATTCTCACAACGACTTTGAGCAGACAAATGTAACACTTTCACTCGTCGAAGAATCTGTTGGCGGTTTCACTGAAATATTCAAGAGCAGAATGGTTTTCCCTTTCGATGGCTCATACGAAAGCTTCAGGCATGTAATAAACCATGAATTAGTCCATGCTTTTCAGTTTGACATCCTCTTCGGTTCGAAACTCGGCAGTGTAATGCAATCCGAGCTTATGTTATCTTTACCTCTATGGGTAATGGAAGGCCTTGCAGAGTTTGAATCCCTTAACTGGAATTCCGAAACGGAGAATTACATTCGAGATGCAGTGATAAATAATCGTCTTCTTTCAATCCAGGAGCTAAATTATTCGTATGGATATGCGGTATATAAAGAGGGACAGTCTATCTACAAGTTTATCAGTGACACTTACGGCAGAAAGAAGATAGGAGAATTCTTCCATACATTGAGACAGACCAAGGATTTCGAGAAAGCACTTAAAAGAACAATCGGGCTTTCGGTTGAACAATTGAATAAGGAATGGACTAAATCGTTAAAGAAAAAATATTGGCCGTCTTATGACAAGAAAACAGAAATCTCCACGGTGGCAAGAAAATTAACTGACCACAAGAAACAGGGGAACGCCTACAATGTAAGTCCATCAATATCACCTGACGGGACAAAGATAGCATACATTACCGACAAAGAAGAATATATAGAGATTTACATACTTTCGTCCATCAGCGGCAAGATTTTAAAAAAACTGGTGAAGGGAACAAAATCTCAAACATTTGAATCCCTCCACTTCTTGAGACCAGGTATTTCCTGGTCAACTGATGGCAAGAGTGTTGCATTCTCTGCAAAAGCAGGCAAAGAGGATGTAATATATATTATGGATGCAGAAAATGCGAAAGTAAGAAATGTATTAAGACCAAGATGTGATGCCGTTTACTCTCCGAATTTCTCTCCCGATGATAAAACTCTTGTCTTTTGCGGGATAAAGGATGGAATGAGTGATATATACAGCATAGAAATTGCAACACAGAAACTTACACGATTAACTGAGGACACATCCGATGATAGAGACCCTGTTTACTCACCACAGGGCGATTTGATAGTCTTTTCATCGGACCGTCAAGATTCTACAGATTCTTTGTGGCATTATGGAGAATATGCACTTTTCAGCATGAGAACAAACGGAAGCAACATCGAACAACTCACAGAAAGGGAATCTCACCTTGGTAATCCCACATTCGGTGAGAATGGAAAAAAGATTATTTTCACCTCTGACAGAGCGGGTGTTAACAATCTCTATGTGCTTGAGATAGATAGTCTGAATATAAAGAGGCTAACCGATGTCTTTGGAAATATTTCAAGCCCAACCCTTTCGAGTAATGGTAAGAAACTTGCCTTCTGTGGTTATCAGAACAGTGGTTATGATATATATGTAATGCACGACCCATTTGAGTATGCAAAAACCCAGCCAAGTGAGCGAATAGACTACCACGGAAGACATTCAGTTGTAAACAATGATTATTTCCTTGGTGAAGAGAAGAAAGCTGGCTTGAATTTCTCCACGGATTGGGCAGGAGGTTATCTTGTCTATTCCTCTGGGTACGGATTTCAGAGCATGTTAGAGATAGCAATAAGTGATGTGTTGGGCGATAATAGATTTGACCTTGCTTTTGATTTATATTCCAGGAATCTTCTTGATTCGAATTTTCAAATTGTGTATTGGTTTCTGCCCAAGAGATGGGACATTGGTGCTGCCATTTTTCAGCAGAAGAACTACTATTTGGTTTTTTCAACTACTCAGGATAATAGATATCAATACATAGAAGAAACACTCAGGGGAGGCAGCACATTGCTCCGCCTACCCATAGACAAATTTCATAGATTTGATATTGGAATGGACCTTTTCACTGTTCAGCAGTTCTATGAATGGATAGATCAGTATAATAATATGGGAGAAGGTCAAACTGAGCTTTACTTTGTTGCTGTTCCATCCATCAATTGGATAAGGGACACTGCACTTTGGGGATACACTGGTCCTGTAAACGGCGAGAGATGGGAGTTTTCTTACGCTAAGTCAATACCTCAGATCTCGAAAAATTCTTTTGACTATTCGATAGTTTTCGGTGATATAAGAAACTATTTCAGAATAAAAAGGGATTACTCTTTTGCCACAAGAATCTTTGGCTTTTCATCCTATGGTAAGGATGCATTATCATATTCTCTCGGTGGGAGTGAGAACATAAGAGGTTTTGATTACTACAGTTTCTATGGTACAAAGGCAGGTTTTATGAACTTCGAGATAAGGTATCCATTTATCGACAAGTTAGAGATGAGATTTCCGCTTCCTTTGAGCATAAGGGGAGTAAGAGGTGTAACCTTCTGTGACATTGGCGGAGTTACCGACAAATTAAAAGATTTCAAAACCGCAACCGGAGAAAATGGTAAATTCAGGTTAGATGATTTAAAACTTGGTTTCGGGACAGGAATCAGGATGAATATTACAATCGCTGTGCTTAAATTCGATGCTGCCTGGCATACAGACCTGGATAGTGTTTCAAGAATGCACCTACATTTTTCCCTTGGAAGTGAATTCTAAAAATTGATGCGAAAAGTAAGAAACATTTTTGACAGAAAAACCCTTCTCTTCTGCATAGTTTCTTTATTTTTTGCACTTATCATTTTCTTTTTCCTGCCCGAATTTACAAGACAATTCAGCTTTTCAAACCATATAGCATTCCGCTATTACTTACGACAGCTGCATACAATCATACTCATTCTGCCGATTTCACTTTTTCTGTTTTCAATCATTCCAGTAAGAAAGCTTCTTGATTACTCAAAATATATAGGTAAAATTAAAACACTCCCATTTCTCCTGTCAATTTTTCTCATCTCTTTTTTTGCCGCTAATCTTATCTCCTACTTTTTCTATAACTATATACCACAGGGAGATGCTGTGGTCACCTTCTTTCAGGCTAAGATTTTCTCTTCCGGGCATCTCTGGGCAAACCTACCAAAACATCCGGAATTCTTCCTTGAATCTATGGTAAGCAGTAATGGAAAATGGTTCGGTATGGTTCAGCATGGACATTCTTTATTGCTAACACCATTTATGGTTTGCCATATATCTTACATCCTCTCTCCTCTACTCGCCTCTCTTTCTCTCATCATCTTTTTTTGTTTTTTGCAGAATGCATATAACGAAAAAACTGCAAAACTCGGAACTATATTTCTTTTGTTATCTCCAACTTTCCTGTTTATTTCATCCTCGTATCTCAATCAAAATTCAAGTTTTTTCCTGATACTGCTAAGCCTCTTTTTTCTCAGCAAAGCAAAGACAAAAGACACCAGTTTTTTTCCGTTTATTGCTGGAGTTTTTTCAGGGTTTGCCTTCCTCTCAAGAACTAACGTGTTGACATTTATTCCACCTATTATCATCTTTCTCATATTATGCAAAAGGAAAAAGGGGGTTTTGTTTTTTCTTCTCGGTTTCCTCCCCACCTTTTCCATCCAATTTATAGACAACCTTCTTTATACCGGAAATCTGTTCCGCTTCGGCTATGCGCTGCACAGCAATGCCAATCTACATTCCATTGGATTTGGCATGGGAAAAGGTGAACCAAGCTTCGGGATTTTAGGTCACACACCACTTAAGGCTTTATTGAATCTTCTTTATAATATCTTTGCATCTTCACTTCATCTTTTCGGCTGGCCTCTGCTTTCACTAACTTTCATTCCTCTTGCATTTTATAAATGGAAAAGGAATGTCTGGGACATTTTTGCCATATCTGTAATATTGACCTCTATTCTTTTCTTTTCTTTTTACTGGTTTCACGGTGTAAGCCCGATGGGACCAAAATACTATTTCGAGATAGTGCCACTATTTGTTCTTCTAACGGTTAGAGGCATCAAGAAGTTCAATGTAAAATCACTTATAACCATTCTATTCATCTTTGACATCTTTGTTTATATACCGTCTGGTTTGAAAATTTTCAATACCGTCTGGGGAACTAACAACAATTGCTACAATGAAGTGAAAAAGCAGGAACTGCATAATGCAGTCGTTTTCATAAAAGACCTGCCTGGGAAGAATGAACAAGAAATAACGATAAACAGGCACAATTACCTTTCCGTTGCATTCAGAAACGACCCTGTTCTTGAAAAGGGAGATATAATCTACGCCAAAGATTTGGGCGCAAAGGACACTTTACTCATCAATGAATTCAAGGAAAGAAAGGCATATATTTTTGAATATTCAGATGGTGGAAAGTCCTGGAAATTACAACCATATTCTCCACTTTGAATATCTCTTTTCCCTTGTCATTCTGACCCTGAGTGAAACGAAGGGGAAGAATCTCGGCTTTGCCAGATTATAAATTTATTGACAAATGTGAATATTTTCACTATAATAAACAGGCTTATTGAGTATTACGCTTTAACAAATATAAAAAGGAGGTTTCACTATGAGGGAATTTAAGAACGAAACATACGTGGACTTTTCTGTCCCAGAAAACCGCAAAAAGATGGAAGAGGCAATAGCAAAAGCGGAAGCGGAATCGGGAAAAGAGTATCCAATAATCATCGGAGGCGAAGAAATTACGCTTGAGAGCAAATTCAAATCCTTTAATCCCTCGGAAAAGGAACAGGTTATAGGAATATTTCAGAAGGCTGATAAGAATATCGGTGAAAAAGCTATGAAAAAAGCCCTTGAGGTTTTCCGGGAATGGAAATTCGTAGAACCGAAAAAAAGAGCCAATTATCTCTTCAAAGCAGCCGAGATAATGCGCAACAGAAGATTCGAAATAGATGCCTGGGAGATTCTTGAAGAAGGGAAAGGATGGCTCGAAGCGGATGCCGATGTCGCAGAAGCAATCGATTTTCTTGAATTCTACGGAAGAGAAATGTGGAGATACGCTGCTGAACAACCGCTTGTCCAGATTCCTGGAGAGAAGGAAGAACTTGTTTATATACCTCTGGGTGTTGGTATTGTCATACCCCCCTGGAATTTCCCTATGGCAATACTGTGCGGAATGGCATCTGCAGGACTGGTAACAGGAAATACAGTCATACTCAAACCATCAAGTGATTCTCCTAAAATTGGGCACTTATTTATGGAAATTCTAAAAGAAGCAGGGCTTCCTGACGGAGTGGTAAATTATGTTACAGGCAGTGGAAGTGTTGTTGGAGACTATCTGGTTAAACATCCCAAAACAAGATTTGTTTCATTCACCGGCTCAAAAGAGGTGGGATTAAGGATAGTTGAGCAGGCAGCGATAGCAAGAGAAGGACAGAAATGGATAAAAAGAGTAGTTGCCGAAATGGGTGGCAAGGATGCAATAATTGTCGATAACGAGGCAGACCTTGATAGTGCTGCAAAAGGTGTCAACTATTCTGCATTCGGTTTCCAGGGACAGAAATGCTCAGCCTGTTCACGCGCTATCGTAGTCAGCGATGTTTACGATGCTTTTCTTGAAAAATTACTCGAAGAAACCAAAAAGATCACTGTCGGTCCTACGAAAATATATGAGAACTTTATGGGTCCTGTGATTAACGAAAAAGCTAAAGGAATGATTCTCTCCTTCATAGAAAAGGGAAAGTCAGAGGGTGGAAGGCTAATTATCGGAGGAAAACCCGCCGAAGGTAATGGCTACTTTATCCAGCCAACAATAATTGCAGATGTGAAGCCCGGCGATACGATTGAGCAGAATGAAATCTTTGGTCCAGTACTTGCTGTAATAAAGGCAAAAGATTTCGATGACGCCATAAAGATAGCCAACGATACAGATTACGGTCTTACCGGTGCCGCTTATTCACTGAATCCCGAGAAGATTGCAAAAGCAAAAAAGCTTTTCCATTGCGGAAATCTCTACTTGAATAGAAAATGTACCGGGGCTTTTGTTGCAGCACAACCATTCGGGGGATTCAATATGTCTGGAACCGACAGTAAAGCGGGTGGAAGAGACTATCTACTCCTGTTCCTGCAGGCAAAATCCATTGCAGAGAAAATTGGTTAAATAAGAAGCAAAAACCTTAACAGTCCGATGCCGGAAAATATAAAGAAAGGCACACTTCTTAATTTTATAGCATATGGTTTGTCCGGACTTTTCCTGTTTCTCTTCAATATCGTAGCAGCAAGAAGTCTGGGACCAAAAAACTTCGGCATCATCAGTGTCCTCTGGTCCGCTGTTATCGTCGTCTCACGCTTCTTTACAACAGGCATAAAGGATGGAGCTACGCGTTTCATATCTATTTATGAAGCAACCAACAATACAAAGAGTATTACAAGGGTTTTCAGACAAAATACAAAATTCACTGTTATTGTAACTATCCTCTTCTTTTTTATCTCGCTTGTTTTTTTCAAATTTTTAACTGCTAACCTTTATTCTAACTATTCAAGCCTTTATATAATTTTCCTTGTTGCTTCAGCCCTTTACTTCTTTCTGTTCTTCTTAAGAGGTACTCTCCAGGGTTTGCGCGAATTGAAACACAGTGCAGTTTCGATAATCATAGAATATTCGGTAATGCTTCTTTCTATTCTTCTGTTATTCACGTTTCTTTCAAAGGATGTCCGACTTGCAGGACTTTCTATCCTCCTTGCTCCCCTTGCGTCACTTATCTTTATCACTGTTATAATGCAGAAACACAGGAGAAGATTCTCACAGGAATCCTCTTTACTGCCCAGCACAAAAACATTGTTACTCTTCATTATTCCCACAAGTTTTATCAACTTTTCAAGCGGATTCATCACAGCACTCGGACCGCTCTTCATAAAACTTCTCGGGGATTTCCGCCTCGCAGGGGTTTTCGCAGCTTCTCTTGTGATTTTCAAAGGTGCAAGAACTATCCTTACGTCACTCTTTATTAGTATCTTCCCTCACCTTGCAAGACAGGAGGCTTTGAAGAATTATGATATGTTTAACAGAATAATAAAGAACGGTCTCATATTTGTTGTCCTTGTTTTCATGGCACTAATAGTCATTTCCTTGACAATTGGACAATCAATAATAGAGATTATTTACGGAACTGAGTTTGCAATAGAAAAGATACATCTCCTTTTGATGTCGCTTTTTACCGGGTTTTTTCTTCTTTCTGAGCTTTTCAACAGGGTCCTTTTGGCAAAGTCAATGATAAAAGAATTAACAACAGCCTGGTTAATTGCTCTTGGAGTCCTGATAGTTCTTCTCTTGCTACCTCTTTCACCTCTTTTTAGAGTCGAGTTTGCTCTCCTTGGGACGGGTATTACTGCATTTACAGGTATGATATTATTCCTAATATTCAAGAAACCACAGGATGAAAGACAAACTTGAAACCCTCATCGACTACCACAGTAGTATACATCCTTCTTTGACCATCCAGGATGTTTACAAACTGCTCTACCAGGGAACAATGGGTCCTGCCCACTTGATGATAGACAAAGATAAGGCTTATATTAAACTGAAACGAGAATTCAAGATGGCAGACAAAGGAATCCTGGAAAGGGAAGTGCTTCTTGAGCCTGTAAGTATCAATGGTGATATGGTCAGGGTCAACCTCCGACCATACAGGAGAAAATCGTATGATATCGAACTGCTTTTTGAGATTGTATTGAAGTCAGCAAAAAACTTTGCCCCGGATGAAGATAAACTTAACTTCCTATGGAAAACATTTAAACAGTTGGTTTCCAAAGGCAAACTCGATTTCAATGCCGTTAAAGTCAATGCATTTGAAGTCAATGCACTCTCAAGTAATGGACTGCCCATCAAACACTCCGATGACTACAGAGCAAAGGAAAAACCAAGATATCGTGTTGTCAAAAGGAGCATATTTGAAGCATTGATTACACCATCCATCTTGTGAAAATTTACTTGCATTTTGCGTTTTCTTCTGATATATGTTCAATGGTAAACTAAAGGAAAGGAAGTTATGAAATCCATTGGTATAGTTATTAATCCAGCAAAACCTCTTTCAAGAAAACTCCTCCCTGAACTAATAAATTGGATAACATCGAAAGGAATCAATGTATCAGTGGTGAAAGAAAAGGACATTGATTTCATTGATGAAACTCTGCTGATTGAACCTAACAAATTACAGGAACTATCACAGTTTGTTATAGCGATGGGAGGTGATGGCACTATACTCAGAGCAGCCAGGTATATCAAAGATAGTGGCATCCCTCTTATTGGCATTAATCTGGGGAGTCTCGGATTCTTGACCGAAGTAGTAATAGAAGAACTATATCCTACTATGGAGAAAATAATAGCCGGTGACTATAATATTGAGAAAAGAAGTGTAATTAAGGCAGTCCTGCCTGAGGGCAGAAAGTTTTTTGCACTAAATGATATTGTCCTGCATATGGGACATTCAGGAAGAATAATGGGAATTGAAATTCTCGTTGATGGCTCTCCACTGGCTGAATTCTCTGCCGATGGACTGATTATTTCTACGCCTACCGGCTCAACTGCATATTCACTTGCTGCAGCAGGCCCCATTTTATATCCAGGTCTAAAATCCAAGATAGTTACACCAATCTGCCCCCATACATTAGCATTGAGACCAATGGTTTTCTCAGAAGAACAAGAAATTCTTGTAAGATTGAAAAAAGGGGAAGGTATCTTTGTTGTGGATGGTCAGATGATTATTGCAGTAAGAAAAGACTTCTCTTTTACCGTGACAAAAGCAGACTACGAGGTGAATCTTGTAAGAGCAACAACAAGAGATTTTTACCAGATACTGAGAACAAAATTGAAATGGGGAGGAATTTAATGCTTACTCAGCTCCACATTTCGAATTTCGCGTTAATAAAAGACTTAAAGATTGAATTTCATAAAAGATTGAATATCTTAACAGGAGAAACAGGTGCAGGAAAGTCCATAATAATAGAAGCATTAAGTCTCGTTCTTGGCGAGCGAGCAGATATTGATGACATAAGAACTGGAAGCAAGAATGTCAAGGTTGAGGCTGTTTTTAATGTTGGTAAAAATGAAGGTATCAGGAAAATGCTTGCGGAACTGTCCATTGAGTCGGAAGATAACCAGTTGATATTGCGGAGAACAGTCAACCAGAACAGGCAAAGCAGGAACTTTATCAATGACAAACCCGTAACACTTCGGGTTTTGAAAATGGTAGGTAACGAACTCGTGGACATACATGGACAACACGAGCATCAAAATCTTCTCAATGCAGATAAGCATATTGAATATCTTGATAACTTCCTTGGCTTAAAAGAGAAGACAGAATCATTCGGCACTAATTTCAAACTCTATCTTGATAAAAGAAAAACACTCGATAAAGTGAACAAGGAAAAAAAACAACTGAACGAAAAAGAAGAACTATACAGATTTCAGGTGAAAGAAATAAACGATACAGACCTCAAATTAAATGAAGATGACAAACTCGAGAAAAAGCAACACATCATGGAAAACAGTGAGAAACTCATTGAAACTGTTAACAATGCATTTAGAATCCTGTATGAGGATGAGAATTCAGTCCTTGAGATGGTTAACAGGCTCAAAGCAAATATTGAATCACTTTCTAAAATAGATAGTAATCTCCAAAAAAGCACAGAGCAACTAAATAGTATTATATTCGGAATCGAAGACGTATCCAGCACATTTTCATCCTATTTGAGCAAAATGGAATTCGACCCGGATGAGCTTGATTTGACTACAAAAAGACTGGATTTAATCAATACACTTAAGATAAAATACGGTAAGACAATTGAAGAAATATTGTCTTACAGGGATGAAAAACAAAAGGAAATAAACAGAATTAAGAACATAGAAATAGAGACTCTGAATATAGAAAAAGAGACAAGAGTTCTGGAAGAGGAACTCTTACGAGACTCGATTCAACTCTCCGAAGTGAGAAATAAAGGCAAGATTGAACTTGAAAAACGAGTTAATCACGAACTTGCAGAACTGGGTATGAGGACAAGCAGGTTTTTCGTTGATATAAAAAGAGTGGATAACGAACGAGGAATACAATTTCAGAGCAATAGAAAATACAGGATAACGGAAAAAGGCATTGACCTAGCGGAATTCCTAATAACAACCAATCCTGGAGTTCCTGCAATGGTGCTCAAAAAGGTCGTTTCGGGAGGTGAATTGTCAAGAATAATGCTTGCACTGAAATCCATCTTTGCCACGCTCGATAATGTTCACTGTATGATATTCGATGAAGCAGATTCAGGTATTGGTGGAGCTCAAGCAGAAGCAGTTGGTGATAAGATGAAGCAGGTGAGTCTTACAAGACAGGTTATTGCTCTTACACATCTACATCAAATTGCATCAAAAGGCGATTGGCATATCCGGGTCCAAAAAAAAGAACAAAACGGCAAAACATATACCTATGCAAGAGCCCTAACAAAAAAAGAACGAGTAACAGAAATCGCAAGACTCATAAGTGGGGAAGAACTCACAGAAACTGCAATGAAACATGCCAGGAAAATCCTTTCGGAGAAGAAATGAAAAAAATCGCGCCAATCCTGTCCATCATCTTACTAATGCTCATATCTTGCTGGAACCCTTTCTCCCCTAAAGAAGGTGATGTGCAAGAAACTAACCCTATATCCTTGAAAAACCCACTAAATGTCCTAAATCGAATTGTTCTTGCATACCAGAACAGAGATGTTGATCTATATATGTCAACACTGGACTCGATGAATTTTGTATTCGTTTTCGATTCAAAAGACGAAGGACTTTTAGAGTATCTGGAACAATTGGGAATTACAAACTATTCCTGGGGTTATACGGAAGAATATTTTTCAACAAAGTCTATATTTGAAAGTATGGAAGAGAAAAACATAGTAGTAATTCCAATATTCAGCGGAGGATATGAACAAACTTATGGAGATACACTTGTAGTCATAATAAGGTCATACAACTTCGAACCGCCAGTTGTCGAGGGTGAAATCGTCGAAGGAACCGTAAACTTCTGGGTAAATAAATGTGCGGATGGGTTATGGAGGATTACACGCTGGTTAGATTTTGTTAGATAGAGCTTAAAAAAACATTAGCTTCTTCTAAAAAATCCCCTCTTTTTCTTGACTTCTCTTTTGATTTCCTTCTTTTCAACTTTGACTTCTTCCTTCTTGGGTGCTTGTTTTAACCTAACAAGTCCTGAAGAAACAAGACCATAAAAAACTCTTGCAGTGTTGAACTCCGTGAATTTTGCCAATTGGGCAATCTGCCTGATGGATCTATCTCCTGTTATCAAAGAAAGTATTTTCCATTCATCCGGAGAAAGGTTAATCTCATCAGAGCTCACCTCAGGATCTTCAACAAAATCTACGAGCATTTCAACCGAAGGGATTATTTTCTCCAGCCTTTTCCATTCATCAATTTGCTTCGCAGCATCAAGTATTAAATTTTGAATTGGAATGTCCATCATCTTTTCAGGTGCTTTCTTTTCAGGACTGAACAAAAACTTACCCACTGACCATCTCAAAATATAATGTATTGCATCTTCTCCTGAAATCTTTTCTGTTTTGGCAAAAACCACTTTACCGTTTTCGAAATATATTTCTCCTTTATTTTCCTTTGTTTCAATCTCCAGTGAACCATTCTTTTTTCCAAGATGTATCAACTGTAAAACATCTGTTAAATCAAAATCCTCCAAATTTCCCTGTAGAGCCAAAAAAACCTCCTTTACTTATGCCTTATTCAAATTCTGCAATTTTCTTAAATCATATATTTGATTAACCTGTTTCAACTACTCCCATATTGTAAAATTTTCTATGCCTTTCTTTTATCAGTTCTTCTATATTCACACCCTTGGTTTCCTTCACAAACTTCTCTATTTCTAAACCAATTAGCTGTGCAGCTCCTTCTTTGTCCCTGTGAGCACCATCCGGAGGTTCGGGAATAATACCATCAACTATACCAAACTTGAACAAATCACTTGATGTAATCTTAAGAGCTTCCGCAGCTTGAGCAGATTTACTTGCATCTCGCCACAAAATTGAAGCACAACCTTCCGGAGAAATAACCGAATACATAGCATTCTCCATAATCAGAATCCTGTCTGCTACGGCTATTGCGAGAGCACCACCACTTCCTCCTTCACCTGTAATGATTGTGAGGATAGGTGTGGGTAAAGAGGCTATTTCCTTTATGTTCTTTGCAATAGCTTCCGCCTGCCCTCTTTCCTCAGCACCAATACCAGGATATGCGCCCGGAGTATCAACCAATGTTACGATGGGAATCCCGAATTTTGCTCCCAATTTCATAACTCTGAGCGCCTTCCTATAACCTTCAGGATGAGGCATTCCGAAGTTCCTTCTTATCTTCTCCTTCGTAGTTCTTCCTTTTTGATGTCCAACAATGATAACTGATTGTTCACGAAATTTTCCTATTCCAGTTACGATGGCAAGGTCATCCCCAAAAAACCTGTCTCCGTGGAGTTCAACAAAATCCGTTACCAGGTAGTTAACATAATCAAGAGTATAAGGTCTATCTGGATGTCTTGCCAACTGCACCCTCTGCCACCTATTCAATTTTGAGTAAATGTTGCTTCTCAGATGTTCTGCTCGTTTTTCCAACTTTTTTATCTCATCAGTGACTTCCAGGTGCTCGGTATCTGCAAGTAATCTCAATTCTTCTATTTTCTTCTCTAATTCTACAATCGGTCTCTCAAAATCCAAAACAAAACCTAACAACTGCCCTCCTATTGAAAATACATTCCTCTGCACTATTCAAAAATCGAAACTCACCGAAGCCACCTGTTTTGTTCCTAAATCCAACAAATAAGGTGAGAAGGAATAGTCAATCGAGGCAAATCTATACTTAACACCCAAACCACCGGCCCACCTGATACTATTCATTTTACTATAATTATATCCGACCCTCAAGCTAATGAATGAATAACTTCCTTCAATACCGACAGCGCCCGATATCGGACTATCGATGGATTTAGACACTTCTGAAGCAAGAATCACATTGGTTTTTCCCATCTTTTTTGAAAACGCAAAACCTAATTTTGTAGCCAATGGTAATCTCGTGGTTTCATCCACAAAAACCACTTTCGGTCCGAGATTATTAATGTTTAAGGAAATAGAAACGGACTTTAATATAGAAGGAGAATAACGAAGTCCGAAGTCAATTGTGTATGTACTGGCTGAATAAACATAAATCTTTTCGAGAATACCGTCAATCGAAACACCGCCAATAAAATCATTACCCAGTTTATGTCCATAAGATAGTTTCACAAGAAAACTATAAGCATCGAATGTTCCAATGGGATCAACCGAAGCTCTTTCATCCCTTAACTCCATCCCGCCATAGAACAATCCACCTAAACCAATTCCAATCCCCTGATTTCCATCACCCGTAGAAATGGCTGCGAATTCGTAGTTTATTCCCTCCATAAGAGACAAATGACTGAAATTTACATCCATTCCATCTGAATATATAACCGCTCCAGGATTCCAGTAAACTGCTGTAGCGTCTTTAACTATGGGTGAATATGCACCTCCCAATGCAACAGCTCTTGCACCCATACCGATCTTCAAAAAGCTCATTCCCACCGAAGGTGCTGCACTGTTGAAATAATCACTGAAACCGCTTGCGAAACTGATGGAACTCAAAGCAAAACAAAAAATGCCAAGAACTGCGAAAAATGCATTCCTTCTACACAAATTACCTCCTAATTTCAATAAACCTACAATAATCAAAATTTAGCAAAATGTCAAGCCTTTTTTACACGAATTCTGGTGACAGTTGTCTGCTCGCTAACAGTAATTTCGTATATTTCACCTGATTCTGTTTTTACTATGAATTCTCTGTCTCTTTTCCCGGTTTTCGAATTTTCAATTAGTTTTGTACTTATCAATTGTCTAACGCTGACCTCTTTTTTTTCAAAAAAGAAAGACAGAGGATATTCCTCTCCCTTATAACCGCTGTGCCAGGAAATTACTCTATCCTTCATCTATTCTTTCAACCCACTCCTTGCGAAACCTGCGATGATTCTTCTATAATAGCCAACACTGGAAGAAGGTAAAGATAGGGATTTATAGTCTTTAGAAGTTTCCTCATGCATTTCTAATAGCACTGTTTTATCAAATTTGTCAAGATTTAATTTTTTATTTGACATTTCCATAAAACATTGTTATATTGAATTGATAATGAAAATCAATATCAACAATGAAAGGAAATTAAAAGAATACTTCAAAAATGAAGGACTAAGGCTTACCAATCAAAGAAAAAAGACAATAAATTACTTCTGTGGGCAGAACAAACATTACAGTGCCGAAAAACTTTATGGTGAATTAAAGAAGAGAATTCCTTATATCGGTTTTGCCACCGTCTATCGAACTCTGCATCTTCTTGTTAATGCTGGTCTTGCAAGAAAGAGTCGTTTCAGAGACAATATTACAAGATTCGAGCCTCTCGGCGGTAAGAAACGCCATGACCATATGATTTGTTTGGGCTGTGGAAGTATTATAGAATTTGAGAATCAGGAGATTGAAAAATTGCAAAAGAAGGTTGCAAAGAAGTGCCATTTCTCCATAGAATCACATAAATTAGAACTGTATGGTTACTGTAAAGAATGTAGACAAAAATCCCGAATGAAAGGAAAACAATGAACGAAATCGATTTAACACAGTTAAAGAACAGCAAAAAAGTACTGGTCAGTAGAATTCTCGGCGGATATGGATTGCAGAAAAAGCTGGAAACACTCGGGATAAGAATCGGATGTAAGATAGAAAAAGTTTCCTCACATATGATGCGGGGTCCAGTAATTATCAAAATAGGAAACACAAGAGCTGCAATTGGTTATGGTATGGCAAAGAAAATAATGGTAAGGGAGAAGGAGAAAGTGTGAGGAAGATTCTGCTAATAGGCAATCCAAATGTCGGTAAAAGCGTTATATTCTCAAGACTAACAGGCGTTCAGGTTATAGCGTCTAATTACCCGGGCACAACCGTTGAATTTACTAAAGGCTATATGAGACTGGATGATGAAAAGGTCGAGATAATAGATGTCCCCGGAACATATTCGCTTGAGCCAACATCAAAGGCTGAAGAGGTTGCTGTGGATATGATAGATCAAGGTGACATTATAATAAATGTTGTTGATGCTACAAACCTCGAGAGAAATCTCAACCTTACCTTGCAGCTGCTAAAAACAAAAAAACCTGTAATTGTCGCACTCAATATCTATGATGAAGCAAGGCATACGGGGATTGCTATAGATGTTCCAAAATTGCAGGAAATACTTGGGGTTCCTGTTGTCCCCACCTGTGCTATCACTGCAGAAGGTATAAAGACGCTTGTTTCGAGTATTAGAAAAGCAAGAATTGGAGATTACAAATACGAAGAAGATGAGAGATGGCACGAAATAGGTAACATAATCAGTAGCATTCAAAAGATATCACATAAACACCATACCTTTATGGAAAGAATGGGTGATGCATCAATAAAACCTGCAACAGGTATACCACTCGCACTTATTCTTATGTTTACCATATTCTGGGTCATCAGGTTAATAGGAGAGGGTTTAACTACTCTGGTATTCGAACCTATCTTTGAAAAACTGTGGGCACCTCTTATGATGAAATTATCGGCAATTATGGGTTCAGGAGGATTCATTCATGATATTCTCATTGGGAAACTGATTGGTGGAAAGATAGATTTTTTAGAATCATTCGGGCTTCTGACTACAGGTTTGTTTGTTCCATTTGCCGTTGTTCTCCCGTATATCATTGCATTTTATCTTGTCTTAAGTTTTCTTGAAGATTCAGGGTATTTGCCGAGATTAGGAGTCCTGGTCGATAATATAATGCATAAACTTGGGCTTCACGGACTATCCATCATTCCTATGATGTTAGGATTGGGCTGCAATGTACCTGGAGTAATGGGCACCCGAATACTGGAAACAAGAAGAGAGAGATTTATTGCTATGACCTTAATGGCAATTGCCGTTCCCTGTATGGCTCAACTTGCTATGATAGTTGGTCTTGTAGGGAAAGCGGGAACATTCGGGTTGCTGCTCGTCTTCGGTACCCTTTTCATTGTATGGCTTGTGCTTGGAATAATAATGAATCTTTTTATCAAGGGTGAAAGCCCTGAAATTTTCACGGAAATCCCTCCCTATAGAATCCCATACTGGGGTGCCCTTTTCAAGAAACTCTGGATGCGAGTAAAGTGGTTCTTGAGGGAAGCTGTTCCCTTTGTCATACTCGGCGTTTTCGTGGTGAACATACTTTATGTCCTTCACATCATTGATTTTATTGCAAAGTTTACTGCTCCAATTGTTACAAGGGTTTTTGGACTTCCAGCGGATGCTATAGCTGCACTTGTAATTGGATTCTTAAGAAAGGATGTGGCAGTTGGAATGCTTGCGCCATTGAATCTGACATTAAAACAGCTTGTAATTGCCAGTGTTATTCTCGCAATGTATTTTCCCTGTTTTGCAACTTTTGTTGTAATGCTCAGAGAACTGGGTATAAAGGATATGTTAAAATCCGTACTTATAATGCTTATATCTACCATAATAGTCGGCGGTTTGCTCAATCTTATTCTAAGATAATTTACTTTACAAAGAATATTTTTATGTTATAATAAGGATGTTATGAGAAAGAGTATATTTAGAATCTCTGAAATGAATAGGGTTGAGAAAACAATTTTTATTGTTTGCTTCACAGCAATGTTTTTTGTTTTTTTGTTCGATTTGACAGGTTTTATGCAAAAAAATACTTCAAGAATTACTTTTTCTGTTTTTCTTGGAATTTTCCTTATTAACTGGATTGTAGTGCTTATCCGACATAGGAAAAGAGGAAAATAAGAAGAATCAAATCTACTACCCTAATTGTAGAGTTTGTGTAAAAAAAAACTGGGGTTTATCTCTTGACATCTTCATTTTTTCTTTGTATTATTATACAAGATGGAAAAAATACAAAGAGGTTTCCTTAGAGCCTATCGTATAAAAAACATAAAGATATAGAAAACCAGGAGGTTTGGATTTACTGTGCATAGGCTATTAATTGTTTCAAACAGGCTACCTATTACGATTGAAAAGAGGAACGAGATTTTTCGGTTTCGTCCTAGTGTAGGTGGATTGGCAACCAGCCTATCTTCTTTCTATAAATCTTACCACAGTATATGGATAGGATGGCCTGGTCTTCCATCAGATAAAATTGATAGGCGAACAAAGAGAAAAATTAGAAAAAAATTAAAGAACGATTTTGATGCCTATCCAGTATTTTTATCAAGAAAATACATAGAAATGTATTATTCAGGTTATTGCAACAAGACAATCTGGCCCCTTTTCCACGGCTTCATGCAATACGCAGTCTATGATAAGTATTTATGGGAATCATACAAGCTTGTAAATAAAATTTTTTGCAACAGAATTATGCGAATTGTAAAGCCAAATGATACTATTTGGATACATGATTACCATTTAATGCTACTTCCAAAATTAATAAGGGAAAAATTATCCAAAGTCTCCATAGGTTTTTTTCTCCATATCCCCTTCCCGTCTTATGAAATATTCAGACTCCTTCCATCTCGAAAAGAAATTTTAGAAGGAATTTTGGGAGCGGATCTTATAGGTTTTCACACCTATGACTATGCACGACACTTTCTCTCAAGTATTCGTCGCCTTATGGACTTCAAAAGCACTCTTGGGCGTATCACCGTAGGCAACCGTGTAGTAAAAGTAGATAGTTTTCCAATGGGTATCGACTATAAAAGATTTGCAGATTCTGCAAACAACCCAATAATCAAGAAAGAAATCAACAGATTACGTATAAAGTTAGGAAACCGCAGAACAATCTTATCTATAGACCGCTTGGATTATACTAAAGGTATACCGCAAAGGCTATTAGCATTTGATGCTTTTCTTGATATGAATCCACAGTATAGAGAAAAGATAACGCTTGTTCTTGTGGCAGTTCCTTCGCGCACTAAGGTGGAACATTATAGATTATTAAAAAAGGAATTAGACGAACTTATCGGCCAAATCAATGGAAAGTACGGAACCATTGGCTGGGTACCCATATGGTATCTTTACCGTTCATTGCCGTTCCATAAACTCGCTGCCTTATATAATGTCTCTGATGTTTGTCTTGTAACACCCCTGAGGGATGGGATGAACCTGATAGCCAAGGAATTTATAGCGACGAAAATAAAAGGTAAAGGTGTTTTGATTCTCAGCGAGATGGCAGGCGCCGCTCATGAGTTATGTGAGGCGATTATAGTCAATCCCAATGATAGAGAAAGTATTACCAATGCATTAAAAGAAGCTCTAATAATCTCTGACGAGGAACAAAGGAGAAGTAATAAAATAATGCAGGAGCGATTGCAACGATACAATGTTGTTCGTTGGGCTAAAGACTTTATGGAGGGTTTATCAAATATTAAAACACTTCAGCAAACGCTTCATTCCAATGTTTTTCAATATACCGATAAAAAGAAGTTAATTCAAGATTATCGTAAAGGTAAAAAAAGGTTAAACCTATTGGATTATGATGGGACGCTGGTTGCTTTTTCAGAAAGGCCGGAAAAAGCATATCCTGATGTCGAGATTATGAGGATACTTAAAAACCTCACTTCCAATAAGAAAAATGAAGTTGTAATAATAAGTGGTAGAGACAGGAAAACATTGGAAAAGTGGTTTGGTAACCTTAATATTGGATTGGTTGCCGAGCATGGTGCATGGTTTAAGGAAATAGGCAGAGATTGGGAAAACATAGTTCCCTTGAGCATCAATTGGAAAGAAAGCATACGCCCAATACTTGAACTTTATGTGGATAGAACCCCTGGCTCTTTTATTGAGGAAAAAGAATTCGCTCTTGTCTGGCACTACAGAAAAGCTGATCCCGAATTATCATCTTTAAGGGCAAAGGAACAAGAGGATACTCTGATGCATCTTACCGCAAACCTTAATCTCAAGGTTTTGGAAGGTAACAAAGTAATTGAAATTAAGGATAGCAGCATAAATAAGGGAAAAGCTGCATTTAGATGGATTTCAAAGAAGAATTGGGACTTCATCTTAGCAATTGGAGACGATCGGACTGATGAAGATATTTTTGCTACCCTTCCTGAAACAGCATATTCTATCAAAGTTGGATTAGGCCCTTCTCAAGCTAAATTTTATATTGAATCTATTAAGTCTGTAAGAGCATTGTTAAAGGAGATAGGAGGATTATGATGCGAAAAATTATTTTGATTTCAATTTTTTTATTTGTTTCCATAAATTGCATTAAAGAAAAGCCTTTACTCAGCCTTGCAATAGGAGGAGCCCCCAATGAAATAGCTTACTGGAAAAAAATAATTAAGGAATTTGAAGATGAGACAAATATCAAGGTTAATATATTAAGGCAGCCTACAGATACAGAACAGAGACGGCAAGGTCTCGTTATTGCCTTAAAAGCAAGAAAAAAGGACCCCGATGTTTTTCTAATGGATGTGGTATGGGTTGCACAATTTGCTGCTTCTAATTGGCTATTAGCTTTAGATAACTATATGAAAAGAGATAGTTTTGGAAGAGAAAATTTTTTTAGTTCCGCTATAAACCAATTTAACAAAAATAGAATAAATATAAAGACATCCTATAAGGATTAGTATGTCCTAAATTAGATTTTGAGAAAAGATGGCTAAAGTATGAGACAGAAAAAGATTTGAGGTTTACTATTAATACCATCTGCTCTAAAAGTTGATTTGTTAGTCAATTTTGGAATAAGAGTTATCAGGTATACCGAACATTATAGCAGGAGGCATAAGATGAGAGTAAGTTTAGAAGATTACAGGTGTATTGTAGGAGATGCGGTAATAAATGACATATATAAAAGGGCAAGGAGCCTCTACGCAAAACACATTCTACATATCAGTTCTACCTATCAAGGAGGAGGTGTTGCGGAAATATTGAATCGACTTGTCCCATTGATGAACGAAGTCGGCATTGAAGCTGGGTGGAGAATACTTAATGGTAACCCTGACTTCTTTACGGTAACAAAGAAATTCCATAATGCACTTCAGGGCAAAGAAATAAATTTATCCAAGATGAAACAAAAACTATACTTAGAAACGAATGAAAATTTTTCTCTATACACACATATTGACCATGATTGTGTAATAATTCATGACCCACAACCTTTACCTCTCATTAAATACTATAAGAAACGGCAACCTTGGATGTGGAGATGTCATATAGACCTATCTAAGCCCCAGAAAGACTTAATTGATTTCCTTAAGAGATTTATAGTCAGGTACGATGTTATTGTTTTTTCTAGTGAAAAATTTAAAAAGAGGTATCTCCCTGTAGAGCAAAGAGTTATATTTCCGGCAATTGACCCCCTTTCTTTAAAAAATAAGGAGCTTTCTGAAAGTGATATCTTAAAATACATCAAGAAAGCCCATATCCCCACTGACAAACCAATAATCACCCAGGTTTCGAGAATGGACATATGGAAGGACCCCGAAGGGGTACTCGAAGTTTTCAATCATGTAAAGGAGAAAGTGGACTGTAGGTTGGTTTATTGCTATAACTTGGCTACAGATGATCCCGAAAGTATGAAGGTATACTCGAAGGTTTTCAAAAAAGCGGAGGACCTGGTAAATAAAGGAGATGTGATATTTGTAATTGGTAACAACAATATTCTTGTTAACGCGGTACAGAGATTCTCAAATGTAATTATTCAAAAATCGTTAAAGGAAGGATTCTGTCTTTCTGTAACAGAGGCTTTATGGAAAGGTAAACCAGTTGTTGCCTCCAATGTTGGAGGAATACCTGCTCAAATAAAGGATGGAGAGAATGGATTCTTACTGGAGCCATCGGATACAAAGGGATTTGCAGAAAGAATCATAAAAATTTTGCAACATCCAGAACTGGCGAAAGAAATAGGTAATAATTCAAGGGAGAGTGTCAGGAAAAACTTTCTTATAACAAGACTTCTATCAGATTATCTGGACTTATTAAACGATGTAATTTAAAAAAATGAAGCACCAGTCTTTCATGCCGAGGTAAATAGATGTTTTATCCGTGTCCACCCCGTTAGAAAAATATTTTCTAACGGGGTGAATCCGTGGCTTTTTTTGATTTCATTCGCTTAAGGTGGATCATAAGAAGGGAGATGTCGGATGTGCGAACACCTGAAATCCTTGATGCCTGCCCCAGTGTGAGTGGTTTTATCTCATTGAGTTTCTCTCCTGCCTCCTTTGAAATTCCCTTCAATTTCGTGTAATCGACATTTAATGGAAGTGCCGTATTCTCAAGTTCCTTCATCCGTTTAACTTGCAATTCCTGTTTCTGAATATATCCATCATATTTTGCAAATATTTCCACTCTTTTTGCAACCTCTTTCTTTATCTTTCCTATAACTGATTCGATATCTGTAATCGAAATCTCGGGTCGCTTCAAAATTTGAAAGAGTGGTTTTGGTTCAGTTATCTCGCTTGATTTCCTCCCTTTAAGAATCCCATTTATCTTAGCCGGTGTAACAATCATCTTCTTAAATTTCTCTACTTTCTTATTAATCTCTTCATCTCTCTCATTAACACTATTCAGAAATTTCTTGCCAACAAGACCAAATTTGTAACCATATCTTATAAGTCGAGTGTCTGCATTGTCCTGTCTTAAGAGCAATCTAAATTCTGCAAGAGAGGTAAACATTCTGTATGGCTCCGTTACTCCCTTTGTAACCAGGTCGTCAATTAGAACACCGATGTATGCTTCGTCCCTGGAAAGCACAAAAGGTTTCTCATTCCGAACTTTCAAGGCAGCGTTTATGCCAGCCATAATCCCCTGCGCAGCGGCTTCTTCATATCCGCTTGTTCCGTTAACCTGTCCTGCAAGAAACAGACCTTTGACTTTTTTGGTTTCAAGTGTAGGATAAATTTCCGTAGGATATACAAAATCGTATTCTATACCGTAGCCAGGTCTTACAATTTTTACATTTTCGAGTCCTTTTATTGTCCTAAGCATTTCCTCCTGCATGTCCTCGGGAAGTGATGTTGCAAGTCCATTAAGATAAAAAATATCCGTTGTTCTCCCGTCAGGTTCGAGAAAAACAGGATGGGACTTTCTCTCCCTAAAACGGACAACCTTATCCTCTATTGATGGACAGTATTTTGGACCCTTGCCTTGAATAATACCTGTAAATAGAGGTGATCTATCAAGGTTTTTCAGTATGATATTGTGTGTCTTTGCATTTGTAGCAGTAATATAAGAATCCATTTGCTCGGGATTAAAATCCTCAGTTTTCATAGAAAAACGTTCAGGATTCTCGTCGCCGGATTGTGATTTAAGTATAGAGTAGTTTATTGAATTTCCAGAAACTCTTGCAGATGTTCCGGTCTTCAATCTTCCAATTTGGAATCCAAGCCGAGATAATGCTCTGGATAAACCCGTTGCAGGAAATTCTCCAGCCCTTCCAGCAGGATAATGCACGAGTCCAATATGGATAAGCCCATTTAGAAAGGTCCCGGTCGTAAGAACTATTGTTTTCGCTCTATATTCCATGCCTGTCGCTGTAACTACACTATACACTTTTTGCTTTTCGACAAGGATATTCTCTACGATACCTTCCTTAACAGTTAGGTTCCTCGTATTTTCTATGGTTTTCCTAATCTCTTGCCTGTAACCAATTCTGTCAACCTGTGCCCTTAAAGACCATACAGCAGCACCCTTTGAAGTATTCAGCATTCGAAACTGGGTCCCTGTTTTATCCGTATTGAAACCAATTTCCCCACCAAGCGCATCAACTTCAAAAACAAGATGGCTTTTTGCAATGCCCCCTACAGAGGGATTACAGGACATCTGTCCGATTCTATCGAAGTTTATTGTAACTAAAAGGCTATTTATCCCCATCCTGGCTGCGGCAAGTGCAGCTTCGCAACCTGCATGTCCAGCTCCAACCACAATGCAATCAAAATGTTCGGTTGAAACACTCATAACACTTTCCCTCTTCCTGCCGTTGCGACCAGCAAGTCATACTGACCCTGAAATAATCCTGAAATAAATTCAGGATGACATTACTTATTTTAGCATCTCCCTTTTTCCAGCTATGAAATTGCACGGCAGAGATTAAAGAATAACCTTCGCAATGACGAACAAGTCATTAACGAACTAAACCCTCAAAACGATTCAAACGAACCTATACTTTTGAATAAAGTTTTATTAAACTACCACTCCCCTGTTGTTAGGTATTCATCTATGGCGATGGAAGCCCTTCTTCCAAATCCCATTGCTTCAATAACTGTTGCCTCGCCAGTTACGATATCACCACCAGCGAACACGCCTTTCATCGATGTTTTTGTCGTATCCCAGTCTGCCTCGATGTATCCCCACTTGTTGAGTTTTAATCCCTTTAAGGTGCTCAATGCAAGAGGATTGGGTCCCTGACCTATAGCAATAACCACTGTATCGCAGTCGTAAACAAATTCGCTTCCTTCAATAGGTATAGGTCTTCTGCGTCCACTTTCATCAGGTGCACCAAGTTCCATCCTGATAAGCTTCATAGCTTTAATCCTGCCATTTTTGTCACCCATAAACTCAACTGGGTTAACAAGAAAATCAAATTTAACACCTTCTGCCTCTGCATTTTCTACTTCTTCTTCCCTTGCAGGCAGTTCCTTTCTTGACCTTCTGTAGATTATGTGAGTTTCTTCTGCGCCAAGACGTAATGATGTTCTAACCGAATCCATCGCAACGTTTCCTCCACCAATCACGACCACCTTCTTGCCTACCTGCAGTGGCGTATCGTATTCTGGAAAAAGATATGCTTTCATCAGGTTACTCCTCGTGAGAAATTCATTTGCAGAATATATACCTACGAGATTGATACCAGGAATATTGAGAAAACGTGGAAGACCCGCACCAAGACCAAGAAAAACGGCACTATAGCCCTGTTCGAATAATTCATCTACAGTTGCGACTCTGCCTATAACGAAATTTACCTTTATTTCAACACCTAATTTCCGTACAAAATCAACCTCTCTTGCGACTATCGCCTTCGGCAACCTAAATTCAGGGATACCGTACACGAGTACTCCACCAGGCTTGTGCAAAGCCTCAAAAATGGTAACATCGTATCCTTTCTTTGCGAGTTCTCCAGCAACGGTCAATCCGCTCGGTCCTGAACCAACTATTGCCACCTTTTTTCCTTTACTTCGAGGCATATCTGGAATTCCCACCTCACCTACTCCTGCTTCATAATCAGCTACAAACCGTTCAAGTCTACCAATAGCAACAGGTTTGCCCTTTATGCCGAGAACACATTTTATTTCACACTGCGTTTCCTGAGGGCAAACCCTTCCGCAGATTGCAGGTAGTACATTCGTTTCCTTTATTTTCTTTGAGGCTTCTACAAACTTGCCTTCCTTAACAAGATTAATGAAAGCTGGAATGTCAACCATAACAGGGCAACCTTCAATACAAAAGGGCTTTGGACAACTAAGGCATCTACTGGCTTCAAGGATTGCAGTTTCTTCAGGATATCCAAGCGCAACTTCGTTGAAGTTCTTTATCCTTTGTTCTGGAGTCTGTCTCTGCATGTCTTGTCTTTCTACTCTTATCTTCTTCTTTTTTTTCTTCTCTTCCATCTCTACCCTTTCCTTTCTTTTTTACTTTATTGCTGATGAGCTATTTTATCCTTCATTCTTTATCCTTGAATGTTTTCAAGTATCTATCGTATGCTAGTTTTTCCTCTTCTTTGTATGTAGCAAGCCTTTTCATAAGAAGGTCATAATTGACCTCGTGTCCGTCAAATTCAGGTCCATCAACACAGGCAAACTTGGTTTTTCCGCCAACCTCAACTCTGCAGACGCCACACATCCCGGTTCCGTCAACCATAATAGAGTTAAGACTTACAATCGTTTTTATTCCATACTCTTTCGTTAAAAGAGAAACGAATTTCATCATAATTGCCGGACCCGCAGCAACAACAAGGTCAATTTTCTTGCCATTTGAAATAATCTCCTTCAATTGATCTGTTACCAAACCATGGCGTCCGTATGAGCCATCGTCAGTCGTAATATAAAACTCATCCGAAAACTCCTTTGTTTCATCTTCAAGTATTATCAGGTCTTTTGTTCTTGCTCCAATTATCGTTATCAGATAATTTCCTGCTTCTTTCATCCCTTTTGCGATAGGATAACAGACAGCATGTCCAACACCACCACCAATGGCAACTACTGTGCCAAGTTTTTCAATATGCGTGGGCTGTCCAAGAGGTCCTACGAGATCCATCAGACTATCGCCGACATTTAGTGTTCCAAGATGATGAGTGGATTTCCCTATAACCTGCACAACAATTGTAATTGAACCCTTTTCTTTGTTGACATCTGCAATTGTAAGTGGAATCCTCTCACCATATTCATTGATTCTGAGAATAATGAATTGCCCGGGTGCTCTTTTTCGAGCAATTTGAGGGGCTTCTATCTCGAACAGATTCACCCCTTCTGTAAGCACCCTTTTGTTTAAGATTTTGTTCATATCCTCTCCTTTCTCTTGGCTTCTTCTCTCATCTTATTTATATAGGCAGGGCTCTCGAACGAATACTTATATGTATGTGGGTCTGTATACTTCCCTTTAAGAATAGCAACTACATCTTCTGTAAAAACCATCTCTTCATCCGTAGGTATCACAAAGATCTTTACATGCGAATCATCGCTTGAAATCAGAGATTCAACATTGCTGCTAATTGCCCTTTTATTTTTTCCTTTATCTATTTTAACTCCCATCGCCTCAAGTCCTGAAAGTGCCTTTTCCCTGAGTTCATAGGAGCGTTCACCTGCACCAGCAGTAAAAACTATTGCATCGGTATGACCTAATACTGCCAGGTACGAACCAATATACTTCTTAATTCTGTAGGCCTCGATATCGAATGCAAGCTTTGCCCTCTTATCCCCTTTTTTTATTGCATCTATCACATCTCTTCTATCTGTGAATTGACCTGTAATACCAAGAATCCCACTTTTTCTATTGAGGATAGAGATTATTCGTGGCGCAGTAAATCCTTCTTTTTCTGAAATGAATCCAATAATTGCTGGATCTAAATCTCCCGAACGCGTCCCCATTACAAGTCCTTCAAGAGGTGTAAAACCCATTGAATGGTCTACCGGTTTTCCATTTTCTATTGCCGTAAAACTCACACCATTCCCGATATGACAGGTTATGAGGTTCACCTCATTCTTCTTTTTCCGAAGAAGTACTGCAGCCCTTCTTGAGACATAAAGATGCGAAGAACCATGAAAACCATATCTCCGTATCCCATACTTTTCATACCATTCATAAGGCACTGCATATATGTATGCCCTCTGGGGAAGTGTTTGAAAAAACGCCGTATCCATAACTGCAATATGTGGTATTTCAGGTAAGAGTTCCATTGCCGCTTTTATACCAGTGATATTGGGAGGATTATGCAAAGGCGCAAGTTCCTTTAATTCCTCGAAGGTTTCGAGCACCGAATCATCAATCAAAACAGACTTTACGAATTTTTCGCCTCCATGAACCACTCTATGTCCAACTGCTTTAATGCTAGAAAGGTCTTTGATTACTGGATTTTTACCACCGGTCATAGTTTCTATAACGAGATTAATGGCATCCCTGTGATCAGCACAATCTTTTTTGTTTACCAGTGGTTTTCTTCCATCAACTTCCTGCCTTATAAACGAACCACCAATAATTATTCTTTCAACAATACCCCTGCAAAGTATGGTTTGGTTATCCCAGTTAAAAAGTTGATATTTTAATGATGAACTCCCGCAATTTAAGCTCAGCACAATAATATCTTTTTCCCTCTTCATCATCTTCCTTTGATGTTATTCACTATTTCTCGAACATTATGTAAATTTCTTTTCTTGCATTTTCAGCCGAATCAGAAGCATGAACACCATTCATTTGAATGTCGGTTCCAAAACACCTTCTTATCGTACCAGGCAGAGATTTCAGGGGATCCGTTTCTCCGACTAACTTCCGTAATTCAGTAACAGCATTTTCCTTTTCAAGGACGCAAACTACAGATTCCCTTGAAGTCATAAAACGAATTAAGTCATTAAAAAAATGTTTGTCTTTATGGATTGCATAAAACTTCCTTGCCAGGTCCTCATTTAAGGTTACCATTCTCATCCTTATAATTTTGAACCCACTGTCTTCCACCGCAGCAAGAATTTTCCCGATTACTCGCCTCTCCACTGCATCAGGTTTAATTATAAATAAAGTTGTCTCCATCATCTCCTCTCGGCCTTTGTTACCGCAAAATAACCGTTCCTGAAAGTTTATCAACTGCTGACTTTGCATTGTGAAGCGAACCAATAATAACCTCTTCCCCACCACTTTTCAGAAAACTAATAGCCGCTTCTATTTTTGGTTTCATAGTCCCGGCAAGGAACTCACCAGCAAGCAAGTATTTTCTTGCTTCGTTTACATCCATTTTTTTTATAACCTGCTGCTTTTCCTTCCCATAGTTGACATATACGGCATCAACATCTGTAAGAATTACGAGTAACTCCGCTCCGATATCCTTTGCAAGAACGGCAGATGCTCTGTCCTTGTCAACTACTGCATCGATTCCTTCGTATGTTCCGTCCTCTTCGATGTAGACGGGAATGCCACCTCCGCCTGCTGCAATGACAATAATTTCCGAATCAACAAGATGCTTAATCGCTTCCTTTTCAACAATTTCAATTGGTTTCGGTGATGCCACTACCCGGCGAAATCCTCGTGATTTGTCTATTTTAATTACCCAGTCCTTACTCACCAAATCATCAATATCTTCTTTCTTGTAAGATGGACCAACAAACTTAGAAGGTTTTTTAAGTGATGGATCGTTTCTGTCCACAATCACCTGTGTAATAATTGTGACGACACTTCTTTCAATATTTTCTTTCTTCAGTCTATTCTGGAGTGATTGCTCTATCATATACCCCATCCATCCCTCTGTTTCTGCATCAATACACCCAAGTGGAAGCATTGGAATTTCACTGTTTGCATATTCATTTTTGATAAGTTCAGCTCCCGCTTGAGGACCATTCCCATGCGTAATTGCGATTTTGTAGCCTTCCCGAATAAGGTCTACAATTCCAGAAAGGCTTTCCCTTGCGTTCGCAAATTGTTCATATATATCACCCTTTTGTCCTTTTTTTATAAGGGCATTACCTCCTAATGCAATGACAGCCTTTTTTGCATTGTTCATCATAGAAAATCCTTCAACACACTCTCCAGTGTAACCTCTCCTATCTCCTCGAGTTTATAACTAACACGGACACTTGGCTTGTTTATGTTTATAAGTTTGGAAAGATCAATGGGTGTTGCAATGATTACAGCATCAACGGGGCAAGCATTTATCGTCTCCTCCAAATCCTTTATCTGCTCATCACCATATCCCATAGCTGGTAACACCTGGCTTGTTTGAGGATATTTCCTGAATGTCTCCAATATACTTCTTACAGCAAACGGTCTCGGATCAATGATCTCTTTAACTCCGACCTTCTGTGCAGCTACAAAACCTGCTCCGTACTTCATTCCGCCATGTGTCAGTGTGGGACCATCCTCGACAACAAGCACTTTCTTACCTTTGATTACCTCTGGGCTGTCAACACTAACTGGTGAGTTAGCCTCTATTATCACGGCATGAGGATTGACACTCTTTATGTTCTTTTTAACAATCTCGACATCCGCCTTCTTTGCGCTGTCCATCTTGTTGATAACAACGACATCCGCCATTCTCAAGTTGACTTCTCCGGGATAATAAAGAAGTTCATGCCCAGCTCTCAAAGGGTCAGCGACCACAATCAGCATATCTGGTTTGTAAAATGACAGGTCATTGTTGCCACCGTCCCATAGAATTACCTCTGCTTCCTTCTCCGCTGCTCTTAGAATCTTTTCATAGTCGACACCCGCATAAACTACAATGCCCTTTGCAATATGCGGTTCATACTCCTCTCTCTCTTCAATCGTGCACTTAAAAGTTTCAAGGTCATCGTAACTTCCAAACCGCTCTACCATCTGTTCGGTTAAATCACCGTATGGCATAGGATGTCGAATAGCAACGGTCGTCTTTTTGTGGGCAACCAACAGTTCGGCAATCTTCCTTGTTGTCTGACTCTTACCACATCCAGTTCTTACAGCACACACGGCTATTACAGGTTTTTCCGACTTGAGCATCGTATCAGCCGAACCGAGCAAAAGAAAATTAGCACCTGCTGCAATGACCTGAGATGCTTTATGCATAAGATAATCATAGGAAACATCACTGTACGAAAAAACTGCATAATCAACATCCAACCTCTTAATGAGCGAACTCAGCTCACTTTCCGGATAAATCGGAATCCCGGAAGGATAGATAACTCCTGAAAGCTCTCTTGGATACTTTCTGTTATCGATGTTGGGTATCTGCGTCGCTGTAAAACCAACAACCTCGTATTCCTCCTTTGCCCTAAAAAAAACATTGAAGTTGTGAAAATCTCGTCCCGCAGCACCCATTATAAGAATTTTTTTTCTTACCATTTTCTACTCCTTCTCCGCTGATTAAGTCCCAATCTTCCAGGATGCCAGGTATTCCTCCTGTTCCTTTGTCAGTCTGTCATATTTCATCTTCAAACACTTCAATTTCAACCTGGCTATGTCCTTGTCTATGTCATCAGGAAGTTTATAAACCTTTGTGCCGAGATACTTACCATTTTCTTTCAGGTAAATAACAGCCTTTGATTGATTTGCAAAGGACATATCCATAACACATGCGGGATGACCCTCTGCTGATGAAAGATTTACGAGTCTTCCTTCTGCAAGCAGAAAAATCTTTTTCCCTGTCTTTTGTGTATACTCTTCCACAAAAGGTCTAACTGTTCGATGAGACTTGGACATTTTCGCCAGCGCCTTTTTGTTGATTTCCACATCGAAGTGACCTGAATTTGCAACAATAGCACCATCCTTCATCCTCTTGAAATGCTCGACATCAATTACATTGATATCTCCGGTCAGGGTTACAAAAAGATCGCCTAAAACCGCTGCTTTGTTCATCGGAAGAACCCTGAAACCATCCATCACAGCCTCCAACGCCTTCACAGGGTCAACTTCCGTAACAATCACATTCGCTCCCATACCCTTGGTTCTCATAGCGAGTCCCCTTCCACACCATCCATAACCTGCAACAACGATGGTTGAGCCCGCAAGTAATATGTTTGTTGCTCTCAATATGCCATCAATCGTACTCTGTCCCGTTCCATAACGGTTATCGAAAAGATATTTTGTATAAGAATCGTTAACTGCTATGACAGGGTATTGGAGAACACCCTTCTTTGCCATACTTTTCAGCCTAACCACACCTGTAGTTGTCTCTTCCGTTCCCCCTAAAACATTTGGGAGCAACTCTTTTTTTCTCAGGTGAATAGTGGAGATAAGGTCTGCTCCATCATCCATAGTTATGTTTGGTTTAATTTTCAATGCCGCATCTATATGTTTATAATAGGTTCTATCGTCTTCTCCTTTTATGGCAAAAACAGGAATGCCGTAATCCTTAACCAGTGATGCTGCGACATCGTCCTGGGTTGAAAGCGGATTCGAAGCAGTTAAGACAACCCTTGCTCCTCCATCCTTAAGTGTTCTTACTAGATTTGCAGTCTCACTGGTGACATGCAGACACGCGGCTATGCGAAAACCCGAAAGAGGCTTCTTCTTTTTGAAATCTTTCCTGATACTCGAAAGAACAGGCATAAATCTATCAGCCCATTCTATCTTCCGTTTTCCATATCCCCTGAGTTTTGCGTCTTTAATATCAAATTCCACTTGCACTCCTTTCTTTATTGTAATGCCTTCTGGATTTCATCAACCTTATCAGTCTTTTCCCAGCCAAAACCTTCATTGCATCTACCAAAATGTCCATAACTTGCTGTTCTTCGATATATAGGTTTCCTCAATTCAAGATGCGAAATGATTCCGTTCGGTGTCATATCAAACAGGTTTCTAACAACTTTTGTTATTTCGGTATCACTTTTCTTACCTGTGCCAAATGTATCAATGGAAACACTCACAGGTTCGGCAACTCCAATGGCATAGGATAATTGAATTTCGCACCTTCTGGCAATACCAGCAGCCACAATATTCTTTGCAATGTATCGTGCCATATATGTTGCTGAACGGTCAACTTTGGAAGGATCTTTACCGGAAAAACAGCCGCCTCCATGCCTTGCAAGTCCACCATAAGTATCAACCATAATTTTTCTACCTGTTAAACCTGAATCTCCCTGTGGGCCTCCAATGACAAATCTGCCTGTCGGGTTTACGAGAAATCTTGTGCTGCTATCCATTAGATTTTCCGGCACAACCTGTTTGATTACATTGTTAATGATATCTTCTTTGATTCTCTCCTCCTTTACAGTGGGTTCGTGTTGTGCCGAAATCAAAACAGAATCGACCCTTATAGGCAATCTGTCCTCATATTCCACTGTTACCTGTGATTTCCCGTCCGGCCTGAGATATGAAAGGATTTTTTCCTTTCTCACATCTGCCAATCTCTTGACAAGCTTATGTGCAAGCATTATTGGAAGCGGCATCAATTCTTCGGTTTCGTCAACGGCATAACCGAACATCATACCCTGGTCTCCAGCTCCTCCGGTATCCACGCCAAGTGCTATATCCGGAGATTGTTCCTGAACACAGCTCAGCACGGCACATGTTTCATAATCAAAACCGAGCGCTGGATCCGTGTATCCAACATCCTTTACAAGTTTTCTAACAACCTGTGGAATATTAACATAGATCGAAGTGCTAATTTCTCCTCCCACTATGACAAGACCTCTGGAAACATAAGTTTCACAGGCAACTCTTCCCATCTTATCTTTTTCAATAATAACATCAAGAACCGAGTCCGATATCTGGTCGCAAATCTTGTCCGGATGTCCTTCGGTTACTGATTCACTTGTAAGAAGTTTTCTTTCTGCCATCTTGTTCACCTCCTTATTGTATTACTTGTTGATTTTTTACCTTACGAGACTTTTGGATATTTTGCGTCAAGCATCTACCTTCCACGATTTCCAACTCCCCAATAATGGAAGTCTCAAGAATACTATTGCTTACTACTGCTCCATCGTAGATAATACTATCTCTGATAATTGCATTAGTAATTTTGCAGTCTTTTCCGATCGAAGCAAAAGGACCAATTATTGAACTTCTTATACTTGTATTCGGTTCTATGGCAACCGGTGAAGTAACCAAAGAATCCGGAATCTGCACCTTGTTGGAATGGTCCTTCAAGAGATGCCTGTTTGCTGCAAGAAGCGTCTCTGGTTTTCCGCAGTCGAACCATCCTTCAACCGGGAAAACACCAATCTCGTATCCCTTCTCTACAAGAGCCTGAAGACCATCGGTGAGCTGAAATTCACCTTTGGTTTTAACTCCTGCGCTAATCAATTCCTCCAATGATTGAAAGAGTGCTGCCGACTCCTTTATATAGTATATCCCGACAATGGCAAGATTACTAACAAACTTGTCTGGCTTCTCAACGAAATTACAAACTCTATTGTCCTTCAACTCAACAACCCCAAATCTTTCCGGGTTTAGAACCTCTTTGACTCCTATAACAGAATTATCACTGTTTACGACTTTGCCGAGATCGAATTCAAACACAGTGTCTCCTAAAACTATCAAGACCTCGTCTCCCGCTTTTACAAATTCCTTTGATAAGTATACTGCGTGTCCCAGACCAAGCTGTTCTTGCTGATAGACGAACTTTGCTCTGATATTATATTTTTCTTTAACAAATCGTTCTACTTCCGCCCCAAGATGACCAACAATAAAAACAAACTCACCTGAACCAACTTTAAGCAGTTCCTCCAGAAGATAACTAATAATGGGTTTACCTGCGACTTTAAGTAGAACTTTTGGTGTTTTCAATGTATGCGGTCTCAACCTCTTTCCAATACCAGCTACTGGTATCACTATCTTAAGGGTTGCCATTTATTGTTTTAATCCGTTTTTTAGTAAATCTATTCTTTCAACAGGAGTTGGGTCAACTTCAAGCAGAAGGGAAAGATAATAACTTAAGAAATCACCTTTATAGGTTAGTAAAAACATATCCTCAAGTTTATTCTCTCCACCTGCTTTTATGGTTTTTATCTCTCCCACATAATCCCTTAAAATCTCTTCTGTAAGGCTGAACCTTTTTTGAATCCTTTCATTTTCATAATATTTGCTCCTCAAGAAAATGAGAAACATATTTCCGACTGTCTCTTTAGGAAATTCAAGACCAACGATTTCATTGTGATTTGACTCGGGAATAACATTACTATGTGCAAAGGTCTTACTATTCTCGTTTATCTGAGTCTGCCACCTTCTCGCAACAGAATTTAGTCTTCCACTAACATAGATTACGGGAATTTTCCGGATAATCATACGAGCAAGTTTTGTAATCTCATTTTCAGCACTTAAGAGTTTTTCCTTCTCACTTATTAATCTTTCGACAAGTTTACTCAGATGTTTTTCATTGAACGGAATGCCGAAAATATCACTAATCAATCCGAGCATCGAAAAAAAGGAAAAACCTAATGCACTTCTCGGCGGATAACCTGAAGGGAGTTTTATCATAGTGAGTTTCTCTTCCTCTGCAATTTTCCCTATCTTCCCATTGCTTGTAAGCACAACAATCTTTGCTCTTCTTCCAATGCCATCTATTAGGGACGAGACCACCTCTTCGGTATTTCCTGAATAGCTTGAGACAAACAACAAAGTATCCGCGTTCACAAATGCAGGCAGTTCGTATCCCCTATTTACGAAAATCGGAACATCACTGTCACCGAAAAGCAGGTCGGCTAAAAGATTACCCGCAATTGCAGAGCCACCCATTCCAGTTATCACAAGATTCTCTGGCTTTTTCACTATTCCTTTCGATTTTCCTTTCAAGAATGAAGCCATAATCTGCTCAGGAAACCCTTCTATTTTCTTTCTCATACAGCCTATATCAATTTTTTCGTCAAACATTAGAAATTCCCCATCGCTTTAGAATTCATTTTCTTAAGGACATCTACACCTAATATCAAATCTTTAAGTACTGTTAGTTTCGTGTCTACGATGTTTTCGAGATAACTCCTCACTTCTTTGGATGTTGAGAACCCAACACACTTCCTCGCAATTACTTTCGATTCCTTAAATGAGAGTGTTCTTATAATCTTTTTGACCTCTGGTATGACTATCGGCGAAGCACTCAACTCGTCAACTTCGAGACCGAGAAGAACAGGAATGGCGAGCGGGTCACCAGCAATTTCGCCACAGACACCAACCCACTTGTCATGACGATGAGCTGCATCTACAATGTTCTTTATCGTCTTAAGCACGGCTGGATGAAGATGGTCATAAAGGGAAGCTACGAGTTGATTGGTTCTATCAACGGCAAGAATGTACTGGGTAAGGTCATTTGAACCAATGGAAAAGAAGTCAACTTCCTTGGCAAACGCATTTGCGAGGATTGCGCAGGACGGAACCTCGACCATAATACCTATCTCCATCTTCCTATCATATTCAATTCCCTTGTTGTCCAATTCGGTTTCAACCTCTTTTAGAACCTTCTTTGCTTTTCTGATTTCACCCAAATCTGAAATCATTGGAAACATTATCCTAACCGATTTTCTTGAACTCGCGCGAAGAATCGCACGCAGTTGCTCCTTGAAAATCTCTTTCCTTTGAAGAGAAAAACGTATCCCTCTCCATCCCAAAAAAGGATTACTATCCTGCGGTTTATTGTCAAGGATTTTGTCGCCACCAAGGTCCAGTGTTCTGAAAATAACGGTTTCAGGATATATGCTGTCTACAACATTCTTGTAAATTTCCAATTGAGATTCTTCATTGGGTAACTTGTTCTGAGTCAGATATAGGAATTCAGTTCGATAAAGTCCAATCCCCCTGGCTCCATGTTGTTTTGCTGAATCTACATCCTTTGAGAATTCGATATTCGCGGACAAATCAACGCTATATCCATCAACCGTTGTAGCTGGTAGGTCACGCAATCCAAGAAGTTTATTTTCTATCGCCTTAAGGTGTCGTTTTTTCTTCTCATAATTTTTTAGCGTTTTCTCAGTCGGATTAACTACAATAACACCCGAATAACCGTCAACAATAACTTTCACTCCGGGGAAAATATGTTCTGTGACTTCTCTTAAACCAACTATCGCAGGGATTTCAAGTGCTCTTGCCATAATTGCTGTATGAGATGTTTTCCCTCCGCGATTCGTAAGGAAAGCAAGGACTTCATCCTTGCTGAGCTGTGCAGTATCTGATGGAGTGAGGTCTTCTGCTACAAGAACAAAGGCTTTTTCAGGAAAAATCCTTTTGCTTTTCTCTCCCTCCAAATTCTCTAATACTCTCTTTGTAACATCCTCTATGTCCGAGGTGCGTTCCTTCAGATACGGGTCATTAATCTCTTTGAACTTCTCGAGGATCTCCTCGCCAATCTCAGCAACTGCTTGTCTGGCTTCCCGTTTCTCCTCTTTAATCTTCTTAATTGTTTCATCGATGATCCAGGGGTCACCTAATGCCAGTATTTGAACATCGAGAAAATTCGCTTTCTTGAAACCGAGTTTCTTAATGAGTCCGCTTTTTATTTCTTCAAGTTCCACTTTGGAGTTTTCAATTGCTTTCTCGAATTTTTTAATTTCTTCTTCGGCGTTTTTTACCGGTCTTGCCGATTCCTTGTAAACTGCTGTTTTTTCACCAAAAAGATAAGCAGGACCTATAATAATCCCTGGAGAAGCAGCAATACCTCTCAGGATAAGATCATTCTTCATCGAACTTCTCCACTTTAACCAGTTTCACAAGCGAATCCATCGCCTCTTTTTCGTCACTCCCTTCAATTCTTATGGTGATTTCACTTCCCATCTCAGCAGCAAGCATCATCACCCCCATAATGCTCTTTCCATTCACTTCAATTCCATCCTTTACTATCTTTATATCACTTTCAAACTGGCTTGCATTTTTAACGAATAGCGAAGCGGGTCTTGCGTGTAAACCAAGTTTATTCTCAATTTTCACAACTCGCTCCATCATTCTGGTAAATTCTCCTATATTCTTAAGTATTTAACCAACTTTCTAGTTCTTATCTTGTTTATTTTATACACTTATCTAACAAGCTCGCACATCAAGCAGATTATTATTATATACCAAAATCCAGGCTTTGTCAACCAAAATGAGTGAACTTTTTTCTTAACTTCGGGGCTCACTTAAGACCTCTCATCACCCTTGCAAATAAAACAAAAATCTATTTCTCAACAAAGGATGGTTCAGGGAAAGCGAAGGAAATTGCCCTTAATCCCTGCTGCGAGATTCTCTACTGCCAATAGAGCTGTGAAAAAAGATACACTATACTTAGTTGCAATATAAAGTTTTTCCTTTATTTTGTCAAGAAAAAAACGAAATTGCCACCGCGAGACTTTAGCAGGCGGTAAGGACTATCACACACAAAGAAATATGCAAATGGGATTGCTTCGGCAGAAATTATGAAAGAACACTCGCAATGACGATATTTGAGAGATGCCGAAACAAGTTCAGGATGACAGTAAAAGAAGCAAGAACTACTTCAGTGCACATCTGCGTAAATCAGCGTCTAAAATAAGAAGTTTTGCATTTTGCAAAGATTTCTCTTGATTTGACATAAGAAATAATATAGACTTCTTTTATGAAAATACTCGTCATCAGGTTCAGTTCACTCGGAGATATCGTTCTTTTGACGCCACTTTTCCAAAAGATTAAACAAAGATACCCTTCATCACACCTCAGTTTCTTAACAGGCAAAAAATATGCAGCTCTTTTTACTGAAGACCCAAATATCGACAGAATAATTCCTTATACGGTTTTGAGTGAAAACACAGTCCAGTTTTTACGACTTCTCAGAACTATCCGAAACGAGAGGTATGACCTCATAATAGATTGTCATTCGATTCCCCGTTCCATTTTGCTTTACCTTTTTGGCAGGTCGAAGGAAAGAAGACGCATAAATAAGTTCTCCTTTGCAAGACGAATGATGGTCAAAACACACAGAGTGAAAAAACTTCCCCATATAGTTACTCGGTACCTTGCAACCATCGATGATGAGCAGGAACACGATTACAAACCGAAACTATACTTAAAACAGGATGAGATAGAAAAATATAAAAAACTATTTAACAGGAATATAGGCACAAGAAAAATCATAGGTTTCGTCATCGGCGCATCAAGAAAAACAAAGATGTGGCAGGAAGAAAAACTAAAGAATCTTAGTCTCGATTTGGTCCGCAAAGACAATGTTTTCATAGTTTTTCTTGGTGGCAAAAGTGAGGTGGAACTTGTAAACAGAATCAAGGAAGGTTTAGGTGATAAATGTCTTGACCTTTCAGGAAAAACAGATTTAAGGGAGCTTTCTGCTGCACTCACGGCTTGCGATGTGCTGTTTACTACTGATTCAGGACCCATGCACGTCGCTATTGCGGTTGGAACACCGGTGGTTACTATCTTTGGTCCTACTGTTCCTGAATTCGGGTTCAGTCCATATGACGAAAAAAGCATAATCATCTCAAAAACCTTATCCTGTAAGCCCTGTAGCCTTCACGGAACGGATAGATGTCCCTTAGGTCACCATAATTGTATGAAACTTATTGAAGTTGAAGAGGTTAGGGAGGGAATCGCCAAACTGCTGCATAAGAACACAAGAATGTTGTAAATTAACGCTGTCGCTGAAAAACAAATGCACTTTGTGCTGTGAAACAAACGCTACGGTGCAAACTAAGTAAACTCAAGAAACAATGTTTGACAATAGAGAAACCATTCTGATACGGTCGCCCAACTGGGTGGGAGATGCTGTAGTTTCAACAGCGGTTCTCAAACCATTAAGAGAAAATTACCCTGATACGAAAATTGTTGTTGTTGCTAAGGAGTATGTCTCTGAAATCTTTGAGAATAATCCTTATATAGATGGTATTATTATTTTCAATAGCCTTAAGGAAGGTATAAAAAAAATCAAGGGGGATATAGGAATCATATTACCCAATTCATTTTCATCTGCACTGCTCTTTGCTCTTAGTGGCGTCAAGAGAAGAATCGGTTACAGAAGTGAGATGAGATCGCTTCTGCTTACAGATGCTATCCCTTTACCCGTATTAAAGGAAGAACATCTTGTTGAAAACTACAAAAGAATAGTACACCATATAATCAAGGATGTTGTTACCTCTTACTTTACTCCCAGAATATTTTTATCAAACGATGAAAAAAAAGAACCAATTTTTGAAAGATTTAACATTCCGAGCGATAACAAACCAGTTATAATAGACCCTGGAAGTGCTTATGGAATGGCGAGGATCTGGCAGCCAGAAAAATATGCGGCACTTATTGATTACTTAATGGATGAAAAAAAACTGCCTGTTATTTTACTTGGTTCAAAGGATGCAATAGATGCCGTTGATGAAATCATAAAAACTACTAATAATAAACCTTCCGTACTCACTGGTAAACTTTCTTTAAGGGAATCAATTGTGGCAATATCGAGAAGTAGACTTTTTATCTCAACAGATACAGGAAGTATGCATATAGCTGCTTCTTTCGGCATTCATCAGATATCTATTTTTGGTTCCGCTTCACCTATATGGACAGGACCTATTAATCCTGAAAGCAGTGTTGTTTATAAAAATCTGGTTTGTTCTCCTTGTTTTAAGAGAAGATGTCCTAAAGGAACTTACGAATGCCTAAAGAAGATTACTCTTGAAGATGTGAAAGAGAAGGTAGAGAAACTATTATGAAAAAGAGGGCAGTTTTCCTTGATAGAGATGGAACGATAATGAAGGATAAACACTACCTTGATGACCCCGAGCAGGTTGAACTATTGGAAGGAGCAGCAGAGGGTCTAAGAAGACTTCAAAATATGGGATTCAAGCTCGTCATAGTGACCAATCAATCTGGAATCAAGAGAAGCATAATTCAAGAAAAAAACTTGGAACTAATACATTCCCGATTGAGAGAGTTACTCAAAAAGGAAGAAGTCACAATTGATGCAATATACTATTCACCTGACCTTCCTTTCGAGAAATCTCTAACAAGGAAACCTGGAACCGCTCTTCTGGATAGAGCGGTCGAACAGCTCAATCTCACACTTAAAGGCTCCTACTGCATCGGAGACAAAAAAGAGGATATAGATATGGGGGAAAAAGGGGGATTGGTTACAATACTTGTATTAACTGGATATGGAGAGAAAAATAGAAATAAAACCAACTGTAACTATATTGCCCATGACCTTCTGGATGCAGCCAAATGGATAACATCAAGGGAACACCCAAAAAAACCTTGACAAAATTAACATACTGTGATATAGTAAGTTGAGGTTATTGAGAAATGAAATTAGGTGAACTTCTAATAAAAGAAAACTTGATTACCGAGGAAAAACTCGACAAAGCATTAGAGGAACAAAACACACACGGTGGCCGTCTTGGCACAAATCTTGTAAAACTTGGCTTTGTCAGTGAAAAACAACTGGTTAGTGCACTTTCAAAACAGCACAATGTTCCTGGTATTGACCTGAATACTGTGGACATAGATGAAAATGTTCTAAAAATAGTCCCGGCAACGGTGGCAACCAAATATGAACTTGTTCCTATCTCAAGAGTGGGAAAGATGTTAACCGTTGCAATGGTCAACCCTGATGACATTTTTGCTTTAGAAGACATAAAGTTCAGCACAGGTTTTGAAGTTCAACCCGTGATTGCGAGTGAGAACTCAATAAGAAATGCTTTGGAAAAATACTATGAGGGTCAGGATTTGCTTCAAGAAGTGGAAAAAGAAATAGAGGCGGGTATGGAAGATGATGTCGAAATAGTTGGAGAGGAAGAGAAAGAACAGGAAGAAGAAATGAGCGACCTTGCCTCCCAGGTCGATTCAGGTCCTATTGTAAAATTGGTAAATACAATAATCTCGAATGGAGTTAGTGCGGGTGCCAGCGATGTACATATCGAGCCCTATGACAAAGAACTAAGGATTCGCTTTAGAGTAGATGGTATCTTAAGAGAGGTAATGAAACCACCGAAAAAAATGCACAAGGCTATTGTTTCAAGAATCAAGATTATGGCAAAAATGAAAATTGCAGAAAAAAGATTACCACAGGACGGTAGAATAAAGGTCAAAATAAAAGGAAAACCCGTAGACTTAAGAGTTGCTTCAATGCCCACCATTTATGGAGAAAAGATGGCTCTTAGAATTCTGGATAGGTCTGCTATCTCTTTTAACCTTGAAGACCTAGGGTTCGAAGAAAACCAACTTGACTTATTCATCAATGCGATAAGAATGCCTTTCGGAATTGTTCTTGTAACTGGTCCAACAGGTTGCGGAAAAACAACAACACTTTATGCAGCTCTGGAAAAGATAAACACAATGGATGTCAATATAACGACCGCAGAGGATCCCGTTGAATACAGCCTTGTAGGAGTAAATCAAGTACAAATGCGGGAGGCAGTTGGTTTGACATTCGCCAGTGCTCTCCGCTCTTACCTTAGGCAGGATCCAAATATCATAATGGTCGGTGAAATAAGAGACAGGGAAACTGCCGAAATTGCAATCAGGGCATCCTTAACCGGACACCTTGTGCTTAGCACCATTCATACAAATACTGCTGCTGCAACCATAACAAGATTAACAAATATGGGCGTAGAACCTTTTTTACTTGCATCAACACTTAATATAGTAATTTCAGAAAGATTGCTCCGAAAAGTGTGCTTAAGTTGTGCAGAAGAAGTGGAGGTTTCTGCTGATTATCTGAAAAGGATTGGACTTGATCCAGAGGAGTTCAATGGTGTGAAATTTTATAAAGGAGCAGGATGTTCTATTTGTAACGGCACTGGATACAAAGGAAGGCTGGGTTTATTTGAAGTGATGACACTATCCCCAAAGTTAAGAGAAGTTATTCTTGAAAGAGCATCCACGGACAAGGTTCAGGATGAAACTGTAAAAGAAGGGATGAAAACTCTAAGGGACATGGCAATAGTGAAATTAAAACTTGGTGTAACAACCATCGAAGAAGTCCTTAAGGAAACAACTCTAAGGTAAAAGGAAAATTGAAAGAGAAAATCGGAACTTTGCTGATAAATTCCAATTTAATCACAGAGGAGCAACTCCAATACGCGCTTGAAGAACAAAGAAAAACTGGTGATAAAATTGGAGCAACACTAATTAAGCTAGGATTTATCGAAGATAGTGAACTTGTCAAATTCCTAAGCAAACAATTTAGGATCCCACCTGTGAAACTCAATGACGAGAAAAAGGATGCCTTGATTGTTTCGCTCATAAGTGCCGAACTCGCGCACCGTTATGAAGTTTTCCCTGTGAAGAAGATTGGGAAAACCCTCATCCTTGCAATGTCTAATCCCAGTGATATCTATGCGATAGAAGATGTTGGTTTCAATACTGGCCTGGACATTCTTCCACGCGTAGCATCATCTATTGAACTTAAGAAGGCTCTTAACGAATACTACCCCGTATCCAAAGCTGTAAGCAGCATAAAAGAGTTTGAAGAAGAAGTTCAAGATGATTTCGAACTCGTTGATGGAGAATACGAAGAGGAGAATGAGCAAGTTGATATTAGCCAGCTCGAAGCATCTGGAAAATCTGCCCCAGTAATAAAACTGGTAAACTTTCTTATAACTGATGCAGTAAAGCGAGGTGCAAGTGATATTCACATTGAGCCCTATGAAAAATTATTCAGGGTGCGATTCCGTATAGATGGTGTCCTCGGAGAAATTATGTGCCCTCCAATGAGGATGAAAACAGCGATTGTTTCGAGAGTTAAAATTATGTCGCGTCTCAACATCTCGGAGCGTCGTATTCCTCAAGATGGTAGAATAAATGTAAAAGTTGGTGATAAGGTTATTGACCTCAGGGTTTCCATTGTCCCTACGCTTTTTGGCGAAAAGGTCGTTATGAGAATACTCGATAAGAGCAGTCTTATGCTCGATATGAAAGATTTGGGATTTGAAGAGGAATCCCTCAGGAAATTTATTCAAGCTATCGAAGAACCATATGGAATCGTTCTTGTAACAGGTCCTACAGGAAGCGGTAAATCAACAACGTTATACTCCGCACTCAGCAGATTGAATACAAAGGAAGTTCAAATAATAACTGCCGAAGACCCAGTGGAATATAATCTAAAGGGAATTAACCAGGTCCAGGTAAATGAAGAAATAGGTTTCAACTTTGCCTCAGCATTAAGGTCATTTTTAAGACAATCACCTAATATCATAATGGTGGGTGAAATCAGAGATAACGAAACTGCTGAAATTGCTGTCAGGGCTGCATTGACAGGTCACCTTGTGTTGTCGACAATTCATACAAACGATGCTCCGAGTACTATCAACCGTTTAGTGGATATGGGAATTAAACCTTTTATGGTTGCAGCTTCCTTAAATCTCATACAGGCTCAAAGGCTTGTGAGAAAGATATGTTCTGAATGCAAGGAAGAAGTGGAAGCTGACCCCATACTTCTCAAAGAAGCAAATATCGACCCGGCATTGCTTGATGGTAACAAAGTTTACAAAGGTAAAGGCTGTGCAAGGTGCGGTCATTCTGGCTACAAAGGAAGAATCGCAATAACTGAGGTTTTGCCTGTTACACCTGCTGTGAGAGAGCTCATTCTCAAGAATTCTCCAGCAGCCACAGTCAGAGATGGTGCTAAAAAAGAAGGTATGCATACTCTACGGGATGATGCGCTCGTCAAAGTAAAGAGAGGAGTTACAACACTTGAAGAGGTTATCAGAGAAACAGCCTCGCTATAATAAACCAAAGGCAACCACTAATAAGAATGGAAAGATGAAAAATACATGGATAATAGATGAAAATAGAAAATTGGAAACTGTAATAAGGGAGCCATCTTGCCTAACAGCAAGGCTGGAAGCCTCATCTGTTAATTTCGCAATTTCTAACCCTTCGGTCCCGAGCTCAGGGTCGAGGGATTACGGAATTTCGGCTTTTTGAATAGGGGGAACAATGACAATCACACAATTATTGGAAGAATTAATTTCAAGAAACGGTACTGACCTGCATCTAACGGTTGGAGCTCCACCGATAATTCGTATCGATGGAGATCTTGTGCCAACAAACCACGAAGTGCTTACTCCAAAAGTCACAAAAGACCTTGTTTACAGTCTTCTAAACGACGAACAGAAAAAGAGATTTGAAACAACAAGAGAGCTTGACCTGTCCTTTGGAATTCCTAACCTAAGCCGTTTTAGAGGAAATGTCTTTATGCAGCGAGGTGCAATAGCAATGGCAATCAGAACAATTCCATATCAGATTAGAAGCTTCAAAGAATTGGGTTTGCCACCTATTGCAGCTGAGTTGGTGACTCGACAGAAAGGTCTTATACTTGTCACTGGACCTACGGGTAGTGGAAAATCAACAACACTGGCAACAATGGTAGATAAGGTCAACAATGAAAGAAGGTCCCATATCGTAACAGTCGAAGACCCTATTGAATATCTTTTTAAGCACAAAAAATGTATTATCAACCAGAGACAGGTGGGGGACGATACAAAGAGTTTTGCAAATGCATTAAAATATGTCTTGAGACAGGACCCTGATGTTGTAATGGTTGGAGAGATGAGAGACCTGGAAACAACGGAATCAGCCTTGAAAATTGCAGAAACAGGACATCTGACATTTGCAACGCTTCACACGAATTCAGCAGCAGAAAGTATTACACGTATCATCGACATATTTCCCACAAACCGACAATCTCAGGTCAGAACTCAGCTTTCATTCGTAATCCTTGGAATCCTCACCCAAACCCTCATCAAGAGGATAAGAGGTGGAAGGCATCTTGCACTCGAAGTCCTGGTGGCTACCCCTGCCGTAAAAGCTCTGATAAGAGATAACAAAGTCCACCAGATATACAGTCACATTCAAGCAGGTCACAAATATGGTATGCAAACGATGAATGAATCACTGTATTCTCTCTATATGAAAAAAGACATTTCCCTTGAAAATGCTTTTGCTCACTCAAGGAATCCGGAAGAGCTTCAGAAAATGATAGAACAGAAAACTACTGTTCTCGTTTAATTTCAACTTCATAGTGGAGGTAATATATGCCTACTTTTGTATGGAAAGGTAGAACAGCCTCGGGAAGGGTTACAACAGGAGAAATGGTAGCAGAGAACCAGGCTGAAGTTCTAAAAGCATTAAGAACCAAGAAAGTCATACCTGTTTCTGTTAAGCCCAAACCTAAAGAAAGAAGTCTATCTCTCTTCGGAGGGAAAAGACTAAGTACAAAAGAACTCGCTATCTTTACAAGGCAGTTCGCAACGATGATAAATGCCGGTCTTGCATTGATGGACTGCCTTGATACCTTAAAAAAACAGGCGACAAAACCAGGTTTTAGACAGGTTCTATCCGAGATAATGGAAGATATCGAAGGTGGTGCAACACTTGCAGACGCCCTCGCGAGACAGAAAAAGAGTTTTTCAGACCTATATATCAATATGGTTGCTGCAGGTGAAGCCGGCGGTGCACTTGACAACATTCTGATCAGACTCGCCTCCTATCTGGAAAAAACCGCTGAAATCATCAGAAAAATAAAGGGTGCGATGATATACCCGGCAATGATATCGATTGTAACAGTAGGAGCAGTGACAATCCTTCTTGTCTTTGTAATCCCCATTTTTGCAAACCTGTATGCTGGAATGGGCGCGTCACTTCCGCTGCTCACCCAGATAATACTTAATATCAGCCACATTCTGAGAAGATACTTTCTCATTGTCATCGCAGCCGTCATAGCCATAGTCATTCTCATCAGGATGTACGGCAAAACAGAAAACGGAAAATTGGTTATTGACCAAACAATGCTCAAGATACCCGTCCTTGGTGACCTCGTAAAAAAGACAGCCCTTGCAAGGTTCTCAAGAACCCTTTCGACGCTACTTTCAAGCGGTGTCAACATCCTCGATGCACTGGAGATAACCGCAAAGACATCCGGAAATAAAGTTGTGGAGAACGCCATTATGCACGCAAGGGACAGCATCAAGGAAGGTGAAACGATTGCAGCACCACTAGCGGAAGAAAAAAGGATTTTCCCACCAATGGTTATCCAGATGGTTTCTATTGGAGAAGCAACAGGCGGAATAGACGATATGCTCAACAAGGTTGCAGATTTCTACGAAGGGGAGGTTGATGCCGCAGTAGAGAACCTGATGGCAGCTCTGGAACCTGTCATCGTTGTTTTTCTCGGAGGTGTAATAGGAACCATCGTTGTCGCAATGTATCTGCCAATATTCAAACTTGCTTCAACATTTATGGGTGGAGAGTAGGAAAAAAATGGGGAATGATGAATGAAAAATCCCCGCGTAGACTGATCATAATACTTCGACCTATTATTTCAACCGTTGTATTAGCCCCTGAAATATACTTTCGAAAAAGTGACCCTTTCTCACAGGTTTTTCCTCTTGTTATTATCATCCTGCTGAGTTATTTCGCAAGTATAGCTTTTTATTTAGTCCTCAAAACCAGAAACCGAGGTCGCGTTTACGACTTTGCGCAAACTGTAACCGATACGATTATCGTCACAGGGCTTGTTGGTTTTACAGGTAGCGTTAATAGTGCTTTTAGCCTTCTTTTCTTCTTGAACATTCTTGAAGGTAGTTTCTTTCTTCGCCCATCTGGCGCTTTCACCGTCACAACAATTGCAGCTGCATCTTTCGTAGCGACGGGTATCCTGTGGATGAATCAACATCTTCCGAAGGAAATCGAGATAGCAGTCTTCAATATAGAATCAATGCACTATTTTCTAAAGATCTTCATTTTTGTTCTCTTTTTCTATCTTTCCACCGCACTCATTATATACTTCAAGGAGAGGTTCTCTGCAGATTCACAAATCCTTGAAGATATTCTAATGACAACGGATGACATACTCGAAAATATTCATTCAGGAATCATTACCATTGACAAAAATGGTAGGATAAAACATTGTAATCCTGCTGCAATTTCCATTCTTTCTCTTGACAACAGAAAAAAGCTAATAACTCCATACGAAAAGGTTTTTCCTGCAAGGCTGAAAGAACTTGCGGAACTTATCTCTTCCTTCTCCGGTGATGAACGGATAAATAGAAGATTGTTGGTATTAAACACCTTCGGCAGAAAAATACCATTGATGGTTACAATATCGCCGATGAAGAGAGAAAACATTGATTATGGAGGAATATTGGTAAGTATTATTGACCTGACCGAGGAGGAAGAAGTTCAAAAAAGGCTGAGAACCAGTGACAGAATGAAAACAGCTCTGGAATTGTCAGCAGGGATAGCTCACGAAATACGAAATCCTCTGGCGTCAATTCAAGGTGCACTCGAAGTCATAACAGAACAGATTAGAACCCGCGACAAGAAAGTAAAAAAGCTTGTACATCTAGTTCTAAAGGAGGCGGGAAGATTAAATAATATTATCGAAAGATTCCTGCAATTCGTTCGCATTCCGAAAGGTGAAAAGAAAAATATTAACCTTTCACATATACTAAGAGATGTTGTTGAACTTGTAAAGAATCATCCTTCATACAATAAAGGAATTGAAATTTCCGTTAAATTCCCCCTGGGTGAAAACCCCATTGTCTTTGCAGACCCCGAGCAGATAAAACAGGTTTTTATCAATATTCTATTGAATGCTTTTTCCGCTGTTGGAAAAACAGGAAAAATAGACATTTATTTCTCACTGCAAGACAACGCCAGCGGAATTACATTTGAAGATAACGGGAAAGGGATGTCAAAGCAGGAATTAGAAAAAATATTTCAGCCTTTCTATTCTAAAACTCAAGGCGGATCAGGTTTAGGGCTTTCCGTTGCTCACAGAATTATCGAACAACACGGAGGAGAAATTCTTACCGAATCCGAAGAAGGCGAGGGAAGCAATTTTACTGTTTGGCTTCCGTCCGATAGAAAGAGCAAGAGTTGAAAATGAATAATTATCCGAAAACCAAAAAAAATAGTAAAACAAAAATAATACACACGGAACTTCAAAAGAATAAATCAATCCTGGTTGTTGATGATGAGGAAGGTATTCTTCAATGGCTTAAAATTGCTCTTGAAAAAGAAGGTTATGAAGTGGAAACTGCATTGAGTGGAGAAAAAGCATTAGAACTCACAGCGAATAGTTTCTTTCACTGTGTTATCACCGATATCAAAATGTCAGGAATGGATGGTTTGGAACTGCTAAAGAGAGTGAAAAAAGAAAACCCCGACATAATAGTTGTTCTAATAACAGCGTACGGAACATTCGAGAGTGCAGTCGAAGCTTTAAGAGCGGGAGCAAGCGACTTCATAACAAAACCCTTTAGGGTCGACGAAATAAAGTTTAGATTAAGAAATGTTTTTGAAAAAGAACAGTTGAGGCAGCAAAATATATTTCTGAAGAACAAAATTGTAAAACAGAATTATGAGATTATTGGAAAGAGTAAAAAAATGCTCGACCTACTCAATCTTGTCGATAGGGTTGCCCAGACAGATGCAACAATTATGATATACGGTGAAACAGGAACGGGAAAAGAACTAATAGCAAAAAGATTGCACAATAAAAGTTACCGAAAAAATGAACAATTCGTCACATTAAATTGCAGTGCCCTACCGGAAACGCTACTCGAAAGCGAACTTTTTGGATACAAAAGAGGCGCGTTTACTGGAGCTGTTCAAAACAAAAGAGGACTTTTTCAAGTTGCAGATGGTGGAACATTTTTTCTTGATGAAGTTGGAGAAATAAGCCAGAAAATCCAGGTTAAACTGCTTCGTGTGCTTCAATACAAGGAAATAGTTGCATTGGGTGATACGAAAACAGTGAAAGTGAATGTCCGCCTCATTGGAGCTACAAACAAAAATCTTGAAGAATCAGTCAAAAAGGGAGAATTTAGGGAAGATCTCTTCTATAGACTGAATGTCATTCCTGTATTTATTCCTCCATTAAGGGATAGGAGAGAAGATATACCGCTTCTTGTAAACACTTTTACCGGAAAAATCACTAAGAGACTCAATGTTCCACCAAAGGAATTCTCAAAAAACGCAATGGAAAAACTTATGGAATACAGTTGGCCTGGAAATGTAAGAGAACTCGAAAACTTTGTTGAACGCACTATGATTCTCATAGATGGCGACAAAATAAGTGAAAAAGATATATATCTTATCATACACTCAGATATCACGGTAAGAGAAGAAGTAACGCTAAAAGACATGCAGGAAAACGCAATAAAAGATGCAATCAAAAAATGTGGTGGTAACAAAATGAAGGCTGCAAGATTGTTGGGCATACATCCTGCAACCCTTTATCGTAAAATGAAGAAATTGTTTTCTGCATAGAACATAAGTTTTCATAAGTATACTAATAGCAACTTATTATAAACCAAGTAAAAAGCTCAATCACGGGAATTATAAAGTGGGAAAAACAAATTTGATTATTACGCATAGAAAAAATCTATTGAACAAATACGGAAAATATGCTGCAGAAAAGATATTGAAAGCAATCAGCCAACTGGTAAATGTAAAAAATGCTGAACTTTATCTTATAGATGAACTAAAAGGTGTATTAAACAAATTCGATTTTAAGAATACGGTAGAACCTGCGAAATTAAAATCCTTCTTCGATAAAATTGACAGCAACTCGAAAAACAAACTCGATTTTCTTATTATAGGAGGACATTCAATCATTCCATTTTACAAAATGGAAAATCCTGCAGATGACCAGGATAGATTTTTGCTGACCGATGCCCCTTACGCTTCAAGCGACAATGATTATCTAATTCCACAGAGAGCCTTCGGAAGAATTCCTGATTCCTCCGATGAAAAACCAGATTTTCTACTGCACCTTCTCCGGCAAACAAAAGATTACCATAATAAACTGAAGGGTTATGATAAGAGTTTTGGATATACGGCATCTGTGTGGAAGGAAGCCTCTAAGGCTGTCTTCAGAGTCGTTGGAGACACAAAACAATTGAAGATTAGCCCACCTTGCAGCGCAAAGAAACTGAAAAAAAACTGGTTAAAGAAACAATGTCTTTACTTCAATCTACATGGATCAAAAGCATCACCAAACTGGTACGGACAAAGGGCAGCCGACGACATCGGAAACTCACCCGCTTATCCTGTTGCAATCACTCCAGAGAGTGTTCCGAGCCTTGTAAGAAGTATCATATATTCTGAAGCCTGTTACGGTGCCTGGATATTCGAAAAATCAAAGGACGAATCAATGGCTCTCAGGTTTCTTGACAGGGGCTCAATTGCATTTGTTGGCTCTACTGCTATTGCTTATGGTCCTCCTCATCCGCCTTTGACGGAAGCAGACTTACTGGGGAAGTATTTCCTTCAATATGTCGAAAAGGGCATCCCATTCGGAGATGCACTGAAAAACGCAAAGGTAGATTTCGCAAAGAAGATGCTGCGAACTCAAGGATTCCTTGATGACGATGATAAAAAAACCCTTCTTGAATTCCAACTTTACGGTGATCCATCCTTGTCGCTTTCAAACAAATAGAATCAAATTTTTGCCAGAACTTTTTTGCAGCCCGTATGTCTATGAATAAAGAGAAGAGAAAAGTGGAAGAGACATTCGAGAAACTCGTAATGAGCCATTATCAAAGAATTTTCAATTATATCTATATGCTCACCAATGATTATGAATTGTCAAAAGACTTAACACAAGACACCTTTGTTAAAGCCTATGTTTCTTTCAAAAAGTTGAGGAAAAAGGCTGCTTTTCCTCTCTGGATTATGAGAATCGCAAGGAACTTATCGATAAACCGAATGAGGAAGGAGCACCTTAGGAGAACAAGGTTTATATCGCTGTTTACAAAAAAGTACGAAGGCGAACTACAAGATTCCTTGAGTGATCCCATCTCCCCACTTATAGAAAATGCAGAAAGGAAAGAGAAGAAAAACATTGTAAGGGAAGCGCTGTATGAGATTCCTCAGAGAATGAGAGAAGCATTGATACTCAAGGAATGGGAAAACCTCTCGTATGAAGAAATAGGAAAAGTAATGAAGATATCAAGAAAAGCGGTCAAATCACTGATTCACAGGGCAAGAGAAACGATAAGAAAAAAATTGGTAAAAAAAGATGCGTTCAGATAAATTAACAGATTGTCATACAATAAAACCAATGCTCTCTCCATACATAGACGAAGAACTCATTAATGAGGAAATAGCAATTGTTGAAAAGCATCTTGAAACCTGTGAGAAATGCTCTCGAGATTATAACGAACTCCTTCAAATAAAGGAAATTGTCAAGAGAATTGAGCAGCCCGAGGTAGATTCTCAAATTCCCGTGTCAATCTTCGAACGTATCGATGAACAGAGAAAGAATCCTGAAGTAACCTGGTTTCCCATTACAATAAGGATTGCTTTACTCCTTGCCATCCTTGTCAATATCGGAATATTCAGTCTCTTCAGGAACAACAAGCAAAAACTTCCCAATATACCTGCTTACAAACCAATAAAGGTTGAGAATTTAGCGCTTGAAGAAAAGAAGCCAGGGGAAATCAGCGTGAGTTTTTCTATCCCTCACAGAGACAGTTTGGATAAATACACACCTCCCAGAGTTAACAACTTCAAAGAACCAACCTACCCTGAAAAGTTTTTCTCGAAAAATGTCCGTGGAACGGTTGTATTGAATATAGAAATTGATAACAGCGGAGTAACAAAAACTGTAAAGATGATCAAGTCCCTTTCCTATGAAGCAGATTCACTTGCAATTGTATCTGCGGGCGCAATGAAATTCTCTCCCGCAAAGCTCGGAACTCTGAGCGTCAAGAGCAACATTACGGCAACATTCATATTCAAGATATAACCCACATAAGGATATATCAAATTTTGTGTATCAAAAACGATCTTGAAAAATCCGCACCAACGAGCCGCAAAAAATAGATTCCACCTGGGAGCTCTCTGCAATCTATTGTAAAATCTCTCCTACCTGGTTGCACATGCCGTCTGTCTTCAAGCACAAGCCTTCCTGTCACATTGAATAGGGAAAATTTCAAATCTTGCCCTCGTTCACAGGAGAAATGCACTTTTAGACTGGATAAAAAAGGTTCAGGAAAAATAACAACATCAACTACAGATATTTTGCCAACTTTTCGTTGTTTAATTCCCTGTGGTATTCTATAACCTGTGAAAACATCCTGATTCCCCAATCTTGTATCCGTCCATATTGGATGAATGTTATCGATGGATGAAGCAGTAACTCCAACATATTCTCCAAGAAGCCCTGCTCGCGAGGCGAGTATCTCGGGTTTTCTCAGCTTTACAGGAAATTCGGCATTCGCCCAGTTTCTTGAATCTGAACCAGCGGTAGGGTCTGAAGAAACCGTGGTTATCCTTTCGTTTACTGACCAGGTATTTCCTCCATCCGCGGAAGTAGTCATATAAAGGTCCATTAATAGATTCCCGGGGTCAAGCCTCCTGTCATAAAAAACCACTATAATACTGCCATCTGGAGCAACAGTAAGCCATGGGTGAAACTGGTCGCAACCACTGTTCAACGGGTCATCGTTAATTCTCGTCTTTGCACTCCATGTATTGCCACCATTTGTCGAGTGCGTAAAATAAATATCTTCATCCGTATATCCCGGAGAGTCATCCATATATGCAACATAGATATTACCATTATATGTTCCCCCAGTAATGTCCACATCCATTGCAGGAAACGAGAATACGGTAATCCCTCCATTGATGTAGCCATAAATAAAGGAAGTACTTTGAATAGTAATGTCCGTCCCAAATGTGGCACCGCCATCCAAAGAACGGTCAAATCGAATCGAGCCTGGTGTGTATTGAACCCAGGCAATATATACCTCACCGTTAGGACCAACACAGGGCACAGGCCATTGAACACCATGTATGTCTCCAACCGTAACAGGACCGACAAACGAATTTCCTCCATCCGTTGACCTACACATAAGAATTTGAGTGTCATTGAACCTCGCCCAGGTAACATAAAGATTACCGTTATAGACACCACCTGTCCTATCACAGGCAATCAGCTCTTTGTCTTCAAATACCCCGGGAACTCCATTAATAACTGTTGCAGGTCCACCCCAGGTCACACCACCATCCGTAGATTTATATACGAATAATCCGTTAGGTTCACTCGTGGAGCCTGTATAAGAAAGCAACACAGCATAGAAGTTACCGGAAGCATCAACTGTTAGTCCAGGGTCACTATCACGAGGATAAAGCGTATCCACAAAAAGAGCCTGTCCCCAGGTAGCACCACCGTCAAAAGAGTAACCGTATCCAACCTGCCTGTAACCTAACCTGAAATCCCTCCAGACACCAACCAGGTTCAATGAATCAACGGGATTAATTACAATTTGTTCTTCGTTTTGCAGTTGGGTTGTAGAGTCATTATTTATCTTAATATTTGTAAATTCCCTGTTAAACGGTTTCGTCTGGCCATTTAAGAACAACGGAAACATTATAAACAAAACTATGAAAATGATGAACAAATGGTTTTTCATCATCTTGAGCTCCTTTCTCAATAACAGTAACATTTGATTCTTTCAACATTTTATTACTGATACCATAAAACAGATTAAAAAGCAAGTTTTTTCATAGATGCTATTCACAGATTTTTTGTTTTTTTCTTGACTTTTCAGATATTTAACTCTATTTTATCCAAAATCTGGTAATGGCAAACCAATCGGAGGTGATATGAAAGTTCCAATAATTGATTTAGTCACACAATACAAAAGTCTATAAAAAATGGTGAAACTTAAAAGATTAATGCTATTCATTCTTGTTTTAGAACTTCTCATGCTAAGCAGAACTTCGGCGGAATACATCTGGCCCATTGATGGTAATATTCTTTTAAATTCGAACTTCGCCGAATGCAGACCAAACCATTTTCACGCAGGAATAGACATAAATGCAAAAGAAGGGACCCCTGTTAAAGCAATTGCAAACGGATACATCTGGCATATCAGCGTAAATCCATTCGGTTATGGAAAATCTCTATTTCTTGAACTCGATGATGGAAAGGTAGTTGTATATGCACATCTTCAGAGATTCTCGAAAAAACTAAACAAACTCGTGGAGCTTGAACAGCAGAGAAGATTCTCAAATAGAGTAAGTCTGTATTTCAAGAAAGACCAAATCAAGGTAGAGAAAGGAAAAATACTGGGATATACGGGACGCACAGGCACGTTGGGTCCACATCTGCACTTCGAGATGCGGGATGCGCAGAATAGACCTGTAAATCCAATGAACGAGGGATACAAAATAATCGATTCCCTTGCTCCGGTCATAACTGCCATTCAAATTATACCACTTGATGCATTCTCAGTTGTGTGCGGGACACCATTTCCCCTTCTTCTCAAACCCTATTACAATGGCAAATATTATACAGTAGATGATACGATAAGTGTGAATGGCAATCTTGGTTTGGAACTATGCGTAGAGGATTATCAGAACGAACACTCTATGAGGCTCAATGTGCAGAAAATTGAAATGTATGTCGATGGAGAGCAAACTTTCTTCTCTAATTTTGAAAGTTTCTCATATTCCGATACACGAGAAGTCGAACTCGAGTTTAATTACGATTTGTATCGAAGGAATATTGGTAGGTTCCACAGGCTTTACATATACAGTGATAATCATCTCTCCTTTTATAAGAAAGGCTCCGGGGTTATCCCTGCAGAGAAAATGAAGAAAACAAGTGAAATCAAGATTGTGTGTTTTGACAGTAACAACAACAGGGCACTTGCCCTACTCCATTTGAGGAAAGCTTACAAAAAAAACCTTTCAGAGGATACTGAAAAACAAGATTTGAAAGAAGGTTCATTCTTCTTTCGAAATATAGTCAAAATTGTGGTGCCTTATGCTCAAAAAACGAAGATATTGAGCATCGATGGGCTGGAAAATGTTTATGGAGCTTTGCAGAAAAACGCCAATTTCCTTGTAGGTTATTTCCGCCTTCCAGAAAAAACCACAGGGAAATGCAACCTTGTTATTGGCAACGCCAAAGAAAGGCATTCTTTTGCCTTCCATTACACAACGATACTAAGAGATTCGGGTGAACAGATAATTTCCACAGACAGATATTGCACAGTGGAAATCGATGCGAATGCGCTTTATGAAAACTTGTTTGCGAGAATACACAAAACTACTGAGAACATTCCGGACGGATTAGCTCTCAAGAGAGGATGTTATGAAATAGAACCTGAAGGCACGATCTTCAATGGAGAAATCTGGATTCTATTTGCTTACAAAGGGAGCCCCTCGCAAAAAATGGGCATATACAAGAAACAAAAAGATGGATGGTTGTATATTGACACCCGGTATGATAAATCAAGAAGAGCGTATGTCGCTGAAAGCAAACATCTAGGAACTTTTGCGTTGCTTGAGGACAACATACCGCCTGCAATAAGTGGTTTTCAGACGCTCAAAGAGAAGCAGAGCATAAAAAAAATATTCTTTAAGGTAAAGGATATAGGAAAAGGTTTTAGCGTTTCTGAAATCAAAATCAAGATTGACGGAGTTCCCTATATCCCTGCGTATGACCCCTATATCGATGAGGTCTCCTTTCTCCTTTTCGATCAGAAAATAGTAGAAGGTGGCCACACAGCAGAGATTAAGGTTACAGACCGTGCAGGCAACAATAATTCTCTGTCAGTCTCTTTTTAAAACATATTTTTACAGGGAATTTAAGAGATTCAAATTTCTTTTTTTTTACGTTTTTACCCATCTCTTGAATTCTCTTTCAATCCTTGTTGATTTTATTTTCTATGTGACTCTGTGGTTATTCCTTTTTGCTTAATGCAAGAAAGACTGTAAAAAAGATAATTAAAAGACCTGTCAGGACATTGCTCCACAGATAGAACAGTCTGTGCTGCCAGAGAATTAAACCTGAAACAATAACCCATACAGCAACCAGAAAATAAACCCAGTATCTCCACATTTTCAACAACTCCTTGAAAGAATTAATTCCTTTTTGAGCTGATAACAAAATCAGTGAAATAACTATAAGTGATATTGAAATAATAATGGGAACAAGAACGGGAGCAAGCCAGGGTCGAGGAATAAGAAAAAGCACATCGTTTGTGAAAAGTGTCTCGGGCCAGCCAATAAGAATACGGAGCCATACATAGTAGAATATATCCCAGATACTGAATGCAAAAAGAAAATATGCAATCCGCCTCAGGATATTTTTCCTCTCGGCGAGCATACTTAAAGATGTAAGCATTACAATGGTGGCAAACTCTCTTCCTGCTTCAATCAAAAGTATTTTCAGAGGAACTGCTTTTAGTGACTCTTGTGTTATGATGTGAAAACCTGCAGGATAATATAATGCGCGCAGGTAGACAACCACAGCAGACTCCATATAGCCCATTGCAGCGGCAAACAAAAAAAGCCCTAAAAGTTTTAATTTCGCTTCTCTTTCCAATCTCATAAGTACACTTCTCGCAGGCTAACACTGTGTAATACTATTATGCGAAAACATTTTTCTATTACACGAGGTAAAGCCTGCGCCTACCAATGTACTGTCAGTTTTAGCCTCGTTAGTATCGTTTAGAACGTTGAGACCGTTAATATCGCTATCCGTCACTGCGAGGATTTTAAGTCCCCTCTAAAAAGAGCGGATTTAGGGGTGTGTTACTGCCGAAGCAATCTCATCGACACAGTCCTTATTTAACAGCATTTCTTTATGGAAGTCAAGAAAAAATTAGCCACAATGTAGGAGGGAGTTCCCAGTCCCGATAATCTTCTTTGCCGTAAGTCAATAAAAAGGTGGAGGGTAAAACCCTCCACCTTCGAATACAATTTCTCTTCCTTAAATCTTACTTCACAACTGTCAGTCTCCTTGAGAATGTCCCATCGGGTGTTGAGACCTTGATAAAGTAAGTACCGGAACTCAGTAAATTTGTATTTACAAAAGCCCTGTATGTACCTGTTTTCTTTTGGGAATCAACAATGGTGCTAATCAGCTTTCCGGAAACATCATAAACAGCAATCTTCACATTGCCGTTGCTCTTAATTGCATAATGCAGATTCATATGGTTTCTGGAAGGATTTGGGGAAATCTTTACATAAATTGAAGATTTCGCATTTGGGGTCTCTGCAACACTGGTATTAAAAGCATCAACCCACACATTAGGAGAACCATACTCTCTGTAAACTATGTATCCACCAAGGCAATCACTGCTGTAGTCAATCCTACCACCAAACTCGCCAGTGATGCTGTAATCATTGTAAACTCCTCTATCTTCCCATACAGTTGGACTGGTTGTTCTTGAAAATGCGTAAACGAGCGAATCATCCCCTGTTTCTGGAATAGTGGCAAGCGCACGCAGCAAGGTACTATTGTATGAAACACGAACATAAGGGTATCTCATATCCCAGGTATTGTGTGCATAATTTGTAACTGGCCAGGGAATCCCTGCTGCCCACGAAGCTCCACCATCAGTTGTATGGCTGTAACGGATACTGGCATTGCCAATACTGTTCATCTGGCGATATAAGACCCATGCAATCTGAGATGAACCAGGTGTGGTGCGTCCTGCAGCAACTGACGGATTGAAGTTACCATAGGTGTTAGATTGAATCGATTCGAAATGAAACGAAGGGCTAATCAGATTATTGGTATATCTACCGACCTGGATATCTGTGCTATCACCTGTTTGATAGGTAATATAAACATATCCATCACCACCAGCACAAACTGCAGCATTCCTCGAGTTGGACGAAACATTCCGATGATTACCCCAGCTGGATGTATAGTCAGAAGAACTCTCCATGTCAATACCCTCGGCTGTAGTTTGCCATGCGATGAATATGTGTTGGGGGTTTTCAATATTGCGGTCGACGCTAAAGTTGGCTAGTGTATCACCTGCCACGACTATCTGTGTCCATTGTGGACCAGTGTGATCCGTTCGTTGGCGCAAAACCCATAGTCCCCCAGATGAACCCGAACCATCATAAAGGCAGAAGCTGTAAACCCACGTTCCGGATGCATCATGTCCTATTAATATTTCGTGGTCACGAATACCACCAGTGCCTGAACTGCCGTATTGCTGTGTAAAATACGCCCAGTTCACTCCTCCATCGGTAGAACGATAGGTATAAACTGTGTCATTTACTCCGGTATGAGGCACGAGTAATGATGCGTACATATCTCCGTTTTGCTCATCCTGGTCGGTCGTGATTGTACCAAAAGTGGGTATACCATAGCTCATTATCAAAACATCGTTTCCCCACAAAGGTATGTTACCCGAATTACCTCCGATGTCGGGTCCATAATACGGAGCATTTGGTGATGGTGCAATATCCGAATAATCAGTGAAATCTTCCGCATCAATAGCTACACTAACCTGACCCTCGTCATCAACCGCTACATTGTAACTTAATTCGTAAAACCAGGGATTATTTTGTGGTGCCTGTGGATAAAATTCTGATTGCTCAGCCATCAGAGGCAAAGCAAACAGAACGATAAGAAAAATAATGCCAAAAACTTTCATTCTTTCTCCTTTTTGATTTACTGGTTAAAAGTTAATAATGTTAATTAGACAACTTTACTTATCTCACCTCCTTTCTCTTTTCTTGCATTTATAGCAGATGCAAGATTAATATATAACACACTTTTTCTAAAAAGTCAAGTATTCAAGTATGTTTTTTTATAAAAAATCTTTCGCCTTGACTTAAGTTACC